>Ga0100401_1000839_pt1 | contig 25325 bp, 29 predicted proteins | sample CryGeymeta201525_FD_80421 | JGI IMG/M metagenome (GOLD analysis project Ga0100401, IMG submission 80421) | Groundwater microbial communities from Crystal Geyser aquifers in Utah, USA - Crystal Geyser metaG 2015-25 | ecosystem: Environmental > Aquatic > Deep subsurface > Groundwater | place: USA... | reverse complement strand
GGAAAATGGTTGGGATCCGCAGAAGTGGTCCGATCCGCCAAATGATATTCAGGTGAAAATCAAAGTTTATCTGAACGAGCGCGGGCGAAAGGGATATGACGAGACGGTGATTTATAAAATCTCCCCAAAAGCCGTCGAGGAAAAACTCCGAATTAGCTTCACGCCCGGGAAAAGAAACCTTGAAGCGGTGAAAAAAACGCTTCAAAAAATAACGAAAACGGTGGAGGTTCAATGAGCTTTTGCTGAAACCAGAGGGCGGCCAATCTTAGCAACAGGAGAACGCTTGAGCCGCCCTTTTTTATTTTCTTGACACCAAAAAAGACGCATGCTAAGTTGATTTATCCTACATTTTTGATTAATCGAAACTGAAAAACAATGACCGATTTCAAAAAATTCATTTCCAATATTCTTCTCGCCGGCGCGGTTGCGGCGCTTGTTGCCTTTGCCGTTTCATTGTTTTTGCCGAAATACTGGCAAGTTTCCGGGAGAATTGTTGTTTTTCCTTCCGGCTCTCCGGCGGGTGCGGCGCAAAATCTTCTTCCTGAAGTCGGGAACACGGCTTGGATTGTGAACAGCGATACTTTTCAAAAAAATAATTTTGGAGATTTTAGCGCGAATTTCGTCGGCGCGGAAGTCGTGAAAAATTCTTCGATGGTTTCGGTGAAATTCCGAAGTTCTAAAACGGATATCCAAGCCGTTGAGGATTTGATAGTGAAAATTCCTTCCCAAATTGCCGAGTATGCCCGCGATCTCTATGACGGCTCGCCTTTCAAATACAAAATGACAAGTGATCCCGAAATATCCGTAAAACCGGTACGACCGGATGTTGTCAAAAATTCGATTCGGGGTTTCATTGGCGGTTTGATTTTATATCTTCTCTACTGGCTGATGTTTGAAGATTTCCTGTTTCGCAGACCGGAAAGAGAAGAAAAAATCATTGAGCCGCGAGGGGAGACGCTTTTCGATTTCCGCCCGGAGGCGAAAAAAGAGACTATTCGGGAAGAAATTAAACTTGAAGGACCGGAAGAGAAGGAAAAAAAGCCAGTGGCAGCTGAAGAAAAAATTGAACCGATTTCAGCCGGCCCGGCTCCGGACAATTTACCAATTGCCGGGGAACCAGCTTCTCCCGCTCCTGACTTTCACGAACCAACTGATGAGGAAGTGAAAGAAAGGTTGAATAGGCTGATGAGAGGGGAACTGTAGAGAATTCAAAATTAAAAATTTTGGTGTCGCTTCGCGACATCTTTTTTGTTTATTTTGATTTTTTTGGCGGTTTGAGGTAGGATAATGTTACAAGGAAGATAAAAATCCTCCTCCCCTGCCAAGGGGAGGAGTTAGAGGAAGGGTATATGAAAAGATTCAATAATCTCAAAGAATATAAAAGTATTCGCAAAAATCTTCGCAATAAAGCAACTCCTCAAGAAATTATTCTATGGTCAAGATTAAGGAGAAGCCAATTAGGTTGTAAATTCAGGAGACAACACTCGATTGGGAAATATATAGTTGACTTCTATTGTCCCGAAAAAAACTTAATAATCGAGGTTGATGGTGGACAGCATGACGAGGACAGCAAGAGAAGATACGATGAAAACAGAACAGAGTATTTTGAAAATTTAGATTTTAGGGTGTTGAGGTTTTGGGATAACGGCGTTAATAATAATTTGAGCGGTGTGATTTCAAGGATTATTAATTATCTGGAAAAATAACCACCCCTCAATCCCCTCCTTAAAAAGGAGGGGAGGATAAGGAAAATTATGGAATTTATCGAAACGTCACTTAAAGGCGCTTGTATCATCAAACCCAAAGTCTTTCGGGACGAGCGGGGGTTTTTTCTTGAGTTTTGGAATGAAAAAGTTTTTGCCGAAAATGGAATAGCCGCGAAATTCGTGCAGGACAATCATTCACTATCCGTGAAAAAAGGAGTCCTTCGCGGGCTTCATTTTCAGCTTCCGCCGAATGAACAGGCAAAGCTGGTGCGGGTGACGCGGGGGAAAGTGTATGACGTCATTGTTGACCTTCGCAAAAATTCAGAAACTTTTGGAAAATGGGAAGGCTTTGAGCTATCAGCCGAAAATTTTCAAATGCTTTTTATTCCGCGCGGTTTCGCTCATGCTTATTGCATGTTGGAAGACAACACGGAATTTATATATAAAGTGGATAATTTCTACGCCCCCGAGTCGGACTCCGGAATCATCTGGAACGATCCGGATCTCGCGATAAACTGGCCGACCAAAGACCCGATTTTATCGGAGAAAGACAGCAAACTTCAGGAACTTAAAAATTTTAAGAATCCATTTTAATTATGAAAATGCTTGTCACCGGCGGCGCCGGCTTCATTGGCTCAAATTTCGTCCGTTATATTCTCAAAAAATACCCGGACTATCAAGTCATCAATCTCGACCTTTTGACGTATGCCGGGAATTTAGAGAATTTGAAAGATGTTGAAAAAAATCTGAACTACAAATTCGTGAAAGGGGACATTGCGGACAAGAATTTAGTGAACGAACTTGTAAAAGATATTGACATTATCGTTAACTTCGCAGCCGAATCGCATGTTGACCGCTCGATCCTCGACAGCGCCGCGTTTATTCACACGAATGTTATTGGAACGCACAATTTGCTGGAGGCGGCGAAAAATAATGGTCTCAAAAGATTTCATCATGTTTCCACCGACGAAGTCTATGGCCACCTTGGTCCGAAAAATCCTCCTTTCAACGAGAAAACACCCTACGCTCCGCGCAGTCCCTATTCCGCCTCAAAAGCGGCAGCCGATCATCTGGTGAACGCCTATTTCAACACCTATAATCTGCCTACGACTATTTCCAATTGCTCGAACAATTACGGCCCTTATCAATTTCCGGAAAAACTGCACGGACTTTTTATTACAAATTTACTCGAGGGCAAAAAAGTTCCCGTTTATGGCGATGGAATGCAAATTCGCGATTGGCTTTTCGTCGAAGACCATTGCGAAGCGATTGATAGGATTATCCACGACGGAAAAACAGGCGAAACCTATTGCGTCGGCGGAGACTGTGAAAAATCAAACATTGAAATCACCAAAAAAATTCTCGAGCTTCTCGAAAAAGGCGAGGAAATGATAGAATACGTGAAAGACCGCCCCGGCCACGACCGAAGATACGCCATTGATTTTTCAAAAATAAAACGGGAGCTCGGCTGGCAGCCGCGAACTAGTTTCGATGAAGGAATGAAAAAAACGGTCGAGTGGTACAAGGCCAACGAAAACTGGTGGCGCGAGATAAAAAGCGGGGAATATTTGAAATATTACGAGAAGCAGTACATTAAAAGGTGAAGCGCTATATGATATGAAAAGAAAAGTTTTATTGGGGCTCACAACAACTTTTGGATCGGATTGGCGGGCAAAAATCAAGGAAATAGATAAATTAAAGATCCAGGAAATTGCCCTTTTTCCAACTTGCCTTGGAGAAAAAAACAGAAAAGAGCTTTATGCCCTGCTTGAAAAAACAAGTTTGCTAAAAATTCTATTTATTCATCTCCGTGATGATATGCAGGAATCTGAAATTGATTATTTAGTAAATAAATTCGGTGCGGAATGTTTTAATTTGCATCCGGAGGAAAAAGCTTATCAATTTGTTTTAAGGAGCAAATATCGCGACAGGATTTATATCGAAAATTTATATTCTACAAAGCACAGGCTATTTTTCAATAAAGAAATTTTTCAAAAGTACAATATCGCCGGAGTTTGTCTTGATTTCTCTCATCTGGCTGCCGAAGAGAAAGTATATCCTGATTATTATCCTGAAAAACTGGAGATTATAAAAAATACTAAAATAGGTTGCAATCATTTATCGGTTTGTTACCCGAAGAAAAAGTTCGAACCAACAATAAATTCTTATACATATGATTCGCATTACATGGAGAAACTTTCTAACCTTGATTATCTGAAGAATTATCCAATAAGTTTTTTTTCAAATATGCTGGCTATCGAACTCGAAAATTCCTTCAAAGAACAGCTGGAAGCCAAAAAATACATTGAAGAATTAATCAGGAGGAAAGAAAATGAATAAGCGCATTCTCATTCTTGGTTCCCACGGAATGTTGGGACAAGACCTTGTCAAAGTTTTTGAGGCCGACCAGAATTGGGAAGTTTTTGCTTATGATCGGGATGAGGTTGATATCACGTCTGAAGAAAGTTTGCGCAAAAAAATTGAAGAAGTTGAGCCGGCGGCGATCGTGAACGCAACCGGATACAACGCGGTTGACAAGTGTGAGACAGATGAAATAGAGTACGAACTCGCCAAAAAAATAAACGGCTCTGGGCCGGGGATTTTGGCGAAAATCGCAAAAGAAAAGGGTGTCCCGATGGTTCATTATTCGACGGATTATGTTTTTGACGGGGAAAAAGGGGAATACAGTGAGAACGACAAGCCTTCTCCGATCAGCAACTACGGCAGATCAAAAATGCTGGGCGAAGAAGAGATTCAAAAAAATACCGATAAATTTTATCTCCTCCGCACGTCAAAATTATTCGGCAAGCCCGGCAGTTCCGCGATGTCCAAGCGCAGTTTTTTTGACACGATGATTGAGCTTTCCAAAGATAACAGCCTTCTCAAAATTGTGGATGAGGAAAAAAGCTGTTTCACCTACACGCCGGATTTGGCTCTTGAGACGAAGAAAATAATCGAAGAGCAAATTCCGTTTGGGATTTACCACGTGATAAATGAAGGTCCTTGCACGTGGTACGAAGCGGCGGTCGAGTTGTTTAAAATGATAAAGATAAGCGTTGAAGCTGTCCCTGTCTCGTCGTCTGAATTTCCTCGTCCGGCCAAAAGACCGAAATCGTCGGTGCTGCTGAACACGAAATTGAAGCCGCTGCGAAATTACACAGAGGCGCTGAAAGAATATATCTTTACGAATTACGAATCAATTACGAATATACGAATGAATTAACATGTATTTTCACGGTTGCGCATTAATTCGTATATTCGTACAAAATTCGTAATTCGTAAAAAAGCTTTATGAAAAAACAAATGAAGGGAATAATTCTTGCCGGAGGAACCGCGACGAGATTATTTCCCCTGACGCACACAACTTCAAAACAGCTTTTGCCGGTCTACGACAAGCAGATGATTTTCTATCCGCTCAACACGTTGGTGAAAGCCGGCATCAAAGACGTTCTCATTATTATCGCGCCGCGTGACGCGGGACAGTTCCTGAATCTTCTGGGGCCCATTTTTGACCGCCATGAAGTTCGCCTCGAATTCAAAGTGCAAAGCGCGCCGAGGGGCCTCGCGGAGGCATTTGTGCTCGGTGAAAATTTTATTGACAATGACAATGTGACTATGATTCTCGGTGACAATATATTTGAGGATGATTTTTCAGAGATTATAAAAAATTTCCAGTCCGGCGGACACGTTTTTGCTAAAAAGGTTCCCGACCCGGAGAGGTATGGAATTGTAGAATTCGATAAATCCGGAAAAGCCGTCCGGATTGTTGAAAAACCCAAAAAGTGGATCAGCGACTATGCCATTCCGGGTCTTTATATTTTCGATCACCGGGTTTGCGAGGTGGCCAAAAAATCAAAACCTTCGGATCGGGGAGAAATCGAAATAACCGATCTCATGAATTTCTATCTCAAAAAGAGCGAACTCCAGGTGAGTCAGGTCGAAGGCGAATGGCTGGACGCGGGAACGTTCGACACGCTTCTTGAGGCCAGTCGGATTGTAAAGGAAAAAAATTTGTACGAAAACTTCGACTCGAAAATCGAAGCAGTGATCGCGGAATTTAACGAAGAACAAAAAGTGCTTGCCAAAAAGCAATTGCAGTGATATAAGGATAGATTAATATTATCATTGAAATGTCTAATTTATGCCTAAAAAAGCTAAAAAATCGCTAGTGAGAAAAGCCATTCTTCCCGTAGCCGGCTATGGGACGAGGCTTCTGCCGGCAACCAAGGCTCAACCTAAAGAGATGCTCTCTGTAGTTGACAAGCCAGCTATTCAATACTTAGTTGAAGAAGCTGTTGAGGCGGGAATCGAGGAAATAATTTTCGTTACTGGCCGCGGAAAGCATTCCATTGAAGATCACTTCGATCACTCATTTGAACTTGAATACAATCTCGTTGAAAAAAACAAACATCATCTTCTGGAGGAAGTGAGAAAAATTTCTACGCTGGCCAAATTTACTTATGTTCGTCAGCCAATGCCGCTTGGCGACGGGCACGCGATTGTCTGTGCGAGCCACATTGTTGGGGATGAACCGGTTTTGGTTATGTTCGGAGATTCTCTTTATGATTACAAAAAAAATAACTCGCCTGCAAAACAACTAATTGAAGTTTATGAAAAATACCAGGACGCGGTGGTTGGATTAAGCCCTTTGGATTGGGAAGAAGTTGTGAAATTTGGTGTGATTGACGGGACTGAAGTGGGAAAAGGAATTTATGAAATAAAGAAGTTTATTGAAAAACCAAAACAAGGAGAAGCTCCAACAAATCTCGTAGCTGTTGGCAAATATATTGTTACTCCCGAAGTGCTTGAGATACTAAAGAATATGGAACAGGGCAAGTCTGGAGAAATAAGATTGGCCGATGCCTTTGACGTGATGCTTTCGAGAAATAGGCCTCTTTACGGGTATAAAATTAAAGGTGACTGGCTCGATACAGGAGACAAATTCAATTTCCTGAAAGCCACGATTGTTTTGGCGCTCAAACATCCGGAAGTGAAAGACAAGATAAGAGACTATCTGAAAAATCTGAAAATTTAAGTTGTAATTCAAATGAAAATCGCCATCAACGCAGCCGATCTTGATCACCAGCGGATCGACGGCACGCGAATCTATATTCAGAGTCTGCTTAAAAATTTTGGTTCTCTTGACAAGGAGAGCCAATTTTTGATTTATCACAAAGGCGAATTCAATCCGGAACTCGCTTTTCCGGTTTTTGAAAATTATATGATCCGGAAACTCCCGTTTCCCTTCTGGTGGACGCAGACCCGGTTCGCTTGGGAAATTTTTCGCGAAAAACCGGACGCGCTTTGGATGCCAATGCATTCTTTGCCCTGCCTTCGCTCAAAAAAAACGAAAACCTTCGTCACAATTCACGACCTAGCCTTTAAATTCTTCCCGCAGTTTTTTCCAAAAAGAGATCTACGCCGCTTGAATTTCTTTACCGACTATGCTGTCAAAAACGCTGACCGCCTCATCGCCGTTTCAAATTCAACAAAGAATGATCTCTTGAAAATTTATCCAAATTTGCGCGAGGAAAAAATAAAAGTAATCTATCACGGATATGATAAAGAATTATTTAACAAGAATACTTCACCAGACGAAATAAAAAAGATAAATTCAAAATTTAAAATGGCCACGCCACCCCTTTTGCCTGGGGCAAAAGCCTACCAAAATTCAAAATTCATACTCTACGTCGGTGCCATTCAGCCCCGCAAAAATATCGAGACTCTTGTCGAAGCTTATAAGATTGTTAAAAAAGAAAATGGTTTAGGAGATTTAAAACTGGTCATCGCTGGTGATCTTGGCTGGCTCTATGAGCCAATTTTAAAAAAAATAAAATCCACCGAAGGCGTAATATATGCCGGGAGATTCAAAACGGAAGATCTGCCAGCCCTCCTTCGGGGGGCGCAAGTTTTCGTTTTACCCTCTCTTTATGAAGGATTTGGTCTTCCGGTTCTCGAAGCGATGGCCTGTGGAACGCCGGTAATCGTAGCTGACAATTCGAGTATTGCGGAAGTTGCAGGAGAGGCAGGATTGCTTTTTGACGCTTATTCAAGCCAAAATTTGGCCGGATCTTTGAAAAAAATCCTCGAAAATGATAAACTGCGGTATGATCTTCGGAAGAAAGGACTGGAGCGGGTGAAAAGTTTCAGTTGGGAAAAGTGTGCGAGGGAGACGTTGGAGTGGCTGATAAAATGGTAATTAGGATTATGTCATCCCGAGTGAAGTCCCGATTTATCGGGACGGAATCGAGGGATCTTCGTGCATTAGCAATTGCTAGTCATTTGCTTTCTTACGTAGATTCCTCCGCTCGCTACGCTCGGTCGGAATGACAGAAGTGCAATGAAAAAAAATGTGATATTGATATTAGCTATTTTCGGATTTGTTCTCGTATCAACATGTTCTTTTGCTTCCAAGAAAACAAAGTGGCAGGCGATGCTTGAGCGGAACGGCGTGCCGTCGGTCTATTGGCAAAAGTATCTTCCCAAAGTAAGCCGCGGGGAATACCGCAAGGCGGTCAAAAAATATCAGAGAGACCAAAACGCGGGCAATACTTCGGGAAGCGAAAACGGCGGGGAGATAAAAATAATTGAGGGAAAATATTCTCTTCCGGCCAGTTCCGGAAAAATCGCCCGCGAACAGCATCTCTGGCTCAAAAAGAATCAATCCGCCTCGAGTCATTATAAAATGACCGACACGTCCGATTCCTGCCAGAACGGCATGGCCGGCGGCTACGGCGCTTTCGGTCCGCTCGACAAGGACGACAAGGATTACGAAAAGTATTACGTGAACATGCGCTGGGGATACGCGGACTGGATTGAGCCGGAGTCGGAATTAGATAAAGAAATTGACAAGAACAGCAAATCGCTTACGCTGGAAAACGCGGATGAGCTTGCCCGCTCGGGGTACGTGAAAATCGGGGATGAATATATCCGTTATTCGTCAAAAAGCAAAAATAAGCTGAAAAGTTTGAAACGCGGTTACAAAAGCTCCAAATCGTCACACGACAAAAATGATCGCGTGAGGCAAATGTACCGCTATAAAGGCGGCCAGTGGGAGCGGGTGACTCGGGCGCTCAACGCGGATTCAGGCAAAAAATCCTGGTACAAAAAACAAAAAGTTCTCGTCACTAACAGCCGCAATGGAAAACGGGTTGTTGCGGCGATTCTTGAATCCGGGCCGGCCATCTGGACCAACCGCGCTGGTGGACTCTCGCCCGAAGCTTTCGAGGCGATAGACGCGAAAAACAACGAGGTTTGCACGTTTCAGTACGTGGATGAGGACACGAAACTGGGGAAAATTAATTAATTTTGAATTTTTAATTTCGAATTTCGAATCAATTTTGAATGACTGAATTTCTAATGTTTCAAAATTAGATCATTAGAATTTGATTCAAAATTCAAAATTCGTAATTCAAAATTTTTGCGAAATGTTTCCAAAAACAAAAAAATTTAATGTTTTGTTGTTACTGGTTTTTATCTTAGTAATTTTTCCAGTTGATTTATCCGAGGCTAAGAAAAATGTCCAAAAAGCTCAAGTCGCGACTGATGTGCCGACAATCTATCCTCGTTCCTCCTGGTCGAACGCGAAATATGACAAGCGCTCAAAAAAAATCTGGCCGGCGGAATTAGAGAGTCTGGAAGTGATAATCATTCATCATACGGCGACAAGTTACAAAAGCGCAACCTCAAAGCAAATAAAAAAAATTTACCGCTATCATTCCTACACCCGGAAATGGGGCGATATCGGCTACAACTATATCATCGGAAAAGACGGCTTGATTTTCGAGGGACGCTACGGCGGGAATGGAGTGATCGGGGGACACGCCTACTATAAAGGAACAAATTATAACGAAGGATCAATCGGGATTGCCGTAATCGGAAAATATGTCGGTGAAAAATTGTCCGCGGAGTCTTTGGACTCACTCCAAAAGCTCGTTGGGTGGCTTGCGGCCAACAACAACATCGGCATTTCTTCGGAAATAAAATTTCATGGCAAAAAACTGGATTCGGCCGTCATCGGCCACAAAGACGTGGCCAGCACGGCCTGTCCCGGAAAAAATATCTACAATAACTTATCAAGTATCCGGTCAAATGCCGCAAGCTATTCAAACGCTTATCAGAATTACGCCTATCAGGTTTCGGGCGAAAACGGCAAATATGAAATTTCAAACGGGAAAAGATACTCCGGAAGTTCAAGGAGCAGTATAGCGACGATCTCAAAAACCCAGCTGGAAGCCTATCTTTCGGGAGGGGTAGCTGAAAGTAAAAGCGGAGACTATTTATATTCTTCGGGAACCCTTTTGGTGTCGGGAGAAAAAAGAGGTGTGCTTGAGAACGGTATCCTACGACTGATCAGCAACTCCTCGGTACTGGAATCAAGTTACGACGCTTCCAATTTTGTCGAAGTGACGGAAGAAAAATGGAATAGCTATTCAAGCGGTTCCGAAGCTTCGTTTAGAAATGGATCATTTGTCAAGAGCCAGAGCGGGGATTATTACATACTTGGCGGGAACCAAAAAAGAAAACTTGATTTGTCAGGCGAGGATTTGAAGCTAATTAATTTGAATACTGTCCACGATGTTTTAGATAGTGAAGTCGCCCAGTATTCGGATGGGGAAAATATAACAAGCGTCATTGGTCTTCCAGAAGGAACGCTTATTGCAGACAATAATAAGAATTACTATTACGTTTCAGGTATCGGAATAAAAAGAAAAATCACGAAAAACGTCTTTCGGGCGACATTTTCGCAGTCGATGGCAGTCAGGGTCTCGGGCAAACTCCTGAAGAAATACAAAACAAAAGGAAAGCTTTCTTTTCAAAACGGCGCGGTGGTGAACTATCGCAAGAAATATTATTTCATCGAAGACGGCCGGCGCCGCCAGTTCGCGAGCAAAAATCTGGCCGCTTCAATGGGCTACCAAAATATCCAAAAAGCCAAAAGAACCGAAATGGCAGGGATTGGAGAAGGAGCGAAGATAGAGTAAATCATTTTCGTTTTGAGCAGAAGAAGCCTCACGGAAGGCTTTTTTGATTTATCCCCAGGTTTTCTCTTGACACAGAAGATATAGTCGGGTAGTATGAAAATATGAAAAAACCCCTTACAGAAAGACAAAAAGAACTGCTGAAGATAATTTATGACTTCATTAAAAATACAGGGTACCCCCCGACATTTGAAGAAATGAGAGAATCTCTGGGAGTTAGCTCTAATCAATCAGTAATCGATCATCTCGCCAAACTTGAAGAAAAGAGGGTAATTCAGCGAAAAAAAGGTATTGCGAGAAGTATTGCGATTCTTCCCATCGGTTACGAAATTTTAGGAAAACCAGGATTAGCTCCTTTTCTAGGCGCCACAGCTGCCGGAGCTTATACCGAAGCTATTGAAATAAAAGGAGAATGGCAAAAACTTTCTCAAGATGTCGCGCAACTTCAAGAAAATATTTTTCTTCTCAAAATTTCAGGAGACTCAATGATCAATGCGGGGATTGAAGATGGAGATGTTGTTTTGGTGCGAGAGGCAAAAGAATTTGTTTCAGGAGAAATAGTCCTGGCCGAAACCCCCGAGGGCACGACAGTGAAACGCTTTATTTCCGAAGACAAACCGCCCTATGTCTATCTCAAGCCGGAAAATCCGAATTATGAAAATATTCTTTTTACTGACGATGTAGAGCTTAAGGGAAAAATCAGTTCAATAATGAAAAACGGAACATGGAAATCTGTTAAATAATTTCAAAATTTTATGCCTACAAAAAAACCAAATAGGACAAACGAAATACTGGACAAGATATTCAAAGATGCGGAAATGAAATACAGCCTTCAGGAATTTCAGGATATTCAAATTGAAAAAGTACTCTACATCTTTGAAAAAGATAAGGGGAGATATTATCTCAAATGCCTAAAACGAGAAAAGGATATTTTTGTACACGACGAAAATAAAAATAAATCCCAACCCGAAGAAATAATCCGCCAGCTTTGGATTTATAAACTCAACAAAATATACAAATACCCAATGGACCGGATAGCGGTGGAATATCCCGTATGGTTTGGGTCAAAAGTAGAAAAAAGAGCCACGGATATAGTTGTCTTTTATAAAAACAAAGACGATGCCTGGATCGTGGGGGAAGTAAAAAAGCCTGACAGAAAAGACGGTCTCAAGCAGCTCAAAGCCTATTTTCACGCTGAAGGCGCGCCAGTTGGATTTTGGAGCAACGGACAAAGTCATATTTTTCTTTTTCGGCCTTGGCCAAAAGAAATTACCGCTCTTTCTGATATACCCCATGAGTGGGAAAAACCGGAAGATGTAATGAAAAAGAAAACAAAGATTGATGAGCTAGAAGTGATGTTTAGAAGCGGTGAATCACCTTTACTCAAGGACATTCTTACTGATCTAGAGGATATCGTTTTAGCTCGAAGGGGCGTAGATGTATTCGAAGAAGCTTTCAAATTGATTTTTGCGAAACTTTATGACGAGTGGGCGGCGAAAAACCAAAGACCCGATCGTTCTGTGGAATTCAGGGTAAAACCCGGGGAATCACACGAAGATCTTCATAAAAGAATTACTGAATTGTTTCACAATGCAATCGAAAAATGGCCCGGCATTTTCGGTCGTGACGAACGCGAAATAAAAATTCAAGGCTCTGCGCTTTGGACTACGATAAGTCATCTACAAAATACTCTTCTTTTTGCCAGCGAACTCTCTGTTGTTGACGAAGCTTTTGAATTTCTCATAAACAAAGTTTACAAAGGCGAAAAGGGGCAGTATTTTACGCCTCGACATGTAATCAAAATGTGCGTTAGGATGCTTGATCCGAAGCCAGCGGAAAAGATAGTCGATCCTGCGGCAGGCTCCGGTGGGTTTCTAATACTGGCGATGTTCCATGTTTGGGAAAAACTAAAAGAAAAAGTTGATCAAGTTAGATACGCTTCAGAAAGTCTTTATGGAATTGACTTTGACGAAAAGGCGCAGAAAGTTGCCAAGGCCATAATGCTGATTGCGGGAGACGGATCGTCAAATATTTTTAGGTTGAACAGCCTGGAGCCCTGGACATGGAAAGGTAAAGCAGGCTTTGAGGCTTTCGGCAGGATGCGAGCAAGATACGAAGATGAGAAGAAAGATGAAGAAAATAAAGAAGAGATGAAAGATTTTAAGTTTGATATTGTGATGACAAATCCGCCCTTTGCGGGCGATATTGATGAGAGGGAAGTTCTAAGATTTTATGATGTTGCAAGAAAAAATAACAAACTGGTCAATAAAATCGGCAGACATATTTTATTTTTGGAACGCTGTCTTCATTTTCTAAAGCCCGGCGGGAGAATGGCGATCGTTCTACCGCAGGGAGTTTTAAATACGTCTAGTATGAAGTATATCCGCGAATATCTCTTTGATAAAGCTCAAGTTTTGGCAGTCATCGGTCTTCATGGGAATACTTTCAGGCCGCATGCGGGAGTAAAAACCAGTGTATTGTTTTTGAAGAAATGGGATGGAAACGAAGAAATTCCCAAAGACTACCCGATTTTCATGGCCGTTTCCAAAAAAGGCGGAAAAGATAATTCAGGAGATTATATCTACAAAAAAGATGCCAGCGGAAACTTTGTCCACGATGTGAGGGGAAGGAAAGTTTTGGATCATGATTTGGATGAAGTAGCGGATGAATTTATAAAATTTTCCAAAACGGAAAAGCTAGATTTTTGACGAAATCGCCTGCCCCGTAGCGAAACGAAGTTTCTACTACTGGGGCGGAGGAGTTTTTAAAGTTTATGAAAAAAGAAAATGCCAACAAATAGACATTTTAAAGATATTCAGTCGTGCTTTTGTTTTCTTGACGAAACAGGTCTGATACACAGCAGCCGCGACAAATTTTTTGCGCTTGGCATAATGGAATGCGATGATCCTCAAAGGTTATACAATAAAATCAGGAAAATTAGGCACAAATTTAGATATAGTGAAGAATTGAAATGGGCAAATCTGGATAGAAAAATCAGATTTGATGCGGCTCGGGAATTTTTCGATGTTTTTCTCCAAGAAAAAGCGATATTTAATTGCATTATACTCAACAAGGATGAACTGGATTTTGACAAATACTACAATAATAATCTCTACAAGGTTTATAGGAGCTTCACTATTGCTTTGTTGAAAATGATGATTGGCCCTAATCCGGAAAAAGTGATAATAATATTAGCTGACGATTATTTTGCTCCGGATGGCACAGATTTAGAAATCACCATAAAAAAATTTATCAATGATCATTACAAGAAATTCGTTGTGGCTGGCGTATGCCAGATAGACTCCAAACCTTCCGATTTATTGCAATTAGCCGACTTAATATTGGGAGCAATTTTATATGATCTGAAAAAACGCGAAGGAATTGTACGAAAACAAAACAGATACAAGAGAAAATTTTTAAATTTCGTTTACCAGAAATTAAATGTCAAAAGAGGATTTTTTGTTCATAATTGGACAAGATTTAATATCGCAAATTATGTCTCGCCTGAAATTTCCCGAAAAGATTATTTTATACCGAAAAACAAAATAAGGGCGTCCATATTCGACCCCAAAAAATCCAACAGGAAAATCGAGCCTTGAATAAAATAAAAACAAGCCATGGCCCACAACGGGCGACGCTTGTTTTTATAGGCATTATGAATAATAACGCCTATATCCAGTATAGCAGATTTTTAAGCCTTGTCAAGCCTTGCCATACTCGCCAATTAATACGATATTTTATGGGAAATATTTCAAAAAAATGAATAAAGAAAAACAAGGCAAAGAGCTTCTAGAAGAGGCAGAAAAATTGGGAGTCGCGAGGGACGGCATAAATCTTCCTGGTAGTTTTCATTTCAGAGAAGGTGCACTTCAACAAAGAGTAAGAAACGCAAAAAATACAAGATATGCTCAAATGACCTGGATTATTGCTTTGATTTCCGCCATTGCATCTGCTATTAGCGCAATAGCGGCATGGACAGCTATTCTAAAGAAATAATATGATCACCTTTTCCATAATCCAAAAATCCCAACTCGAAGGCGCGCACCGTATGGATGCGGAATATTTTCAACCTGTGTACCTAGAAGTAGAAAGTAAATTAAATACCATAAATACAAAAACAATTGCCGATATTTCAGGAAGCGTTGTTAATTTCGGGGCATATTCACTGTGTAATTTTATTCATTGGGAGGAGCAGGGAATTCCATATCTAAATGTGCAAGATATAAAAGATGGGTATATTGATTTTGACAACACAAAATTTATCAGCGAAAAAGTTGATGAAATTTTGAAAAAATCAAAAGTTAAAGAAGGTCAAATTATTATGACTATGGCTGGAACTATCGGCAATGTAGCCGTCGCTCATAAAATTCCGCCAAAAGTAAATTCAAATCAAGCCACCGCGAAAATAACTTTAAAAGGAAGCGTTTCGCCCTATTATATTACTGCCTTCTTTAATTCCTATTATGGCAAAAATCAAATACTGCGCGAAATAGTAAGTAGTGTCCAGCCAAATATTTTTCTTTTTCAAATCAAAAATTTCAAAATTCCAGTTGCATCAGAAAGTAAGCAGAAAGAAATCGAAACAATTTACATCAATGGGCTAGAGCAACTTGAAAATGCTAAAGCATTTTTCAACCAAGCCGATAATTTACTCTTAGAAGAATTAGGACTGAAAGATTTTGATACTGAAGAAAATTTGTCATCAATTGTCAATTTATCAGATGTAAAATCGGCCGGGCGGATGGACGCGGAATATTTTCAGCCGAAATATAGTAAGTTGATTGAAAAACTCAAAAATCCCAAGCCGCTAGATAAGATAGCTAGAAGAAGAAAAGGAATTGTGAAAATAGATACGAAAAAAGATTATAAATATATCGAGATCAGCGATGTAAATGTTGGAAGCGGGGAAATAAATTATAATACTCTCTCTGCGCGAGAATTGCCTGCGAACGCAAAAATAAAAATTGACGGCGGAGAGCTGATTGTATCAAAAGTAAGGCCAACGCGTGGAGCGGTCGGAATTATACCCGATGATTAGAAAAACGATTTTATTGCAAGCGGTGCATTTTCAACCTACGAAATTTCATCTCCCATGCGGGAATATCTGCAAGTTGTTTTGAGATCGATGATTGGAAAGTTACAATTAGAAAGACCAACAACTGGAACGACTTATCCGACAGTAACAGACCGGGACGTAGAAAATATAATTATTCCTATTTTGCTGACCGAAACCCAGCAAAAAATCGCCGAGCTTGTCCGCGAGTCTCATGAAGCGCGGAAGCGGGCAAAAGAGCTTTTGGAGAAAGCAAAAGGGAAAGTGGAAGAGATGATAGAAAAAGGAGGGTAAATAAAATGAGCACCTGGAAAATAATCGTTTTCTGGGACGCGTCGGCGGGGGCGAGGCGCCCTTTCATTGAGTGTTATCATACTCATTCTGACGGAAGTGAGCATAAATGCTCAATAAATCCGCAAACAGAGTTTTGCGAAAAACGTCTTATCTTAGGTAAATGTCCTCCGGAAACGGAAATCAAGTACTTGGATTGCAGAGAAGTGATGAAAGAGATGAATAATGTATTTGTGAGATAAACATGCTTAAAGCGCAAATTACTCCAGCCTCGCAAGGGCTGGTTTTTGTTTTTTTCATTCTTCCTTCACCAATATATTTCCCGCGGCGATGACGATAGCGAGAGAAAAAACGGTCACCACAAAAATCTGCCAGATTTTCATTTTATAGAGGCTCAAGACAAGCATCACGGTGATAACGAAAAGAATGGCGTGGAGGAGATGGCGGGAAATGATGTTAAATTTCGCGTTTTCTTTTTCTTTTTGCCTATTCGCGAGCCGCGAATAAAGAAGTCCCAAAATCAGGATCGCGATCAGGACATATTTGGGGCTGAAGTGAGAGCTGACAATTCCGGGAAGAACCAGCTCCGGAATAAGAAGCAGGAAATAAGTGATGACGAGCGAAATTAAGAGATCTTTTGAGATTTTCTGCCAAAAATTTTTCCAGCTCATTTAGTTGTGTTTGTTATTTTATAAAAATATCGGTTGAGCACCGACGCGGCGATATTTTTCATTGACGTTTTGAAAGTGGCAAGCGACTTTTCGGAGATATAGCGAACTTGGGAATAATCGGGATGAATATTTGCGACGGAACATTCCGAAGGAAACTTCGCCGTGAAAAAATGATAGCGTCCGATTCCGGAAAGCGACTGAAGGTCGAAGCGGCAAAAGAATTTTTTGGAAAATTTTCTTTGGGCTGGCTGGCAGGTCAGATTTTCGCCGGGATTTTCGTCACCGACGGCGACTGTAAAAAAATCCGGCCAGATTTCTTTTAGAAGTTCTTCGGAAGCGATCGGATATTTTTTCCCGCCGCTGACAACATAAAGGCGATGGGAAGGGTAGGTTTCAAAAATCGTGCCGTCGGGATGGGCGATAGTCCAGAGAAAGACGCCGACGCCGGCGTCTTTAAATTCGTCAATAGTCGCCGTATCAACATCAGTAAGGTTATCGAAACTGAATCCGAAAGCCCCGAAGATTTCCGGTCCCGGAAAAAGCATTTTCTGCCCGCGGCTTATGAAAAAAACCTGATTGGTTGATTTGACGTGGAGGAGCGACCCGTTGGGATATTTTGTTTTGTTGCCGGAAAAAACAATCTCGCGCAATTTTCCAACGTCGCTGATTTCTTCGCCTTCAGGGAATAAAAAGGCCCGGTACGTTTTGCGAAGGCCAATTGATTCCGCCCGGCATAATTTCAGGCCGCTGTTTTTGAGATTCAAATTCACTTCGGCAAAACGGCTTTCCCGAATCGGGAATATTCCGAAAGAAAGTTCGTTTTTTTCGGAATCTTTTTCGATTTCAAATTTGGAGGCGTTTGGCTGGTCGGGATAAAAGCGATAAATATCGATTGGAAAAAAAATCAAATAGTCTCCGACAACTATCGCCGCCAGAGGAATAAGATAGATAAAAAAACGCAAAATTTTGTATATAGTCCCAAGTTTGTTTTCCATAACGTAATGTTAATCGCAACCAGGGTGAGTGTCAAAGAGAGGAAGGAAGCAATTAAAATTGCCTCCTCGCAGTTATTCTAGTATAATAAGCACAGAAAAACAAAGGGTGTTATTGCTAAAATATGGGAATATTTTCCAAAATTTTTCGGCGAAGAGGCGGGTCCGGCCATGCGCTGGCTTTGGATATTGGAACGGAAGTAATCAAAGCTCTCGTTTTCAAAATTGACAGGGAAACGGAAAAGGGCGTCGTTGTGGGCGTTGGGCGGGTCCGGCAAAAGCTGGGTGATATGCAATCCGGCGCGGTGACCGACATTTCTGGGGTGATATCATCCTGCGAAGCCGCTATTGGCGCGGCGGAAGAAATGGCGGGAGTTCGCAGAGTTGACCAGACCATTATGGGAATCGCGGGAGAGTTAGTGAAGGGTTCGACAACCACCGTCCATTATGAGCGCCTGAAGCCGGAAGTCCGGATTGATCTTCCCGAACTCAAAAATATTGTCCAAAAGGTTCAATGGAAGGCTTTTGATCGGATTCGCCAGCAATTGGCCTGGGAGACGGGACACAGCGAAATTGACGTGAAGCTGATCAATGCGGCAATTGTTGATGTGCGGATTGACGGATATCGGGTAACCAACCCGCTCGGTTTTCAGGGGCGCGACGTTTCAATCGGCGTCTTCAATGCCTACGCGCCCATGATTCATTTGGGAGCGCTCCAGAAAATTGCCGAAGAGCTTGATTTGGATCTATTGAGCATTGCGGCTGAACCTTACGCAGTCGCCCGCTCGATGGGTCTTGAGAATACGGTTGACTTCAGCGCGATTTTCATCGACGTCGGCGGCGGAACAACCGACATTGCCGTGGTGAGAAGCGGCGGGTTGGAAGGAACGAAAATGTTCGCTTTGGGCGGGCGCGCCTTCACCAAGCGCCTCGCGCAGGAGCTCAATATCAATTTTGAGGAAGCGGAACAGCTCAAAATTCGCTACGGCCGGAGAGAGCTGGGCCGCGATATCGCCTCGCGCATTGAAAAACTGCTTGAGGAAGATTGCCGGGTCTGGCTGGATGGGGTGGAATTATCGCTCGGCGAGTTTGCTGATTCGGACCTTTTACCCTCCAAAATTCTTCTTTGCGGGGGCGGTTCGGCTCTTCCGGGCATCAAAAAAGCACTCGCGGGGAAAGAATGGCTCCAGAATCTTCCTTTTGCGAAGACACCCCACGTGGGCTTTTTACAGCCGAAAGACGTTTCTAATATTCAGGACACGACGGGACTCCTTCACGATCCGCAGGATGTGACGCCGATGGGACTGGCTAATTTGGCGCTGGATCTGGTCGGCGAGGAAAAGGTTTTATCAAGTATGCTAAGAAGAGCGGTAAAAATGATGCAGAATTAAAAAATCTCATGCACAAAACTCTCTATATCGACATTGACGAAGAAATAACTTCGATTATAGACCGGGTGCGCAAGTCCGCCGCAAACGAGATTATTGTGATTGCTCCAAAACGGGCCCTCTTGCTCCAAAGTCTTGTGAATTTAAAACTTCTCAAAAAAGAAGTGGGGCGGCGCAAGAAAAAGCTGATGATTGTCACGCAGGATAAGATTGGAAAAAAGCTGATTGAAAAAGCGGGCATTCTTGTGCAGGGGAAAATGGACAGCGATTTGGAGGATTATCCCGACGAAACGGAATATCAAGCCAGAAAGAAAGAGGTTGTTATTGATGACGAAGAACTGACAAAGGAGCTCGCGGAAGAGGAGCTGAAAATCGGATCGGACCAGTATTTCGATGAACCCCTGCCTGTTCCCAAAGTTGAAAAAGAGGCCGAAGGCACATCGGAAAACATCGGCAAGATCACCTTTGGGGAAGTCAAGGAAAAAACCGCTGCCGGAAAGGGCGCTGGCGGGGCCGGAAAGAGCATTGCCAGACAGCCGAAAGAAAAAAAGACAAAAGACCGGTTTGTGAAAGTATCTGATATTGTGGCTGGCCCTGGGGCCACTATTGTGGCTGGCCCTGGGGCCACTATTGTGGCTGGCCCCGGAACCAGATCAAAAAAAGTGTCTAGAGTACAAAAAGACTCCTTTCAAAAAGTTGCGGCGAAATCAATTCCTAAAACCGGTTTTTCTCAAAAGCCGGAAAAATTTGGGCGCGAACTGCAGCGGAAAACGGAAAAATTTTTCGGATTTCCAGCCAGCGAAAAAATTTCTCAAGCCGGAGCATTTCGCCGCGGCAAAGAGGAAAAAATCATAAAAACCAGCCGCGTGGCGGGGAAAACGGCCCGCTATCTTCTCGTTTTTACCATCACATTTTTTCTTCTGGCAAGTTTTGCCGCGGCTTATTTTTTCCTTCCCAGAGCCACCATCGCGGTGTATCTCAAAAGTCAGGAGAAAACCGTTTCAGCCAGCATAGAAGCGAATATTGGAACAAATTCTGTTGATGAATCCCAAAATATTGTTCCGGCCGTCCTCGAACAGATAATCAAGGAAAAAACGGAAGAGATTGAAGCAAGCGGCCGAAAATCAGGGGGCGGGAAAGCGACAGGCAGTGTTGTGATTTACAACGAATTTAGTTCCGACAGCCAGTCTCTGGTTGCGACAACCCGCCTCGAGACCAGTGACGAAAAAATTTTCAGAATTACAAAAGGTGTTATCATTCCCGGAATGACAAAAGTGGGAACGGAAACAAAGCCGGGAGCCATTGAAGTGACCGTGGAGGCGGACAAACCCGGAGAAACCTACAATATCGATCCGACAACGTTCAAAATCCCCGGCTTTGCGAGCGGGCCGAAATATGACAAATTTTATGCCAAATCTGCCAAAACTATGACTGGCGGCGCCGAGGGCGAATCGCCAATAGTGACATCGCAGGATGTCTCCAAAGCCAAAGAAAAACTGATGGTTGAAGCAAAAAAAGAGGCCGCGGAAGAATTGAAAAACAGCCTGCCGAAAGAAAGAAAATTTTTTGAGGACGCGATAACGACGGAATTAGTTGAAGCGGTGCCGTCGGCCAGTGTCGGAACACAAACGGAAAAATTTTCTTATACTATCAAAGTAAAGGCAATCACCCTCTCTTTTTCAGAAAATGGCGTGAAGGAAATTATGAAAAACAGCCTGACCCAGGAAGGGGAGAGCATTAATCGGGTTGATTTTGAAAATCCTCTCAATTATCTGCTGTCGGAATCGGATCCCGGCAAAAAGTTCATAAAATTCGAAGCAAAAACGGATTTGAATCTGGCCGGCGGAGTTGATATGGAAAATTTCAAGAAAGGCGCTCTTGGCAAGAATGCCGCTGAACTTGAATCGCTGATAAAATCCTATCCCTTAATCCAAAAAGCCGATATTAACTTCTGGCCATTTTTCGTAACGCGGGTGCCGATGAATGAGAAGAGAGTGAAGATTGAGATAAAATAAACGAGGAGATGCTGACGAACCTATTGACAGAAAAGCGGAGATAAATTAGAATAACAAAGGCAAAAATAACAAATATCACAGCTACTCAAGCATTTGGATTGAATTGCCCCCGGAAAAGCTTTCGAGAAGCGGGGCAAGTTGCCTTTCTTTTTATTTATGCCCAAGGAGAAGGAAATTATAAAACTAAACGGAGTCATTAGAGAGACTCTTCCCAGCACGACTTTTCGGGTCGAGCTTGAAAATGGGCACGAAATTTTGGCCCATATTTCCGGGCGGATGAGAGTAAACTATATCCGGCTTCTTCCCGGCGACAAAGTGCTGGTTGAAATGAGCCCCTACGACTTAACCAAGGGGAGAATAGTGCAAAGATTATGAAGGTAAGAGCATCGGTGAAAAAAATTTGCCAAAAATGCAAGATTGTCAAGCGAAAGAGAAAACTTTACGTAGTTTGCTCTGTGGCAAAACATAAGCAGAGGCAAGGGTAATATGGCAAGAATTGCCGGGGTGAATATCCCCGACGACAAAAGAATAGAAATCGCCCTCGCTTATATTCACGGAGTCGGGCGGCCGAGGAGTAATCAAATACTCGCCGCTTTGAAGTTGGATCCGAATGCCCGCACCAAAACCATGAACGAGACGGATATCGGCAAACTAAAGGATTACATTGAAAAAAATTTCACTATTGAGGGGGAATTGAAACATCAGAAACAAATGAACATCAAGCGGCTCAAAGATATTAGCTGCTATCGGGGAATCCGTCACACGAAGGGCCTTCCGGCCAGAGGCCAGAAAACCAAGACCAATACCCGAACCGTCAGAGGGAATGTCCGAAAGACAATGGGCAGCGGGAGAAAACCGGCGGCGGAAAAAACGTAGGTGTGATGCGAATCAACGAATAAACGCGAATCAACTAATTGCGAATACACGAATATGACTGAACAAGCGAAAAAAACCAAAGAAAAACTGGAAGAAAAGGCCGAAAAAGCCGAGGCTGTTAGCAGTGATAAAAAATCTGAAGCTACCCTGAAATCGGAGAAAAAAATGAAGAGCGCGGAAAAGGCGGAGAAAGCGGAAGAAAAACCGGTCGTAAGGAAAAAGAAGAGGAAAATTCGCCGCCAAGTGCTCAAGGGGCGGGCGCATGTTCAGTGCACGTACAACAATACAGTTATCACTTTCTCGGATCTCGGCGGGAAGGTGTTGGCTTGGGCAAGTGCCGGATCTTTGGGTTTCAAGGGCGCGAAAAAAGCGACTCCTTATGCCGCGACTCAAATCGTGAATGCGGCTGCGGAAAAAGTAGCCAAATTTGGCCTCAAGGAAATTGAAGTGTATGTCAAGGGAGTCAGCTCGGGCCGCGAAGCGTCTGTTCGGGCTCTGGCCAACAATGATTTTGAAATAACATCAATAAAAGATATAACACCCATACCGCACAACGGCTGCCGGCCGAAGAAACCAAGGCGGGTATAATTTTATGGCGCGTAATTTATCTCCAAAGTGCAAGCTCTGCCGAAGGGCAGGGGAAAAGCTATTCCTCAAAGGCGACCGTTGCGGCACGCCCAAGTGCGCTATGGTGCGCCGCGCTTATCCGCCCGGCGTTCACGGCCAGAAAAAAAGAAGAAGAGCACGCTCGGAATTTGGAGAACAACTGGCTATGAAGCAGAAAATCAAGAGAATTTACGGGGTTTTGGAAAAGCAATTGAAAAAATATTTCAAAGATGTGAAAAACAAACCTGGTGTTACGGGCGATCTTCTGATGCAAAAACTGGAAATGCGGCTGGATAACGTTATTTTTCGAGCTGGTTTTGCGACTAGCCGCCAGCAAGCCCGGCAGCTGGTAAGGCACTCCCATTTCACAGTAAACGGGAAAAGAATGAATATGCCCTCGTACGAGGTGAAAGTTGGAGATGTGATTGGGGTGAAGGCGGGTAAGCTTAAGAAAGAATATTTCAAGAATACAGAAGAAGCGATGGCAGGCAGACAAAATGTTTTGGGATGGCTGGAGGTAGATATTCAACAGAAGATGATTAAAATAAAGTCCAAGCCAACCAAGGATGATGTCGGAATGGAACTCGATGTTCAAATGGCAATCGAATATTATTCGCGTTAATTTTTTAAATCAAAAGAGATGATAAAAGTCACCCTTCCCAAGAAACCAAAGTTTATAAAGGCGGGGGAAAATGCCGGCAAGGTTGAAATAGAGAATTGTTATCCGGGATACGGAACGACTCTCGGAAACGCCTTGCGAAGAGTTCTTCTCTCATCGCTTACCGGCGCGGCAGTCACTTCGGTGAAAATAAAAGGAGCAACTCATGAATTTTCAACAATACCGGGCGTTCTTGAAGATGTTATTCAGATAATTTTGAATCTGAAAAAAGTGAGATTTAGAATGCACAAAGATGAGCCGGTAAAGCTTACTCTCAAAGAAAAGAGCGTGAAAAACATAACCGCCGCTCAAATTCAATGCCCGGCCGATGTTGAAGTGATCAACAAAGAGGCTCCTCTTGCCTCAATCACTGATAAAAAAGGGGAATTGGAAATGGAGATTGAGGTACAGAGGGGATTGGGCTATGTGCCTGTTGAACAACAGGAGAGAGAAAAAAAGGAAATAGGCCTTATTGCCATTGACGCGATCTACACTCCCATAAAAAGAGTCAACTACACCGTTGAAAATATGCGTGTCGGCAAAAGAACGGATTATGACAAAATTACCCTTGAAATTGAAACAGACGGAACCATAACCCCGGAAGAAGCTTTCCAAAAGTCAGTTGAGATTGCCATCGCCCAATACGAAGCGATAGTCGGCTTTGAAGAATTTGAAGAAAAGGAAAAAGCAGTCGAAGTCACTGAACAGGAAAGGGCAAAAGCGGAAGCAGAAAAAGAGGAGATTTCCGGGAAAGAGATTGCTGGCAGAGAAGGTCTCGAAATAGATATCAGCACTCTTTCATTCTCCACAAGAACAAGTAATGTTCTGGAGAAGAACAACATAAAGTTCGTAAAGGACTTGATATCATTGAACGAGAACGAACTGAAAAATCTTGAAGGAATGGGAGAAAAGGGTATTAAGGAAATTAAGAAAGCGATAGGAAACTTGGGATTGACCCTAAAATCATGAAGCATCTCAAAAGAGGGAGAAAGTTGAGCCGGACCAGAAAACAGCGCAAGGCGCTGCTGAAAACAATGCTGGGAAATTTCATTTTGCAGGAAAGGATAAAAACTACCGAGGCAAAAGCAAAAGAATTGAAGGAAAAAGTGGAAAAAATCATCAGCCGGGCAAAAAAAATATTAGCAGGGCCGAAAGGCGCTGACTTGTCCCAGGTGAAATTTTTGCGCTCCCAGCTTCCCCGCAGTATAAAAGCGGAGACGCTTAAAAAAATTGCTCAAAGATTTTCAGGCCGCAAAGGCGGATATACCAGAGTAGTGAAGATCGGCCAAAGACGATCCGACGGGGCCAAAATGGCTATAATTGAATTGATAAAAGAAGAAACTCATGCCGGCAAAATCTCTTAAAATCGAGAGAAGGTATTATTTGTTAGATTGTCGAAAGGATAACTTGGGGAGACTGGCGACGCAAGCCGCCCTTATTTTGCAAGGGAAACATAAAGCCGGTTATCTCCCGAATATCGACGTGGGTGACTTTATTGTCGTAGTTAATTGCAAAGAAGCGCAATTCTCCGGGACCAAAACAAAAAACAAGCTCTATCACCGTTTTTCAGGATATCCGGGAGGAATTTCTACGCGAAAACTTGGAGATCTTCTGGCTGTCAATCCTAAAAAAGTGATAAGAGAGGCTGTGTATGGAATGTTGCCAAAGAACAAATTGCGGAACGAAAGAATGAAAAGATTGCTTATTTTTGATGATTCTAATCATAATCTGAAGGTGAAATTTGAGAATTAGGTGATTTCTATATGCTTGACAAAAAGATTGCAAAAAGAGAAAAAATGAATAAAGAAGACGGAAAAAACTCTGAAAAGGGCGGAAAATATTTTTCCGGCATCGGCCGCCGCAAATCATCGGTGGCTCGCGTGCGGCTGTTTCAGAAGAAGACCGAAGTATCTCTTGCGGACAGCGTGACTATCAATGAGAGGAAACTTAAGGATTTTTTCCCGCTGGCGGAACTCCGGGACACGGTACTTGCCCCTTTTGCGATAATGAGTTCCAAAGAGCCCCTAAAGATTTCGGTGAAAGTGGCCGGGGGAGGAATTCGCGGTCAGGCAGAAGCAATAAGACTGG
>Ga0100401_1000833_pt1 | contig 25402 bp, 27 predicted proteins | sample CryGeymeta201525_FD_80421 | JGI IMG/M metagenome (GOLD analysis project Ga0100401, IMG submission 80421) | Groundwater microbial communities from Crystal Geyser aquifers in Utah, USA - Crystal Geyser metaG 2015-25 | ecosystem: Environmental > Aquatic > Deep subsurface > Groundwater | place: USA... | reverse complement strand
TCCAAGATTGCCTCAACCGCAGTATCCTGCCGTCTGTCCATTCGCTCTGCTCCATGGTTGGGTTGCAACTCCATGGAATCCTGCTGGAAGACCGGACAGGCTCGGATGACCCAAATTACAACACGAATGGCAATGTCTTTCTGGATTTCCTGCACGGCGCGACAGTGGAGAAACATCCAGGTAACGGGTTGGACATGAACGCGGAAATCGAGGTCGTGGCCGAAAAATTCCGCGCTGAAGGGCGCAAGGTCTATGGTTCCGGGATCCGATCCAAGGAGCCGTCATGGACGCTTTCTGCTGTTGCCCGCAGATCACTTCCGGTCCGCTGGAACAAAAAAGAGGCCAAGCGTGTTTCATTTCGTTCTGAAGGGGGGGCAGATTTTCAACGGAACCGGGGCCGCGGGTTCTGCGGCGACGTTGCGATCCGTGCGGGGTGGATCGCCGAAATAGCCCCGCATATCCCGCCTCAAGGCACTGCCGAGGTAATCGACGTGACCGGCCTGACCGGCCTGACCGTCGCGCCTGGTTTGTCGCTATGCACACCCATTCCGATTTTACCCTGATTGCCGACGGGCGTGCCCAAAGCCAGGTTCACCAAGGCGTGACCACCGAAGTTGTGGGCCAATGTGGCATGAGTTGCGCGCCGGTCTGCACGCATGGCGCAATACGCGACGTCGCGCCCTGGTATTTGGACAAGGCCCCACACCCGAACGGGCTCAGTTTCGCCGATTATCTCGACGCGCTCGATGTGACGCCTCTGGGCGTGAATGTGGTGGCTTTTGTCGGGATGGCTCAATCCACCGAGCGGTGCTTGGCGACGCGCTGCGCGGGGGAACCCTGACGAGGTGGCTGCGATGGCCCGTCTGGTCGATCAATGCCTGGAGAAAAGCGCGGGCGGGTTTCCATCCGGGCTGGAGAATTTCCCCGGCAGCCTCGCCGCGCCCGAACATCTGGTGCCGATGGTCGCGGTGGCGCAGAAACACGGGCGGCTTTACGCCGCGCATGTCCGCAACCATGACACGCAGTATGACCTGGGCTTTGCCTAAGCGATCTCGACGCTCGGGCACTCATCAAGCAGAACCCCCGGCCAATGTGACTGATCGTGAAGGCTGGGCGCTGGCAGGACATCCTGCTGATCAATGCCACACACGACCGCGATATCGTCGGGCTGGATTTCGCGGAAATCAGCCGGATACGGGGTGTGGCCCCCTATGACGCGGTGCTCGATATCCTGCTGGAAGAAGAAGTGCATATGATGTCCTGCATGTGGTCCTGGTTGAATTTCCGTGACGCCAATATTGCATCGAACGCGACGCCACGCGATCCGCGCCGCCACAGGTATCGCCCATGTGCTCGTCAACGGTAGGTTCTCGATGCGCGACGGACAACGGACGCCCACCAACGCGGGGGGTGGCGCATCGGTCGCCGGCAGGGCCAGCTTGCCGTCCTTCGCAAGACGCCACCATTCCGGGAAACGCCCGGCAACCTCGCGAACCGTCACCCCGGACCGCAAGATCGCCGCCGCCGCTTACAAATAAGATTGCCAAATTCGGACATGTCCCGGATGCTCGAAAACGCCATCAAAACCGCTCGGTGAAAAAGATATTACCCTCTAGCGCGTACCTTCGCGTGTGTAACATGCTGTTAGGAAGATAATTTCGCCGGGGGCGTTATCCTTCCGGTTGCGCGCGGCGTCCTTGCAAAAGGAAACGTCCAACTGCCAATGTCGGGCGTTCTCGATGGCCCGATGATCGCGCAGCGTGGTTGGCAACGTCTCCGGCGTGGGCATCCATTATCCGCGCCTTGCCGTCCATCGCGATCACGTCGCCGTCCTTCAGCAGCGCGGCAACATTGGCCATAACCTTGCCAAACGCAACATCAAGCGCCTTGGGGCCGATCATCCGGAAGACATCTTGGAAGAAATCGTGCGGCTGGGTGGCGCACGTCAGCTTCAGAAAGCCCCTGAAAACACGTTCTTTTGCGCGTCCGAACGAGCCATCTTCGTGCAGGAGCTTGATCCGCATAGCGCTGACACGAAGGCGATCACCAGCAATTCGTCAAGGTCATGGCGCGCGATACCAGCGCGCGGGTCGGCGACATCTTCCAGGGCGGCCAAGTTCCAGGGCGGCCAAGAAAATCCGCCTGCCGGAGGCTCCATCGGCTGACGATACAGACCAGCCTCCAACGAGGCATCAGACGCAACACCGACGGCTCACAACCTCAGTTCCAAAAGCGATTCCCTTGCAGTGGGCGGGGCGGGTGTGTGCTGGATGCGACCATTCGAAGATATATTGGACGACGGGCGTGCGAAAGTGATAGCGCCTGATTGACGTCCGCCGAAAGCAGCACGATATGCGGTGGGGTCACTTGAGAGGGACGCAATGAAGCGGCGCGACGGAACACGCAAGCGGCCTTCGCTGTCGCTTCCGATCTTGCGAACGTCGCGCAGTCAGCACCGGGCAGGCACCTTGACCTTGGGCAATCTGTTTGCCGCGCTGGGGGAAAAATCGTTCGGCTGGGCGATTGTGCTGTTTTCACTGTTGACGTTGCTGCCGTTGCCGCCCGGAACAACGCTTGTCACCGCCTTGCCGATCCTGATGACGACCGGGCAGATGATGCTGGGCTATCCCTGTGTGAAACTGCCGGGGCGGCTGTCGCGGTTGCGGCTGGATCAGTCGCTGGTCCGGCGGGCGGTGCTGCGCCTGCGGCCTGTGACCCGGCGGTTGGAGCGGGTGCTGACGCCGCGCTATCCCGGCATTTTCGCCCGCTGGAACGAACAACCCATGGGCCTGCTGTTGTTTGTCATTGCCTTTGCGCTGTTCCTGCCTGTCCCGCTCAGCGGTTGGTTTCCGGCAATATCGCTGTTCACCGTCGGTGTCGGCCTTGTTGAACGTGACGGGTTGGTTACGGCGGTGGGTCTGGCCTTGGGGGCGGCTTCGGTGCTGCTGACGGCGGCAATCCTGGTGTCACTGGCCCTTGGCGCAGAGGCAATCATTCACTGACCGGGGCACTGACCGGGGCACTGACCGGGATGCCGGAGCGGTTCAGCATGGCCCGCACCTCGGCCGCTGTGGGCATTGGGCCGGGGGGCATCGTCACCTTGCAGGCGGCGGCGGCATTGGCGTTGAGCAGCGCCGCGTCCTCGTCCTGGCTCTCGGCGAGGGCCAATGCAAAGGCGCCGTGCCACACGTCGCCTGCGCCCAGGGTATCCACCGGGCGCACCGCAATCGGTGCGCTTTGGCCCGCTGTGTCGCGTTGGTGCCACAGTACGGGCAGGGCGCCCCGCGTTACCGCCACAAAGACACCCAAGGCACGCGCCACATCGGCCAGCGCGGTGGCATCGCAGGCCCCGGCATAATCACGCAAGCCCTGTTGGGAAAACACCACATGGCTGGCGCTGTGCAGGGCGTCGCGGGCCAGACGCACCGGGCTTTCCGCGTCCAGCACACCCGGCTTGCCCGCCTGCCGCGCAGCCTGCATCAGGGCCGCAGCGCCCGAGGGCCAGCGTGTGTCGCTCAAGGCGGCGTCAAACGTGGCGGGCAGGGCAGCAGGGCTGGAAAACAGCGCATCGTCGCGGTGGTTGACGATGGTGCGTTCGCCATCGGCGGTGATGATCACGGCGGATCGTGCGGTGCCCACCCCGGCGCAGGTTTGCACATGGGTGCCGTCGATGCCCCGCGCCGCCAGGGCCGCGCGCACCACATCGGCCAGCGCATCCTCGCCGACCGCCCCCGCGAGACTGGCCCGCCCGCCCAGGGCGACAATGGCCGAAGCAGCATAGAACGCCCCACCCCCGGCCACCATTTGCGCGGCGGTGGCGCGGTTTTTGGTGCCTTCGACCGGAAAGGCCGGGGTTTCAAAAATGAAATCGACGGTAATCAGGCCGCCGCAGACGACAAGGGGCATGGCAGGGGCCTTTGCGGTGTATTTTTGATCAACATCTGACATGTCAGCTTTACTGTCAACGCGTACCGGGTAATATGTGGGTGACGCAACAACAGGACAGATCCATGACCCGAATCGGAATCTCGGTCGCGCTTCTGACGCCGTTCACCGCAGAGGGTGCAATCGACACGGCGCTTTTGGCGGATCATGCCCGCGATGTCTTGGCCAAGGGGGCGCATGGTGTCACGCTGTTCGGCACCACGGGCGAAGGGGCGTCGATCGCGCTGGGCGAACGGGCTGTTGCGATGGCGGCCCTGCTGAGCGCCGGCCTCACGGAGGACCGGATATTTGTCGGCCTTTGCGCAACGTCCTTGGGCGATGTGTTGGCGCAAATCGATCAGGCCCTGTTCTTTGGCATCGACACCTTCCTGCTGTTGCCGCCATTCTATTTTCCGGCGCCGGGCGATGTGGGGCTGCGGGCCTGGCACGCGGCGTTGTTCGCGCAGGCCGATCCGCGGGCAAAGTTCATTTTGTACCACATTCCGCAGATCACCGGCGTACCGCTTTCGTTCGATCTGGTCACCGGGCTGCGCCGCGATTTCCCGGATCGGGTGATCGCGTTGAAGGACAGTTCGGGCAGTTGGGAAAACACCGAACGCCTGTTGGTATGGGGCGGGATTCCGGTTCTGGTGGGGGATGAACGATTGTTGCACCGGGCGCTGCCGTTGGGCGCGGCGGGGTCGATCTGTGGCATGGCCAACCTGCACCCGGCGCGGCTGCGCGCGCTGTTCGACACGGCGGTCGAGGATGTGGCGCTGTCGCGGCAGGTGGATGCGGTCGTCGCGGGGCCGGTGATCGCGGCGGTCAAGGCGTTGATGGCGCACCAGACCGGCAACGCCGTCTGGGAACGGCTGCGCCCGCCCTTGGCGCCGCTGGTCGATGCGGCGCGCGCCGTGGTTCTGGCCACTGCGGCTGATCCGGCGGGTGCCTAAAGCGGCCACCGATCCACGGGCGCGCGATCATGCCTATTCCAGCTTTACAGCAAAGCTTTTGGCGCAGGATATCGTGCCCGGGCAGATCGTGTCGCAACGCGAGCTGGTGGATCTGACGGGGATGCCATTGGGTGCGATTCGCGAAATGATTCCCCGGCTTGAGGCGGATGGGCTGATCCAGACGGTGCCCAAACGCGGTCTGAAGGTGCTGAGCATTGATCTGGATCTGGTGCGCAATGCGTTTCAACTGCGCCATATCCTTGAGGCCGAGGCGGTTGCCGTATTCTGTGCCGACGCCACCGATGCCGAAATCGCCGGGATTGCCGCGGCGCACCGCGAGATCCGGCAAAAGGCGCTGGAGGGGCTGTCGCCCACATTGCTGGAACAGGCCCAAAGGCTGGACTGGGGGTTTCATGACCGGGTGGTGGATGCCATGCGCAACCGGATCATTTCCGACATTCATCGCGTCAATGCGATAAAGATGCGGTTGATCCGCAATTCCGATACACGGATGCTGCCAGAGCTGGCGGTTTCGGTGATGGATGAACATCTGGCGGTGATTGATGCGCTGGTGGCGCGGGATGCCCCGCGCGCCGTCGCAGCGATGCACGCCCATATCGACAGCGCCAAGCGCCGCGCGCTTGGCATGTGACAGAAATTCCCCGGACGATGTCCGGGAAAAGGCGGTCAACGCACCGCACCACACGAGGAGGAGACACACCATGACGACCCGTTTCACCCGCCGCGCGATGATCGCGCTGTGCGCGGCCGCTCTGGCCACCCCCACAATGACCCTGGCGCAGGACAAGATTACCCTGCGCATGTCCACCCCGGCGTCGGAAACCGATCAACGCTCGGTTGCGTTGGCCGGGGTGTTCGCGCCCGCCGTGGCCGGATTTGCCACCTATCAGCCGCATTACAACGCATCGCTGATCGCGCAGAATTCCGAGCTTGAGGCGATTGCCTCGGGCGATCTGGAAATGTCCATCGCCTCGGCGCAGGAACTGGCGCAGTTTTTCCCGGAATTCTCGATCTTTGCCACCGGCTATGTGCATCAGGATGCGGCGCATCAGGTGGCGGTGTTCAACGATGCGCTGATGGACCCGTTCAAGAAAACCGTCGAGGATGAACTGGGGGTCAAACTGTTGGCGGTGATGTATCTGGGCCGCCGCCATGTGAACCTGCGCCAGTCCAAGGATGACCTGACGGTGACAACCCCGGCCGATCTGGCCGGTGTCAACCTGCGGATGCCCGGCACTGATGCCTGGCAATTCCTCGGCCGTGCCCTGGGCGCGAACCCGACGCCGATGGCGTTCACCGAAATCTATACCGCGTTGCAGACCGGATCGGTGGATGGACAGGACAATCCCCTGCCCACCGTGGTGGATGCCAAGTTCTTCGAGGTGACAAAACAGGTGGTTCTGACATCGCATCTGGTGGACCTGAACTATGTCGCCTTTTCCAAGGCGGTTTGGGATGATCTCACCCCGGACCAACAGGCCACCGTCCAACAGGCCGCCGTCGATGCCGCCGAAACCGCGCGCATCGGTCAGTTGGCCAAGGAGGAAGAACTGGTGTCATTCCTGGAGGAGAAGGGGCTGGATGTGTACGAACCCGATCTGGCCGCCTTCCGCAGCCATGTGCAGCAACAGTATGTCGGTTCCGAATTTGCCGCATCCTGGCCCGAGGGCGTGCTGGAACGGATCAACGCCCTGGGCAACTGAGCCTGATCTGAATCCGGGGAAAGGCGGCTTGCGGCCTTTCCCCCTGCGCCCTGCGGACCCTTTGCATGACACCCCTTGCCACCCTGCGCACCCTGGCCCAGGCGGTTGCCGCCGCCTTCATGGCGCTGATGTTCCTGACCTTCGTGTTGCAGATCGCCGTGCGCTATCTGGCGCGGGTCGAGGGGCTGGCCCAGGCTGTGCCGCTGTTTGACCCGTCACGCTATGGCTGGACGCTGGAGTTTTGCCTGTTGCTGTGGGTCTGGCTGGTGTTCTGGGGCAATGCCTTTGTGGTGCGCCCGCGCGACCATGTGACGTTCGACATTCTGTATCTCGCGGTGCGCCCGTCGGTGCGGCGCTGGTTCGCCATCATTGCCGGGCTGGCCATCTGTATCGGGCTGATCGCGTCAATCGGGCCGACCTGGGAAAAGTTCCATATCCTGCGGCTGAAGAAAACCGCCACGCTGTCCCAGGTGTTCGGTGACTGGATCAGGATGCGCGACATCTATTCGGTTTATTTTCTGTTTCTGGCCGTGGTTGGCGCGCGCTATGGCTGGGCGGTGTGGCGCGCGTTCCGGCACGGTGTGGACGACCCGGAGCACGGCGCATGACCTTTGAGTTTGCGATCTGTCTGGCCGTGATGTTCGGGCTGGCCGGGATTGGTGCGCCCATCGCCTATGCCATCCTGATCGGCGCCTTCGCCTATCTGGCGGCGGCGGGGCAGGGGATCGGCATCGCCGGCAAGGTTCTGATGGACGGGATGTACAACAGTTTCATCCTGTTGGCGGTGCCGCTGTTCATCGTTGCCGCCAACATCATGAACGCGGGCACGATTTCCGATCGGCTGTTGTCGTTCTGCGTGGCCTTGGTGGGGCGGTTTCGCGGCGGGCTGGGCCATGTCAATGTCGTCGCCTCGCTGATCTTTTCCGGCATGTCCGGGTCGGCCGTGGCCGATGCCGCCGGAATCGGCAAGATCATCATCCAGATGATGACGAAAACTGGCCAGTACCCGCGCGGCTATGCCGCCGCGATCACTGCGGCTTCGGCCACCATCGGGCCGATCATTCCGCCGTCGATTCCGATGGTTCTGTATGCTCTCGTCTCGAACACGTCGATCGGATACCTGTTTCTGGGCGGCATCGTGCCGGGGCTGATCATGGGTGTTGTACTTATGGCGATGAATGCCGTTCTGGCGCGGCGCCGGGGGTTTGCGTTGGAAGCGCCGGTGCCGCTGGCCGAGTTGCCACGGCGCACCGCAAACGCCTTTCCGGCGCTGCTGATGCCGGCGATTTTGCTGTACGGCATATATGGCGGGGTCACCACGCCGACCGAGGCGGCGGCGGTGGCGGCGTTTTATGCCCTTGTGCTGTCGGCGCTGTTCTATCGCGCGCTGAGTTTGCGGGCGCTGTTCGACATTCTGGTGGACAGTGCGCGGTCGTCCGCCGCCGTGGGGCTGGTGATCGGGGGTGCGCTGATCCTGAACTATGTTGTGGCATCGGAAAACATTCCCGGCCTTTTGGCCGTGCATCTGACCGGGCTGGACGTGTCGCCGGTCGGCTTCATGCTGGGGGTGATGCTGGTTCTGTTGGTGCTGGGCTGTGTTCTGGATGCGACGACGATCATTCTGGTGATCATTCCGCTGTTCCTGCCCGCGGCCCGCGAGTTGGGAATTGATCTGGTGCATTTCGGGGTGGTCGCGGTGATCAACTGCATGATCGGGCTGATTACACCGCCCTACGGCATTCTTCTGTTCGTAATCAATGCAGTGACGCGAATTCCGCTGTCCGAGATCATCGGTGAGATCTGGCCGTTTCTGGGGGTGCTGCTGATTGCGCTGTTGTGGCTGGCGCTGGCGCCGGGGGTGGTGCTGTGGCTGCCACGGATGTTCGGTTATGCGGGGGGCTGAGGGGATGTGCGCCGCGGTGCGGGCAACGGCCGCAGGGCGGGCCCTGCGCTGTCTGACCTGGAACATCCACCGCGCACGGGGCAATGACGGGGTGATCGACCCGCGCCGCACGCTGGATGTGCTGTTGTCCGAGGTGTGGTCGCCCGGCACCGACGCGCTGATCCTGACCGAAGCGGATGGCGAAACGCCGCCACACGCGGGCCTGCTGGACATTGCCCGGCTGGAAACGGCCAGCGGTCTGGCCTGCCTGCACCGCGATGGCGCAACGCGCTGGGGCCCGGACAGCCACGGATTTCTGGGGGTGGTGCTGTTTCTGGCGCCGGGACTGACGGTGCAGGATGTGGCGCTGCTGGATCTGCCGGGCCACTGCCACCGGGGCGCGGTGATTGCCGATGTGGTCAAGGCGGGCTGTCCGCTGCGGCTGATCGGCACGCATCTGTCGCTGTCCCAAGTGTTGCGCATGGCGCAGTTGCGCACCATCGGCCAGCATTTGGCGCGCCGCGATCTGCGGCAGACCATCCTGTGTGGTGATCTGAACGAATGGCGCCCCTGGGGTGGGCTTGCCCTGTCGGCGGCGGTGATAGGTCGGCGGTTTTACGGCCCGGCGCGGGCGACCTTTCCGATCCGCCGGCCAGTTCTGCCGCTGGATCGGGTGCTGACCACGGCACCGGGGCGTGTCACCTTGGTGCAGGTGCTGGACGGGCAGGGCATCCGTGCCACATCGGATCACCGGCCTTTGCGCGCGACGGTGCAGCTGGGCTGATCAGCGGTGCCGTCCGGCCCGGCCAAGGGGCGGCCAGATGCGGGCAAAAACGCCGTCGCCTTTCAACACTGCGTGATGCAGGGCGGCGGCAATGTGCACCGCGATCAGCGCGATCAGGGCGAGGCCGCCGAAATAATGGATGGTCTGCGCCAGCTCGGCCAGTGGCTTTGATCGGGGGACGAAGCTGCCGATGCCCATGGCGTCGAGCATTTCGATCGGAAACCCCCCGGCCCGCACCCGCACATACCCCGCCACCGGCATCACCACCAACAGCAGATACAACGCGCCATGGCTGAGGGCCGCCACCCGCCTTTGCCAGCCGGGCACCGTGGCGGGCAAAGGCGGCGGCCTGTGGCGCCACCGGTACAGCAGGCGCAGCCCAATCAGCAGGAGCAACAGCACGCCGACATTTTTGTGAAACAGATACAGTGCGTTCTGGACCGGGCGGTTCAGCCCCTGTTGCACCATGACTAGGCCCACCGGGATCATTGCCAGCACAAGAAGGGCCATCCCCCAGTGCAACAGCCGGGCTGGCCAACGATAGGTCATTGCACTATCCTCCTTGTCGTGTTTTCCTGATCGCGAGCCTAGACCGTACCGATGACAAATCAAGGTGCATCGCTGTGGCCTTGATCTGTGTCGTGGCAAACTATCTTCACTCCAATGGCTTATACATATTCTGCTCTTTTGTCCCGGTCCCGGCGGTTTCCGTGGTCCGCCCCTCCGTCGGTTCAGTTCGGACTGTGGGCCCTTGCGGGGCTTGGTCCGCTCGTGTTGCTCGTTACCGTGGTGTTGGGCTTGGCGCAGCCATTGGCGGTCGCTGTGCCGATGCTTGCTTATGGCGGTGCCGTGGCGCTGGCCGGGTTCTTTCTGCGCCGGACGTTTGCATATCCGACGCTGGGCTTGTGCAATGCGGTGACCTTGGGGCGGCTTGTGGCGGTTGCGGCGTTGACCGGCCCGCTGGTGGCGGGCGCCGAGGTGCCGTGGGCGGTGTTCTGTGTCGCGGCCCTGGCGTTGGCGCTGGATGGGCTGGACGGCTGGCTGGCCCGGTATGAGGGGCGCGTTTCGGCTTTCGGCGCGCGGTTCGACATGGAGGTGGATGCCGCGCTGGCGCTGTGTCTGGCGCTTCTGGCCTGGCGGGGCGACAGCGCCGGGCCTGTCGTGCTGATCCTTGGGATGCCCCGCTATGGCTTTGTGGCGGGGGGGCTGATCTGGCCGTGGCTGGCGGCGCCTTTGCCAGAGCGTTTTGGGCGCAAAGTGGTCTGCGTGGTGCAGATGGCTGTGCTGATCGCGCTGCAACTGCCGTTTATGGGCGGCGTCGCGGGGGGCATTCTGGCGGTGTTCGCGGCGCTTGCGCTGGCCTGGTCCTTCGGGCGCGACATCATCTGGCTGTGGCGGGTTCGCGGGTGAGACCGGGCGTGGCCCATCTTGCCCGGCTGGTTGGGGCGGCGGTTGTGCTGCACCTGATCCTGATACAACCGAACCACCCGGCGGCGATGACCTGGGGCGCGTTGTGGCTTTTTCCGCTTGAGTTGCCGGTCATCCTGTTTGGTCTTGTCGCGCTGGGGCGGGGCCGTGCGGGTTTTGCCGTGCGCGGCGTTTTGGTGGCGGCGCTGATCGTGATCGCGGTGCTGAAGGGGGCGGACCACGGCATGTTCACCGCCTTTGGGCGCGGTTTCAACGTGGTGGGCGATTTGCCGTTGATCGGGGCGGGGGTGCGGCTGCTGCTGGGCTCTGTCGGCGTGGCGGTCACCTTTGGTGCGGTGTTAATGGCGGCGCTGGGTCTTGCGGGGGCGGCTGTTCTGGCCTGGTGGGCCACCGGGGTTTGGGCGCGGGTGCGCATAGCGTGGCCCTGGCGTGCGGTATCAGGGGCGGCGGCGGTTCTGGCGGGCGCTCTCGCGGTGGCCGAGATCGGCCAGGCGATGTATCGCTGGCCTTTGCCCTTTGATCCGCCGGGCGCGGCCTTTACCGCCCGCGTCGGGGCCGAGCGGGTGAACCAGGTGCGCACCACCCTGGCCGAGCTGCGCCTGTTCGCCGCCACCGCCGCGACCGACCCGTTTGCCGCCGCCGACACAGTGCTGGACAGGATCGACCGCGATGTCCTGATTGTGTTCGTTGAAAGTTATGGCCGGGCCAGTCTGGACATACCGCTGTATGCCGACCTGCACCGCGCCACGCTGGCCGATGGTGCGGCGCGGCTTGCGGAATTGGGGCTGACCACGCGGTCGGGGTTTGTGGCGTCGCCGACGCGGGGCGGCCAAAGCTGGCTGGCTCATGCGACCTTTGCCAACGGGCTGTGGATCAACGATCAGCCGCGGTATCGCGCTGCGCTGGTCAGCGGGCGGGAAACGCTGTTCCACATCGCCGCGCGGTCGGGGTTTCGCACGGCGGCGGTGATGCCGCAGATCACGCTGCCCTGGCCCGAGGCCGATGTCATGGGGTTTGACACCGTGCTGGCGGCGGCCGGTCTGGGCTACAGGGGTTTGCCATTCAACTGGGTGACGATGCCGGATCAATTCACCCTGACGGCGCTGGACCGGCTGTTGCGCAGCGGGCAGGGCGATGGGCGGCCGCTGTTTGCGCAGGTGGTTTTGGCGTCGTCCCATGCGCCATGGGTGCCTGTGCCCGATCTTGTGCCTTGGGGCGATGTCGGCGACGGGCGGATTTTCGATGCGATGGCCATGGCGGGTGACCCGCCCGATGTGGTGTGGCGCGATCGCGACAGAGTGCGCGCCCAGTACCGCCTGTCGATTGATTATGCCCTGCGCACGGTGATCGACTATGCGGCGCGCCATGCCGATGATCCGCCACTGATCTTTGTGGTGGGCGATCATCAGGCGGCGGGGTTTGTCGCGCTGGACGACCGGCCCGATGTGCCTGTGCATGTGATCGGCCCCGCTGATCTGGTTGATCGGGTGGCTGACTGGGGCTGGACGCGCGGGATGATCCCGGCGCCCGAAACGTCGGTGGTGCCGATGGACCGGATGCGCGACCGGTTGTTGCGGGCGTTTTCGACAGCGCCATCAGACGGGGCGGCGGGATGATCCTGCGCCGCCCCCTGCCACCCCGGCTGATCCGGGCGGTGCAGATCGCCATGGCGTTCGCCCTGTTGGCGGTGCTGTGGCATGTGGCAGACGGGCCTGCTGCGCTGGCCATTCTGGCGCGGGCTGATCCTTGGTGGCTGTTGGCTGCACTGGCCGCGTTGACCCTGCAAACGCTGTTTTCCGCACTGCGTTGGCGGCTGACCGCCGGGGCGCTTGGAATTGTGCTGTCGCGGCGGCGGGCGATTGGCGAATACTATCTGTCGCAGATCGTCAACCAGTCGCTGCCGGGTGGCATGATTGGCGATGCCGGGCGCGCAGTGCGCAGCCGGGGGCAGGCGGGGCTGTTGGCCGCCGGGCAGGCCGTGGTGTTTGAGCGGCTGGCCGGGCAGATCGCGATGTTTGTGGTGATGACGCTGGCCTTTGGGGTCACTCTGGCCCGGCCCGGCGGGGTGGATTGGCCTGCCTGGGCGCTTGGGCCGGTGATGCTGATTGTCGCGGGGGGGCTGGCGCTGCCGGGTGTGCTGTGGGCGGCTGTGCGGCTGCCGGGCCGGTTGGGGCAGGGCGTGCGCGGATTCTGGCGGGCCCTGGCCGCCGCTTTGACGGCGCGCGGGGTTCTGCCCGCTCAGGTGGGGCTCAGCGCCGCGACGACGCTGTGCAACCTCGCCGCCTTTGGCTTTTGCGCCCATGCAGTAGGGGCTGTGCTGTCACCGGTGGCGGTGATGGCGCTGGTGCCGCTGATCCTGTTCACCATGCTGATCCCGATTTCAGTCAGTGGCTGGGGCCTGCGCGAAGGGGCCGCGGCGGCGCTGTTTCCCATCGCCGGGGCAACGGCGGCGCAAGGGCTTGCCGCCAGCATTGCCTTTGGTCTCGCCTTTCTTGTGGCCGTTGTGCCCGGTGTCGTGCCGTTGTGGCTGCGGCCAAAGGCGCAGACGGTGAAACGGAAGGCACAGCGGCGTGTTGATCCCTGACCAGCGGGTTTCTACAATGCAAAGCTTGCCAACCGGCGGACCCGACTTAGACTTGTCGGTAGTTTTCGAGGATAGGACAGACCATGACATCCACGTTTTCCCGACGCCGCCTTCTTGCCACTGGGGCTGCTGGGCTGGGTGCCGCCTCGCTGGGCCTTGGGCCACGGCGGGCACAGGCGCAAACAGCGGTCGCGCTGCAACTGTCCTGGCTGCACTCGGTGCAGTTTGGCGGCAGTTACATCGCGCAGGACCGGGGGTTCTGGCGTGAGGCCGGGCTGGAGGTGGCGCTGTTGTCGGGCGGTCCGAACGCGCCGGTGGAACCGCCGGTTGTATCGGGCACGGCGCTGATCGGCATTTCCGCCGCCGATTACACTGCCGCCGCCGTGGCGCAGGGCGCGCCTTTCAAAATCCTTGGCGTGGCGATGCAGAAAAACCCGTTTGTCGTGGCGTCGCTGCCCGTAAATCCGGTGAACACCCCCGCCGATCTGGTGGGCAAGAGGATCGGCATGGCCTTGGCCAACATGCCGGTGTTGCAGGCGCTGTGCACCCTGAATGGCGTGGATGTCGCGGCGATCGAGGTGATCCCGACCCAGTATTCGGCGCAACCGCTGTTGGCGGGCGAGGTGGATTGCCTGTTGTGCTGGGAAACCGATCTGCCGGTGGCGATGGCGATGCAGGGCGTGGACAGCGTGACGATGCTGTTGGCCGACCATGGCTATGCGCTGCATTCGCAGACCTATATCGCCACCGATGACAGCATCGCCAACCACCGGGCCGATCTGGTGGCGCTGATGGCCGGGGAAGTGCGCGGGTGGGATGCCTATCGCGCCGACACCGACGCCGCAGCCGACCTGACGGTGCGGATGTTCCCCGATGCCGGGCTGGATCTGCCGACCCAGAAATTGCAGGCCACACGGCAGGTGCCGCTGATGTTTTCCGATCTGACCGACGCCAATGGGTTTGGCTGGTGGAGCGATGAAACCGTGGCCGCCAACATCGAAACCCTTGCCTTGCTGGGGCGCCCAGTGACGCCCGACTTGTGGGACCGTTCGATTTTGGAAGAGGTTCATGGCGCGTGACGACAGGCCGCCGCCGGGCATTGTCTGCACCGGTCTTGGCAAGACGTTTCCGGATGGCACAGCGGCGCTGTGCCCGATCGACCTGACGTTTCAGGCGGGCCACACCACCGCGCTGGTCGGTCCGTCCGGCTGTGGCAAATCCACTTTGCTGCGGCTGATCTCTGGGTTGGAGACGCCCAGCATCGGGCGCGTTGAAATCGGCGGTGCGCCGCCGGCTGACACGCTGGCACGGGCCGGTCTGGCGGTGGCGTTTCAGGATCCGTCGCTGCTGCCGTGGCGCACGGTGCGCGGCAACATCGAACTGGCCCTAGGGCTGGCGCGGCATCCGGTGGTGGACCGGGATGTGGATCAGCTGATCCGCCTTGTGGGGTTGGATGGCTTTGCCGACGTCCGCCCTGCGGCCTTGTCCGGCGGAATGCGCCAGAGGGCTGCCATTGCCCGCGCACTGGCCACTGGGCCGGGGCTGTTGCTGTTGGATGAACCGTTCGGCGCGGTGGATGAATTGACGCGTCAGCAACTGGCCCAGGATCTGCCGCGGATCTGGGAGGCGCGGGGAGCCACCACCGTTCTGGTCACCCATTCGGTGAGCGAGGCGGTTATGCTGTCGGATCGGATCATCGTGTTGTCCGCCCGTCCGGCAGAAGTGATCGAGGATATTGCGGTGGACCTGCCGCGCCCGCGCGACCCCGATCTGGGGCGCAGCGCCGAATTTGACGCGCTGACCGACCGGGTGTTTGCCGCCCTGTCCCGTGGCATGGTGACGCGCGAACCGCCGTTGGCTGCGCAATGACGATGGCGGCTGTTGTGGCGGCCCCGGCGCGGGGTGGGTTTGCCACGGCGCTGGCGCTGATCGGCTTTCTGGCGCTGTGGGAAACCGCCGCGCGGGGGCTGAGTGGCGCTTATGTTCTGGCCGCCCCGTCCGAGGTGGTGGTGTATATCGCCAACAACGCCGGGCTGTTGGGGCGGGCCCTTGCGGTCACGCTGGGCCACGCGGCGGTGGGGTTTCTTCTGGGCAATCTGGCGGCGCTGGGGCTGGCTGCGGTGGCCGTGGTGTGGCCGCGCAGTCAGGGGGTGGTGACTGGCCTTGCCCTGTTGGTGTTCTGCCTGCCGCTGGTGGCGACGGGGCCGATCCTGCGGGTGTTTTTCGGCCCCGGACCCTGGCCACAGATCCTGTTGGCGGCGCTTGCGGTGTATTACACCACGCTGATCCCACTGTTGGTCGGGCTGCGGGCAGTGCCGGCCAGCTGGTTTGATCTGGTGCGCAGCTATGGGCGGGGGCGGTGGTCGGCGCTGGTGCATGTGCGCGCGGTGGCGGCGCTGCCTTATCTGTTCGCCGGGTTGCAGATTGCCGCGCCGGCGGCGTTTCTGGGCGCGATGGTGGGTGAATTCACCGGCGCCGAGCGGGGCATGGGCGTGCTGACCATCCGGGCAATGCGCGCCCTTGACGTGCCGATGACCTGGGCCTTGGCCAGCGTTGCCACCGCTGTGGCGATTGCCGCCTATCTGGCTCTTGGGTGGGTCGCGCGGCGGGTGCTGCGCGATGATCCGCCGGTGATTTTGGCAGCGCCGCCGCTGGCCGGGGCGCGCCGGCCGTTCGCAGCGGTGGGTGACATTGCAATCGTCACCGGCATTGCCCTTGTGCTGTGGTGGGGGGCGCTGGAATGGGCGGGCCTCAGCCGGTTTTTCGCCAAGCGCCCCGCTGATGTGTTTGAGGCGCTGGTCCTCGCCCCCGATGCGGCGGCAACCCGCGCCACGCTGTTTGCGGCATTGGCCGAAACGGCGGTGTTTCTGGTGCCGGGCTATCTGGCCGGGCTGGTGGCGGGCGCGGGATTGGCGATTTTGCTGGTGCTGGTGCCGGGGCTGGCTGGTCTGGTGATGCCGCTGGCCATTGCGTTGCGATCAGTGCCGATCGTGACCACGGCGCCTTTGGTGGTGCTGCTGCTGGGGCGGGGCGCGGTGGGCACGGTCGTTCTGGTGGCGGTGATGGTGTTTTTCCCCACCTTTGTCGCCTGCCTGCACGGGCTGGGCCGCGCGCCGGGGCAGGTGATGGACGTGATGCGCAGCTATGCCGCCGGACCGGTGGCGCGGCTGGTGCGGGTGGGCATCCCGGCCATGGCGCCGGCGTTTTTCGCGGCGGCGCGGATGAACGTGCCCGCCGCGATCCTCGCGGTGACAGTCGTCGAGTGGCTGGCAACGGGCAAGGGCATCGGCAGCCTGATGGCGCTGTCGGCGTCCTTGTCCGATTACAACATGTTGTGGAGCGCGGTTGTGATCGTGTCGGCCTTGTCGGCGCTGGGCTATGGCGCGGTGGGGCTGGTCGAGGCGCGGGTGCTGCGCACCTATGCGCCCGAGCAGTTGGCATGACCCTGCGCGCCGCCGCCTTTGCGATTCCCGGTGATCTGACCACCCTGACCGGCGGTTACATCTATGAACGGCGGCTGCTGGAAGGGTTGCGCGCACAGGGCCGCGCTGTGGCGCATATCCAGCTGGGCGCGTCCTGGCCCGATCCAACGGTGGGCGACATGGAGGATGCCATCAACCGGCTGTGCGCGGTGGAACCCGCGCGTGCGCTGATTCTCGATGGGTTCATCTCGGGCGCGGCTGATACCGCAGGGCTGGCTCGGGTTCGCGCGCCGATGGTGGCAATGGTGCATCACCCGCTGGCGCTGGAACAGGGGCTGGGCGCGGCGCGGCGGGCCCAGTTGTTTGCCAGCGAACGGGCCAATCTGGCCCTGATGGCCCATGTTCTGGTGCCCAGCCCGCACACCGCCGCCACCCTTGTGGCGCAATATGACGTTGCGCCGGGGCGCATCACCATTGCCCGGCCTGGAACCGACCGGCCAATGGTGCGGCCCGCGCCAATCGATCCGCCGCTGATCCTGGCGGTGGGCATCCAGCATCCGCGCAAGGGGCACGATGTTTTACTGGCTGCGCTGGCGCAGATTCAGGGGGCGGCGTGGCAGGCGGTGATTGCCGGCGGCACATATGACGCGGCGCATAGTGCGGCGCTGGCGCGCCAGTTGCTGGCGCTGGGGCTGAACCGGCGGGTGCGGTTTGCCGGGCGGGTTTCGGCGGCGGATCTGGCAGGGCTTTACGCGCAGGCCAGCATATTTGCACTGGCCACCCGCTACGAGGGCTATGGCATCGTGTTTGACGAGGCATTGTCGCATGGCCTGCCGATCGTCAGTTGCCGCACCGGTGCCGTGCCTGACACAGTGCCGCCCGAGGCGGGCCTTCTGGTGCCCCCCGATGCGCCCGAGGCTTTTGCCCGTGCCCTCGACAGCCTGTTGCAGGATGGCGCGCTGCGGCGTCAGATGGCACGGGCAGCGGCGGCAGCGGGGGCGCAACTGCCCGGTTGGCGCGACACGGCCGCCTGTGCGGGGCGGGTGCTGGATCACTTGACCCGGCTTTGATGGCAGGCGTCGGCTGATCCTGTCGGCGAACAGGGCGGGCGCGCCCGGCTCTGGCCAACGGCGGGCAATGGCCCTAACACTTGGCCAGGTGTTGTGGCGGCCCGGCCTGCCGCCGCCGCCGCGCAAAAAGGTGTTTCCGTGCCCGATCGCCCGTCGCCCCTGATCCTGTTTCGCAACCAGACCTTCCGGTCGCTCTGGGTTGCGTCGCTGGCGTCGAATTTCGGCGGGCTGGTACAGGCGGTGGGGGCGGCCTGGCTGATGACATCGCTGTCCAACTCGCAAAGCATGGTGGCGCTGGTGCAGGGGTCGGTCACCCTGCCGATCATGGTGTTTTCCTTGATGGCGGGGGTGTTTGCCGATAATTTCGACCGCCGCCGCGTCATGCTGATTGCCCAGGGGTTCATGTTTGTGGTGTCTGTCACGCTGACCTTCATGGCGCTGAACGGGTGGCTGTCGCCGTGGCTGTTGCTGGGCTTCACGTTCCTGATCGGCTGTGGCACCGCGCTGCACAATCCGTCATGGCAGGCGACGATGGGCGATATCGTGACGCGCGAAGAACTGCCCGCTGCGGTGTCGTTGAACAGCATGGGCTTCAACCTGATGCGCAGCATCGGGCCGGCGGCCGGTGGGGCCATTGTCGCGCTGGCCGGGGCGGCGGCGGCGTTTGCGGTGAATGCGTTCAGTTATGTGGCAATCATCCTGGCGCTGCTGCGCTGGAAGGCCCCGGTGCGCGACACGCATCTGCCGCGCGAGCCGATGGGCAGCGCCTTTGCCGCCGGTCTGCGCTATGTCGCCATGTCGCCCAACCTGTTGCGGGTGATCCTGCGGGGGTTCTGGTTCGGCCTGGCGGCGATTGCCCTGTTGGCGCTTTTGCCGGTGGTGGTGCGCGAAACGTTGCAGGGCAATGCCTTTGTCTATGGCGTTCTGCTGGGGTGTTTCGGCCTCGGGGCCGTGGCGGGGGCGCTGACCAGTGCGCGGTTGCGCGACCGGTTCAACAACGAAACCATCACGCGCGGCGCCTTTGTGCTGTATGGGGTCGGCTGTGTTGTTCTGGGGTTCAGCCCCAGCGCGGTTGCGTCGGGTGCGGCGCTGTTGCTGACCGGGGCGTGCTGGGTGATCGTCCTGTCGATGTTCAACGTGACGATTCAGCTATCGACGCCGCGCTGGGTGGTCGGGCGGGTTCTGGCGCTTTACCAGACGGGCACTTTTGGCGGCATGGCAGGGGGCAGCCTGATCTGGGGCCTCATGGCCGAACGCAGCGGGCCCGGAGCCGCCCTGGCCGTGGCGGCGGTGCTTCTGGTGTTGGGGGCACTGATCGGGTTGCGCCTGCCCCTGCCCGAATTTTCGGGGCTGAACCTTGATCCGCTGAACCGGTTCCGTGAACCGGCGCTGCGGTTCGATCTCAGTTATCGCAGCGGACCGGTGTTGGTGATGGTGGATTACGAGATCGCCCAGCAGGACGTGCCCGAGTTTCTGTCAGCGATGGCCCAGCGGCGCCGCGTGCGCATCCGCGACGGGGCGCAACAATGGGTGCTGCTGCGCGATCTTCAGCACCCCGAACATTGGAGCGAAAGCTATCATGTGCCGACATGGGGCGAATACATCCGCCACAACGAAAGGCGCACCCTTGCCGATGCCGCCTTGGCCGACCGGCTGCGCGCCCTGCACCGGGGGGCGGGCGGGCCGGTGGTGCACCGGATGATCGAGCGGCAGACGGTGCCGCTGCGCGACGACATGCTGTTGCGCGATCTGTGACCGCATCCTCCGGGCAAATCCGGGATTGACGAAACTGACCTGCTGACATAGCGGCGTTCTCATCTTTCCGAGAAAGGCCAGCACCCATGTCGCAGTTTCCTGTTGTCGATACCGGTCCGGGCGTCACCCGACAGGTGCTGGCAGATCATCCCGATCTGATGGTCGTGGCCTTTCGGTTTCAGGCGGGGGCCATGGGCCAGCCGCACAACCACCCCCATGTGCAATCGACCTATGTCGAATCCGGGCGGTTCCGGTTCACGGTCGATGACGTTGAAACCGAGGTGGGGCCGGGTGACAGCCTTGTTGTTGCCAGCCGGGCGATGCATGGCTGTCTGTGTCTTGACCCCGGCACGTTGATCGATTGCTTTGCGCCGCGTCGCGCCGATTTCCTCTGAAAGGACGCCCCATGTTGCGTGTCACGTCGTTTTACGCCGTCAGCCCGGACCAGACCCGCACCCTGGACACCACCGGATTGCGCGCCAACTTCCATTTGGGCGATTTGTTCCGCAGCGGTGCCCTGACCCTGGCCTATACCCATTACGACCGGATGATCGTCGGTGGCGCGGTGCCGGGCGACGCGCCGCTGGTTCTGGATGCCGTGGCCGAGGCGGGCACGCGATCGCTTCTGGATCGGCGCGAAATGGGGGTGCTGAACATCGGCGCTGCGGCAATGGTCTCGGCTGGCGGCAAGACCCACGCCATGGGGCGGGGCGATGTTCTGTACCTCGGCATGGGGGCGGGCCCGATCACCTTCGAGGGGCCGGGACGGTTTTACATCCTGTCGGCCCCGGCACACCGGAGCCTGCCCGACCGCCTGCTGACGCTGGGCGATGCGCGGCAGGTCAGGATGGGCGCGGCGGAAACGGCGAACGCCCGCACGATCTATCAATTCATCCACCCCGATGTGATGGAGACCTGTCAGCTTGTCATGGGCTATACGATGTTCCAAGTCGGGTCGGTGTGGAACACCATGCCCGCCCATGTCCACGACCGGCGGATGGAGGCGTATCTGTATTTTGACCTCGACCCGGAACAGCGGGTGTTCCATTTCATGGGTGCGCCGCAGGAAACGCGCCATATCGTGATGGCCAACGAAGAGGCGGTGATTTCGCCCCCCTGGTCGATCCATTGTGGTGTGGGCACCGGCAGCTACAGCTTTTGCTGGGCGATGGCGGGCGACAACGTCGATTACAAGGACATGGATATGATAGCGATAGGGGATTTGCGATGAACCCGTTTTCCCTGGCGGGCAAGACCGCTTTGGTGACCGGCGCCAATGCCGGGATCGGTCGGGCCATCGCCGTGGCCATGGGGCAGGCTGGCGCCCATGTGATCTGCGCCGGGCGGTCGGCCTGTGATGACACCGTGGCGCTGATCGACAGCGCCGAGGCGTTGCATCTGGATCTGGCCGATCCGATGGCGGGGCAAGGGGTGTTTGCCGGTCACGCAATCGACATTCTGGTGAACAACGCCGGAATCATCCGCCGCGCCGACAGCACCGATTTCACCGAAGAAGACTGGGACGCGGTGATGGATGTGAACCTGAAAGCGGTGTTCTTCCTGTCCCAGGCCTTTGCCAGGGCGGCATTTGCGGCCGGGCGCGAAGGGCGGATCGTCAACATTGCGTCGCTGCTGTCGTTCCAGGGGGGCATTCGTGTGCCGTCCTACACGGCGTCGAAACATGGTCTGGCCGGGATCACGAAATTGCTGGCCAATGAATGGGCGGCGCGGGGCGTGGGCGTGAACGCGATTGCGCCGGGATACATCGAGACGAACAACACCGCCGACCTGCGCGCCGATCCAGCCCGCCGTCAGGCGATTCTTGACCGTATTCCGGCGGGCCGCTGGGGCCAGCCCGAGGATATTGCCCAAACAGCGGTGTTTCTGGCCGCCCCTGCGTCACGCTACATCCATGGCGCAATCCTGAGCGTCGATGGCGGTTGGATGGCACGCTGAAGCGTTTCGCGTTGAACCTGGGTCAGAATTTGCGGCATCCCGGTCAGACAAGACCGATGTCCGATGAACGCTGATTCACGTCAAACGCGAAACGCCATTTGCGGCAGATGTGCCGGCCGGTCCGTCGCACCGCAGATCAGAACAACCTGAGGCCAAGCGGCAAAGGCCGGTCGAACTGTGCCGGGCTGTCGGTCATGGCGTGGTGCACGTCGCGCGGTTCGATCAAGGCACCGCCGCCGTGGCAGAACACCTGCGTCGAACCGCCCCCGTCCAGATGCATGGCACGGGCGGCGCCTTCGGTGATCATCAGGCAGGCCAGATCGTGCAGTGTCGCACCCTTGGCCGCGCCATCGCGCAGAAACGACGAGGTGCCCTCGACAGCGCAGAAGAACACCCGCCCGTCCGGGGAAATACCCGCCGCCATCCGCGCGGCGCGGGTTTTGTGCCAGTCCGCCGCCCAGGCATGGGGCGAGACGGCAACCGCATCGGGACGCGGCGCCGTGCCCGACATCAGCTCGGCGGCAAAAACATCGGGGGCCGTATCGGTGGGCAACCCGTCTTCGACAATGACCGGACCGGATTGAACGCCCTGCATCAACCCCGCGAGGACATAGGTCAGGGGGCCGGCGGCCACTGCTTCGGCCTCGGTGCGGGTGGCGCAGCGCAACACACAGCCCGCGCGCGGAATCGACAGTCCGCCGCCTTGGGACAGCGCCACCGGGTGGCGCCCGACAAAGGCTACGTCCCAGTTCGCCGCGCCCGGTGGCGTCGCGCCGTTGTGCGAACCGTGAAACAGCGCAAAGGCGGTGCCGGGGCCGGTGCGGTCGGGCGGGCCGAACGGATGGGGCACAAAGGCGCGCTGATCCGCGGCGCGGATGCCGGTGTCGGCAAAACCGATGCGCCGGATGGCCGGCCCCTCTGCGCCGATCACCAGACAGGCGCGCCGGGCCTGTGGCGGGGTTTCGATCAGGCCATCCGCCAGGGTCAGGCCGATCGGATCGCCATAGGCATCAAAGGGGGTTTCCACCTCGGGGGGCAGGAACAGGAAGTGATTGGCGTTGATCAGCAATTCATCCGGCCCAAGCCCCGACGCGACCGTGCGCAACAGGCGCAGCGGCGCACAGGCCGCGCCGATGCGTGGCCCGGCCCGACGCGCCAGCCGCAGCGTGCCGTCCACCTCGCGCGGGGCGATCCGCTGATCAGCGGGGGGCACGGCCACGACGGGCAGGCCCAGCCGCGCCCCGGCCAGGGTCAGGGCCAGGCGCGTCTCGTCCGATGGCGCGTCACGGGTGAACAAGGGCAGTACGGAAAACCCCTGTGGATCAATCCGAACCACCCGCACCTCGCACCCCGAGGCAAGCCGACGCTGTAAAATCCGAACCTGTGCCATCAAACCCCCTCGCGGCGGGGCAGGGCGCGGCCCGCCATATCAAACACATGCACCTTGTCGGGCGGCGCGGCAAAATGCATTGCCGCGCCCGGTTCAAGCCGCGCGTCGCCCTGCACCACGACACACAGGCCAAGGCCCGCGCCGGTGCGGCCATGCACCACGGTTTGCGGGCCCAGCCGCTCAAGCAGGGTCAGGCGCACGGGAATATCACCGTCTGTCCCCAGCGTCAGGTCATCGGGCCGCAGACCCAGCTCTACGGCATCACCGGGCGACAGGGCGCGGCCATCGGCGAGGGCGGTCACACGCACCCCCGGTTCGATCTGGGCCAGCACATGCTGCGGATCGGCGGTGACAACCCGGGCCGGCAGCAGTGTCATCCGCGGCTGGCCAATGAACCCGGCGACAAACCGGGTGGCCGGGCGGTGATACAGATCCAGCGGCGCGCCGATCTGTTCCACCCGGCCCGCGTTCAGCACGACGATCTGCTGCGCCATGGTCATCGCCTCGATCTGATCGTGGGTGACATAGACCATGGTGGTGCCCAGCGTGCGGTGCAGTTCGGCCAGTTCCACGCGCATTTCGCCGCGCAGCGCGGCGTCGAGGTTCGACAGCGGTTCGTCGAACAGGAAAACCGAAGGTTCGCGCACGATGGCGCGGCCGATGGCAACCCTTTGACGCTGGCCACCCGACAGTTGCGCAGGCTTGCGATCCAGCAGATCCTGGATGCGCAGGATTTCGGCGGCGCGGGCGATGGCCGCCGCCGTTTCGGCCCGTCCCATCCGTTGTGATCGCAGCGGAAACGCCATGTTGGCGCGCACGGTCATGTGCGGGTACAGCGAATAGTTCTGGAACACCATGGCGATGCGCCGTTCGACAGGTTCCAGCCCCGTCACATCGCGCCCGCCGATGTGCAGATTGCCCGCCGTCGGTTCATCAAGCCCGGCAAGAATGCGCAGCAGCGTTGATTTGCCACAGCCGGACGGCCCGACGATCACCGTGAACGACCCGTCCGCGATGTCCAGATCAATGCCGCGCAACACTTTTGTGGCACCAAAGTTGCGGCTGATTCCGCGAAAGGCGACGTTGGCCATGTCCCGCCTCAGTCCAGCCAGACCGGGTTTGTCCAGGCGTGGCGTCCGTGCCGGTCGCGCAGGATCAGGCGCATGTAACCCTCGGTTGCCTGCGCCAGCGGCAGGCGGACGCGGGTGGCGATTTCGGTGATCTGCCCGGCGATTCGGCGGGCACGGCTGCCCACCAGCGCGGCGGTTACCACCGGTGAACAGTCCACCACCATCATGTCATCCTCGATCCGGATGTCGTGAATGACCGGCCCCTGGCTGGCATAGAACTGTCCCGCGTGCAGCGCGGCCAGCACAGCCTCGGGCGTCAGGACATCCGCCTTGACCATCGTCCATCCGCCGCCAAACCCAAGGCCGAGGCGGTGCATGTCATCATTGGCGACGGCGGTCAGGCGGCGGCCTTCGTTCAGCACCATATCGGTCAGATACCAGCCATCGCCACGCATCTGCCCGGTTTCGGTGCCGTGGTTGTACACTTCGACAGCGTGAACCATCGGCAGGGTGCGCGTATCCTCGGGCGTCAGGGCGAACCAGCCGGGATGGGCAAACGCCAGAAACGCCCCGGCTTCTGTTGCGCGGGTACAGATTTCAGCTGCGGTTTCGTCCTCGGTCGGGGCGGCGAAATTCCACGGCAGGCCGACGGCGGTGATGTGCCAAAGCTCACCATTGCTCAGCCGCCCCTGATGCAGTTCGGCCCCGGCCAGAGTGACGAAGCGGTCGGTGCGGCAGGCGCGCGTGTCGGTGATGGGATAATCGTATTGCGGCAGGAAGTGATCGGTCATGGCAACGAAATCATACCCTTCCCGCGCATAGGCGGCACAGGCTTCGGCCACGCCATGGGCGCCGTCCGACCGGGTGCTGTGCATGTGCATGTTGCCCCGCCAGAACCGGCCGGGCGCCGCAAAGGGCAGTTGGCCCAATATGTGATCCGCTGTCATTTCGTCTTTCCGTTTTCCCGGTGCGCGCACCGGGTGGTGTCACGAAACCATCATTGAACTGACCTAGGTGTCGCATGGCCCGCCCGGGTTATCCATGCGGCGGCGTGTGAAGATTTGATGACGAAGGGGATGTCATGACGACGAAAAGGTCAGCGCTGCGCGCATTTGGATTAAAGCCCGCGCTGTGCGCATTCGGGATGTTTGCGGGGGCCATGCCGGCAGCGGCACAAGATACCACGCTGACCTACATGCTGTGGTCGCCCGAACAGGTCGAGATCGAGGCGCCGGCGATTGCCGCCTTCGAATCAGCCCACCCCGGCGTCACGGTGAAGGTGCAGGCGATGCCGCCCGCCGATTATTGGCCGCGCGTTTCGGCGCAGGCCGCGTCGAGCGATCTGCCGGATGTGATGGCGATGTCTTCGGGCTTCGTGCAGGAATGGGCCGCGGCGGGCAATCTGCTCGACCTCAGCCCGTATATCGGTGACTCCGCGCTTGACGGGTATTTCACCAGCG
>Ga0100401_1000825_pt1 | contig 25578 bp, 11 predicted proteins | sample CryGeymeta201525_FD_80421 | JGI IMG/M metagenome (GOLD analysis project Ga0100401, IMG submission 80421) | Groundwater microbial communities from Crystal Geyser aquifers in Utah, USA - Crystal Geyser metaG 2015-25 | ecosystem: Environmental > Aquatic > Deep subsurface > Groundwater | place: USA... | reverse complement strand
TTCCGAACTGACGCTCCCACGTATTCGTTCAGGGATTTCTGATGTCGTTCTATCAGCGAATTGAAGGCCGCCTCCCCTTCTTGACGCTCCTGCCGCGACTCACTTCCGCCATAGCAAGCGATCGCGAGTAAAAGGTCTTCTTCGGTGTTCTTTATTTCCGTTTCCATTCTTCCAATCCTCTCCGCGACGGAAGACGGCGATTCGTAACAGGTGCCAGGGTGGGCACCCGAGCTAAGTAGCTGTCCGTCTGTTGTGGATCACCGTCTTCCCCATTGAAAGGAGGTAACGAGAACATGACTAACGACAAACCAAAAAGCAAGCGCCCCAGCGGCGCGGTGATTTTCAGACCGTGGCGGCGTGATTCAAAGACCGGGGAGATTCTCTGGGCAAAGGATTACGGACTGAAGGCCTGGCCCATCCCGGTGGATGGCAAGGGCCGCCTGAACCAAAAACAAACGACAAATACATCATGGCCAAGAACAAGCCGTATGGAGATGGGGCCCGCAAGGGGGCCGTTCGTGACCGGAGCCAGGTTTTCAACCCGGCGACCGGCGACTGGACGAAACGTGACGCGGACACAGGCCGATTCATGGATCGGAAGTCCGACGACAAGCCCTTCAAGGGCGTCCGCAAAGAGAAGTAGCTCTTCAACTACCAGCCAAGAGGCGGGATCAGGCTCCGGGGCGTCAACGACCTCCGGAGCCTGATCCATGTTCTTGGTCCGCCCTCAAGTCCCGCAACCAACCGATTCACCCGTAGCTTGCGGCAGCAGCAAGACATACGATCTCGCCGTTGATCGCGTGACAGTCGCCGCAAATCAACGACAAGTCCGGCTTGCCCCACACTTTCATTCCGCATTCTTGGTATTGGTAGGCGACCTTGCTTGGTGTCCGGAGGAGCTTCGATTCCTCGTCGCTGGCGGCGGGTATCCGAAATATCGCTCGAATCTGGCCGCTCCCCAGCCTCTAGCGCACGCGGCTAATGCTGGAAAACATTAGGGGCAATGCGAGGGGGCAGCCCTCAGATGAGACACAGAGCGTCACTATCCGTCACGCACGGACGCCGAAAACGAGCAAGAAGTGAGTAAGATTCACTTTTCGCAAGAAAAGTTTCACCTGCTGAAACCGTCGTAACTCGTTGAGGGGAAAATGGTAGCAGAGGGCGGATTTGAACCGCCGACCAAAGGCTTATGAGTCCTCTGCTCTACCCCTGAGCTACTCTGCCATTTTTCCCGCCTGGAAGCCTGACTGGTTTCCGGGGCGCGCTGGATACCTCCGGGTTGCATGACTGACAATCGAAAAATGAACAAGACCGCTTCTTGCTTCGGGCGTTTGTCTTGAGGCTCTTGATCCCTTGCGATGTCTTGAAAAAGATTCGGGCGAAACCAAGAGGCCGAAAATGGTCGATCAGGCTCGCCATGAAAGTCAGCCCCAGCACCTGCTTGGCTGCGCTATCCAGTGCCGCCTCACTGTGCATCCGCCCGCCGAAGCCCTGCCGACTGGCAGATTGCCCACCGCCGCGAAGGGCGCTACCGCCCTCTTCATCCCCCACTTCGCCAAGTCGGCTTAGAGTGCGCCGAATCGCCGGTGGCGGCGGGAATACTCTTCGACGGCTTCAAAGAGGTCGGATTGGCCGAAGTCGGGCCAGAATTTCTTGAAGATGACGAGTTCTGCGTAGCTGATCTGCCAGAGGAGGAAATTCGAGACGCGCATTTCGCCCGAGGTGCGGATCATGAGGTCCGGGTCGGGGATGTCGTGGGTGTAAAGGCGGGAGGCGAAAAGCTCGGCGGTGACGTCGCCAGGAGCGAGGCGGCCTTCGTTGGCGTCTTTGACCAATGAACGGGCGGCTTCGGTGATTTCCTCGCGCGATCCGTAGGAAAGGGCGAGGACGAGGGTGAGGGACTTGTTTTGCGCGGTGCGCTCGATGGCCTTGTTGAGTTTATCACGGGTTTTCTCCGGAAGTCGCTCCAGGTGGCCGATGGCTGTGAGGCGGACGTCCTGTTTCATCATCTCGTTCGCTTTCTGATCGAGAAAGCGTTCGAGCAAGGTCATCAAAGCAGAAACTTCAGAGGGCGGACGGTTCCAGTTTTCCGACGAGAACGCGTAGAGGGTGAGATACTCGATGCCGAGTTGCTTGCAGGCTTCGACGCATTCGCGAACGGATTCCGCTCCGGCGCGATGGCCTTCCAGACGGGGGAGGCCGCGCTCTTTCGCCCAGCGACCATTGCCATCCATGATGACGGCGATGTGTTTGGGGACTGACGGGGTTTCGGGCACGGAGGATGGTGGCTGAGGCTTTTCGGCTGGTGGCCGGGCTAGTAGTCGGGAAGCTTATGGAAGGCGGATGAAGGGTTGATGAGTTTTTGGCGATGAGGCTGGAAGCCTCTGGCACTAACGAACGAGTGTCTGGGTGCGGTCGGGACCGACGCCGATGAATTTGATCGGGGTTGCGCAGAGGTCGGAGAGGCGCTGGAGGTAAGCTTTGGTGTTCTCCGGAAGTTCTTCGTAGCTGGTGCAGGCGGTGGTATCGCTCATCCAGCCGGGAAGTTCTTCGTAGACCGGTTTCGCACGATCCCAGGCGTGGCGGTCGGCGGGTGGGAACTCGTGGTGGGTGCCATCGATGTCGTAGGCGACGCAAATCCGAAGGGTCTCGTAGTTGTCGAGGCCATCGACGTTGGTGACCGCGAGTCCGGTGGTGCCGTTGACCATACAGCCTAGGCGGAGAAGGACGGCATCAAGCCAGCCACAGCCGCGGGCGCGGCCGGTGGTGGCACCAAATTCGCGGCCGAGGTCGTGGAGGTATTGCGAAAGGCCTGCGTCGACGGAGGGGAAAGGACCGGAGCCGACGCGGGTGGTGTAGGCCTTGCAGACGCCGATGACTTCATCGATGGCGGTCGGTGGGAGACCGGTGCCGGTGCAGCAACCGCCGGACGTGGTATTTGAAGAGGTAACGTAGGGGTAGGTGCCGTAATCGATGTCGAGCAGGCCGCCTTGGGCTCCTTCAAAAAGGATCGTTTTGCCGGCCTTCCACTCCTTGTGAAGGGCGGGGATGGTGTTGGTGACGTGCGGCTTGAGCCGCGCGAAGGCGGCGAGGACTTGGTCGGCCTGCTGTTTGGCGTTGAAGGTGGGGAGATGATATTTTGCGAGCACCTCGTTCGCTTCGGTGGTGCGGTGGGCGATCATTTCGCGGAAGTAGTCTTCGTTGAGAAGGTCGGCGACGCGGAGTCCGACGCGGTTGATTTTGTCGGCGTAGGCGGGGCCGATGCCGCGCTTGGTGGTGCCGATCTTGCGGTCGCCAAGGGCGGCTTCGCGGGCGGCATCGAGTTCCTTGTGAAGGGGGAGCACGACGTGGCAGCGATCGGAAATGAAGAGCTTTTCGGGAGTGATCGAGACGCCTTGGGCTTCGACTTTCTCGATCTCGGCGACGAGGCCGATGGGATCGAGGACGACGCCATTTCCGATGAAGTTCTTTTTGCCATCCCAGAGGATACCGGAAGGGAGCAGGTGAAGGACGTACTTGGTGCCGCGCGCGATGACGGTATGGCCGGCGTTGTTGCCTCCCTGGCCGCGGACGACGACGTCGGCGGTTTCAGTGAGGTAATCGACGATTTTGCCTTTTCCTTCGTCTCCCCATTGGAGACCGGTGACGATGGTGTTCATGAATAAAGTGAATGGAGGCGGTTCTCCCCGGAATTGGCTTTTGCTGGAGGCATCGGAATTTACCCGTGGCGGGGAAAATTGTTGGATCGCGGTCGCAAATGCGTCAGCTCCGTGCGTGAATTTGGATGAAATCTAAAGAAAATTCTTTGTGGAATTGCGTCTTGTGGAGGCGGAACTCAGCGGGTGGGCCGGTGGGCGGAGCTCAAGTGAAGGGCGGAGAGGCGCGAGCCTCTTTTTTCAAGTCGCATCAAGGCTTCGGGCGAGGTGGCGGTGGCTGATCAGTTTATGACTAACTCCGTAGTTGCGCCATGCCCTGTGCGACGGGATCTCGGATTTTTCGATATTGTTAGATTTGGCTTTCCGAAATATTTGCAGATCCTAAACTAATAGATCCTTGCCTTTAAGGGAAATATTTGTGGGACTTAGATTATGTGCTCATCGAGGATTTCTTCTGTAGCCAAGTTGGGAGCGGTACTTCTTTTCGCTGGAATCTGTTCGGCGGCGCCTCCGGTGGCGGCTCCCGAGGTCTGGCTGACGGCGGATCAGGGAATTATTACCGATGCTTCGGGTGGTATTGAGAGATGGGAGGATCAATCGGGAAACAACCATCATTTTGTCCAGGACGTGGAAGCGAAGCGTCCGGCGCTCAAGGCGGATGGCTTCGTGCAGAATGGTGGTGATTTGGTCCTGTTAGAAAATGGCCAGGCGGGAAATATGACCTGGGGTGGGACTCTTGGCACGCCGTTTATTGTGGATGAGGAAATTGTGGTGACTCATTTGGCGGCCTTTGATCATCTCCGTGATGGATTCACTGGTTCTATCACGGTGGAAGTGCGGGGTCGGGATGACGGTGGTACTGATCTGAGTTCTCAGGATGATGGAGAGGGTCCGATCCTTGCTACGCTGACTTTTGATGCGGCGGACCCCGGAACACTTGATCAGGTCTGGCGTTGGAAAGAACTGCCGGCTCCTCTCACTCTTTCACCCGGGAGTTACATGCTCACTGCCAATGGATATGTTGGGAGTGATCGGTATTTCGTGTCGAATAGCAGTCCGCGCGGGCCAACTGGTCCGGGTGTCCGCTGGGCGGGGGAAGGCGTCTATTCGCAGCAGAATGAACCGGGCCTTTATCCCTACGTGGTCGGTTCTGCCACCGGACGCTACGCGGGATCGGGCAACATGCGCTACGACTTGAGCGCCTCGGCAAGAATTGCCTCGCCAGCGGTGGTTTTCGATGGGGTGGATGATGGATTATTGGCAGTGGAGGGCTTGGATATCGGGCGGCCGAGCACGGTGCTGGCCGTCTATCAGCGGGAGGACAACGCCCCCGGCTACATCGTCCAAAACACAACGGGCAGCCAATGGTCGATTCGGAGCAACGGATTTTTTGTTTCCCAAGCGGTAAGAAACTTCACTGAGCCGTGGGAGAAGCCACAGGTGGCGGGAGTGGTGAATACCGCAGACGGAACTCGGGCTTACTACGGACTTGATGACGTGACTTCGGAAACGGCGCAGAATCTGACGACTGCGGTACCTGGAAGATTGGCTCTGGGGGGAGGTGAGGGGAGAGCAATCGATGTGCTGCCCGTCCGCATCGCGGAGCTGCTTGTCTATGACCGGGCTCTTTCTCCGGCGGAACTTCGGCAGACCCAAGCCTATCTTGGAGAGCGGTATGGGATTTTCAATGCACCGGTGGCGACGCCGGATATCTCCCCGATTGGTGATCTTGGGACGGGTAATGTCACTGTGACGCTGAGCAGTCTGACTTCAGGGGCGGAAATCCGTTACACCTTGGACGGCAGTGAGCCGGATGCGGGGTCGGCGCTTTACTCGGCCGCCTTGAGTGTTCCTCGTGGCACCCAGGTGCGTGCCCGGGCTTTCTTGGCGGGAAGGGAGGCGAGTGGTGTGGCGGCACAGTACTACGGCGATCTAACAGCTGACGCGCCGCCGGTGGCTAACGCCGTGATGTGGTCGCGAGCTGATCTGGGTGTGGAGACAGATGCCGACGGGCGAGTGGTAAAGTGGCAGGATCTTACTGGCAGCGGTGGGGATTTCATTCAGCCCAATTCGGATCTGAGACCATTGGCTTCAGAGGCATTTCCAAAAGGAGGTGGAGTGGCGATCAAGACGCCTGCGAATGCTATAGGCAACGTCAACTATGCCGGAACGCTTGGGGCCGACTTCGAAGTAAGTGAGGAAATCATCATTTCGGAGCTCGGAGCCTTTGATCATCGGCGGGATGGGATTAGTGGCACGATTACGGTGCAGATCTGGAGTCGTGACGATCGGGGAACTCCGTTGACGCCGCAGGATGATCAGCCCGGATCGCTGCTTGGTGAAGTGGAGTTCAACTCGGCCAGCCCGGGAGTGCTTGATGATCAATTCCGCTTCAAGCCCTTGGCGGCTCCGCTGACCTTGCCGCCGGGCCAGTATACGGTGCTTGCTTGGGGATATACGGGTTCCAACTTTTATCTGAGTGCAACGGGAGCCAGTTGGTTGGACGAGGGGATTAGTTTTGCCGGTGGATCACGCTATGTGACGACACCCGGCGTCTGGCCGACCATCATCGACGCTCAGCCGCTTCGCTACAATGGGGCTGGAAATTTTCTTTTTCAACGCACGGCTGCGGTGGCGTCTGAAAAAGCGGCGGTGAGCTTCGATGGAGTGAACGACGGTCTCTACCAATCACTGACGGCTGGTCTGAGCAGGCCGTCAACTGTCTACATCGCCTACGAACAGATTGAGAGCGGCTACGCCGTCCAGAACCTAACAGGTGGCTGGTGGTTCATTCGATACGATGGTGCTTACTCGGATGGCTGGGTGGCAAACCTGACGCTGCCTAAAGCGCAGCCCTTGGTCGCGGGAATGACATTCGACGCCACCGAGACTCGGTTTTTCCTGAATGGCGAGGACTTTACCCAGGATCCGGGTAGGACAACGCCGGCACCCGGAAGTCTGGCGCTGGGTGGAGGAGATGAGTTCGTTCTCGATCCGATGCGCGGCGATATTGCGGAAGTGATAGCTTTCGATCGGGTGCTGAGTGCTGCGGAGCGCTATGAAGTGGAGACTTATCTCACTGAGCGTTATCGCAGTGTTTCGGTGCCGATTCCGCCAGTGGTGATTTCGCCGCCGGGCGGATTTGGCAGTGGAGCGGTATCAGTCACCTTGGAACTGCCGATACCGGGTGCGGAAATCCGCTACACGACGGATGGCAGCGATCCGGATGGTGGCTCATCACTCTATTCCAGTGCTTTCAGCGTGAGCCGAGGCACGGAGGTGAGGGCGGCTGCTTTTGTCGGCGGGGTGAGAGGCGACATCTCTTCTGCCTTTTTCGGGGAATCAGGTGGTCCGGACGAGCTTCCCGTTGCGGGCGCTTCAATGTGGCTACGAGCGGATCGTGGATTGGTCCGCGACTCTGAGGGTGGGGTATCAAAGTGGAGTGATCTCAGCGGCAATGGAAATCACGTGGTTCAAGGGATTGCTAGCAAGCGTCCGGTCTTCACCGAAAGTGGGCTAGGAGGAGCCGCGAATGATGCGATTATTGTCCAAAACATCAGCGGGGCGTCCACTTGGGCGGGGAGTCTGGGTGAAGACTTTGTGGTCAGCAGCGCTCTGGATGTGACGCATCTCGGGGCCTTTGACCATTTGGGGGACGGCTTCGCAAATACGATCACGGTGCAACTATGGAGTCGCGACGACGGCGGCACACCAGAAACTCCAAGTGATGATTCGCCTGGTGCATTGCTTGCGGAGCAGTCCTTCACCACGGCGGAGCCGGGAGAGCTTTCGGGCACTTCCCGTTTTAAGGCTTTGGCAGCGCCTCTCTCCCTCTCGCCGGGGGCCTATACGATTTTCGCTTGGGGCTATTTTGACTCGGATCTCTACCGCGAGGGGAATTTTAGTCGTGCGAATGAGGATGATCGCTTCCGGTTTGTTGGTGTCTCCCGCTATAGCAACTCAGCGGGTAGCTGGCCCTCCTCTCTCGACAACCGTCAACTCGACTACACGGGAGCAGCGAACTTCCGGGTCGCTTCCCTTTCGGGTAGTATTGCCCCACTGGCATCGGTGGAATTCGATGGGGTGGATGACGGTCTTCGTGGTGTGGCCGGAATGGATTTCGGGCGGCCATCGACGGTGCTCGTCGCCTTTGAATATCAGAAAGACGAGGCTGGCTATGTCCTGCAGAATGAGGCGGGAAGCGGATGGGATATCCGCAAGGATGGCTTTACCGCCACTTCGGCGATTCGATCGATCACTTTTGATTCTGGCCGTCCCTATCTTGCGGGAATGGTCAATGGCGCGGATTTCACCCGTGCCTCCCTGAATGGTGAAGACGTCACTTTCAATTCGTCACCAGCAAGCGCGGTGCCGGGTCGCCTTAGTCTTGGTGGCGGAGAGGGAAGATATAACGACCCGGCTCCCTTGAGGATTTCGGAAGTCGTGGTGTTCGATCGGGTTTTGGATGCGAGCGAGCTGGAGTTGATGCAGTCGACTCTCAGCGCCCGCAACAACATCGCCATGCCGCGCGCGGCGCGGCCGGAAATTTTACCACTTTCCAGTTATGGCACGGGCGATGTGGCGGTGACGATTTCAACGGCTTCCGCTGGCGCGGAGATTCGCTACACCACGGATGGGAGTGTACCCGATGCGGGATCTGCTCTTTATGCCACATCATTCAACGTCCCGCGCGGGACGCGGGTGAGGGCCGTGGCTTTTGCGAGCGGTCAGGCAGCCAGTGAGTTGACGGAGGCTTTCTACGGGGATGCGGCGTCCCATCCTTTGCCTGTGACGGATCCAGCGATGTGGTTGCGAGCGGATACCGGGTTGGAATTCAATGATGCGGGCGGCATTCGCCGCTGGCGTGACCTTTCCGGGAATGGCCATGATGTGATTCAGCATCTTTCGTCGAAGTCTCCGAAGCTGGCGGTGATGGATTTTGCTGATTCCGAGCAAACAGCGCTGGAGATTCCAGCGGGGCAAACTGGCGTAAGTAGCTGGGCCGGATGGCTGGGCACGGACTTCATCGTCGAAAGGGAGTTGGAGATCACTCAGCTCGGAGTATTTGATTCCGCATCCGATGGCATTGTGGGGACGCTTGAGGCGCGCCTGCACCGCTTGAATGACAATGGGACGCCTGATGTGACGACGGATGATTCCAGCGAGGAAATTCTCGCGACGCTCAGTTTCGATTCCTCCAATCCAGGAACGCTTAACGGTGGGATGCGCTACAAGCCGCTCACTGCGCCCATCACTCTGGTTCCCGGTCGGTATTTTATCGAAGGCCGCGGCTTCACGGCTCCGAACTTCTATGACTCCGCCGACCGTTACGACGAGAATATTAACAATGGCATCACCTATCCGGGTGTCAGTCGCTACAGCGCAAACAACACCACCAGCGAGGCGATTCCCGGCACGAGGGTGGGGGATAATCGATATCTTGCGACGGCGGGATTCAAGTTCCGCGAGCCTGGTGTGAGCGAGCCTGGTCTCGATGCGGTTCGTTTCGATGGGGTGGACGACGGCTTACTTGGGCCTGAAGATTTTCTAGTCAACCGGCCATCAACAGTGGTGATGGTCTATCAGAAACGCAACGGGTCCGGAGGGCGCTTGCTTCAGAGTGCCAGCGGTGGGAACTACCTCCTCGGTCTTCATTCGAGTCCTCAGGGCTACTACGCGGAAGGCTGGGTGACTCAGCAGCAGATCCGGGCTAATGTCCCCTCCGTATCGATGGCGCTTCAGGAAGTGGATTACTCCCGCTATTTTTACAACGGAGAGGACCTGACCCAAAATCCTAATTTGGTGGGCAACCTTGGGCGTGTCGCTCTGGGCGGTGGCGAAGGCACCTATTTTCAGCCAGGAAATGCTGATCTTGTTGAGTTGATCATTTATGATCGGGTGCTGGTGCCAAGCGAGCGCCAGCAGTTGAGTGCGGCTCTTTCCGAAAGATACCGGATTCCCAACGAGAGTCTGCTTCCACCCATCGCATCACCTGCGGGGGGCTTGTTCAACGACGCCCAGACGGTGTCGCTCAGCCACCCACTCAGTGGGGTGGAAATTCGCTATACATTGGATGGGAGTGAGCCCGACGAAACTTCGACGCTCTACACGGCACCCTTCGTCGTCTCCTCAGATACCGTGGTGAAAGCGCGGGGCTATCGGGCTGGCTTCGATGCAGGCGAAATCGGAGACTTCGCCTTTTTCATTGATGAGACGATTCCTGCGCCACCTCAGCGCCACAATCTTTTGCTGTGGCTTCGGGCAGGGATTGGCACCGAAGGGGCTTCGTCGATTTCTCGTTGGCGGGATCTTTCGGGCAAAGGTGCGGATGCTGAACAAGCGAATGTGGATTCGCAGCCAGTGCTTTCGCCGACTTTTGTGGGCGGGGCGCCCTCGGTGGTCTTTGACGGCACCAATGACTTCCTCAGACTGCCAGAGGGATTCTCGGACGTCAGCGAAGGCCTTACTGCGATGTTCGTCGTGCGCTCCACCGGGGTCCGGAGGTGGGAGCGGATCCTCGATCTCGGCCGTGGAACGAACAATTCGAGAATCTTCTTCGGTCGTTCCAATACCTCCAACGATTTCCTCTACAGTGTGGGTCTGAATGCGCCTAGCTCGATTTTTCCCTTGAATAATACCATCTTCACGGTGACTCATGGGACGGACGGAGTAGCCAAGATTTTTGTCAACGGCTCGCTTGAGGCTGAGGTGTCGGGCTTGGCCTTGCCGGCAGCGATTCTGAAGACCACGAATTTTATTGGAGAAAGCAATTACCCAAGTGACGAGGCATTCTCAGGCGGCATTTCCGAGATTGTTTTCTATAATACGGCGCTTGGTGATCTAGAGCGCGAAACCTTTGAACAGAGTATTGCCGGGCGCTATGGAATTGCCAGCACGAGCGCTGGAACTGTGGCTTTCTCTCCTGACCCCAGTCAGCTCTATCCGAGTGGGGTAGATGTCACTCTCCAGTCGGTCACGGCAGGCGCTGAGATCCGCTACACTCTTGACGGCACGACCCCGGATGAGACTTCGGCTCTTTACTCTGGTCCGATCTCGCTGGCGAATTCGGCAAGGGTTCGAGCAAGGGCCTTTGCCGAAGGTTTCAATGCCAGCCAGTTCAGCGAAGCGACCTATTTGATTGGCCAGCCGCCATCGAGTGGCGATGGCTTGCTTGCAACTTACTACGACAATGACGACTTCACCGGAGCCTCGTTGACAAGGGTCGACCCGAATATCAACTTCGAGTTCTCATCGGGATCGCCGGATCCGGCGATCGCAGCAGATACCTTCTCGGCGCGCTGGACAGGCAAGATGACTCCCCGTTTCAGCGAGGATTACGTCTTCAGTGCGTTCATTGATGATGGATTTAGTCTTTGGATCGATCTTGATAATAATGGGTCATTCGATGATGAAGGCGAACTGATCCTCGATTTCTTCTCGACCAATGGGAGGCGCGAGGTTGTCAGTGCGCCCGTGGCCCTTCAAGCCGGGCAGCTTTATAATATCAAGGCGGACTACCGCGAGGCTACTGGTTTCGCCACAGTTGCTCTCTCCTGGAGCTCTTTCAGTGAGCCGAAGTCGGTGATTCCGCAGAGCCAGCTGTTTGCTAACGCGCCATTCAACCAGACGGTTTCCACGCCGGTGATTTCACCGACGAGTGGCACCTACAATGCGGCGGTGCAGGTCAGTATTTCGACCGGGACTCCGACCGCGACGATCTACTATACCACTGATCATTCGATTCCTACGACGAGTTCGACTCCGTATGCAGGGCCCTTCACCGTGGCTGCGACAAGCACGGTCCGGGCACGCGCGTTCAAGGCCGGGTTCAACCCAAGCGGAACGGCCGCCACGTCTTATACGATCGATGCCCAACCTCCTCTGATTACTGAGTTCGCGTGGAATGGAGTTGCTATCGCGGATGGTGAGACATTTGTCAGGAAGGGCGTCCTCTCGACCACAGCGACCGACAATCAGGGCGTGACGAAGGCCGAGTTTTATTATCAGCTGTCGGGATCGACCTCGCGTGTCCTGATTGGCGCGGATACCTTTCCTGCAAACGGACTCGCAGCGGAATGGAATATCGCGGGAGTTTCCGATGGGGCTTACCAGATCATTGCGCGGGTCTTTGATACGTCCGGAATCTTTTCGGAGTCGGTGAAGGATGTGAACGTCCAGCTTGCGGTGCCGACTGCGCCGCAGATCGTCTCCCCGGCGAGTGGTATTTCGATTCAGGATCCGACGGTGGCGGTCAGTATTCAGGCGGAAGCGAATGCTAACATCCGGGTCCTCCGCGACGGTATTTTTGTCTTCTCCGGTTATACGTCGAGTGCGGGAGTGCTCAACTTCACGGCTTCGCTCCCAACCGGAACGAGTAACTTGAAGGCGACCGCCCGAAATCGTGCTGGAACCAGCGCGGACTCGAATACAGTTAGTGTGACCCGCGTGCGGGAATTCCCGCAGATCGGGCTCAGCTTTGATGCCAATACGGTGGTGGAAGGTTCGTCCGTCACAGGAACGCTGACGATCCCTTCGTCCATTGCCACTGATCTGATGATCCAGGTTTCTAACAGTCGGCCCGACCGGATTGAGGCGGTGCCGCCCGTTTTGATTCCTGCCGGAAGCACCAGCGCGACCTTCCAGCTGAGAGCACGGATTGATTCGATCATCCAGCTTCTTCCGATGATCACGGTGACGGCTCAGGCTCCGGAGTATCGGAGTGCCACCGCCTCGCTTTTCCTGGCCGACTCCCCATATCCGATGATCGATCTCGTGATGGACGAGACTTCGGTTCAGGAAAATGCCGGTCAAGTGACGGGACGGGTTACCCTAGAGAATGCGCGATCACTTGCGTTGAGGGTCTATCTAACCAACTCGCTACCTGGAAAGGTGAGTCTTCCGCCGTTCGTCACCATTCCCGGCGGGCAAACGAGCGTGATGTTCACCTCTGGCATCGCCGATAACGACGTCAGCGATGGAAACGTGATTGCCCAAATTGGAGCGGAAGTGCGGGTGGAAACAACGGCAGTTTCGAGTGCCGGGCCGGTCGCCCTTGAAGTGCGTGATGACGATGGGCCTTCGCTCACCTTCACGGCACCTAAGCCGCTTTTGAACCAAGGGACCTCGATGAACCTGATACTCCGCCGGAGTGGCGGAGATCCGGCCCAGGCGCTTGGTGTGACGCTGACTCAAGACCCAAGTGCCACGGTGAACTTGCCGGCCTCGGCGAATTTCCCGGCGGGTGTGACTCAGATTTCCATCCCGGTTTCTGCTTCTGCCAGTTCCGGTGGAAATGGCACGAACGCTGTGACATTGAGAGCCGCGGCTGCCGGATTTACCGACGCGCTCGTTGGGATTTCTGTCTCAGACGAGAGCAAACCGGACCTCGTGCCTCGATCGCTTTCTGCACCTGTCACGGTATTAACGGAGTCGCAGGTCAGCGTCGATTACCGAGTGGAGAACTACGGCCCGGTGCCGACTGGAGCGGCGTTTTTCGAACGGGTTTTCCTCTCCAAGGACACTGGCCTGAGCGGTGATGATATTTTGGTCCGGCAAGTTGAACAGTCGGGTTCGATTACTGGCGAAGCAGGCTACGGTAGAAGTGTTTCGATCTTCGCGCCGCGTGAGGTTGGGGACTACTACCTGATTGTGACCGTGGATCCGGCGAACGACATCGCGGAAATCAGTGAAACGAACAACACGACAGTGCTTCTAACACCGCTGCAGGTGAGGGCAGCATACTCCGCGACCGTTTCTACAGAGACCACGGTGATCCCGACGAACACTCCGATCCTGCTGACGGGTTCGGCGACGAGAACCAACGGCCAGCCGGCCACCGCGGTGTTGGTGAATATCCACATCGAAATGGGCGGCACGCAACGAGTGATCTCTGCGGTGACCAACTCCGCCGGACAATTCAATGCGACCTTCAGACCACTGCCAAATGAAGGTGGTATCTATACCATCGGCGCGGCACATCCGGGTGTTACCAGCGCGCCTGAGCAGGACACCTTCGAAATCCTGACGATGGGCTTTGATCCGCCTTCTGTCGTGCGGCTGGATGAGGGAGAGACTGTGATCGCCAATGCGGTGATCCGGAACCCGAATGCACGTGACCTAACAGGCCTTTCGGTGGTCGTTGGTGATCTGCCGTCCGGCTTGAGCGTTTCCCCGAATTTCAGCGAGACGATTGTCCCGGCTTTTGACGAGGTCGTCGTGCCACTAACGGTTTCGGCTGCCGCCGGTTTCTCGGGAAATGGTCGATTCCAGCTCACTGCCACTGTCGCGGAGGGGGTGACCATGGATGCCGCGCTGGATATCCGGGCCGCGCTTCTCAAGCCGGTGCTGACGCTTGAACCTTCGAGTCTTAATTCTTCGGCACTGCGCGGTGAAAACAGCACGGTCAGTTTCAAGATCACCAATACCGGTGGGCTTGCCACGGGGGTGATCCAGGTGCTGCTGCCTGATATTCCATGGATCAATCTGGTTTCCGCCAATCCGATCAGTTCGCTGGAGCCAGGTCAGTCGGCGGATGTCTCTCTGCGGCTCAGCCCGGATTCCGACGTGCCGCTTACGCTCTATACCGGTAACCTAGCGCTGAACGCAGCTAACGGCGGCTCGAAGAGCGTACCTTACCGGTTCCGAGTGGTGACTGATCTTGAGGGTGATCTTACCGTGGATGTGGTGGACGAGCTCTTCTACTTCACCGATGAGGCACCCAAGTTGGCGGGTGCGCGGGTGATCGTGCGTGATGCCATTACTTCCGAACGCATCGCCGAGGCGACGACCACGGAGACAGGAACCGTCAGCTTTCCGGGTCTGATGGAGGGGTGGTATAAAATCAGTGTGACGGCGGAGCGGCACGACAACTATAATAATAACTTTTATGTCAATGCCGGGACGGATAATTTCCTGCGAGTCTTTATCTCCAAGCAATTGGTGAATTACTCATGGACCGTCGAGGAGGTCGAAATTGAGGACACGTATAGAATTACCGTCGAGACGACCTTTGAGACAAACGTTCCCGCACCCGTGGTGACGATCTCTCCGGGGCGGATTGATGTGGCAGACCTGACGGAGCTGGGTCAGACGAAGGTGGTCAACCTGACCATCACCAACCAAGGCCTGATCGCGGCGGATGAGGGTGTATTCGATTTCTCGGAGCATCCTTTCTACACGTTTACTCCGTTGGTGAAGAATGTCGGCACGATTCCAGCCAAGAGCTCCTTGGTGGTGCCGGTGACGATCCAGCGGGTCGGGATTTTCGATGAAAACGGGGATATCGTGTTGTTGCAGAGTGGTGGCGGTCGTTCGGTGAGAAACGGTGGGCCTATGCAGACAGTGAGAATGCCGCGTGCCGGAAGCAGTGTGCCGTGTGGTGCCGGGGGAAGCTTGCGGTATTCTTATCCCTGCGGTCCGCAAGTGGTCTCGAAGAGCGCGGCTGCTGCCGTCAGTGGAGTGGTTGGTAATTGCGGTGGTGGGCCTAGCGGTGGCGGGGGCTACATCGGATTCCACGGTGGTTACTTCAACCGTGGCGGGGGTAGTCCAGGGGGAGCAGGGGCTTCAGGTGGTTCGGGGATTTCATTCCCGTCGCTCGATATCTGTGATCCCTGCGTGGCGAAAGCCTTGTTGGAGTGTGTGATCGGATTCATTCCGGGGGTCGGCTGTGGTTATGGCACTGGAAAATGCGTGGGAAGCTCAGCAAATGCCGTCTTTAAGGGTGGTTCTCAAAGCGGAGCGGTAAAGGATTGCGTCAATGCCGTATTGGGCTGTCTCGGGGATGCGGGGAAGGTGGTACCGGTGGTTGGGCAACTCATTGCGATCGTCCAGTGCATCGACGGACTTTCGGGCTGTGGTGGTCCTGGCCCGGGCGGCCCAGGCGGAGCAGGCGGCGGAGGTTCTCCCCCAATTGCGGCGGGTGGTCGCGATGACATCACCAATCCGTTGTTTTTCCCGCTAGGTGAGCCATGGCTAATCATTCTCGGATTGGATGCGCGGCAGTATGCTTCCGAGACTTCCGGCGCGATCTCGCGTGCCGAGACACTGCTTGACTACTACGGCGTGATTTACGGGACTCAGAGCCGCGTGGTTGCCACCTCAAGCCCGGAAGGTCTTTTGTGGGCTGAGCGTTTTTCGGCTTTCACTAAAGCAGATAGCGCCGAGAGTTACCGAGTTTCCGCCGATGAGATGGCGGACCTTGGCGCATTTGCCTCGGCACTGGATTCGGCGCAACAGGCAGAGCTTGAGGCGATTGTCGCCCGCTGGAACCGCACGCTGGCTTACGCAGATCAGGAGATCTTCGAAGTGGCCGATGTGCCAGAAGGACAGAGCGTCGATTTCATTCCTGATTCACGTTTGAAGGATGCGTCGAACCGGATGGTTGCGGCCTATGATGGGAGCCGCGAACGCGGGTTTGCCGATCCGATGGAGGAAGCCAACGATTCTCTCAACGAGTTCAAGAAGGCGGTAGCCGAAGGCGGCGGCGGGGTTTGCTCGCGAGTGAAAATCGAGATCAGCCAAGATCTTGTTCTCACTCGGACAGCCTTTGAAGCGACGCTGACCTTGGAAAACGAGCGGGATGATGAGGCGGTCACGGAGATTGGATTTGATCTTCAAATCCGTGATCCCTCTGGTGAGCCTTCGGAGGATCTCTTCAACATTCAGGTCAGCCGTCTCAGTAACCTTGCTGCCATTGATGGAACCGGCGAGTTGCCGGTTTCCACCAGCGGATCGGTGCAGTGGACGCTGATCCCGCGCGATACGGCGGCCTTGACGGAGGAGAAACAATACACTGTCGGTGGGGTGATTCATTTCGTCCAGGATGGTCAGACCTTCAATATCCCGGTCGAAAATATGCCGATCACGGTGCGCCCGGATGCCTCGCTTAGCTTGAAGTATTTCCATCAGCGCGATGTTTACAGCGATGACCCCTTCACCGATATCGTCGAGCCGGCGATCCCTTACAAACTCGCGGTGCTGGTTGAAAACAGCGGCTTTGGTTCGGCCCGCGATCTGAAGATCATTTCAGGCCAACCCAAAATCGTGGAGAACGAGAAGGGTCTCTTCGTGGACTTCAAGATCATCGGCACCGAGGTCGATGGCCAGAATCTGAGTCCGTCTCTTACGGCAGAGTTCGGTGAACTGCCACCAGGGGCGAGCAAGATTGCGACCTTCCTGATGACATCCACGCTGCAGGGGCTCTTCATTGACTACAATGCGACCTTCGAGCATGTCACCGGACTCGGTGATTCGCGGATCTCTCTGCTACAGAATGTGGAGATTCATGAAATGATCCGGGTCGTGCGTGACCAGCGGGCGGGTGCTGATACGGCTCCGGATTTCCTCGTGAACGATGTGCCGGACGTGAACGATTATCCGGATACCGTCCACTACAGTGACGGTGGAACCGATGTGGTGACGGTAAGGGAAAGCGGAAGCTTCACCGGCACGCTTAGCCCAACGAATTTGAGCATCCAACTCGATGTCGGTGCGTTCAGCGGTTGGTCTTATATCCGCCTTCCGGACCCGGCCGGTGGTGACTACCGCCTGACCGGGGTCACTCGTGCCGATGGTCGGGTGCTTCCTCTCGACTTCAACGCATGGCAAACGGACCGGACCTTCATTGGCCAAGGTCGCCGGCCGATCTATGAGCATATCCTCCACTTGGCGGATACCGATAGCGCTGGGGTTTACACGCTGACTTACTCTCTCGTCGGTCCTCTGGACAGCGTGCCTCCGACGAGCTCGGTGACCGCTTTTGCAGGTGATAGCCCTGCGGAAATTCCGGTCTTCTGGAGCGGTAGCGATAATGAAGCGGTGGCCTTTTATGATATCTACGTCTCCTCGAACGGTGGGCCCTTCACTCTCTGGAAGGATAAAATCCGCGAGACCGGAGCAATCTACCCGGGAACGCCGGGTGAGACCTATTCGTTCTATTCGGTTGCCTACGACAATGCGGGCAACAAGGAAACGAAGTCAGCCACGGCCGAGGCGACGACGCTGGCGGCGAACAACAATCAGCCTCCGGTCTTCACGCCGATTCCGAATCAGACAATCGAGGAAGGTAAGTTCTTCTCGCTGGTGGCGCGCGCGACTGATCCGGACGGGAATAGCGGCGATATCCGCTACTCCGTGGGCTCCGCCCAGACCGGGGTGGTGATCGATCCTGTAACCGGAACGATCTCTTGGAACACGGGTGAAGGAGATGGTGGAAAAACGATCAGCGTCGTTGCGGTGGCGACGGATGGAGGTGTCCCTCCTGCTGTGGCGAACCAGGCATTCACGATCACGGTTGAGGACGTCAACGACGCGCCAATCATCCAGCCGATCGCTTCCCAGACAATCAATGCGGGTGGCGTGCTGATCGTGGATGCGGACGCGACGGATCGTGACTTCCCGCTTCAGACCATGACCTACTCGCTGGAAGGGGCACCAGCGGGTGCAGGAATTAATCCAACGACAGGTGTGATCACTTGGTCGCCGACCAACGAGCAGGCCGATGCTGTGTATTCGCTGAATGTTCGCGTCACCGATAGTGGCACTCCTTCCCAGAGTGCTTCGTTGAGTTTCTCCGTCACCGTGCCGCCCCTTCAAGAGCTCGATCAGCCGCCAGTCTTCACGAGTGTGCCGGTGGTGCTATGGGTGAAGGGGACAAGCTACTCACTGACCGTGCAGGCGAGCGATCCTGAAGGGGATCCCATCTCGCTTGCGGCGACTCTGGCCAGCACTCCGGGTGCCTCGTTTGCGGACCAAGGTAACGGTAGCGGTTCCCTGAGTTGGAATCCATCGGGGTCAAACAGTGGCATCTATCTGGTGCCGGTCACCGCCACGGCCAACGGCAAGACGGCTTCTTCGACCATTCGCATCCGTGTCGAGGACGACGACCTTTACTGGTCCTGGGTGGCGGATGCCTTCGGTGACTTGCCGGATGGATATGACCTGGAACTTCTCGGCCTCGACGCCGATCCTGATATGGACGGACGTGAAAACGTCCACGAAATGGCGCTGATGACGAATCCTCTCCAGAAGGATCAGGTGCCGCTCAGGTTCTCGACGGAACGGAATGATCCCTTCGCGATCGTCAGGATGAGTCTGCATCGTCGGACTGGATCGGAGGCATTCGTCGATCTGCGTCTTCAGAGAAATGCTGACCTCGCTGGCGCATGGCAGGCCATTCCACAGACGGACTACAGCGCTGCGGTCGATGCGGAAGGAGACGACGATGGTAGAGCTGAGACTCAGTCGATTGATTTCGATATCTTCGAGTACCATCCTGCTGGCTTGCCTGATGACTATTTTTATCGCATTGAAAGCATCAAGCGACCTCAGTGAGCAAAATGAATATCTCAGTTCATTCCATGAAAATCATTCCCCGTCATCTGATTGTCGGACCATTGGCGATTGCCTCTTTGGGCATGGAGCGCCTGTCGGCGGCGACGACTGTCGTTGACTGGCTTCAATTGGCACCGGGTGCCACGCCTGGGGCGTTTTTCCTGAACGACGACGCGGGCAGGGCCGCAGTCTCTGCGAGCCTTGCGGTGGTGCCAGGTGAGGGTTTCTCATTCCCGGGCTATCCGAGTTCGGGTGAGCTGGCCTCCGTAAGTTGGGATTCGCCTCCGACGTTTGAAAATTCGGTTGCTGGCACTCCCCAGGTTTCGCTTTTCAATGTCCGAGTCGTTCCTCAGTCGGGATCGGCCAATTATCGGATCGACATGACAGTGCCGGCGAACACGGAACTGATCTTCGTAATCGGAGGATTGTTCGCCGATGCAAGTGGAGCTACCGACTCGGTTATTGCCTCGGCCATGACGGATTCAAATCCTGGCGTGTTCACGCTGGTTGAGATGATCGGTTGGTCGAATGGCGTGAAGGTCGACAGGCAACCGCTGGTCTGGAGCGAAGCCTTGTCGACGCTTTCGACGAGTTCCAGCTCGGACGGCGAATCGGGCTACGCGTTCCTCCGTCTTGCTCCTCTTTCCGGAGCGAACCCGCGCGTTTCCTTCTCGGTGCCGCAGGGTTTGGGAACTGGGGTCGGTGATGAAATTTCGATCGGCGTCGGGTTTCCCATACCAGAGCCGTCGTTCCCGGTGCTTTTGCTAAGTGCGGCGATGCTTGGTTCGCTTCGCCGACGGAGATAAAATCGGGTAATGAATATCAGGCAGAGCGCAGGTCGGCTGGTGGCGCTGATCGTCTTGGTGATCTTGTGCGTGGAGACTGCCGATCTTGATCCGTGTGCTTCTTCAGAAGAGAAAGCCGTTTCGCCGATGGAGTTGTTAGCGGGCGCTGTCGCCCGAGTTGCTGCTCCCGTCGAACCTGAGGAGGGGCTTTGGAAGCTGTGTTTTGATCAGGGCTGTGATCCTGCGAGCGGACGGTATGTCCACTTCGAGCGGGCGGAGAACGAGACAAGTCTGCGGATGTTGCTTGAGAAAAATGGGGCGCTGCCTGTGGTTGAGAAGGACGGTGTCAGGCGAATGGTGACTCGGGAGTTAAGGGTGAAGTTCGAAGATGCGGAACTTGAACTCGGACTGAGAAAGCTGGGTTTGCGATCGGGGCAGGAATTGGACTTTGCGCCGGGCTGGATGATTGCTGAGGCGGCAGACCCGCTGGCGGCGCTTGCGGTGGTCGAGTCGGTGGGAAAGCTTCCCGGAGTCTCTGCCGTGGACGTGCTTCTCGCCCGTCAACAGATCCCACGTGGTGTCCCGAACGACCCGCTTTTTTCGGAGCAATGGTATCTGGCGCGGTCGGGGTCGGCGATTGCGGGATCGGATGCGAATATCTCGAACTTATGGGGTTTCCCCGACGGTCCGGGTCTTCGGGGAGAAGGCGTGCGGATCGGGATCGTCGACGATGGGATCGAAACCCGTCATCCGGATTTGGTGATGAATATTGATGCCGAGAATGGCAAGGACTGGAACGGCGAGGACTTCGATCCAGCGGCAGAAGTCGGCAACAATCATGGGACCGCCTGCGCGGGAGTTGCCGCTGCTAGGGGTGGAAACGGCATGGGTATCTGTGGCGCGGCACCCGCAGCCACAATCGTCGGGCTGCGCTTGATCGCCGGTCCGACGACCGATCTTCAGGAGGCGCAGGCGATGGCTTGGCGAAACGACGTGATCGAGATCAAGAGCAACAGTTGGGGACCGAATGATACCGGCGGCAGTTTGGAAGAGCCCGGTCCCTTGACGCGGGCTGCCTTGGAATCCGCGACGACGAATGGCCGGGGAGGGCTGGGTTCCATCATTGTTTGGGCGGGGGGCAATGGTGGTGAAATTGGCGACAATTCAAACTACGATGGCTACGCCAACTCGATTCATACGATCGCAGTGGGATCAAGCGACAGCTTGGGACAGCCGGCATCCTACAGCGAGCGGGGGGCGAACATTGTGGTGTGTGCTCCGTCCAGTGGCAGCGGTTCGGCACTATCGGTGACAAGTACTGACCGAGTTGGCGGCAATGGTTACGTGCCGGGCGACTATACTAGCGACTTTGAAGGAACATCATCCTCAACCGCTTTGGTTTCAGGCGTGATCGCCCTGATGCTCGAGAAAAACCCGAATCTCGGTTGGCGTGACGTGCAGGAAATACTCATCCGATCGGCGGCTCACCTGCGTCCGAATGATCCTGAATGGATCGCAAACGGGGCCGGTATTTGGTTCCACCCCCGGCTTGGCGCGGGTAAGATCGATGCGAGCGCGGCTGTGGCAATGGCGGATGGCTGGGTGAATCTAACAGAGGCAGGATCGGCGAGTGAATCGCACACGAATCTTTCGATGAGGATCCCGGAAAGCACGAGTGCGGGTATCTGGAGGACCTTTACCATGCCGGCGCTTCGGTGCGAGCATGTCACCATGAAGGTCAACATCTCACATACTTCTCGCGGGAACCTAGAAGTCGAGCTGACTTCTCCCTCGGGAACGGTCAGCCGTTTGTCCGAAGTACATACCGACCTCAATAATAATTTCAGCAATTGGACGTTTAGTTCGGTGAGGCACTGGGGTGAGGATGCCTCGGGTGTATGGACGCTTCGTGTGGCGGATCGGAGCAGTCTTGGAAATTTGTCTGGCGGTATCTTGAACTCGGCCGAGTTGACCGTCCACGGCACGCCCATTGAGTGGAACGCAGACCCTGAGATCTCCGCCGTCCACCTCAATGCACATGGTCAGGCTTACGATGATTTTGATCTTCGGGTCTCGAAAGTGGAGGCGACGGATGCGGATGGCGACCCGCTGTCTTTTGAATACAAGTGGCAATCCAGCGATGATGGGATCGTTTTTGCTGATGTCGTCACGGAGTCTTCGCAAATACTGCCATCGAACTCATCGAACTCGGGGAAAATTTGGCGCTGTGCGGTGACTGCCTCTGACGGAAAGGGCGGAAGTGCGACTGCCTATAGCGAAGGTGTGAACCTGCTCGATCGGCCGGGCTATCTTGTCGGAGCGGGAGAGATGTTTGAGTATCAAAGCGGTTTGGTTCTTCCTGCTCCGGCGACTTTCCGTCTGGGGACATCAGCGAGTCTGCCATCCGGGCTCGTTCTGGATCCGCTGACAGGATTGATCTCAGGGACGATTGATACCGAGGTGAACGGATCGTTCGTGATTTTGATCGAGAGATTCACTGCATCCGAGGTGGTGGTTTCTCAAGGCTTTGAACTAAGCGTCGGCGATACGGGAGGCTTCGATGTCTGGACGGAAGGAGCCGCTGATGATGATGCAAATGGCGATGGGTCGCCAAATTTAGTCGCCTATGCCATGGGAGCTGCGACGGATCAGTCGACGGTGCTCCGCGAGCTTCGGCGAGATGAGGGATCGATGTCGCTGAGTTATCAGGAATCGATGGCGCGATCCGATGTAAGGATGCTCATTGAGACATCGACAAGCCTGCCAGGTGAGTGGTCGACAGATGGCATCGCCATCAGTGAGCAGTGGAGAAGCGCGAGTGGTCTGGAGCGAACCCTTCGAGCCGAGATTTCGATCAATCCCGAGGAGGAGAAGAGATTCCTGCGCCTGAGAGCGACCCGCGCACCGTGATGTGAGCGAGGTGAACTGATCGAAGCCTATTTTGTCGATTCGATCAGCGCGGCGAATTCGTCGAAGAAGTAGGTCGCGTCGTTCGGGCCGGGGGCGGCTTCGGGGTGGTACTGAACGCTGAAAATCGGGTGCTCCTTGTGGCGGATGCCTTCGATGGTGTCGTCGTTCAGATTGACGTGGGTGATCTCGATGTTGTCGGGGAGATTGGCTCCATCGACGGCGAATCCGTGGTTCTGTGAGGTGATGGAGATTTTCCCGGAACGGAGGTCCTTGACTGGCTGGTTGCCGCCGCGGTGGCCGAACTTGAGCTTGTAGGTCGTGCCGCCGAATACGTGGCCGAGGATCTGGTTGCCGAGGCAGATGCCGAAGATCGGGGTCTTGCCGATGAGTTGCTTCACTTCCTCGTGAATGTAGCCGAGCGCGGCGGGGTCGCCGGGGCCGTTTGAGAGGAAAACGCCGTCGGGCTTCTTGGCGAGGACTTCAGCGGCGGTGGTGGTGGAGGGGACGACTTCGACTTCGAAGCCGGCCTGTCTGAGGCGGCGGAGGATGTTGTATTTGATGCCGAAGTCGTAGGCGACGATGCGGTGCTTGACCGGTGGCAGGGGCAGCCAGTTGTCGGTTTGTTCGGTGACGACGTTCGGCAGGGTGAAGCGGCGCGAGTCCTGTTCCCAGAGATAGCTTTCCTTGGTTGAGACTTCCTGAACGAAGTCGCTGCCTTCCATCGGCGGGGAATTTTTGGCAGATTCGATGGCTGCTTCGGAGGAGAGTTCGGTGGTGATGCAGGCACGCATCGCGCCGAGTGAGCGGAGGTGCTTGGTGAGCGCACGGGTGTCGATGTGCTCGATGCCGATGATTTGATGCTCGGTGAAGTAGTCGGCGAGTGTTTGGCGTGAGCGGTAGTTCGAGGCGACGGGGGAAAGTTCGCCGATGACGAGGCCACGGACGTGTGGGCAGGAGGACTCGGCATCCTCTGGGGTGACGCCGTAGTTTCCGATCTGCGGGTAGGTCATGGTGACGATCTGCCCGCGATAGGATGGATCGGTGATGATCTCCTGATACCCGGTCATCGAGGTATTGAAGCAGATTTCACCGGTGGTGGTGCCGGATGATCCGAACGCGCGGCCTTCAAAAAGGCGACCGTCTTCGAGGGCGAGGATGGCTTTCATGGGACGATTGAGGCGGGCCGAGAGGTTCCGAAAACAGCCTTCGGGCGCGCTGCGCGGGAGGTTAGGAGCGGGTGGCGCGGCTTGTCGATGGCGGAATGGGGGAATTGCTTGGTTGGATGCGGAAGGACGGGGAGGTGCTGCGGTCTTTCGGCGTCAGGATTCAGGGGACAGGGGTCCGAAAGCCAAAAGGCAGAGGGCCTTTCTGACCCCTGATTTCTGACCCCTGATTTCTGGCCCCTGTTCCCCAAGGCTTGAAGCACCCCCAAGGCTCCTCCTTTATTCCGCCTCGATCTGGCGGCGCAGCTTGTGCGGGCGGGAGAGGTTCTGAACATAGATTTCGCTCAGGCGGGCGGTGAATTCCTTGGCGCTTTCGTTTTCCTCGGGGACGACGGCTTCGCCGAGTTCAAAGGAGAGCTTTAGGGGGAATTCGGGGCGCTTCCAAAGGGGCCAGCCTTTTTCGAGGAAGCGGGTGTTGCTGCGAACGAAGACGGGGAGCACGGGAACGCCGGCGCGGCGGGCGATCAGGGCACAGCCGCCGCGCAAGGGGTTGATCCAGCGGGCTTCGCGACGGGTGCGGGTGCCTTCGGGAAAGAGCAGAAGCTGGCCGCTGCGGCTCAGGGAGTCGGCGGATTCGCGGACGAGGCGTGAAGGCGAGCAGTTAGGAATGTAGCCGGCGAGCCGGGCACCACCTCCGAGGAAGGGATTGCAAAGGATGCTTTCCTTCATGATGCAGATCGGCTGCGGGAGGCAGGCGATGACGAAAACGGCATCCCACAGCGAGGTGTGGTTCGGCGCGATGATGATCGGCTCCTTTTTCTGACGGAGCGGGGCAAGCGAGGCGAGATCGACTTGGACCAGCCCGGTGACGCGCAGGTAGTGGACGAAGACCCGGAAGGAGCGGTGGAGCATGCTGCGGCCGAGGATTTCCGCACGGCGGCGTGGAAGGATGACTCGTAAGGGAAGCGAGAAGAGGGTGAAGAGCAATCCGAAGATGCCCCAGTAAAGAATCCCGCCACCCATGGCCACGGTTTCCAGCGGCCACCACCACCAGGAGCGGGTGACCATAGGAATCGAGCGAGGGTCTCGAACGGCACTGGGTTCGACGGGAGGCATGGAGGAACTTCGGAAGGATAGGGAATAATGAGCTTGGTGGAAGACTGAATTGCGTATGGCCAGATTCGGTGAGTTTTCTGTGGCCAGTCTGGAATCCCGGCGGATAGAGATCCTTATGTCTGAACTTGATGCGCTGCCCCACGGCCCGGAATTCCGATTTGTTGACGAACTTGTCTCACTGGAGCCCGGTAAGCAGGCGCTGGGCCGCTATGTGGTGAAAGGCGATGAGGCATTTCTGGCGGGGCACTTCCCCGGGAACCCACTGATGCCTGGAGTGATCCTGATCGAGGCAATCGCGCAGCTTGGCGGGGTGGTGGCGCAGAGTGATCCGGGGGTGGCTCCCTTGGAAAACCTGCTGCTGACAGGGGTGCGCGGGGCGAAAATTGTGGGAGCCGCAGTGCCTGGTGAGGTCTTGGTGATCGAGGCGACGGTCGAGGGAAGACTCGGCGGGATGATTCAGGTGCGCGGTCGGGTGTCGACAGGTGGCCGGGAGTTGGCGACGGCGAAAGTCATGCTCAGTGGTGAGGAGGGCTGAGGGATTCGCAGTGCGGTGGCAGCCTGCCCGCCATAGCTTGACCCTATTCGAAAAGCCATTCGGGCAGGGTGATTTTCGAATTT
>Ga0100401_1000824_pt1 | contig 25580 bp, 22 predicted proteins | sample CryGeymeta201525_FD_80421 | JGI IMG/M metagenome (GOLD analysis project Ga0100401, IMG submission 80421) | Groundwater microbial communities from Crystal Geyser aquifers in Utah, USA - Crystal Geyser metaG 2015-25 | ecosystem: Environmental > Aquatic > Deep subsurface > Groundwater | place: USA... | reverse complement strand
CTGCGGGTCAGCTTTCCCGGGAACCGCAGCGCATTTGCGGAACTTCATGCCAAGGCGGACCATGATCCGCCGCGCTTGAGAATCGGACAAACGGATACCCGAGATCGACTCGATTCGCACCGCGCCCTCGCTCGCCGTGGCGACCGGTGTTTCGGAGAAAGACTGCTCGATCTTTTTGAGAAACGTCTCAATGCTACTCGTTGGCCTATAATGCCGATTCTCAAGTAGTCCGGCGAGGCCTTCGTCCCGATAAAGCTTCACATAATTTGTCACGGTATCATTGCTAATATTGAGAGAGCCAGCAATCATTCCATGGGGAACTCCTAATCCATGCATCCGAATTGCCATCAGTTTGCGATAAATTCGGGGGTCAATCTCAGGATTGTCGAGTTCATCCGCGATGTCCTCCCAATCTTGATCGGATAGCTCTAATATAATCATCGGAAAGGACTACGACCCCGTCGGCCAATATATATCTTACTGGGGTTCGAATTCCGAAAATATAATGCCGAGGAGTATATTGAGAAGGTCCTGGGTGCGCTGAATGTCGATGCCCGCGAGCCGGTATTTATCGTCAAAGAGGATGCCGAGATCTGGTATGGTGGGCTGAATCAGGCGCGGCTTGCCTTGGAAGAGCGCTATCATTTCGACAGCGAGAATCCGGAAACCATGAGCCCGGGAAGACGCACGGCATGGTTCCGCTCTCAATTCTATCAGATGCTTCAGAGCCTGCTGTTAGATTTTCTCATGCGGGACTGAGCGACTTCAACATGTTGATGACGCGCTCGACACCAAGGTCGTTCTGGCAGCGAAGGTCGATGGGGCATTTGCTGAGGAAGCAGGGAGCGCACTCGACCTTTTGCCGGATGACGATGTGTCTCTGGCTCAGAGGTCGGGTGAGGAGCGGGTCCCCGGGGCCGAAAAGCACGGCGCAGAGTGCTCCGAAAGCTCCGGCGAGGTGCGGCAGCGAACTATCGGCGCTGAGGCACAGGGGGTAGGGAACGTAGCTGTTAGGATCAGAAAGATCCAGATTCAGGGTTTCACAGGCGGTTCTTTTTGCAAGTTCTTCCGAGAGTCCGTCCTGCCTGAGCTTGCCGATCCTGATCTCCCACCCCTGCTCTTTCACCCACGCGATGACCTCGATCCACTTGTCGATGTTCCATTCGTGATTCAAGCCGTAGTCCGACTCGGGGACGATCAAGAGGCATTCGGGATGGCGCTTGATGGATGTGGCAATTGGTGTGAAGAACTCGCCCTGCATTGGATTCGCCCCCATCAGTTCCACCGTCTCAAGCATGCATTGCACACGGTGTTCGGTGGGCCCTGGCACGACGGTCCTTTCTAGCTTTGTTGTCAGAAACTTGGCCAATTTCGGGGCTGGCAGTCCGATGATTTCCGAGACTCCGGCACGGGCACAGGCCTCTGCGGCAGGTCCGGGTTCCCAGACGAGTGCACGAGTGATCCCTTTGATCTCCTTGGCGATTTTCCGCGCTGATGCTTTCTCGGTGTAGCAGATCACCGTCATCGTCCCCAGTGCGGTCCAGAGCGCCTTCTGGGACTCAGGGCAGAAAATGGAAACATCCCCCACATGACTCATCAGTGCTCTAACAGCAGGCAGTGAGAAACAGGCTTCCCTCCAGCCTTGAGGCGAAACGACGGTCAAAGGCTCCGGAGCTTTCGTGGTGGAGGTGGGCACGCTCATAAACTAGTCCCTACCGGGAAGGCCCGGCAAGTCGGCATCGACGAAAGTCAGTTTGGGAAATCGGCCAGGCAGATGGAAGTCCGGGACCCCTCCCCCAAGATCGCTGGCTGTTAGAAAACGCTGCTCCGGTGAGTTCAGGATGAAGCTGACGTTGGCGCGGGTGTTTTCACCGAAGTCGATGCGCGCACGCAGCAGGTCGAGCGGGATCGACATTGCGGTGACCCAACCGCCACTCGGATCAAGCTCGGCAAAAGTCGTGACATTAGGAATCGCGACGTCATCCGGCGACGAGCGCTGGCGCGGTGCGGTAAATTCGCAACTCCACCAGCAGCCGTTGGGGGCAAGATTGAGCTCGAGGTATCGGCCGCTCACCGGATCGGCGAGAAACAGCTCGGCCACGTCATACTGCCAGAGTTTTGCTAGGAAGCGCCCGGGGCGGGACTCGGGGTGGAGTTTCGCGGGCTTTCCATGGGAGGCGATGAACCATAGGCGCTCTGCGTCGACGGCGAGACTCCAAGCGGCAGCGGGTTGGAAGGGCTTTTCGTCCCAGTCGGCGGAAATCCCGAGGAGCGGCAGGTCGAGGGCACCCCATTCGAGGGGCTGCTTGGATCGGAAGATGTGCATCTCGGAACGGAATAAGCTCTTCGTGGCCGCTGGTCTAGCTTTGGGTTGCTTGATAGTTGAATCATTTAAAGCGAAAGTCTTCCATTGCCCTCCGGCATCGGAAATGTATTGCTGGGCCCCAGCAAGACATGTCCCGTCGTTCATCCAACCGCCTTGATACCATCGAATACATCGGACCTCGTCCGGTGAAGCCTCAGAAGCGGCCAAATTTCCTTGGCGGATGGGTGGTGCTCTTGATCGCAGCAGGTGCCGCCTATTTTTTTGGGAAGGACATTTGGGTTGCTCAGGCTCAACAGGTTGTGCCGAATTCAGAGCGTGCCGTCGCATTGATTTCCGAGCTCCAGCCATCCGCCAATCCAGGCGAACGTCTGGCCGCCGCCGCTCTCCAGCGCTCTCAGGCAAAGGTGACTTTCGAGGATGCCTACTACGCGATCCCTTACCCGAACGGTGATATTCCCTCCGACAAGGGCCGCGCCGAGGATCTGCTCGTCCGTTCGTATCGCGCGCTCGGTATCGATCTCCAAAAATTGGTCCACGAGGACATGACGGAGCACTTTTCGGAGTATCCGCAGATTTTTGGACGAAAGGCCGCCGATGCGAACATTGATCACCGTTTGACTGCAAACCTGCAGCGTTTCTTCCGCCGCATGGGTGCCGAAAAATCCGTCACCGATGATTCGGGTCAGGACCTTCCGAGCCGCAATCTGGCAGACTACCTCCCCGGCGATGTCGTCGCGTGGCGCCTTCCTGGCGGTCGCAGCCACATTGGTATCATCGTCCCGGGTCCTGGTGACCGCCGCTCTGAGCCATGGGTTGTGCACAATCGCGATGCCGGTCCGGTTTGGGAGAACTGCCTGTTCGACTCCAAGATCACCGGCCACTACCGCTTTTTCGGCGAGAAGGTCGAGGCAGTGAAGCCACAGAGCTGAAGTGGCTGAGCCTTTCAGGCTCAGCGCCAAGTTCGCCAAGGCCGTCATGAGCCGGTAAGGCTCAGTCACATTCAAGGCGCTTTACTCGACCGCGGGATTTTCCCAATGTCCCGCCCCTTTCGCCATCAAAGACTTCCTGTGCCCATGACCGCCGCCGAAATCCGCCAGAGCTTCTTCGATTTCTTTAAAGAGAAGCAGCACACCATCGTCCCCTCCGCGTCGCTGCTTCCGCAGTCGCCGGGTCTGCTTTTCACCAATGCAGGGATGAATCCTTTCGTGCCCTATTTCCTCGGTGTGGAGAAGGCTCCCTTCGATCCACCGCGCGCGGCCGATACGCAGAAATGCATCCGCGCCGGCGGCAAACACAACGACCTCGAGGACGTCGGATACGACACCTACCACCACACGATGTTCGAGATGCTCGGCAACTGGTCGTTTGGGGATTACTTCAAAAAGGAAGCCATCGAATGGTCATGGGAATTGGTCGTCGAGCGCTGGGGCCTGCCTGCCAACCGCCTCTACGCAACCGTTTACGCCCCGGACAAATCGAAGGGTGATCCGGGTGAGTTCGACCAAGAGGCCTGGGATCTTTGGGCGGAGTTGTTCCGCTCGAAAGGTCTCGATCCGCGCGTTCACATCGTCGATGGCAATGTGAAGGACAACTTCTGGATGATGGGCGAAACCGGTCCTTGCGGTCCGTGTTCGGAACTCCACGTTGACCTCACCCCAAACGGCGACTCGAAAGGTCAGCTCGTCAATGGTGACTCGGACGAGTGCATCGAAATCTGGAACCTCGTCTTCATTCAGTACAATGCCGAAGCCGATGGTTCGTTCCGCGATCTTCCGGCGAAGCATGTCGATACCGGCATGGGCTTCGAGCGCGCCTGCTCGATCATTCAGAACACCAAGGGCTTTACCGATTTCTCGATCAAGCCGAGCAACTACGCGACCGATGTCTTCACCCCGATCTTCCGCAAGCTCGAGGAGCTGAGCGGAAAGAAGTATGTGAACATCTATCCGGCACTCGGTGCGGATCGCAGTGCCTTCAACGATGAGATGAAAACCGCAATCGCCTTCCGGGTGATTGCCGATCACTTGCGCACGCTTTCGTTCTCGATCGCCGATGGCATTCTTCCCGGAAACAACGGCCGCAACTACGTGCTGCGGCGCATCTTGCGCCGAGCGGTTCGATACGGGCGTCAGCTTGGATTCTCCGGTGAAAAGACCTTCTTTGGTGAGTTGGTCGGAGCTCTTGTGGAGCAGATGAGCGGCGTGTTCCCCGAGCTCAAAGTGCGTGAAGCCGCCGTGCGGGTCACACTTGAGCGCGAGGAAGCGAGCTTCAATGAGACGCTGGATCGTGGTTTGAAACGCTTCGAGGACGGCCTTTTGGACGTGAAGGATGCCACGCTTTCCGGCGAGGTGGCCTTCGAGCTTTACGATACCTTTGGTTTCCCGGTCGATCTCACTGAGTTGCTCTGCGCCGAGCGTGGGCTTGGCGTGAACATGCAGCGCTTCGAGGAACTGATGGAGCAGCAGCGCGACCGTGCGCGGGCTGCACAGAAGTCGACGGTGGTGCGCGCACTCGATATTTCGACGGAAGCCGTGACCGAATTCATCGGCTTCGAAACCGATGAGGTGGATGCGCTGGTGCTCGAAGTCCACCCGCAGGATGGCGCGCTTTTCGTGATCACCGACAAGACGACTTTCTACGCCGAGATGGGTGGTCAGTCGGGAGATACGGGAATTCTAGTCATTGGTTCGCTGGCTCACGATGTTTCCGCTGTGCAACAGATCGGCTCGGCACGTGCGCATGCGATTCCGGCGGATGCCGAGGTGAAGCCGGGAGACACCGTCAAGCTGCGCATCGACCATCGCCGCCGCCGTCCGATCGAGGCGAACCACACCGCGACGCACCTGCTTCACTGGGCTTTGCATGAAGTGGTTTCCACCGATGCCGCTCAGCAGGGCTCCGCCGTTGATGAAGAGCGTCTGCGCTTTGACTTCAACAGCGCGCCCGTCACGGCCGAGCAGATCGAGCAGATCGAGGAGTTGGTGAATGAAAAGATCAATGCCGACGAGCCAGTCTCGTGGAAGGAAGTGCCGCATGCCGAAGTGAAGGAGCGCACCGATGTGATGCAGTTCTTTGGCGACAAGTATGGCGACAAGGTGCGCGTGGTGCAGATCGGCGGTAAGCCGGGAACGTTGACGGGTTACTCGATGGAGCTGTGCGGCGGCACCCACGTGCGAAACACCCGTGCGGTCGGGATTTTCAAGATCAAGAGCGAGGGCGCGATTGCCTCCGGCGTGCGCCGCATCGAAGCGGTGACCGGTGAGCGGACTTGGGAGTATCTTCGTGAAGTGGCGATGACGATCGAGGACGAATCGGTGACCATGCGGGACAAGCTTGCAGCGGCAAATGCCAAGCTGGATTCCCTAGGGGAAGAGCCGGTGGATGTCGGAGATTTGCCGAAGATCGTCTACGAGGCCTTGGTCCAGCAGCGCGACATTCGGAAGATCAATCAGGTGATCAACCGCTCCCGAACCAAACTCGACGAGCTCAGGGAGAGCGTCGTCGAGGCCGAGAAACGCTTCAAGAAGTTGCAGGCTTCCGCCGCAGCAAAGCAGGCGGATGCGGCGCTGGCGCTGCTGATTGAGAAAGGCGAGCCGATCGTCACGATGATCGAGTCGGATGCCGCTCTGTTGCAGGAGCTTCTAACAGGACTGAAGAAAAAGCAGTTTAGCGAAGCGGCTTTCCTGATCGTCGATGATGGCTCGAAGCTCCACCTCGGCACCTACTGTGGCGATGCTGCTTTGGCCAATGGCCTCAAGGCCGGCGACCTGCTGCGCGAACTGGCGGCGATTGCCGGCGGCAAGGGAGGCGGAAAGCCGGACATGGCTCGTGGCGCGGCACCGGCTCGCGACAAGCTCACCGAGCTGGAAGCAGCTGCGAAGACGAAGCTGGGTGTGAGCGCTTAGACGCCGAGCAGATCAGCTCGGATCACTGTCTCCAGCGCTCTCCGTCGCGACTTTCTCTGGCTGGGGATCGACGAGATGGCGGAAGGTGCTTTCCCATTCGGTGGCCTTGTGGTGGGTGATATTCCTTTCGAGATGCTCGAGCATGCGCAAGGCGGCACCGCGTTGATCGCCAGCTTTAAAGATATCCACTTCCATCGCCCAAATGAGCTCGGGCTTGGTTTCAGCGAGAAATTTGACGTATTTCGGTGAGAGCGGATCGTTCTTCGCGCGGTCGTCATTGCCACTCCAGCGCATCACGGCGAGGTCCTCACCCTTGATGCGGTTGATCCACGCGGCGCGCAGGGCTTCGGTGGTTTTCGGCGTCCGCAGCGGGGGAAGAATCACCCTTTCGTAAACATCGGAAATCGGTAGCGGCGTCATCGGCCAGCCTTCGACTTTCAATCCACCAAGTCCGTAAGCTTGGGCAAAGATCGTGCTGGTGACGGGCTTGCGGAGTTCTTCGCGCGCGGCGTTGGAGTCAACTTCCTCGGCATTGATCAGAAGCGATTCGATCACCTTGGAAGCCTCGGGCGAAAGTTTGGCAATCTCGCCGGGCTTGGCAGCGGCACGGAGCGTGAGCGAGAACCAGTTGAGTTGGTGGCGGAGTGCCATGGCGAAGGCAGGATCATCGAGTTGTCCGTTCCTCCGTTTCCATTCGCGAAAATCCTGGCCGCTGCGGTTCTTCTCGTCGAAGTTCATCTTTTCGATGCATTTCAGATAGAGCTCGAGCGCCGCGCTGTTGCTCGACATGCCCTGCTTAAAAGCAGAAGTCGCGGCGCTGAACTTGGTGTGGACCTTGGCCACGGCGGCCTCGCGAAGGGCATTGAGTTTATCGACGAGCGCCTCCCGCTCCGGCTCAGTAAGGGGCCCGTCAGCAAAAACAGAGGAGCTGAGGAGGGCGCAGGTAAAAACGAGAAGACACTTCATGGGTTCGACCGGAACGTCGCAGAAACCTCGGATCTTAGCGAGAGTTGCCTTAGGGATGACGAAGGATGCCACTTTCGACCGCCTCAATCTCCTCATCCGTAGTGAACTCCCCGGCGCTTAGACCGATGTGGCGAAAGCCGTGGAGTTCGCCGGGTTCCAGATCGTCGAGGTGGTGAATGATCCTCGCCGGGCGACCGAGCCAACGGGCGGTTTCGTAAAGCGCGCGACCGCTGGCGTCGGCGGGATCGGCGACGATCAGGAGTAGGTCCGACTCGCGGGCGAGCTTTCTCAAGGCGGTCTCGCGTTGGAGGGCAGCGGGCGATAGGGTGTCGAGCACCTGCACCCGGCTGTCGCGATGCCGACTTCGCAGCGCTTCGACGATCGTGCGGGCGCGCTGGCTGGAGATGGAGGTTTGGAAAACAACTCCCGTGCGTGGGGCAAAAGACAGGTCGAAGGCTTCATCGGCCGACTCGACGACGGCAACACCGCGGGTATTCCCGGTGATCGCCTGGCATTCCGGGTCGCCGGGATGACCGACGAGGATCAGCCGGCAGCCTTCAGCGCGTAAAAGGTTCATCGTCACGTGGGCGCGGCGGATGACGGGGAGGGTGAGGTCGATCAGTTCGTGGCCAGCCTCTTTCCAAAGCTTCCGCTGCTGGGGTGCGGCGCCTGTTAGAGGGACGGCAATCCGGCGTGTCGGCGCGCAGGCATCCTCGAGTCCGCCCTCAAGCGCGCCAGCGCGGCGGGCCCGGTCCAGAAGTACGCGGTTCGGACCCGGCGCACCCATCAGCGTCAGGGGTCCTTGGCTTAGACGCCGGAGCAAAAGGCCCCAGGCATCCCGCGTCTCCTGGCTCATCCCGAGCACCGCCGCCCGCCGCACCTCTCTTTGCAGCGATGAGGAAATGGAGCTTGTCGAAAGAGTATTAATCATGGCTTTGTCTTACAAAGTTCGCGATTCAAAAAGAACCCGAATGGCCATCGGGTGGAGTAAGCTTTGTCGGGCAAAGTGAAAGGGACAAGAAAAATCTGATTCCTCGGAGCAGTGTTCGGTTTGAGGAGGACTATTTCAGCCTCATGCTCTTCGGTCTTCTCAATCCGGTCGTCGGGAGGATGCGTGGCAGGATGGTCACCTCAAGACCCCGGCGCATCCGTTGGCCGACTCGGCGGCGCATTGATCGGCTTCGGTAGGGCACCCGTGCCGGAGTCACCCATCCGCTGCTGATCCAGGATCGCGCCTGCAATGGCCGACGCCAGCTTGTCACGATATCCCGAGCTGTTGCACATCCGCGCCTCCGCTGGATTACTCAAATAACCACACTCCACCAACACGCTCGGCACATTCGGATTCCGCGTCAGCCGCAGACGTCGACGCACCTGACCGCGATTGTCATGCGGACGTGGCACCGCTCTTTCCAAAGCACGCTGGATCCGCGTCGCCAAACCATGGCTATCCACCCGCCACCAATACGTCTCAGGTCCCCGCAAATGCGAGGGTCCCGAGTTGTAGTGAATGCTCACCAAAATCGCTCCATCCCTCTTGCTTGCCAAATCCACTCGATCATCGAGATCGATAAAATGGTCTCCACGACGCATCATCACCACCTTTACCTTCCCACCGAGCTTCTTGCGCACGCGATTCGCCGTATCGAGCGCCAAGGCCTTTTCTTGCGCCCCCGTCGTCCGCGAAACTGCCCCGGAATCCTTCCCGCCATGCCCCGCATCCAGAATCACCGTCGTGAATCCCTGCGGACCCGGCCGGTGACCCCAGTCATCCCGTTTATAGCTCACCGCCCCAGCACCACCACCTCCCGAACCACAGCTCGCGATAACCAAGGCCAAAACGAAAACCGCTAATTCACGCATGCGCCAAGACTTGCAAAGCCACCCCAGTCCTGACGAGCCGGAAGTCGGAATAAACGAATCCATCTGGGAAAACGGGCCAGGATGGATCGGACTCATAGGATGAACTTCAGAACAGATTGAAAATCGAGTAGATCCATTGGATTTTTGAAAATCAAATCCATCCTATCTATCCTGGTCCAAGAATCTTACGGACCTCATTCATCCAAGTCCCGCTTCCCATCACAGCCCATCGCGCTATGCTTCCCCCATCATGAACTCCGATCCTCGATTCATGCGCCGCGCCATCGAACTCGCCAGAAATGGCATGCTTGCCGGCCACGGCGGACCATTCGGCGCGGTCGTCGTGCGGGATGGCGAAATCATCGGCGAAGGTTGGAATCAGGTCCTGCGAAACAACGACCCCACCGCCCACGGCGAAGTCACCGCGATCCGCGCCGCCTGCTCGAAGATCGGCGACTTCAGCCTCACCGGCTGCGAGATCCACACCACCGGCGAACCCTGCCCAATGTGCCTCGGCGCGATCCACTGGGCGCGAATCAAGAGGATCTATTATGGATTTAGTCTCGAAGACGCCGCCAGCATCGGCTTCGACGACCTCGAATTCTACTCCGAGCTCGCCCTGCCTCCTGAAGAACGCTCGATCCCCTCCTTGCAAGCCCACGCCGACGAAGCCCGCAGCCTCCTCGGCGAATACACAGCCATTCCTAACCGGAAGGACTACTGACTCACTCGAAAGGATTGAGCGCCGAAATTCCGTCGATCCCGACGAAGTCCTTCACATTCTCTGTTAGAATGACCGGAATACCTTCGCGCTGCATCAGCGCTGCAAGTTGCCGGTCGAAATAGTTCTGTCGGGTCACGCCATCCTCCCCGCAGAGGGCGAGCGAATGGTGCAGCGTTTCCAAAGTCAGAGGGAGAACCGTCAAACCACGCAGACGGGACAAAGACGCAATCTTCTCACGAGCCAGCGCTGGGCTATCCGGCGGCTGGTTTTTGGGCCCCGTGAGATTCGGATACATCTCCGCCAAATTTTGGACCGAAACAAACAACTCCACTTCTGGACGTTGACGCAGAGCTAGGACCTGTCGAGCCAGAGCGTGGCGGGCATCCCCAGCTAGAGTGGCGTAGATGAGAACATTCGTGTCGATGAGCAAGCGGCCTCTCAGATCGTCAACGCTCATACGTTTCTTCTCTGCTGAAGCTCCCTGAAAACTGCCCGGGCGAGGTGACGATTTCATCGTCCGCCCTGCTGCGTTTCTGCAAAAACTCTTCCAACGCCATCTCAATGACTTGGCTCCTCGATCGTCGCTCCTCCTGCCCGAAGCGCTTCAGGGCCTCCAAGATCTGAACATCAATGGTAGCACTAATATGAGACTTCATGGCATAAGCATGCTACATCATACCAAATGGTCAAGCCAGTAGCTCGACTCGCGAGGTCATCAAGCAAATGAAGCGAGCTCAAAAAAACCGCGCAAATCCGCGGTGACACGCCGCTCTTCCCGGGTAAGTCTCTCTCCATCATGATGAAATCCGTCAGCTCCCTCATCCTCAGCGCCGCGATCTCAGTGGCTTCCGCCGAATCCATCGTCGCCGTCTACGACCTCGAAGGCCCGCTCACGGAGAGCGGCATGTCCGAGCCCTCGCTGCTCTCGATGGACCTCGAAGCCACCCGCCCGCTCACCCTTTTCGACATCACCCGCAGCCTCGGACAAGCCGCCGCCGATCCCGAAGTGACAGCCCTCGTCCTCGATATCGACGACGCCGGACTCGGACTCGCCCAGCTTCAGGAAATCCGCAGCCACCTCCTCAGCGCCCGCGAAGCCGGCAAGGACGTCTGGCTTTACAGCGACGGCTACAACAATGGCACCGCCCTGCTCGGCTCTGCCGCCAACCATTTCGTCCTCATGCCCGAGGCCGACGTCTCCTTCGCCGGCATCAGCGCCGAATCGATGTATTTCAAAGGCATGCTCGATAAACTAGGCGTCGCCGCCGACGTCATCCACATCGGCGACTTCAAGAGCTTCGGCGAAGAATATTACCGCACCGGACCAAGCGAGTTCGCCGAAAAGCAAACGCAGGAACTCATCGGCGGTATCTTCGATCAAATCACCGGCGACGTCGCCAAAGGCCGCCGCGTTCCGAATGAAAAAGTCCTCGCACTCATTGACCGCGGAACCTTCACCGCCGAGGAAGCGAAGGAAGCCGGACTCGTCGATGACCTGAAATACCGCACCGACTTCAATAGCGAGCTGAAGGACAAGTATGCCGACGCCAAGTTCGACGACGAATACGCCCTCCCCGATCTCGATGGCCCGGAAATCGACGGCATTTTCGATCTCTTTAAACTCATGCTGAACGCCGGCAAGGACACCGGAGCCAGTGAAGACTACGTCGCCGTGGTCGCACTCGAAGGCGGCATCAGCTCTGAAAGCATCGCCCCCGTCCGCCAGGAAATCCTCAAGCTTCTCAAAGACAAGCACGCCAAGGCCCTCGTCCTCCGCGTCAGCTCGCCCGGCGGCTCCGCCCTCGCCAGCGAAGTCCTCTGGGAAGCCACCGACGAATGGAAGGCCGCCGGCCGCCCCTTCGCCGTCTCCATGGGTGAAGTCGCCGCCAGCGGTGGCTACTATGTTTCCAGTGGCGCCGAACGCATCTTCGCCGAACCCAGCACCATCACCGGATCAATCGGCGTCGTCGGCATGAAGCTCGTCATGGCCGGCGCCATGGAAAAACTCGGCATCACCACCCACACCGTCCAGCGCGGCGAATACGCCGACGCCATGTCGATGACCAAACCCTTCACTCCCGAGGAAAGCAAACTTGTCCGCGATTCGATGCTCGATGTCTACGGCACCTTCAAAAAGCGCATCACCGATGGCCGCGGCGATCGCCTGAAGGGCGAACTCGAAAGCATGGCCGGCGGCCGCGTCTTCACCGGCACCAAAGCCCTCGAACTCGGACTCGTCGATGAACTCGGCGGACTTTCCGACGCCATCGCCTGGGCCGCCGAAAAGGCAGGCATTGAAGACGGAAACGCCCAGCTCAAACCCGAGCCAAAAAGCATGCTCGAAGGCCTCTTCGCCAAGCCTGAAAAAAGCAGCGACGACGAGATCGTCCGCATGTCCGGAAGCCCATCACCCGCCGCCGCCGCGATCCGCACTGCCGTCCGTGATGCTGGCCTGAGCACGCTCCCCGCTCCTGCCCACGCCGCCGTCGAACGCGCCCTCAACCGCCTCGACGCCATCAGCGAGTCCAGCATCCAGCTCATCGGCCCTGACTTGCGGATTCGCTGGTAAGCATTTACCCGCCCGGCTCCGACATGAACACACCCATCCGCGTCCTTTGCGCCGGAGCCGGCCACATGGGCCGCTCCCACGCGCTTGCTTACCACAACATCCCCGACTTCGAGATCTGCGGAATCGTCACCCGTTCTCCTAAAAACCACTCCGAGCTCGGTCCCGATGGGAAGTTCACCAAAAGCGATGAAATCATCCTCCTCGATGACGAACCGGATCATGATGGCTTGTGTCAACGAGAACAGCAGTATTTCCTCAAAGCCATCCGGGAGAATCTCGACCTGAGCGACCCCATGGAAGATGCCCTGAGCTCCATGCGTATTGTCGCTGCCGCCGACGAAAGCTTCCGCACTGGAAAAACCATCGACCTCTAACAACCTCCATGAAATCTCACTTTTTCCTCCTCCTCGCCATGGCCACCATGGCCCAGTCCAAGCCCATGGACTTCCTGCCGATCTTCAACGGCGAAGACCTCAAAGGCTGGAACGGCGAAGGCTACATTGTCGAAGACGGAGCCATCGTCTGCACACCCCAAGGCCGGATACTCTCAACCGACTTCCGTTTCGCGAACTACGTCCTCGATTTCGAATTCAAGCTCACCCCGGGTGCCAACAACGGCCTCGGCATCCACTACCCCGGTCATGGCGATGCCGCCTACACCGGCATGGAGCTCCAGGTCCTGGATGATACCGCAGAAAAATACAAGGACCTCAAGCCCTACCAGTTCCATGGTTCCATCTACACCATGGTCCCGGCGAAAAAGGGCGCCCTGAAACCCGTCGGCGAATGGAACCTCCAGCGCGTCGTCGTCAATGGCGATGAAGTCAAAGTCGAACTCAACGGCAAGGAGATCACGACCGGCAACCTCCGCGAACTCCAGCAGAAGTTCCCCGACCATGCCGGTGTCAAACGCCGCTCCGGCTTCATCACCTTCTGCGGCCATGGCGACAAGGTTTCCTACCGCAAACTCCGCATCTGCGAATTGCCACCCGCAGCAAACGTCGCCGGAGTCCGCGCCGCAGGCTTCGAACCGCTCAGCGAAGGCGAAGGCCTCGGATCATGGAAAGTCGAGCCGGGCAGCGAAGGCCACTGGATCAACTTCAACGGCATCATCAAATACGATGGACGCAGTACCGCCAAAGTGAAGGACCTCTGGAGCAAGAAATCCTACAAAGATTTCACCCTCGTCTTCGATTGGCGCTGGTCCGCCAAGGGCGAGATGATGAAACGCCCGATCATCGGTGCCGACGGAAACGAAACCGGTGAAATGGTCGAAGTCGAGGAACTCGATAGCGGCATCTATCTCCGAGGAAACTCAAAGAGCCAGGTGAACCTCTGGAACTGGCCCGTCGGATCGGGAGAAGTCTACGGCTACCGCACGGACAAGAAGCAGCCAGCCGATGTCCGCGCCGCCGTGACCCCCAAGAAGAACGCCGACAAACCGATCGGCGAATGGAACCGCACGATGATCACCCTCAAGGGTGACCGCCTCAGTGTCATGATGAATGATGAGATTGTCATCGAAAACGCCCAGCTCCCCGGCATCCCCGCCGAAGGCCCCATCGCCCTCCAGCACCACGGCCACGGCCTCGACTTCGCCAACGTCTGGATCCGCGAAGACTAACCACCACGAGGAGGCACATCCCCCCTTGCCCCAAGCGAGCAAGGGGACTCCCGTCCTGCGGGTGACTTAATTCACTCATGAAGAAAGGCTTATGAAAATAAAGAAGGATGAGATCGCCCACTTGCGCCATCCACCCATGATCGCGTGATAGGCGGAGTGATCGATCGTGCTAGTGTTCTGCCCTCCCCCCACAAACTATGAAATCCGCATCCCCCCAGCGGACGACGAACCGAGCCGGCGTGACGCTGCTTGAGTTATCCGTCGTCATCATCGTTCTCCTGTGCATTACCGCACTTCTCATGGTCGGTGCCCAGGCGTGGTGCCGAGGAGCGGATCGCGCCTCCTGCGTGATCAACATTCGCAACATCCAGATCTCCGTACGTTCTTACCAGAACCTCTACGGATACGATTTCGGAACCATGCCCTATGCGGACAACGGCACCCAATCGATTGCCGCTCATCTCTACAGCAAAGGCTACATCACCGAACCACTGCACGACGCTCTCTCCGGCAGCCGTGAGTGTCCCGGCGGAGGCACCTATACGATTCCCCAAGAAGAAGTTTTCCCCCTCATCGGCACGCTCTACGTCGCTTGCTCACTCGAGGCCGACGAAATGCACGGCATGCCGAGCAACTCCCAGTGGTAGGAGAACAAAGCTCGCACCCACCGCACCCCTCGAGCCTAGGCGCTGGGCGGGATTCGAAAAATTATTTTTTTTTCTTTTCAGAGGGGGTGCCCCGGGTAGGATGAACCCGATGGTCCTTGAAAAAGGCCTTTTTAAATTTCTCCCAACCTACGTTCATGATCAAGTCACCGAAGATTCTCGCTCTACTGACTGCAGGACTTTTTTCCATGCCTGCTGATGCTGCTTTCGTGTTAAGCTTGGAACCGATTCCGGTTGTGCTCACTCCAGACTCCCTTACAGGAAGCGTGAACATCGTAGCTACGAACACGGGGCCAGCAGCTGACGATTTAGTGTTCTTCACCGTCTCTTTGGCTTACCTTAGCGGCTCAACCGACATTATGATTGATGCTCCAGCCACCATTTCTCACTTCGGATCACCCTTCGTCGGAGGTGCAGGCCTCGGTCCCGGTGACCAGACGATCATTGGAGTCTTTTCCTTTACGATGAGTGGCGCGGTCTCACCAACTCTCGCATCTCCTATTTCAACAGATTTTGGAGGAACCCTATTCTCACAAGCGATTTCCTCACCCGCTGTGGTCTCTACTCCACTGACCGCGACCGTTGTTGGTATTCCAGAGCCAAGCAGTGCTTTTCTTGTTCTCTCAGCGGCGGGTCTTGCATTCGTTCGTCGCCGGAGGATCTGATTGCGCACCCATTTGGTCTGGATCTCGACAAGGGTGGTCGGACCTTCGGGAATGCTGAAAGGGCAGGAGATGGGGTTTGATGGTGAGCATGGTTCAGATCCAGACACCCATTCCCTGACAGTTCAAGGGTTGGATTGCGGAAGTCCGCCCCTCAAGAGGATTGGATTCTCCGTCCCGATCGAATAGTGGGATCGGTTTGGTGGTAGTCGGTGGCGTTGAAATAATAGGCCTCTCCGTCACGCTGCTTGAAGCGATGTCTTCGATCCGACTTGGGTGGAAAGTGACCCTCACGTATTACGGCTGGGAATTTCTCCCAAGCGTGCTAGTTTCACCCCAATTGAATCCGTTTCGTTCCATCACCGCGCTACTGATGGCCTTTCTGGTCGTGGTGCCTCTGTGCTGTTGCACGCTGAACGCGGCAGACACTCCGGTGAAGCATTCTTGCTGTAGTCCGAGCGAGAACAACGAGAGCAAGGAAAAGGGGCCATGCGAGTGTGCCTGCAAGTCGAAGGAGCCTCGTGATGAGGTAAAGAACTTCGAATTGCCCCTCGATCAGGTCACGCCGTTCGTTCCGGTCGTCCAGGACCTTGGTTACCTGAGTCGGCCCTTCGTGCGTAGCGAGCCAATGGCTGGCACACCGCACACCGGCTGTGATCCGCCGAGGCTCCGGCTGGCGATCTATTCGCGTTGGCTCCTTTGAAGCCACGCTTGAACTCACTTTCCGACGTCCCCTTCGGACGTGCGGATTTATTGCGTTCTGAAATCCGCAGATTCGTGCCCGGCCAGCTGGATTGGCCACGCGGCATCCCCTATTCCGTTCAAGCAAACCAACCACTTATATCATGAAAACGATTCTTATCATTAGCTCAATCGCCTTTGTTTTTAGCTCCTGCAAACCACACGAAGCCACCAGCTCGGAAGCTCCTTCGGAAGCGGTGGCTGGAAAGCCCTACCCCCTCGATGTCTGTCTCGTCTCAGGCGAAAAGCTGGGTACCATGGGAGATCCGGTGGTGATCACTCACGAAGGTCAGCAGATCAAGTTCTGCTGCGATTCCTGCATTCCGAAGTTCGAGAAGGAGCCCGCGAAGTATCTCGGCAAGCTCGGGAAATAATCACCTCGCCCCGGAAAGCCGCAATGGCTTTCCGGGGCTCATTCACTCGCCGGCCATGAAGCGTCTTCGACGAATTTTAACAGCCCTCAGCCTACTCGCCCTGCCTCTCTCCTGCAGTGCGCCGGGCAGCGATGGAGCTGGAGGAAAGAGAGCTTCTCTTGAGTTACCACCGGCTTCCGCAGCGGTGAGTTATGCGGTTTCAGGTGCGGCAGGCCCAGATGACCTCGCGAGACACGCGATCCGGCATCACCCTTCTCTGGAAGCCGCTCGACACCGCGCAGCCAGGCTTTCCCAGAAGGCCCCGCAGGATCGCGCGCTGCCGGATCCGATGATCGAGATGGCCGCAGGATCGATGGCCGAGACCGCTGCGGGACGGGTCGATGCGGTGGGTGTTGTGAAACAACAAATCCCTTTCCCGGGGAAACGATCTGCCGCCGCCGCCGCCTCGGAAAGTGAAGCCGCCGCTGCGAGGGCAGAGATCAAAGCCCTCGAATTGAAGCTCACGGAGCAGGTTCACGCCGCCTGGTGGGATCTCTATCTTGCCGAGCAAACCATCAGTACCAGCCGCGAAAGCCGTTCCGTGCTTGAAGCACTGCGCGAGGTGATCGACGCGCGGGTTGCCACCGATCAGGCGGCTCAAGCCGATCAACTTCGTCTCGCTAATGAGGTCTCGCTTGTCGACCGCGATCTGGCCAACGCCGATCAGCTTCACAACACTGCCCGCGCCCGACTCAACTCGCTTTTAAATCGCCCATCCGGCTCGGCATTGCCGAGTGCGGCCGGTGCCCGAATTCCTTCGGCGGGTTCGCTTGATGGATTGCTCGCCCAAGCTCAGTCGAAGCATCCGGAAGTCGCGGCTGCCGAGCAACGTGCCAATGCATTCCGCCATCGCCTCAAGCGTGCGGAGTTGGAAAAGTACCCTGACTTCACGGCGGGGATTGCAGGAGCGGCGGTTTCCGACTCAGGACTGTCGAGAGTGGCGAATGGTCGAGACCAGGTTTATGCGACGCTTGGAGTCAGCATTCCGCTATGGCAGGAACCCCGGAGGGCAATGATCCGAGAAGCTCAGGAGGGCATTGCGGAAACCGAATCGATGCTTGCGGCGACGCGTTCCGAACTTCGCTATCGGGTGGAAGAAGCATGGTATCGCGCGAAGACCTCGCGTGATGTTGCGAGTCTTTTCGAGACCCGTCTGATCCCGGATGCGAAGCAGGCTTATGACGTCACGCTGTCAGGCTATAGCTCCGGGAAAAGCTCCTACACCGACCTGATGGAAACCTGGCGCGGGCTGCTAGGTTACCGGCTTCAGCTCGCCAGCAACCGCGCCCAGATCGGCAAAGCCACCGCAACCCTCCGCGCTGCTGCGGGGATACGATGAGTAACGACCCTTCGTGAACGATGTGACTCATGTGGCCAACTACCCGCAATCTAGAATATGAAACTTCCCGCTTTTCTCAATCACCCCCGCAAGATCTTCGTCTTCCTGCTTCCGCTTGGGCTCTTTCTCGCCGGCTGGTGGTTTGGTCTTCCGCCATCAGAAAAGAGCAACAGCCACGCCCCGGCCGCTGCCAGCGACGAGGTCTGGACCTGCTCGATGCATCCGCAGATCAGACAGCCGAACTTCGGGCTCTGCCCGATCTGCAACATGGACCTCATTCCACTTCAAGACGAAGGTGGTGGCGGGCTTCGTGAAGTCAGCGTCTCGTCCGAAGCGGCGGCATTGCTCGATCTGCGCGTCACTCCCGTCCGACGCGCACCTGCCCAAGCCGACATCAAACTCTTCGGGAAAATCGACTACGATGAACGTGGTATCACCGCTGTGACCGCACGCATGGGCGGTCGCCTTGATCGACTCTACGTCGACTTTACAGGCGCACGTGTTAGAAAAGGCGATCATCTCGCGGAGATCTACTCACCCGACTTGTTCGTGGCGCAAAAAGAACTGATCTCCGCCAAATCCGCCTTCGAGCGGCTTGAGGCATCTTCGTCACCAGCGGTTAGGGAGACCCGCAAGCGTCTGCTCGATTCTGCCCGCGAACGTCTCCGACTTCTCCAACTCAGCGACGAACAGATACACCGCATCGAAAACAAGAGTGAACCGAGCCCGACTCTTCAGATTGACTCGCCGCAGGATGGCGTGGTCGTCGAGAAGCTCGTCAACGAAGGCGCTTATGTGAAAACCGGCGACGTCATCCTGCGTGTCGCCGATCTCAGCAGCGTCTGGCTCAAGGTGGAAGCCTACGAAAGCGATCTTCCCTGGATCCGCTATGGTCAGGATATCGAGTTCAGCGTCGAGTCGATCCCGGGCGAAACCTTTCATGGTCGTGTGGCCTTCATCGATCCCGAACTCGACTCGATGCGTCGCATCGTTTCCGTGCGGGCCAACGTCGAGAACCCCAAGGGTCTGCTCAGACCAAGGATTTTTGCCAAGGTCCAAATCGCTTCGCGGATGACGGCGGATGGTCACGTGATCGATCCTCAGCTGATTGGCAAATGGATCAGTCCGATGCATCCGGAGATCATCAAGGATGGCCCGGGGCAGTGTGACATTTGTGGCATGGATCTCGTTCCGGCGGAAACGCTGGGCTTCGTTGGCGACGAGCATCCGCATCTTGATCCGCTGCTGATTCCGCGGAGTGCCGTGCTGCAAACCGGGGATCGCGCGCTTGTCTATGTGCGCCTGCCGGAGAAAGACACGCCGGTCTTCGAAGGTCGGCAGATCGTGCTTGGTCCTCAGGTCGGTCGGGAGTTCATCGTTCGTGAAGGATTGGCCGAGGGTGAACTGGTGGTCACGCGCGGTGCGTTCAAGCTCGACTCCGAACTGCAGATCAAAGGGCGGCCATCCATGATGAATCCGCAAGCGGGTTTGGAGGAGCGGCCTGCAAGCGAGGCCTCGCAAGACCTGTTAGGGCAGTGGCCGCCGGTGCTGCGCGCTCTGGGTCGTCTTGAAACGGCCGCCCGTGCCGGAAACCTGGTGGCGATGAGCGAGCAGCTTCAGTCGATTCGCAAGACCGTGAAGAATGTGCGCACCGATGCGTTACAGCCCGAGATCCTGAACTTGTGGAACGAGTTCTCCGGGCAACTGCTGGTTGATCTAACACTTACGCAAGATAGTCTCGGCAACTCGCCTTCGATCGCCCTAGGTATCTTGGCTCGCAGCATTGAAAATGCAGGCCGCCATCTTGGGCTGCCCTACAAGGCGATTGCCACGACACCTTCGGATCCCGCGCTTGTTGAGAAGTTGAAAAAGGCGGTCGATGCCTATCTACCACTTGCCAAAGCCCTCGCCGAGGATGACGACGCCGGATCAAAGGCGGGTGCCGCTTTCTTTGAAATGACGATTGCCGACTTAACGCTTCCGGATGCGAAGGCACTGGAAGAAGCTGCCGGACCGTTGGCCGCTGCGAGCGACATCAAGTCGCGCCGGACGGCTTTTCAGCAGGTCAGTCACGAGCTAATCGAGCTGGTTCGTCTGCATGGCGTGGATCAGTTGGGGGATCTTTACCTTGTTCATTGTCCGATGGCCTTTGATGACAATGGGGGTGACTGGCTTTCCGCCGAGCCAACGGTCCTCAATCCCTACTACGGTGATAAAATGCTGACCTGCGGAAGCATCAAGGACACGCTTTCCGTGAAGAAGGGAGACGAACAAAGATGAACAAGCTCATCCATTTCTGCCTTCATCAGAAGCTCGTCGTGCTGCTGCTGCTTGCCTTCGTGATCGCATGGGGCGTGCGGGTCGCTCCCTTTGACTGGGACACGGGCGACTACCCACGGGATCCGGTGGCGGTCGATGCGATTCCAGACCTCGGCGACAACCAGCAAATCGTCTTCACCGAATGGGCCGGCCGTTCGCCGCAGGACATCGAGGATCAGGTGACTTATCCACTTACGGTTTCACTTCTCGGTGTGCCCGGCGTGCGCGAAGTGCGCTCGTTCTCGATGTTCGGCTATTCGTATGTCTATCTGATTTTCGAGGAAGATGTGGAGTTCTACTGGAGCCGCAGTCGGGTGCTCGAAAAACTCAACTCGCTACCCTCCGGACTGATCCCCGATGAAGTGACCCCGACCCTTGGCCCTGATGCCACTGGTCTCGGTCAGGTCTTCTGGTATTACCTCGAAGGACGTGACCCGGATGGTAATCCGGTTGGTGGCTGGGACACCGACGAGTTACGTTCCTTGCAAGATTGGCAGGTACGCTATGCCTTGCTCGCAGCAGAAGGCATTGCGGAAGTGGCTTCGGTCGGCGGTTATGTCCGCCAGTATCAGGTCGATGTGGATCCCGACAAACTCCGCGCCCAAAACGTGACCTTGGCCCAGGTTGTTGATGCTGTTAGAAAATCCAATCAGGAGATCGGCGCACGAAATCTCGCGGTGAATGGCGTGGAGTATTTCATTCGAGCCACCGGCTACGTCACGGACGTGGATGACCTCCGCGAGGCGGTGGTGACCGTGCGCGACGGCACGCCGATCACCGTCGGCCAGGTCGCCTCGGTGGAATTGGGTCCAGCTCTGCGCCGCGGTGCGCTGGATGTGAACGGAGCCGATGCGGCGGGTGGCGTGGTGGTCGCCCGCTACGGAGCCAATCCGATGGCGGCGATCAAGAGCACCAAGGAGAAGATCAAGCAGTTGGAGGATGCGCTTCCGACCCGGGTGGTCGTCGATTGGAATAAAGTCTCACCGGAGGAAGTGAGGCGCTTTGCGACGGAGCAGAAGATCGAGCCTGCCTTTATGGACGAGGGCATTGAGACCCTTGCCCAGAACGAGTGGATTGCCTGGGCAAAGCGCAGCGCTCGGGCCGATTGGCCTGACTGGATGACGACGTCGAAGGTCACCATCGTTCCTTTCTACGATCGCACCCACCTTATTTCGGAAACGCTCAACACGCTCGATGAGGCGCTTTGGCAGCAGATCCTGGTGACGATCATCGTGGTGGTGGTGATGGTTCTCCATCTGCGAACAAGCCTGCTTATCTCCGCGATGCTGCCGCTCGCCGTGTTGATCACCTTCATCACCATGAAGCTCGCCGGTGTGGATGCGAACATCGTCGCGCTCGCTGGCATTGCGATCGCGATCGGGACGGTGGTCGATGTGGGAATCGTGCTTACGGAGAACATGCTCAAGCACCTCGACGAAGCGGACCCGGGCGAATCGAAGGCGGCGGTGATCTATCGCGCCGTGACGGAAGTGGCATCGGCGGTGACGACATCGGTGGCGACCACGGTAATCAGCTTTCTGCCGGTTTTCACGATGACCGGTGAAGCCGGACGGTTATTCCGGCCGCTTGCTTTCACCAAAACCTTCGCCCTAGTTGCTTCAATCATTGTCGCGCTGACGATCATTCCGCCGGTGGCGCATATCATTTTCGGAACCCTGCCGCGATTCATGCGCGAGCGGCGCTTCCTTGCCGCCAAATTGTTGTTGGCCGCCGGGTTGATTGCGTTCTCGTTTTCGGCACCGCTTGCCGGTGCCTTGCTGGTACTCGCCGTCGGAGTCTATTTTGCGCCGAAAGTCCAGGGACGCTTGGGCCGGATCAGCGTGCTGGTGATCAATCTGGCCGTCGCGGTGGCGGTTGGCTGGATGCTCACGCTGGATTGGATGCCGCTTGGTCTGGATCGCAGTAGCGTGTTGAACTTCCTTTTTGTGTTTCTGGTGCTCGGCGGTCTGCTTGGTGCCTTCCGCCTGTTTGAACTCACTTATGGCTCGGTGCTCGCTTGGTGTCTGCGCCACAAGGCGATGTTCCTCAGTGTGCCGGTGGTTCTTTTGATGTTCGCCGGGAGTATCTGGATTGGCTTTGATAAGCTGTTCTCGTTCGTTCCCAAAACTCTCGGTGATCGGATCACGCAGACGGCGTTGTGGCAGGATGCCTCTGAGAAATTTCCGGGACTGGGACGCGAGTTTCGTCCGGCGCTTGATGAAGGGACGTTTCTTTTCATGCCGACGGTCAGTCCGCATGCGTCGATTGATGAAGCGACCGAATCGCTGCGTCAACTCGATGCCGCGATTGCTGCGATTCCCGAAGTTTCCCAAGTGGTTGGAAAGATTGGCCGAGTCGAGTCCTCACTCGATCCCGCACCGATTTCGATGGTGGAAACGGTCATCAACTATGTTTCCGAATTCAAATCCGATGACAAAGGTAGAGTGCTGCGATTCAAGACCGGAGAGACCGGAGACTTTATCTACGATGAATCTGGTAGTTTAGTGGAGGATTCCAGAGGCACGCCTTTTCGCCAATGGCGGCCGGAAATCAAATCTCCTGATGATATCTGGCAGGAGATCGATCGGGTGACGCGTCTTCCCGGAGTCACCGGGGCACCGAAACTGCAACCGATCGAGACCCGCCTCGTCATGTTGCGCACCGGCATGCGAGCGCCGATGGGAATGAAAATCAAGGGGCCTGATCTTGAGACGATCCAGACCTTCGGCATGGAGGTCGAGAAGCTGTTGCGCAGCGGCAAGGTGGCGGGCTTGGCGACGGCGACGGTCAATGCCGACCGAATCGTCGGTAAACCCTACCTCGAGATCGTTCCCGATCGCTCTGCTGCATCGCGCTATGGCTTGAACATTTCCGACATCCATGAAGCCATTCAAGGAGCCATCGGAGGAAAGATGATGGGCAACACGATCGAGGGTCGCGAACGTTACATGATCCAGGTGCGCTACGCCCGCGAACGGCGTGATGATATCGAAAGCCTCGGTCGGATCCTTGTCACCTCGAAAGAGGGGGCGCAGGTGCCACTCGAACAGCTGGCCGAGCTTCGCTACGTGCGCGGGCCGCAGGTGATCAAGGCAGAGGATACTTTCCTAACCGGCTATCTCACTTTTGGCGCGGACCCGGGATTTCCGGAAGTCGACATCGTGGAGGCCGTCGCGAGGTTTTTGAAAGAGAAGGAAGAGTCCGGCGAGTTGCAACGACCGCCGGGTTTGCGCTATGACTTTGCCGGGAACTACGAGGCCGCGCTTGAGTTCAATCGTACGCTGCTGTTCATGCTGCCGATCTGTCTTGGCGCGATTTTCATGCTGCTCTACCTCGACAGCCGATCGGTCATCAATACCGGCATCATCTTCAGCGGTGTCGCCGTCGCTTGGGCGGGTGGTTTCATGATGCTCTGGCTTTATGGTCAGCCGGGTTTTCTCGACTTCGAAATCTTTGGTCACCACGTCGGTCAACTTTTCAATGTGGGTCCGATCAATCTATCGACGGCGGTGTGGGTCGGCTTTCTTGCGCTCTTTGGCATCGCGACCGACGATGGCGTGGTGGTCTCGACTTACCTGCGTCAGAAGTTTGATGAACTGAAACCTCACAGTATCGAAGGCGTCCGAGCGGCGACCCTTGAGGCGGGTCTGCGTCGTGTGCGTCCCTGCCTAATGACCACCGCCACGACCTTGCTGGCCTTGTTGCCGGTGATCACTTCGACCGGTCGTGGTTCGGACCTGATGGTGCCCATGGCGATCCCGATCTTCGGCGGAATGTTCATCGAGTTAATGACCATGTTCATCGTGCCGACCTTGTATTGCCTGTGGCAGGAAAGGAGGATTTCAGGGAATTTGATCGATACCTGAATGTATTGCAGGCTGCACGATGGAAAACGAGAAGACGAGAATCTGATGGCGATCTGGATGATGGTGAAGACGTGGATTGGCTGAATTGGGGATCGACGACCCCCTCGCCATTGACTAGCAATCTTCACAGATGAAATCCTTAAAGCGACTTTTCCCTGCCATCTTGCTTGCCAGCTGTACCCCCACCCCCGCCCCTACTCCTGCGGCGAAATTCAAGATGGCCGACAAGGATCAGAACAATTTGGTCAGCCGAGACGAGGCGACGGATCTGATCATCAAACACGCCTTCGAGATGTTCGATACCAATGGCGACGGCGTGGTTGATTTGGAGGAATATGAGGCATCTGGCGGCACGGCGGCAAATTTCAAGAAGGCCAACAAGTCTGGCGATGGGAAGATCACGCTTGAAGAAGCGCAATCCGATCCACTGATTGTGCAAAACTTCGCCGTTTCATTCGATGAAGCTGACGTCAATAAAGACGGCAACGTCAGCTACGAGGAATACCTCGCCTACATCGCCCGGCGTGACGCTGCGGTCCGTTGATCGCGTTGATTCGATGAATCGATGAGAAGCGTGATGTCCATCTTGGGAGCCTTGGTGATCGGGGCGACTGAGGTGCCTGAAGGTTGGCAGCTGGCGTGGTCTGATGAATTCGACACCGCAGGACTACCCGATCCTGAGAAATGGCAATACGAGGTTGGCTATATCCGCAACAACGAGCTGCAATATTACACTGGGAAACGAAGCGAAAATGCGCGTGTGGAGGGCGGACATCTGATCATCGAAGCGCGTAAGGACAGGATGCCGCTGGAGCCCGGTGCACAAAGAAACAAGGGAAAGAGAATCGCAGCGATCACATCCGCCTCAGTGACGACCAAAAAGACCGCGAGCTGGACTTATGGAAGATTCGAAGTCCGAGCGAAGTTGCCGGCGGGCTCAGGCACCTGGCCGGCGATCTGGATGCTCGGAACGAACGGCAATGAGGTCGGCTGGCCGACTTGCGGAGAACTCGACATCATGGAGTTCGTCGGGAACAAGCCCGACACGATTCACGCCAACGTGCACACCCGTGACTTCAACCACACCAAAAAAACGGGGCGCGGAGGGAAGATCAAAGCCGACAAGGTGACGGAGGACTTCCACGTTTACGCGATGGAGTGGAGCAAAGATGAAATTCGATTCTTCTTTGACGGGAAGGAGTATTTCAAACTGAAGAACGACGGGAGCGGCGTCGGGTCATGGCCCTTTGATGCGCCTCAATACCTCATGCTGAACCTAGCCTTCGGAGGCTCGTGGGGAGCCGCTGACGGTGCCGATGAATCGGTGCTGCCAGCGAAGTTTATGATCGATTACGTGCGCGTGTATCAGCAGAAGAAAGAGTGAGCCGTCAACGCTCGACCGGGACAACGGGCGCGGACTCGGTGACGAAGGCGTCTTGATCGAGAGGATCGCCTGCCCCGATGGGCTGGCAGGCAGCTAGACCCTATTCGAAAAGCCGCTGACCGACCGAAAACACGTCGCAGCCTGCGTATGAATCATTCATTGAAAATAAAGTAAATACCTTGAAAAGGTGTGACGCAACATGTTGTAATTCAAT
>Ga0100401_1000815_pt1 | contig 25717 bp, 25 predicted proteins | sample CryGeymeta201525_FD_80421 | JGI IMG/M metagenome (GOLD analysis project Ga0100401, IMG submission 80421) | Groundwater microbial communities from Crystal Geyser aquifers in Utah, USA - Crystal Geyser metaG 2015-25 | ecosystem: Environmental > Aquatic > Deep subsurface > Groundwater | place: USA... | reverse complement strand
TCACCTCGCGCAGTGCCAGTGGCCAGATCAGCTATGCCCTGGGTAGGCCGGTCAAGACAGTGCAGGTCTCGACAAGTGTCGGCGGAAGTTACGTCGATTATCCGTCCTATGCGGTGGGTTTCATCGCCGTCCCCGGCGGGCGGCAGGACAAATCGCTGTTCGCGCAGATCGACGCCACCTTCACCGCCGCCGAATATGCCGGATTTTCGCCCACCCTGCGCCTGCGCCAGTCCCGCACCGACAGCAACGTGTCGCGCTTTGGTGGTTCGGAACTGGCCCTGTCCGTCGGGTTTGAATCGCGTTTTTGACAGGGTGCGCCCTTTCCCCGGTCTGCCGCCATGCTAAGCTGCCGTGCAACGAAGGAGGAATTGCAATGAAGATCGAATATCTGCACACCATGGTCCGGGTCAAGGATCTGGAAAAATCCCAGGCGTTCTACGAACTGCTGGGCCTTGTTCAGACCCGGCGGACCGACAATGACAAGGGGCGGTTCTCGCTCGTGTTCATGTCGCCCCCTGGGCAGGACAACGCGGCGGTCGAAATGACATACAACTGGGATGGCGATGAAGGCCTGCCGTCGGACAGCCGGCATTTTGGCCACTTGGCATACCGCGTTGAAAACATTTATGATCTGTGCCAGCATTTGATGGACAACGGTATCACCATCAACCGTCCGCCGCGTGACGGGAACATGGCCTTTGTCCGTTCGCCCGACAATGTTTCGATAGAATTGTTGCAAATGGGCGATCCCCTGCCGCCGGCCGAGCCTTGGGCCAGCATGGAAAACACAGGTCACTGGTGATCCGGGCACTGGCCATGCTGGTGTTGTGCGCTGGGGGGGCAGCCCCGGCGAACGCCCAGTGTCGGCTGGCGCTGATCCTTGGTCTGGACATATCGTCGTCGGTGAACGCAGCCGAGGACAATTTGCAGCGACAGGGACTGGCCCGCGCCCTTTTGGCGCCCGAAGTGGCGGCGGCGGCGCTGTCTGGCCCAAGCGAACGGATCGCCCTTGCCGTGTTCGAGTGGAGCGGGCGCGACCAGCAGAATTTGTTGCTTGACTGGACAGATCTGCGCAGCCGCGCCGATCTTGAAGCGGCAGCACAGACTATCGCCGCCAGTCGCCGCAGCTATGCCGAATTTCCAACGGCCATCGGCCATGCGCTCGGCTTTGCCGCGGACAAGCTGCGACAGCGTGACGATTGCCCGTTTCGAACGGTCGATCTGTCGGGCGATGGCATCAACAACGATGGCATCGGCCCTCAGGTCATCTACAAACGCGATCCGCTGTTCGACGGCGTTACGGTGAACGGTCTGATCATTGCCGGCGATCATCGCGAATTGCTGCCCCACTACCTGACCACCGTGCTGCATGGCGCGGGTGCGTTCCTTGAAATTGCGGATGGTTTCAGCGATTTTGAACGGGCGATGACGCGCAAGCTGTTGCGCGAGATGGGCACGCGGATCGTGGGGGCGGCGCAGTGATCCGCTTGGTCGTGCTGCTGACGCTGCTGGCGGGGCCTGCCTGTGCGGCGTGCCGACAGGCGCTGGTTCTGGGGCTGGATATATCCGGTTCGGTGGACGATACGGAATATCGGCAGCAACTGGATGGGCTTGCCGGGGCGCTGGCGGCGCCAGCCGTGCGCGCGGCGCTTCTGGCCATGCCGGGGGCTTCGGTCGACGTGGCGGTGTTTGAATGGTCGGGTCCGCTGAATCAACGGATTCTTCTGCCCTGGCAGCCGCTGGACGATGATATTGTAATCCTGCGCGCTGCTGCGACGCTTGCCGACACCCGGCGCGGGCCGGGCGATCCGTCCACGGCATTGGGGGCGGCGATGCGCTTTGGCAGCGCATTGCTGCAACAGCGGCCCGGCTGCTGGCGCCATGTTCTGGACATCTCGGGCGATGGTCCCGCCAACACCGGTCCCCGGCCCCAGGATATGCGGGATGGCCTCATGCCTGCCCGCATGACCATCAACGCCTTGGTGGTTGCTTCGCCGCAGAGCCCGGCCGCACCCCGGATCACCACCGATGTTTCGGATCTGCCTGGGTATTTTCGCGCCAATGTGATCCGTGGCGACGAGGCTTTTGTGGAAACTGCCCATGGCTTTGCCGACTACCGCACCGCAATGGAGCGTAAACTGTTGCGCGAACTGCAAGTCGTTGCCATTGGCCAGTGGCCCTGAAAGGACGTATTTAACTCGCACCCCCGATCGCCACACAGACTGCCATTTCGTCGCAGTTCGCCATCACAGGCCACAGGCGCGCCCGAAAAAATGTCGTCGCGCCGCAGGCGCGCCCTTTGGATCAAACCTGGCCGGGCAGATGCATTCCGGTGCAATAACATGAAAATGCGAATCTTACACGCGTCTCAATAGATATATCTGATTTGATCCGTCCAATAGCGTTCGACCCGGCGCAAGGTGCTGTTGATCTGCTCCACCCCGTCGGTCCCCAGAACACCGCGCGATTGCAAGCCGTCCGCGTGCCGTTCAAACAGCTTGTGCACCACATCGTGCACCGCGCGGCCTTTGGCGGTCAGCCGTACCCGCACCGCGCGGCGGTCGATACCACAGCGCTGGTGGTGCATATATCCCATTTCGACCAGCTTCTTCAGGTTGTAGGACACGTTGCTGCCCTGGTAATAACCGCGCGATTTCAGCTCTCCCGCGGTGACCTCGTTGTCACCGACGTTGAACAGCAGCAGCGCCTGCACCGGGTTTATTTCCAGAACACCCACACGCTCGAACTCATCCTTCAGCACATCCAGAAGCAAACGATGCAACCGTTCGACCAACGACAGACTGTCCAGATATTCCGCTATGAACCCGCGCTCGCCGATCCCGCCCAGACGCTCATGAACACTCATGTCTTTCTCCACCAAAACCAACTGCAGTCAACTTTGGCCGCGAAATGCTAATTTTTCGCAAATGCGGGCGGAAATGCGCGTTCAACCAAGCAAAAACCTCAACGACAGTTGGAATGGCGGGCAATATCATCCAGCAGGGCGGCAAAATGATCGGGCGGCGGCACCTTGCCGGTGACCCACATATACAGGTCGTGATCATTTTCGCGCAGAAGATCATCATACAGATCCAACCATTCTGCCGGCAAACGCCCCAGCCCCGCATCGGCATAGGCACCCAGGATCAGGTCCATTTCCTTGATCCCACGCCGCCATGACCGCATCGTCATACGTTTCAGCCGGTGTTCCGGCGTTTCGCCGGTGGTTCTCAGTTCTTCCATATCAGCCTCAAGCGTTTTTCCAGATGTCCCACCCGATTGGCCAGTCGCACCAGTTCACCCTGGGTCTGGCGCAGCTCGGTCAATATTTCAGTTACGTCATGCGGCATCGCCTCATCATCTGTCGGCGCCGACAACCCCTCGCCGTCGCCGGTCAACAGCCAGCGCAACGAGACGTTCAGCAGCCCCGACATCATGCTCAGCCGGTTCGCCCGGGGTTCGGCAATGTCGTTTTCCCACCGGGCCAGAGTGGCAAGCTTCACCCCCAGGCGGCGGGCCAGATCCTCCTGGGTCATTCCTTGCGCCATCCGGGCGTCCGCAAGGCGGTCACCGAAGGTGGCGGTTTCGTTGGAATACCAGTTCCGTGCGTCAATCTCGGCATTGGAGTCTATGTCTGTCATCCTCGTCCTCTCTACGGTTTGCGCGGCGGGGCTTGATCCGATTCCGTTCCGACCCTAAGACAGTCGGGCGTCCAGCACCACCGGGAGAACACAATGGACTTTCTGTCCGCGACACTGAACCGCGTCAAACCCAGCCCCACCATTGCCGTCACCACCAAGGCGGCCGAGTTGAAGGCGGCGGGGCGCGACATCATCGGCCTGGGTGCGGGCGAGCCTGATTTCGACACACCCGACAACATCAAGGCCGCTGCGATTGCCGCGATCCAGGTGGGGCGCACGAAATACACCGCCGTCGATGGCATCCCCGAACTGAAGGCCGCCATCGTCGAGAAATTCCGCCGCGAAAACCGGCTGACCTATACCCCGGCGCAGGTCAGCGTCGGGACCGGCGGCAAGCAGGTTCTGTTCAATGCCCTGATGGCCACCCTGAATGACGGCGACGAGGTGGTGATCCCGGCCCCCTACTGGGTGTCCTATCCCGATATGGTGCTGTTGGCGGGCGGCACGCCGGTTGTCGCCGAGGCCGGCCTGCAAACCGGGTTCAAGCTGACGCCGGATCAGCTTGAGGCGGCAATCACGCCGCGCACCAAATGGCTGATCTTCAACTCGCCGTCCAATCCTACCGGCGCGGGCTATACATGGGACGAATTGAAGGGATTGACCGAGGTTTTGCTGCGCCATCCCCATGTCTGGGTGATGTCCGACGACATGTACGAACACCTGACCTTTGGCGATTTCACATTCTGTACCCCCGCCGAGGTGGAGCCGCGCCTGTATGACCGTACCCTGACCGTGAACGGTGTGTCAAAGGCCTATGCGATGACCGGTTGGCGCATTGGTTACGCCGCCGGGCCCGTGCCGCTGATCAACGCCATGCGCAAGGTACAAAGCCAAAGCACCAGCAACCCCTGTTCGATCAGCCAATGGGCGGCGGTCGAGGCGTTGAACGGCCCGCAGGATTTTCTGGCGCCCAACCGCGTGCTGTTCCAACGGCGCCGTGATCTTGTGGTGGCCGGGCTGAACGCCTGCGCCGGAATACGCTGCCCGGTGCCGGACGGGGCGTTTTATGTCTATCCTTCGATTGCCGATTGTATCGGCAAGACCAGCGCGGCAGGCACGCTGATCGCGAATGACGAAGCCTTTGCTACGGCGCTGCTGGAGGAAACCGGCGTGGCCGTGGTGTTTGGCGCCGCCTTCGGATTGTCGCCGAATTTCCGGATTAGTTATGCCACGGCAGATGCGCAGTTGGCCGAGGCCTGTGCGCGGATTCAGACGTTCTGTGCCGGGCTGAGCTGATGGACCTGCCCGACTATTATTTTCGCGTGCGCGACAATGGTGCCTTTGTGTTCAAGGTGGAAAACGACACGCGACAACGGCGACTTGATTTGGATCAGATCGCCGTCGTGAACTTGAACAGGGGCGAGGTGAAGGCGCATGGCGATCGGGTGCTGACCGAAACAGATGACGCCGCCATTGCAGACTGGATTGCCGCGCGACGCGCCTTGCTGGCCCGGCGCGACCTGGACGATATTCACCGCGCGGTGGACTTTCTGAACACTACCACCCACTGGCTTCAGAGCCGCGCCACCGATGAACAGGTGGACGAGGTGGCTGATCGGCTGTTTTTGGCCATGCACGATCTGCGCAGCGTGTTGGTGCGCAAGAAAGCCGAGCGTTTGACGCGCGACTGAAGCAGGGCCGCCCGTTGCAGGCGTGCGCCTCCGGCGGGAGTATTTTTTCAAAGAAGAAGCCGGCCGCCTTCATCAATCAGTAATCTTGCGCGCGCAGTCTGGCCCCGTAACGACACGGGGGATGTCATGACTCTGCCATTCGGACTGGACGAAATTCTGATTGCCTGCCTGTGTCTGGCCTGTATCGGTGAATTGCGCCGGGCGCTGGCGCCCGGGTTCACTCGGGCACGGCGAAGGTGAGGTTGGCCCACAGGCTTTCCCAAAGCGCGTTTTTTTCGCGCGCAAGGTCACTGTCGGGGCGGCGCAGCACCACCGCATCGGCCATATAGGTGACGCCGGGCTGAACGGGCAGGGCGACAATGCCCTGTGCATCCGTACGGTGGGTGGTGATGCTGACCGTGCCGTCGGGGGATTTGGCGAAAAGCTCAACCTGGGTATCGGCACGCACTTCGTCGTCATAGAAAACCTGCACCGGCAACCCGCCCGACAGATTGTCGGTGTAGGGGTTGGCCAGCGCCACGATTTCGGTCAGCAGGCCAAAGCGGCTGTCTTTGCCGGCACCGTCGCCTACGGCGATCAGGCTTTTGGCATAGCGTGAGTAGAGCTCGACGAAACCCGCATCGGGGAAGCCTTCGGCCTTGTGCTGCTCAAAGGCCCAGAGTGCGTCTTTGTGGCGCACGAAATTCTCGAACATGTCCAGCGTTTTATATGTCAGATCGTAGTCCCGCGTCACATGCAACACCACGGTCAGCCCCGGACCGGGGGCCGCCTGATTCAATGCCGGGCGGTCGCCGATGCGCCCAGCGACCGGTGTACGCGTCTCGCCCTGGGCCAATTCGAACAGGCGGAAGTTTGCAGGGATATAGGCATAGGGTGAACCGCCAAAATTCTGCCCCACCCGCAAGTCGGCCTGAAGCGGTGTGCCGGTTTCCACCTGATAGTCGAGCGTGTCGATCCAGAACTCGTGGCCGAAGCTGGCGGATGTGCTAATTAGCCACATCAAGGCCGAAATCTTGAGGGAATTGAACATGAGAAACGCTCCGATTGGGTTTGCGCAGTGGGGCGCGATGGTGCGGTTGGTGTCAAGGGCGCTGTTGCTCACGTTGCTGTGCGCGCTGCCTTTGCGCGCCCATGAAGTGCAGCCTGCCGTTTCGGATGTCACCATTGCGGGCGACAGCCTGAGCTGGGAGATCGTGCTGACGTTGGAACCGCTGATCGCGGGGGCGGATCTGGACGGGTTGGAAGACACCAACGCGTCAGACCGCGCGGCCCAGATCGACCGGCTGCGCGCGCTTGAGCCTGCCGCGCTTGGGGCTGCATTTTCCGACTTCTGGCCGCACATGCAGGGCAATCTCACCTTGCGGGCGGGGGACGCGGCGGTTGTCCCGACGTTGCAGGGGCTGGATATTCCCGAAGTGGGCGATGTCGCATTGCCGCGCCTGTCGCGCCTGCGACTGAGCGCGGTTCTGCCCTCGGACGACAGCCCTGTCGTTCTGGGCTGGAACAGCGGTTATGGCGCGCTGGTTGTGCGGCAGATGGGCGCGGGGACCGACGCCTATACCGGTTATCTGACAGCGGGCGCCGAGAGCGAGCCCGTGCCGCGCGTGGGCGGGGTGGCGCAATCGGGACTGACGGTGTTCACCAATTATATCGCCATCGGCTATGCCCACATCATTCCAAAGGGACTGGACCATATCCTGTTCGTGCTGGGGCTGTTCTTTCTGTCCACGCACCTTCCGCCGCTGTTGTGGCAGGTGACTGCGTTTACCGCTGCGCATACCGCCACGCTGGCCCTTGGCATTCTGGGCTATGTTACCGTGCCTGCCAGCGTGGTCGAGCCGCTGATCGCGGCGTCGATTGTTTATGTCGGGGTTGAAAATGTGTTGTCGAAGGGGCTGTCGCCCTGGCGTCCGGCGGTGGTGTTTCTGTTCGGGCTGTTGCACGGGCTGGGCTTTGCCAGCGTGCTGGGCGAAATCGGGCTGAACCCGGCCCAGTTTGTCACCGGCCTGATCGGGTTCAACGTCGGGGTCGAGCTGGGCCAGCTCAGCGTCATCACGCTGGCCTTTCTGGCGGTGGGCCTGTGGTTCCGCAACCGGCCGTGGTATCGCAGCCGCATTTCCAATCCGGCTTCGATTGCCATTGCCCTTGTGGGTGCCTTCTGGGTGGTCGAGCGGACGGTGTTGTAGGGGCACCGGCGCCCTTGGCTCAGCGCATCCACAGGTTTGCGCGGCGCAGCCGGTTGCGGATCATCCGTTCCTTGCGGGGCAGATCCGCCCGATCAAACAGCGCGCGTGCGCGGGCGCCCTTGTTCTGATAGACCATGCGCAGCAGCGGAACATGTCCCTTGAGGATCTTCTTGATCCGGTTCGGCGCGGTGATCGTTTCCAGAACATCAACCACATGGTCGGCCTCGCGGGCGTAGAGCAGGGGCAACACGCGGTAATGGCAGGAATGGCTGCCATCCAGCATCCCGTGCGGCAAGGTGTCGCGCCCGCCGCCAAAGCTGTGGATCACGAGCGGCAGAACCACCTGATCCAGCCAGGGATCCAGCGATTGGCACGCAAGGGAATCGGGTGGATCGTCGCGCACCGACAGGGCATATTCCAGGAACCGCGATCCGAACCGGCGCGGGCAGGCGTGAAAGAAGAACCCAGCGTTGAAATACAGATAGCGCCGCCAGTATTCATCGGGCTGTGACAGATCGAGGGTGCTGGCAAAGTCCAGCCCGAACCGATCATACAGTGATTTCCAGATGCCGTCATAGCCGGGGCCGTACAATTCCGGCACGGGCCATGTGCCCTCGCAGCGCAAGGATGCGGTGGGGCGGTTGAAATCGAACGGCACCTCTGACAGGGGCGCGGTGATCAGGGTGTCGGTGTCGAAAAATACGAAGGGTTCGCCTTCGGGCAGGCAGGCCAGCCCTTCGATCTTGTTGCCATATGGGTAGGTTTCGCCGAAATGGCGCGACTCGAACGGCAGGATCTCTGCGCCCAGATCGCCGGTCAGCAGATCGCGCAGATCACCCGCGGGCAGGCGCGGATCATCTGGCCACAGCGGGCCGGGCCGGGGTTCGCCGAGGATCAGCCGCCCGGTGAAATCGGGGTTGGTGTGGCGCAGCGATGCGGCAAACAGCGCCGCCTCATAGGCCAGACGCCCGTTTTGCACCACCGCGAAAATATTGAACCGCGCCCCATCTTGCGTGGTGCCGGGTTGTGGCGGGATCGGATCTGCCATGGGGGCCTTTGGGGTTTGGCTGCGCTTCGGGTCAGTATATCCGATGTACCGAGCGCGGGAAGGCCGGATCGTGCGCCGCCGCTTTGCCCCGGGTGGACACCGCGCGACAGATCATTAGCCTGTAGCAAACCACAGGAGACGCCATGACCCTTGCCACCCGCATCACCCCCGACCTGGACAGCGCCCGCGCCATGGCCGACGCGGCGTGCGATCTGTATACCCGTTCGCCCACGATTCTGGCCGCCGAACAGGCCATTGCGCGCGAAATGGGCGCCAGCCTGTCCGGTGACGTCGCGCGGTTCAGTTTCTGGACGCCCGACCTGCTTGAGGCGCGGGTGCCCGAAGGCGACGTGTTTCTTGAACTGATGGCACCGCTTGATCCGCTGGATCTGACCGTGGCACTCCAGACGGTGCAGTTTGACCGCCTGCTGGTGCCCACAGTGCGCCATGAGGCGCGCACCTTTGCCGCTGTCACCGGTGCGCGATTCGGGCGGCGCGATGTTGTGGGCGATTTCTATGCTCTGGTGTGGCGCGACGGGTCTGGTGACTGGCACCGCATTCTTGATCCGCTGGCGATGTCGCTGCCCTTCGGGGCCTTTGCGCCGGCGGAACTGTATGATGTGGCAGCAATGCAGGCCGGGCGGGGCGACGCCGGCTATTTCGCCGCCCTGAAGGGCGATGCGCCGCACAAGTTTGGCCCGCCGGTGAACATTCTGCAAATCCATGTGCCCACGGCCACCGCCGGTGGCACCCTGGCCAGCCTGACCCGCCATTACCAGCGGTTGTCCGACCGGCTGGCCGAAGGGCTGCCGCTGGAACCGTCGGACGAATTGTTCGTCGGTTATGATGCGGTGCAGCTTTTGCCGGTGGAACCGACAACGGTGTATGAAACCGGCCCCGCCTTCTGGCAGGACACCTTGGGCGAGGCGCCCTGCACGGTGGAACTGATGCGCCCGGATACCACCAACTGGGGCTATGACATCGTGATCGCGGGGATGGCGACAGTGAACCCCGTATTGCTGGAAACCGGCCGCCCGGATGAGCTGGTCGATCTGGCCAGTGTGCTGCACAATTTCGCAACGGGGCCAAAAAAGCTGATTCTTGATGTGGTGTTCGGCCATTCCGACAATCAGGGCTTGCTGGCGTTGAACCCGCGGTTCTTTGCGGGGCCCAACATGTATGGCCAGAACATGGATTACCAGAACCCTGCCGTGCGCGCGATCCTGCTGGAATTGCAGCGGCGCAAGGTGGATTTCGGCGCCGATGGCGTGCGGGTGGACGGGGCGCAGGATTTCAAGAACTGGAACCCCGCCACCGGCGGGATGGAACATGACGACGAATACCTGCAATCCATGGCCGATCTGGAACAAAATGTCGCCGGCACGCCCTATCGCCCCTGGTTCATTTTCGAGGATGGCCGCCCCTGGCCCGATGAGGACTGGGAATTGTCCAGCACCTATCGCAGCGTGATAGATGGCCAGCGCGACGATGACGCGTTTCAGTGGGGGCCGCTGACCTTCGCCCACAACACGCCGTTTCTCTACACCTTCTGGCTCAGCAAATACTGGCGCATCCAGGAAATGCTGAGCGTTGGCGCAAACTGGATTTCCGGCACGTCAAACCACGATACGTTGCGCCGCGGCACCCAGGTTTCGCCGAAGATGAACGTAAACACCCGGCTGGGCAAAACCCGGATGGAAATTCTGGACAAGGCCTATGACAACCCCGTGGTCCATGCGCTGACCTATGCCGTTCTGCCCGGTGTGCCGATGGATTTCCTGAACGCCACCGCGCGGGCCAGTTGGGGGTTCATCCGCAATCAGGATGACAAATATGGCGTCAAGGTGGTGGCCGAAGAAGCGATCAGCCTGAAATGGCAGGTCGATGAATACGCCTATTCCATCGCCAGCAATTTCCGCCGCCTCAAGACGCTGGGATTTGAAACGCGGGGGGATCTGGCGCGGTTTTTCGAATTTCTGCCGGCGCTGGTCGAGGTGACGGACTATGACCTCGATGAAATCGCCCGCCTGCTGACCGCCGCCGAGCCGCCGCTGGCCGGGGCGCATCCGTTCACCGTGGCGGATCTGAAAAAGATCGCCCGGGCCTGGATGGACGACATGCATGATTATTGCAACGTCGCCCATCATTTCTCGGCGCTGGACCCGGGCCAGACGGAATTCACCCTGGCCCTGCGGCAATTCCGCCGCGCGCGGCCCTGGCTGGCGGCGGCCTTCGGGGCGGGCGATCATTTCGACTATCTGCAACCGATCGACGGGCGCACCCTGTTTCGTGCCTTGCGCCATGGGCCGGGGGGCGAACAGGTGTTTGCCCTGCTGCACATGGAAGGCAAACCGACCCCCGAAATCGACCCGCTTGCACAGGACATTCCCGGTCTGGCCACAGAGGGGTGGCACCTGGCGTTGCGCACTCCGGGAATCGGGGCCGATTATACCGGTGGACCGATCGCGCTGCATGATTCCATGGCGCTGGTGTTCACCCGAACCGCCGAGGGCTGAGCCCGCCCTGAAACCACCCGATCAGGTTCACCATCGAAAAGGTGGGCAGCCCGGTGGCGGCGGTGATGTCGGCACCATAGGGTGCCATGTTGGTGCATTCCAGCACCAGCGCCCCCAGATCGGGATAGGCGGCGCACAATCCCCGCGCGGCGGCAACAATGTCGGCGCAGGCGGCGGGTACATCCATCTCGGGCAGGTCATTCAGCAGGACGCGGGTGAATTCACTGCCGTTTTCGGTGCCGCCAATAGGGGTGTCCGGGGGCACGCCGGCGGCGGCCAGAACGTCTGGCCGCAGGGCGCTGGCCGACACGGTCAGCACGCCGGCCCGCCGCCCTGCGGGCAACAGGGCATTCACCATGCCCACCTGCATCAGTGACGATGACAGAACCGGCACCCCGATGCCAGCCGCCAGCTCGCGTTGGTACAGGGCCAGAAATCCGCAGTTCGCCACGACACCGTCCACGCCGTCGGCCACAAGGCAGCGCCCCGCGTCGATGAACGCCGCCAACAGCCCTTCTGCCCGTTGCTGCACCACCCGTGAAGGCGTTGCACCGCGCACCACCCGGGCAAGGATCGGAAAGTTGAAACTGGCCATGTTGCCGACATCGCCGGGAATGCGCGGAAACCGCGTGTCCAGCATCAACAGACCCACCGCCGCCCCTGCAATCGCCTTGCCGCCTGTCGCCATCTTCGCCCCCCCGGTGCGCCCAGGCTAGGGCCACGCGGGGGCAAGGCCAAGGGCGCAGATTCCGGTTGGAAATGCCGCCGTCCTTCGCCAGTGTGCCCGCAACGCGTGGGGGTCGGATGGATCAGTCAAAACATGTCGCCGTCATTGGCGCGGGCATCGTGGGCGTGTCGGCGGCGATCTGGCTGTTGCGCGCCGGGCACAGCGTGACGCTGATCGACCGGGCAGGCCCCGCCGCGGGCACAAGTCATGGCAATGGCGGTGTTCTGGCCTCTTGTGCGATCGTGCCGGTGACCGGGCCGGGGCTGTTGAAAAAGGCACCGGGCATGGTGTTCAACCCGGAACAGCCGCTGTTCCTCAAATGGGGCTATGTTCCGCACCTTGTGCCCTGGCTGGTGAAATATCTCAAACACGCCAACGCCGCCGACACCCGGCGCATTGCCGCCGCCATGGCGCCCATCGTGGGCGACAGTCTTGCCGATCATCAGGCGCTGGCGGCGGGGACGGGGGCGGAGAAATGGATCGTGCCGTCGGATTATGTGTTCCTGTACCAAAATCGCGCGGCGTTTCAGGGCGATGCCTTCACCTGGGACACCCGCCGCGCCCACGGTTTCAAGTGGGACGAGATGGAGCGCCCGGCGCTGGCCGAATACGACCCGATATTCACCGAGGACATGCGCTTTGCCGTCCGTCTGGGCAACCATGGCCGGATCACCGATCCGGGGCAATATGTGAAGGATCTCGCGGCCCATGCCGTGGCAATTGGCGCGCGGCTGCTCAAGGCGGATGTGACGGATGTGGTGCGCGCGGGCGATCAGGTGACCGGCCTGCGGGCCGGCGGTGACACCATCGCCTGTGACGCCGTGCTGGTTGCCACCGGCGTCTGGAGCAAAGGCTTGGCCGCCAAGCTGGGCATCGACGTGCCGCTGGAATCCGAGCGGGGGTATCACATTGATCTGTGGGAGCCGAACATGATGCCCCGTTCGCCAATGATGATCACCAGTGGTAAATTTGTCGCCACCCCGATGGAGGGTCGGCTGCGCCTCGCCGGTGTGGTCGAGTTTGGCGGGCTGGACGCGGCGCCGTCGCGCGCGCCGTTCGAGTTGTTGTTGCGCCACGCCCGCCGCGCCATGCCGGGGCTGACCTGGAAACGCGAGGTGGAATGGATGGGCCATCGCCCGGCACCCAGCGATTCGATACCGCTGATTGGTGCGGTGCCGGGGGTGCGCGGCGCATACCTTGGGTTTGGCCATCACCATGTGGGGCTGACCGGCGGGCCAAAGACCGGGCGCCTTCTGGCGCAACTGATCGGCGGACGGGTGCCCAACACCGACATGGCGCCCTACAGCCCGGCTCGATTTGCCCGTTGATCCGCTGATCTGGCTGGCGCGCCACGGGCGCTGGGTTCTGGTGGCCGGGCTGGTGGCGGGGGTGCTGCTGCCCGGCTGGGCCGTTGCGCTGCGCCCCTGGGTGCCGCAAATGGTGGCGCTGTTGTTGTTTCTCGGCGCGCTCAGGGTCGGGCCTTCGGTGTTTGACGGGGCGTTGAAGGCGCTGGCGCAAACTCTGTCTCTTGTGCTGGCGCTGCAACTGGTGCTGCCTCTCGCGCTGATAGGCGGGGCGCATCTGTTGGGGCTGGCCCATGGCCCGGCCTTGCTGGCGGTGGCGATCATGTGTGCCGCACCTGCGATCGTCAGCGCGCCGAACATGTGCCTGATGCTTGGCGTGGCCCCCGGCGTTGCCATGCGTCTGCTGGTGCTGGGCACGGCGGTCTTGCCGCTGACGGTGATCCCGGTGTTCTGGCTTCTGCCGGAACTGGGGTCGGTCGGTGATGTTCTGGCCGCCGCGCTACGCCTGACTGCGGTGATCGTTCTGGCCACCGGGGCGGGATTTGCCCTGCGTGCGCGGCTGTGGCGGGCGCCGGGGGCGGCGGCGCTGGCGCGGTTGGACGGGGTGTCGGCGCTGTTGTTGGCGGTGTTCGTTGTCGGGCTGATGCCGGCGGTGGCCGCGGCGTTTGGCCAGGGGCCGGGGCAGGCGGCGGGGTGGCTGGGCCTTGTCCTGGCGGTGAATTTCGGGTTGCAGATTGCCGCACATGTTGCGCTGCGCGCGCAGGGGGCGGGGCTGCGGGTGCCGGTGGCGCTGATTGCGGGGAACCGCAATATGGCGCTGTTTCTTGTGGCCCTGCCGCCCGAGGTGACCGCACCGGTGATGGTGTTCATCGGCTGTTACCAGATCCCGATGTTCCTGACGCCACTGGTCATGGCGCGGCTGTATCGGCCGCGATGCGCCGGTGCCGGAAATTCCGGCGGTGCAGGCGATTAGGGTTCGCCCGGTGCGCCTGATCGTGTAACCTTCGGGCGGATCAACCCCGAGGATGCAATGGCCCCGACCGCACCGCTGATCTTCGATGGTCACAACGATGCCCTTTTGCACTTGTATCGGCACGGTGGGCTGGTCAATGCGGCACAGTTCGTGAACGGCTGTGCCGGGGCGATTGATTTGCCGAAGGCGCGGGCGGGGGGATTTGGGGGCGGGTTCTTTGCGGTTTATGTGCCGTCGCCCGTCGGGCTTTTGTCGACGTTCAGCGAAATGACGAAGTCGGCCTATGATCTGCCCTTGCCGCCGCCGATCCCGTCTTGTGACGCTCTGCCGGTGGTGATGCACCAGGTGGCAATTCTGCTGGCGTTGCAGGCTCAGGGCGCCTTGATCATCTGCCACAGCGTTGCCGAAATCCGCGCGGCACTGGCCGCTGGCCGGATCGCGGCGATCTTTCACATCGAAGGCGCCGAGGCGATTGACGCCGACCTGCACGGTCTCGATGTGCTGTATGCTGCCGGTTTGCGCAGCCTCGGCCCGGTCTGGAGCCGTACGACGCTGTTTGGCCATGGCGTGCCGTTCCGGTTCCCGGCGACGCCCGATGTCGGCCCCGGCCTGAGCGACGCGGGCAAGCGGCTGATCCGGCGGTGCAATGCGCTGCGCATCATGGTCGACCTGTCGCATCTGAACGAAGCGGGGTTCTGGGACGTGGCCGCGATCAGCACGGCGCCGCTTGTCGCCAGCCATTCCAACGCCCATGCGATCTGTCCCCATGCGCGCAACCTGACTGACCGGCAACTGGACGCGATCCGCGACAGTGACGGGATGGTCGGGCTGAATTTCGCCGTTGCCTTCCTGCGGGCGGATGGGCGGATGCTGGATGATGTGCCGCTGGCGCAGCTGCTGCACCATCTTGATCACCTGATCGAGCGGTTGGGCGAAGACCGCGTCGGCCTCGGGTCCGACTTTGACGGGGCGGTGATGCCCCGGGGGCTTGAGACTGTGGCGGATTTGCCTGCCCTGCGGGCGGCCATGGCGGCACATGGATATGATGCGCCGCTCATCGCCAAGATCTGTCACGAAAACTGGCTGCGGGTGCTGGAAGCGACCTGGGGGGAATAGCCACGTCTGGCATGATGGGCCTGCAACCGCCGTGCCGCCCAGATATTTGCCCGTCAGGCCGATTTTCGGGCTACTCCCGGCCAGAGCTGTGCAATGGTGCGCGGGACCGGCCGGTGGTGGCGCGGTCGTGATGATGACGAATGCGCCAGCCATGTGCGCCAGACGGGCGGCACAGCCGCGCGGGGAGGAGACGATCATGTTGATGGGCCTGCACCATGTGCAACTGGCCATGCCCCAGGGGGGCGAGGCCGACGCGCGGGCGTTTTACGGCGGTGTTCTGCGGATGGCCGAGGCAGCCAAGCCGGGCGATTTGGCGGAGCAGGGCGGCTGCTGGTTCGAGGCGGGTTCGCTGCGGGTGTATCTTGGGGTCGAAACTCCGTTTGCCCCGGCACAAAAGGCGCATCCGGCGTTTCTGGTGGCGTCGATTTCGGCGCTGCGCGACCGGTTGGCCGAGGCGGGTATTGTGTATCAGGACAATACCGAAATGGCGGGATTTGATCGGGTTTTCCTCGATGATCCTTTCGGCAACCGGCTGTTGTTGCTGGCGCGGGCCGACTGACGCTTTTCCTTTGTGCCGTGCGCGGTTAGGGTCGCAATGCAACAGGGGGAGGGCATCATGTGGCAATTTTGGGTCGATCGTGGCGGCACCTTCACCGATATTGTGGCGCGTCGGCCTGATGGCACGGTACAGGCCCACAAGCTGCTCAGTGAGAACCCAGAGGCATATCGCGACGCCGCCGTACACGGCATCCGTCATATGCTGGGTCTTGGGCCGGAAGATGCAATCGTGCCGGGCACCATCGCGGCTGTCAAGATGGGCACCACCGTTGCCACGAATGCGCTGCTGGAACGCAAGGGCGAAAAGACCGTGCTGGCGATCACCGCCGGTTTGCGGGATTTGTTGCAAATAGGCTATCAGAACCGGCCGCGCCTGTTTGATCTGCACATCCAATTGCCTGAAATGTTATATTCTGACGTGATCGAGGTGGCCGAGCGTGTGGCCGCCGGCGGCACGGTTCTGACGGCGCTGGACGAAGAAGCGCTGCGCAAGCAGTTGCAGGCGGCCTTTGACGACGGCTATCGCGCCATCGCCATCGGGTTTGTTCACGGCTATCGGTTTCAGGATCACGAAAAGACGGCGGGGCGGCTTGCCCGCGCCGTGGGGTTCACCCAGGTGTCGCTGTCCCATGAGGTGTCGCCGCTGATCAAGCTGGTGGGCCGGGGCGATACCACCGTGGTCGATGCGTATCTGTCGCCGATTCTGCGGCGCTATGTGGCACAGGTGGGCGATGCGCTGGGCGGTGAGGGGCAGCTGATGTTCATGCAGTCCAACGGCGGGCTGACTGACGCGGCGCTGTTCCAGGGCAAGGATTCGATCCTGTCGGGGCCTGCGGGTGGCGTTGTGGGGATGGTGCGCACGGCACAAGGCGCGGGGTTTGACCGGCTGATCGGGTTCGACATGGGGGGCACGTCCACCGATGTGTGCCATTATGCCGGAACCTATGAACGCAGCTTTGAAACCGAGGTGGCCGGCGTGCGGATGCGCGCCCCGATGATGAGCATCCACACCGTCGCCGCCGGGGGCGGTTCGATCCTGAGCTTTCGGCAGGGGCGATTGCAGGTGGGCCCTGAAAGTGCCGGCGCCGATCCGGGGCCTGCCGCCTATCGCCGGGGCGGTCCGCTGACCGTGACCGACTGCAATGTGTTGTTGGGCAAGATCAACCCGGCCATCTTTCCCCATGTTTTCGGACCGAATGGCGATCAGCCGCTGGATGTGGGCGCGGTGCGTGCCGGGTTCGCCCGCCTTGCCCGGCAGATGGCCGATGAACTGGGCGAACCTGAACGCACGCCCGAGGATCTGGCCGAAGGGTTCCTGCGCATCGCCGTCGAAAACATGGCCAACGCGATCAAGAAGATCAGCGTGCAGCGCGGCTATGACGTGACCGGGTACACGATGAACTGTTTTGGCGGTGCAGGCGGGCAACATGCCTGTCTGGTGGCCGATGTTCTGGGAATGCAGCGGATCTATGTGCATCCCTTCGCGGGGGTCCTGTCGGCCTTTGGCATGGGGCTGGCTGATGTGCGCGAGATCCGCGAGCATCAGTTTGCCGCCGATCTGGCCAATGGCGCGGCGCGCGATGTCGTGGCGCGGCTGGGGACCGAGGCGCAGGCGGCCGTCGAACGGCAGGGCATCGCGCCCGACCGGATCAGCCTGATCGAAACCGCCCATATCCGCACGCCCGGCGGCCATCAGGCCCTGCCGGTGCCGTTCGGTGATGTGGCCGCCATGCGCGCCGGGTTCGATGCGGCGCACAAGGCACGGTTCGGGTTCGTGCCTGACTATGACGGGCTGATCCTCGATGTGCTGACGGTCGAGGCGGTGGGCGAAACCGGCGAGGCGGTGCGCCTGCCGCGCGGCACTGGCGGCGCCCCCGATGCCATCACGCCGATGTTTGCCGAAGGCGCATGGCGCGACGTGCCGCTGATCGACCGTGCATCGCTGGTGCCTGGTGTTACTGTGACCGGGCCCGCCGTGATCTTTGAGCCGACCGGAACGAATATCGTCGAACCGGGCTGGGCCGCCCACACCCCCGATGGCGCCGATCTGATCCTTGAACGGGCCTTGCCTTTGCAGCGGGCCGAGGCGGTGGGCACCCGTGTCGATCCGATCATGCTGGAGGTGTTCAACAACCTGTTCATGTCGATCGCCGAACAGATGGGCGCGACCCTGGCCAACACTGCCTATTCGGTCAACATCAAGGAACGTTACGATTTTTCCTGCGCCATTTTCGATTCGCGTGGCGATTTGGTGGCAAATGCGCCCCACGTTCCGGTGCATCTCGGCTCGATGAGCCAATCGGTGCGCACCGTGCTGGCGCAGAACGAAGGCACGCTGAAGCCCGGTGATGTCATCATGATGAACAATCCGTTCAATGGCGGCACCCATCTGCCCGACATTACCGTCATCACCCCGGTGTTCGAGGGCGGTGAAATCGCCTTTGTCGTTGCATCGCGCGGGCACCATGCCGACATTGGCGGCACCACCCCCGGATCGGCCCCGCCCGACAGCACGCATATCGAACAGGAAGGCGTGGTGATCGACAATTTCAAGCTGGTCGATGGTGGGGTGTTGCAAAAGGCGGCGGCCGAGGCGCTGTTGCGCGGCGCGAAATATCCGGTGCGCAACGTCGCGCAGAACATGGCAGATCTGGCCGCCCAGATTGCCGCCAACGCAACCGGCCTCGCCGAGTTGCAACGCATCACGGCGCAATTCGGGTTGCAAACTGTCCATGCCTATATGGGCCATGTGCAGGATAACGCAGAAGAATCCGTGCGCCGGGTGCTGGACGTGCTGAAGGATTGCGCCTTTACCTATGTGCTGGATTCCGGGCAACAGATTGCCGTACGGATTGCGGTGGATGCCAAGGCGCGCAGTGCGGTGATTGATTTTGCCGGCACCTCACCGCAGGATGCGGGCAATTACAACGCGCCCCTGTCGATCTGCCGGGCGGCGGTTCTGTATGTATTCCGCTGTCTGGTGGGTGCCGACATCCCGATGAACGAAGGCTGCCTGAAACCGCTGGATCTGCGGGTGCCGGACGGCAGCATGATCAACCCGGCCTGGCCTGCCGCCGTGATCGCGGGCAACACCGAAGTGTCACAGGCAATCACCGAAACGCTGTTCGGCGCGTTGGGCGTGCTGGCGGGCAGTCAGGGCACGATGAACAATTTTGTCTATGGCAACGACGTGCACCAGAATTACGAAACGATCTGCGGCGGCACGGGGGCGGGCAACGGATTTCCGGGCGCGCATGGCGTGCATTCACACATGACCAATACCCGCATGACCGACCCCGAGGTTCTTGAAACCCGCTTTCCAGTGCGGCTTGAGCAGTTTGAACTGCGGCGCGGTTCGGGCGGGGCCGGACGCTGGCACGGCGGTGACGGGATTGTCCGCGCCCTGCGGTTTCTCGAGGAGATGACCGTGACAGTTCTGTCGTCGCACCGCGAAACCGCGCCGTTTGGCGTTGCCGGCGGCGCGCCGGGCAAATCCGGGGTGAACGCGGTGCACCGCGCCGATGGTTCGGTCGAACGGTTGCGCGGCAATGATTCGGCGCAAATGTATCCGGGCGATGTGTTTGTGATGGAAACGCCCGGTGGCGGCGGATTTGGCAAGGAGTGACGCGATGACAGTGACAGCTTTGGGCATAGACCCGACATATGTTTTGATCGGCGGGTCGTGGGGGCCCTGTGCCGGTGGCGAAACCCTTGCCCTGAGCAACCCGTCCGACGGCACGACCCTGTGCCACATCGCGGCGGGCGGTTCCGATGACATCGACAGCGCTGTCGCCGCCGCCCAGGCTGCCATGGATGGCCCATGGGGACGCTCAACCGCAGTGGAACGGGGGCGCGTTCTGGCCCGGCTGGGCGGCCTTGTTCTGGAAAACACCGAAGAATTGGCAAGGCTTGAGGCGCTGGATGTGGGCAAGCCTCTGACACAGGCCCGCGCCGATGTGATCGCCCTGGCGCGCTATATGGAGTTTTACGCCGGGGCCGCCGACAAGGTGCATGGCGAGACGATTCCGTATCTGGACGGATACACCGTTTACACCCTGCGTCAGCCGCATGGGGTGACGGGCCATATCGTGCCATGGAATTATCCGATGCAGATCATTGGCCGGTCGGTGGGGGCCGCGCTGGCGATGGGCAATGCCTGTGTGCTGAAACCCGCAGAAGAGGCTTGCCTGACCGCGCTGGCCTTTGGTGAACTGGCGTGTCGGGCGGGCCTGCCTGCGGGCGCGCTGAACATCGTGCCGGGGCGCGGCGCGCAGGCCGGGGCGGCCCTGGCCGGGCATCCGGGCGTGCGGCACGTTTCGTTCACAGGCTCGGTGGCGACGGGGCGGTTGATTCAGGCGGCGGCGGCGCAGAATGTCGTGCCCGTAACACTGGAACTGGGGGGCAAATCGCCGCAACTGGTGTTTGACGATGCAGATATTGAGGCGGCTCTGCCGTTTCTGGTGAATTCGGGCATCCAGAACGCGGGCCAGACCTGCTCTGCCGCCTCGCGTATTCTGGTGCAGCGCGGCGTGTACGACCGGGTGGTGGAGCGGATAGCAGAACGCTATGCCGCCTTGCGCGCCGGGCCTGCGCTGGCCGATCTTGCGCTGGGGCCGCTGGTGTCGGTTCGGCAAAAAGCGATTGTCGAGGGGTTTCTTGCGGCTGGTGCTGATCTGAATTGCGTGGCCCGCGGGCAGGTTGTGGGCGACGCGCCCGCCGGGGGGGCCTATGTCGCACCACATCTGTTTGCCGATGTACCGCCCGATCACACATTGGCACAGGACGAGATTTTTGGACCTGTTCAAGTGGTTATTCCGTTCGATGACGAGGCGCAGGCGCTGGCCATCGCCAATGGAACGGATTACGGGCTGGTGGCCAGCGTGTGGACCGGCGAGGGCGCGCGGCAGATGCGGTTGGCGCGTGCCTTGCGCGCGGGCCAGGTGTTTCTGAACAACTATGGCGCCGGTGGCGGCGTGGAATTGCCATTCGGGGGCACCGGCCTGTCGGGACATGGCCGTGAAAAGGGGTTCGAGGCACTGTATGGGTTTTCCACGGTGAAAACCGTGGCGGCGCGGCACGGCTGAGGGGCGCAGCTTCAGGCGGCGTACACCCCGTTGCGTCTATCGGTCCCGACCCGTGGAAAACACAGCCGGCCGAAATCGCTGATCTGGCGCATATGTGGGAACAGCGACAGGAAAAGTACCATCATCGCGGGGTCGATCCGCTCGGGGTTCAGCGGGCCGGGGTGCATACTTTCCACCTCGACCCCATTGGCGACAAAGGTGCGGTGACCGAGAAAGCCCAGGTGATAGGTCTGGATCGTGGAAACCGGGGTGATTTCGATCACGCTAACTCCGTCCACCATCGGCGCGATCGGCTCCAGCACCGCGCCGGTGCCATCTATGGCCGCACGGTTCAACAACCGCGCGGCAGGGCCGAGCAGCAGATCGGGCATCGGGCGACCCAGGCCAAAGGCATCGGCGGCAACGCGGTACATCCGCAAGGGTGACGTTTCCTGTGCCGGGCTGTCGGGGGTGATGGTCATCGCGCCGACCCACATCAGCGGGGCGATGCCGGTGGTTGTCTGAACAAGACTGCCAGGCGTCAGGTCTTCGATCGCGACGGCGCCATCAATCGTGGGAATCAGCGCGCCACGGCCAAAGCCGCAGAAGGCATCCTCGAACAGCGGCAGGGCAGGTGCGAATTTGGCAAGATCGCCGTATTCGCCGGTGCGATCAATCCACTGAACCGAAAAGCGGCGTGTCACGCGTGCTTTGTGCGTCGGCGCGGCGCGACGGCGCACCGTCCACTGGGTTGATATTGCACCGGGAACCGTGCGGGGCAGCACTTGGTGGGAGTGTGTCATGCGAGCAACCTTCCGGTCTGTCCACACTGCATCGGCCCCCACCGAAATTTGCAGTTGGTAGATAAAGCGTGCCAAGTACGCCGGGCGCTGTCAAAATAATTAGTGCAAAGCAGTAAATTCAGCGGACATACTGCATTTTCCATGTTGGGTGTTTCCATCTTTTGCCCCGATTGCAGCCATCCGGCGAACAATGATTTGCCTGCGCTGACACGGGGTCGAACCGCCCGACAATCGACGCTGTAGGCGCACAAAACGAGATCTTTGAATGTCTTTGTTCTGGTCTTGGAAATATGGTGCGAATCAGGCCGTTGCGGCGTGTCGCACCATGGTGTTGCCTGCACCGGCGATCATCACTGCGGGCATTTTGCGGGCCTGCCACGGCATTTTTGGCTGTGGCCTGCGGGATTCTGCCAGGGCGCTTTGCAACCAACGACGCTTGATAGCCATGATGTGTTCCTTGCTTTTTGCTCGGACCGCCCGGTGGGCCCTGCTGTGCGATACGCCTTTATTGCGCTCGAAAGCGGCCAGCCAAGGGCGCATTAAGGTTAAGGATGGGTTCATTTTGGGGCAGCTTGCCCGGCGATTGCGGCAGGACTGCCGCACCTTCGCCGCAATCGCAGGGCGCATCTGACGCCGTCAAAGCCGGATGACGGAGATCAGCCTGCCATAATCGGCCTCGCGCAGATGCACGCTGCGGCGATAGGAATAGAACCGCGCCGGATCGGCATAGGTGCAATGGCGCGTCCATTCGGCCCGGAGGACTCCTGCGCGACGCAGCCGGTACAAGCCGAAAGCGGGCAGATCAAAGTGCATCCTGTCGCCCTGACCATTGGCAAAGAACCGCGCATGATCCGGATCCTGATCCACGAAATTGTCGTAAAATTCTGGGCCGACCTCGTAATTGCGTTGGCTGATCGTGGGGCCGATCACCGCTGTGATTTGTCCGCGCCGCGCGCCAAGGGCGATCATTGCGTCGATTGTCGCCTCAAGTACCCCTTCCAGCGCGCCTTTCCACCCGGCATGGGCGCCGCCAATCACCCCGGCCCCGGCGTCAGCGAACAGCACGGGCTGACAATCGGCGGTGAGGATTCCAATGCCCACGCCGGCGGTGGCGGTGACCATGGCATCGGCGCGGGGCAGCGGCCCCTCCAGCGGGCCGGTGACGTGCACCACATCGGCGGAATGCACTTGATTCAGCGTCAACAGCGCCTCTGGCGCAAGGTGCAGGGCCGCGGCGGCGCGGGTGCGGTTGATGCGCACGATTTCTGCCTGATCCGATGATCCCTTGCCGCAATTCAACCCCTGAAAAACCCCCGATGACGCGCCGCCGCGCCGGGTGAAAAATCCATGCCCAAGCGGCGCAAGGTTTTCGGTGGCGATCAGTTCGACGGTCATGCTTTGGTTCCCGCAGGGGCAGGGCCGTTGTCACAGAACAGGGCCAGCACCTTGAACAATTGTCCCATTTCTGTCGGGTGGGTCAACCGCCGATGCGCTGCGATCAATGTTTCGATCTGCGCTTCGGTCTTGCCGCGGGCCAGGGCACCGTGACGCGGGCCACTGCCCAGACGTTCGAGGAACGCGCCCTGATCGGTCAGGGTGGCGGCGCATTCCGCCGCCTCGGCCAGGGGGGCAAAGGCAACATGCGCCGTCAGATCGCACTGGCCGGGCAGGTGCAGGGGCGGCACCTTGCGGTGATGATGCACGGCCTGAAACGTGTCGCCCAGAGATTGCGCGCTGCCATAGTCGATGAACAGCGCCACGCCGCCCTGCGCCGTGATTCGCCCGCCGACATGTTGCGCCAGGGCGACCGCAGGGGCGCAGGTTTCAACCATGTCGCCATCTCGGGTGTTGGCCAGCCGGGGGGTCAGGGCCGCAGGCTGTGTCGGATCGGTCAGCCCGAAGGCCAGGGTATCGTCACGCATACCAATCACACGTTCGCGCCAGGCCGCACCGTCGCGCAGGAACTGGCGCACCGGCAACGCATCGAGAAATTCGTTGGCGATCAGGAACAACGGCAAATCGGGCAGATCTGCCACGCTGTCGTGCCAGCGCGGCGCAAACCCTGCCAGCCGGTCGGCCTGGGCCGCGCGCAACACCGGCGACAGTTCCACCAGATGCACCTGCATGGCGGCGTGAAACCCCGGCACGTCACGCGTCGCGCGCAAGGCATCGGCCATCAGCGTGCCGCGCCCCGGCCCCAGTTCGGCCAGCACAAAGGGCGATGGTGCGCCCCTGTCCAACCAGGCCTGCGCCAGACACAGCCCGATCAATTCGCCGAATACCTGGCTGATCTCGGGCGCCGTGATGAAATCGCCGGTGCCCCCCAAAGGATCATGGGTTGTATAATACCCATGTTCGGGGTGCAGCAGGCAGGTTGCCATGTATTCGGCCACGCTCAGCGGCCCCTGTGCTGCGATCTGGCGCAGCAAGAGACGCCCCAGCGGCGTCACTGCGCCTGGCGCCGCGCCCAGACGATCAGGGTAATCCCCAGCAGCACCATCGGCAGCGACAGAAGCTGTCCCATCGACAGGCCAAATTCGCCCAGTTGCCAGACATGGCCCAACGGGTTCGTGGCGGTGATGAATTGCGGATCTGCCTGACGAAACAGCTCGACAACCATCCGTGCCAGACCATACCCCGCCAGAAACACACCCGTCACCGCTCCCGGCGTTTTCAGCCAGCGCCGCCCGAACACCAGCCATGCCAGCACCGCCAGCAGGACCAGCCCTTCAAGCCCCGCCTCGTACAGTTGCGACGGATGGCGTGCGCACAGCCCGTCAACACCCGGACATTCCTGCGCCCGCTGGCCCGGAAAAATGACACCCCAAGGCAGGTCCGTGGGGCGGCCCCACAGCTCGGCGTTGATGAAATTGGCGATGCGGCCCAGCAACAGCCCGATGGGTGTGCCCAGCGCCATCACATCGCCCAGGCTCAGTATCGGCACACCACGCCGCCAGGCAAACAGCAAACCACCCAGCGCCACGCCCAACATGCCGCCGTGAAACGACATGCCGCCTTGCCAGATCATCGGAATTTCCAACGGATTGGCCAGGTAATAGCCCGGCTGATAAAACAGCACAAAGCCCAGTCGCCCGCCGATGAGAATACCAAGAATCACGTTGGTGATCAGATCTTCGACATCCGTCGGTTTCATCGGCGACACGTCGCCGGGCCACAACCTGTGCTGCTGCACCGCGATCACCGCCAGCCGCCAGCCCGCAAGGATGCCAACGATATAGGCCAAGGCATACCAGCGCAGCGCAAAGCTGAACCCACCGAGGTCAATCGAGAACAGCTCGGGGCTGATGTCCGGAAAGGGAATTGAAAAAACCATGCCCGCAGCAACACCTTCATCCTGCGGCGAAGTCAACCTTGAGAATTGCCGTGCACGAGGCCATATAACATCAAACGCACAGCCGGAGGGCACCATGCAAACCCGCAACAAGATTTTCGACGACATCTCGCAACTGATGACCAATGCCATGGGGGTTGCCCAAGGTGCCAAGACCGAGGCAGAGACAGCGATGAAATCGCTGATGGACCGCTGGCTGGCCGACCGTGATTTCGTGACCCGCGATGAATTTGATGCCGTGCGCGCCATGGCCCAGAAAGCCCGCGAAGAAAATGAAGTGCTTAAGGCACGGCTGGATGCCTTGGACCAAGGCTGAGGGTTGAAAGACGCGCGGTTTCTTTGAGTGTGGACAGTCTGCGCGATCAGCTTGGCCAGTCCCTGCGCTGCCTTGACATATGCCCGGATGCCGAATCAGCCTCGCAAGTCTTTGACATTGCGCGACCACAGTCGTGAAACGGCTCTGTTGCACAAATACCGTGGGGGATTCATCTCGTGAATCCAGTGTGGTAGCTGGACTGCATGAGCAGACCCATCCCCCCCCGCCTACAAGACGAAGAACTGGCCGGTCTATAACGAAGCGCTCAAGCGCCGTGGCTCCCTGACCATCTGGTTCGATCCCGCCATGATCTGGGAGTCCACGCCCACCGGCAAACGTGGCCGCCAGCCCAACTACAGCGATGCTGCCATCCAGACCTGCCTTACGATGAAGGTGCTGTTTGGCATGGCGCTGAGGCAGACG
>Ga0100401_1000788_pt1 | contig 26088 bp, 28 predicted proteins | sample CryGeymeta201525_FD_80421 | JGI IMG/M metagenome (GOLD analysis project Ga0100401, IMG submission 80421) | Groundwater microbial communities from Crystal Geyser aquifers in Utah, USA - Crystal Geyser metaG 2015-25 | ecosystem: Environmental > Aquatic > Deep subsurface > Groundwater | place: USA... | reverse complement strand
CACCCGTACGAACGCCTCTTTTTCTATGTCGCCGAAGAGCATCTCCCCACCCGCCGTGCGGCTCATCACGTGGTAGCAATTCGACTGCCCCTCCATCCCCAGGATCCGCCTCCTCCCAAGCCCCTTCCCCCGCCGAAATCCGCCCGGCACCGGAGCCGTCGGAAGCCCCGCTTTTTCAACCGGATCGATCACTCTTTCTTCGTTGGTTTTCATTGTGTTGCGTAACTCGTGGCAAAATTTGCTCTCGACCTCAATCTACTTTTTGCCTGGCATCTAATTTAGGAGAATCCCACACACTGGCTTCACTCGTGAATTCATGGAAAAGGCACACCGCACGGGAGATCAACAAAGCCCTGAAGACCTCCGGCCCATTGTGGCTGCGTGACTACTTTGATCGAATCATCCGTGATCCCCGTCACTTCATTGGAGTCATCCGATGCATCCGCAGCAACGTCCGCCAGTATCCCCCCGCCATCCATTACGAGTCCGAATGGATCAAAGAGCTTGGGTAGCAGTATCCAAACGAGCGTCAGCATCAAGGAGCAAAGCATCAAGGAGCAAAGCATCAAGGAGCAAAGCATCAAGGAGCGGTCGGCTTGCAGCCACCGGGCAACCCCGGCCCGCAACCCCAGCGAACCACCCTTGAGCAAAACCACCCCAAAAGTCCCAACCCATCAACCCTCGGGGCATAAAATGCCCCGCTCCTTGACGCGGCAGAACAGCCACCACTCTCCGTCGCCGGGGTTGCCCGGTAGCTGCAAGCAACCGCTCCCTGAGCAAGCACTCCCCCCCAAGACCTCCGTCCCTGCGACAAAGCCGCAGATTCCTCCTTGTTCCACCCACGACAAATCGCCTTACCTCTCCCGTGCGGATCAAACTTACTCTCGCCTACGACGGGCGCTCGCTCGAAGGCTGGCAATCCCAACCTTCCGGCAACACCGTCCAGGATCTGCTCGAAAAAGCTGCCACCGCTACCGCGAAGGAGCCCATCCGCGTCCACGGTTCCGGCAGAACCGATGCGGGCGTCCACGCCCTTGCCCAGGTTGCCCACTTCGACGCCCCCGACCACCTGACCATGAACCCCTTCAACTGGGTTCCGGCGCTGAACACCAAGCTGCCCTCCAGCATCCGAGTTCTTGCTGCCGAAGAAGCCGCCCCCGACTTCCACGCCCGCTTTTCCGCCACGGGAAAAACCTACCACTACGACATCTGCACCGAGCCCGTCCTCTCACCCTTTCGAGCCGGCCTCGCCTGGCACCTACCCCGCCAACTCGACCCATTCCTCCTCGAAGACGCCATGAAAGTGACTCTCGGACGTCACCACTTCGAAGCCTTCGCCGCCAAACGCGGCAACGAAACCGAGTCGACCGACTACCACCGCACTTTAACTCAAGCGTCGCTGGAACCCCATGAACACGGCTGGCGCCTCACCTGGTCCGGCGATGGATTCCTCTACAAAATGGTCCGACTCCTCACCGGCGGCGTCATCACCGTCGCCCAAGGTCGCCTTCGACTCGACGACTTTACCCAGCTCCTCGACCAGCCCTCAGGTCTCCCCCACGGCCGCCCCCCCCTCTGCGCCCCAGCGGACGGACTGTATCTGCAATCCGTGGTCTACGAATCTGCCTCTCCCTTTTCGAACCGAGCACAACGAAGCTCAGCCGGCTAAGCTGGTCTCAGTCCCCCGAGTTTCGAACTAGCGGATGGGATACCGGCAATTTAAGATTCTCTGAACCTTTCCAACAAACCGTCCCTCGCGGACACAAATAAAGGAGGCAGGTGAAACACCTGCCTCCTTTGAAGGTTCAATAGAACCTAAACCTAAAGGTTAAAGGTATGAATTAACGGCGACGACGAACGAGGCCGAGAACGCCAAGCGCACCAAGAATGGCGACGGATGGTTCTGGGACGCCCAACGCGATCGTAGCCTGCTTAGCAGTCTGATCGGAAGCCGCGAATGGCAAGCTTGCACCGGGAGCGGGCATCACATACGATGGCTGCGTGTAGAAACCGTAAGTGTTTGTATCCCCAGTGGTGTTACCCGCAGAAAGGGTTGAATCAAACCAAATAACTGCGAACCCACGTCCTTCAGCGTCGGTCACACCTGGCACGTTGGTGATTAGACCACCGATTCCACCATTGATAGTCTTCGCAGGGCTAAGGAAAAGGAAGTCATCATCAGAACCACCAACGAGAGCGTTGTTAGCGAGACTGAAACTTCCCATGTAGCTATCAAATCCGTCTCCCGCTGCGTCAACAACGACACCCCAGGTGATTCCACTAGTCTGTCCTGCCTCACCCAAGAAACCTTGACTATTGAAGCTAAGGGTTACTGTCGCTGTGGCTGAGCCAAGCGCTACGATGCTCGCGAGAAGAGCGATTGCCTTTGTTTTCATAATTAATTAATAGAGAATGTTATTGGTTTACTTTCTAATATCAGAGGGTGCTCACAAAACCCGGCTCATCACTCCAGACAACGTCTGAGGCAGCACCTGAGGTTCGGTAGACAACGCTTGCGCCACCAGGAATTACCTCGGTAGTAAGCTCTGTGAGGAAGGTCGCATTGTACCAACGCTCAGAAGCAAACAGCGAGAAGGGGTTTCCATATTGGTAGATAGTTGTAGCGGCCTTGTTGAGACCAGCACCCGTGTCAAACACCAAGAGCTGATCATCAGTAGCCACTGGAATGTTAGCGTCCACAACCACCTCACCTACAGGAGACAAATACGCCAGCGGCGTATCCTGTTGGCCAGTACCACCCGCAATCACAGTTCTATGCTTCACGGTGGAGACCTCACCGGTGACAACAACAGAATTAACTGGGTTCGCTCCCGAACGGATAATTAGAGCCTCACCCGGGTAAAGGACTTCAGTTCCTGCTTCGGTCAAGAATGTGGCGTTGAACCAACGATCAGATGGAAAAAGACTAAAAGGATTTCCATATTCATAAATCACATCGGGAGCAAGGTTCACACCAGAACCAGTCCCACTAAATGCAAGCAATTGGGTTCCAACGGGCTGAACACCCAAGAAACTATCTAAGGTCCAAGCTGGTGACAGCTTAAATGAGTCTCCATCTGCTAGGCCTGTGAGCGTGTCACCAGCAACGGTCGTAGCTACTGTGATCGAGGTTGCATCGCTGGCGGTGACAACTAGGAGCTGCCCCTCGTTAGCCCCTGAGCTAACCAACGCATAGTAGCCAACCCATTGCCCCGCAGTATAGGCTGCTCCATCCACAGTCAGAACACTACCAGCGATCCCTCCGGTTGCTATCGAACCAACAGATTCGGTAGCGTTAAACATCGGAATAGAAACTCGTTGGTCTGTATTCGCGGGAACGGCCGGCAGGCCAACACCAGTCTCTCCAAGAGAAACATAACCGACAGGATCAGTCGTAGCAGCATTGGCTCCGACAGCGAAGAGGGCTCCTAGGAGCGCGAAGGGGATAATTGGTTTCATTACGATTTAGGTTTTAGGTTCAGATTCCTGCGGGGTCGAGAAAAATACCATTTCGATTAGTAACACAATCGTCACTCAACTCGTTTTATCCACGACTCTGCCGGTGTTCGCGTCAATAAACGCGGTCGGAGGCCCACCTCGCAAGTAAAAAGTTTGTCCGCTTTCAATTTTTTTTATGGCCTTGAAAGCCTGCAATTTCAGGGAATCCACGTGATAAATCAGGCTTTTAGCTACGATTACCACGAGCTCATGTGGCGAAATGCCTCGAGTCGAGCATTGAGATCGGCGCGGCTGAGGCCCTCCAAACGCTTGGTGGAAAAGGCCTCGCAGGTGAACGATGCCAGGACCGATCCTTGAACAACCGCCTTCCGAATCGCTTCAAAAGAAGGGTTTCTTTCCCCTGCGGCTGCCAACTGACCGGCAATGGCTCCCAAGAAAGTGTCTCCCGCTCCCGTGGGGTCGGCAATTTCACTCAAGGGAAAGGCGGCACAGCGAAAGAAGCAATCCGGGCAGAGTTCACTAGGAATCGTTCCTTCCCGCCTTCCAAAGAGCATCGCTCCGAACTCACCCAGCTTGATGACGACGTAGCGAGGCCCCTTTTCCAAAAGCCTGCGACCGGCGACCACCAGATTGGAAGTTTTTGCGAAATCACGAGCTTCGCTCTCATTGATCACAAAAAGATCGAGCTGCTTGAGCACTTCGTGGAGTCGCTCGTTCGCGATCTCGATCCAGAGATCCATCGTGTCGGCGATGACGAAGGTGGAGGCCGCTTTGCAATGTTCGAGCATTTGCAGTTGGTTGTCGGGCGACATGTTGGCGAGCACGACGATCTCCGATTGATTGGCAGGTGCGGGCACTTTGACTTCCCAGCTCTCAAGCACGTTCAAGCCAACCCGGTGAGTCACACGCTCGTTCATGTTCTCCATGTATTCCCCGCTCCAGGTAAAGGAGTCGCCCTCCGACCTTTCGATGCCGTCGAGTGAAATTCCGCGGCTTTCAAGCATGGCCAGGTGCTCGGCGGGAAAGTCCTTTCCGACGATGCCGACGAGATTGACCGAAGGGCAGTAGAACGACGATGCGAGCGCGGCGTAGGCAGCTGAGCCTCCGAGGAGGTTCTCGGCTTCGGAGCCGGGAGTTTTGACATTATCGATGGCGACGGTGCCGCCGACGACGACGGAGAGTGAATTGGAGATATCGGACATAAGGGATTTCGGAAGAGAATGGGGAGATGGGCGGCGGCAGATCAGCTGTCAACGGCAATGGTTTGATGGAAGATGGAAGATGGAAGATGGAAGATGGGAGATGGAAGATGGGAGATGGAAGATGGGAGATGGAAGATGGAAGATAACGGGCGGTCAGGCTTCCATCATGGCTCGGGCTTCGCTGACTGCGGTCGGGATATCGGGGGCAGTCAGCAAATCAGACACGATGACGACACGACGTGCGCCGGCTTCTCGAACTTGGACGAGGTTATCGCGTCTGATGCCGCCGATGCAGAAAACAGGGATCCTGCTTCCAAGCTCGGACTCGACGCCCGGGATATTTTCGATGCCGATTCCGGGTCGACCAAGTTTTGTGGGAGTGGGAAACAAGGGACCGAAACCAATGTAATCGAAGCCATCTAACAGAGCCTGACGCGCTTGCTCCGGGGAATGCGTGGAACGACCGAGAATCATCTCGTCACCGACGATGATCCGGGCTTCCGCGAGGGTGCCGTCGTCTTGACCGAGATGCAGGGCATCGGCTTCGAGCTCGAGCGCAAGTGCCGGAAAATCATTCACGACAAATGGCACGCTGGCTTCCTTGCACAGCGCAACGATCTTCTTCCCAAGCTCAAGAATCGCCGACACCTCCCATCCTTTGGCTCGAAGCTGGAGCAGGTCGACACCTCCCTTCAAGAGATCACGAGCGACCGACTCTGCTCGTTCGGCAGTGACGTAGCCCATGTCGAGGATGCCATAGAGGCGCGCCTCGTTGAGCGCAGTTCCGAGATCACTCATGACTCGTAAGGGCTCAGCCCTGCCGCTCTTCGAGGAAGCGAGCCACCCAGCCGATGTCGTAGTTGCCGGACTTGAAGTCAGGATGATCGATGATTTCCTGCTGGAAGGGTATCGTGGTCTTGATTCCCTTGATCATGAACTCACCGAGTGCGCGCTTCATGCGTGCGATGGCGATATCGCGCGTTGCTGCGGTGACGATCAGCTTGGCGATCATCGAGTCGTAGTGCGGCGGAACGGTGTAGCCCGAGTAGACGTGGGTATCGACGCGGACGCCTTTGCCGCCGGGCGCATACCAGAGATCGATCGTCCCGGGGCTTGGGGTGAAATTGTTATAGGGATCCTCCGCATTGATGCGGCACTCGATCGCGTGACCGCGCGGCTGGGATGTCAGGACGTGCTCGGAAAGCGGCTCACCGGCGGCGATGCGGATCTGCTCTTTGATGAGTTCGCAGCCCATCACTTCCTCCGTCACGGGATGCTCGACCTGAATCCGGGTGTTCATCTCCATGAAGTAGAAGTTCTCGGCCTTGTCATCGACGAGGTATTCGATGGTGCCGGCGTTTTCGTATCCGATCGCCTTGATCAAGTTCACCGATGCCTCAGCCATCTGCTTGCGCAGCTCGGGTGTCAGAAGCGGTGACGGGCACTCTTCAATGATCTTCTGGTTGCGGCGCTGCATCGAGCAGTCGCGCTCACCGAGCTGGATGAAATTCCCGTGACGGTCGGCGATGACCTGAAACTCGATGTGGTGCGGATTGAGCACCAGCTTCTCAAGGTAGCAGTCGCCATTTCCAAAGCAGGCCACCGCTTCATTCGAGGCCGCCTTGAAAAGCGCACGGAAATCTTCTTCCTTGAAACAAGGACGCATCCCTCGACCACCACCACCGGCGGTCGCCTTGATCATCACGGGGAACCCAATGCGCTTCGCCTCTGCCAGACCTTCATCTTCATCGGCAAGGATCTCGGAGCCGGGAGTGATCGGCACGCCATTGGCCACAGCGGTCGCGCGCGCGGTCGCCTTGTCACCCATAGTGGAAATCACCTGAGCCGATGGCCCGATGAATTGAAAATTGCAGCTCGAACAAATCTCCGCAAAGCGCGCGTTTTCCGAGAGGAATCCGTAGCCCGGATGAATCGCCTCCGACTCCGTGATCTCGGCCGCTGCGATGATCCGGTCAGCCTTCAGGTAGCTGTCCTTGCTCGCCGCCTTGCCGATGCAAACCGCTTCGTCGGCAAGCTGGACGTGCATCGAATCGACATCCGCTTCCGAGTAGACGGCGACCGATTCCACTCCGAGTTCGCGGCAGGCGCGGATGATCCGGAGGGCAATTTCGCCGCGATTGGCGACAAGAACGCGTTTGAACATGAAAATGGGATTCGAATTGGGGAAACGGCAAGCGGGAGAACCTTACTTGATGCCGAACAAAGGATCACCGAACTGAACCGGATTGCCCTCTTCGGCGAGAACCGAGGTAATCGTACCCGAGCGCTCGGCCTTGATCTCGTTCATGACTTTCATCGCCTCGATGATGCAAAGGGTCTGCCCGACACTGATCGTATCGCCGACATTGACGAATTCGGGCGACTCAGGATTCGGCTTGCGGTAAAAGGTTCCGACCATCGGAGACGTGATCTCTTCCCCGGCAGGGGCAGGCGCGGCAGCGGCAGGTGAAGCCACCGCAGCGGCTGGGGCAGCGGGAGCAGGCGCAGCGGGAGCCGCCGTAGGCAATGCCGCGAGCAAACCCTTCAGTGATTCAAGATCTTGTCCTTTTTTGAGCTTCAGATGGAAACCCTCCCTCGACATGTCGAAGTAGGTGAGTCCGTGCTCGTTCATCAACTCTACGATTCGGCGAAGTTCCTTGAGGTCCACGATACTTGGAAGGGAAATGGTTGGTCTGATTCCGAGGCGCAGGCGGCGTCTCGTTTGGAGAAGTTAGGGATTCCGAGGAAAACCCGTCAAGCGGGAACCCTTTGAACCGCCATTCATCGCATTTTATCCCGATTGAGCCAATAAATCAGCTTGTCAGGCTCGCTCCAGCCCCTTGCCTAGGGGCATCGATGACCCAGACTCAGGCCAGAACCCCGGAAACTCACGAGTTCATGCCCGCCGATTATTTTCGCCGGGTGGAAAAATCCGAGATTTTCCCGAAGGATCAGCCCTTGGAAGTCGATCTCGGCTGCGGCGACGGATCTTTTCTCCTGGGGATGGCAGAGCATCACCCCGAGCACAATTTTCTCGGGGTGGAGCGCCTGCTCGGCCGTGTGCGGAAAGTCTGCAAGCGCGCCAAGCGGGGAAACCTCGACAACCTCAAGGTCCTGCGCCTCGAAAGCCGCTACACCGTCGAATGGCTGCTCGGCCCCGGCTCGGTCTCGCGACTTCACCTCCTATGCCCGGACCCCTGGCCGAAAGTCCGGCATCACCGCCGCCGTCTGATCCAGCAGGCATTCCTCGATGCCGTCCACGCGGTGCTCGAGCCCGGCGGTGAATTTCTCTTCAAGACCGACCACGACGAATACTTCGAGTGGGCCGAGGAAAAAGTCGCGGATTTTGGCCGCTTCGAGTCGCTTGATTGGCCCGAAGACGCGTTTTTCTACCCGAAAACCGATTTTCAAATCCAATGGGAAGCCGAAGGAAAGCGGCTTCAGGGCCTACGTCTACGGAAAAGCTAAGGCTTCTCCAGCCTGACTTCCCTCGCGTCCAAAAATCCGCGCAGCACCAGTGCGCCCTCATCCATTACCACGCTCACCGCGCCGCTGTCCCCTTGATGGAAAACCTGGATTCCTCGTGATTCGCAGGATTTCCGCCACCATTCGGGAATCCGCTCGATCGAGGGAAAATCCGAGTGAGTGGCGACCACCACGCGGGCACCCGTTGCTTCCAAAAACCGAGCACCCAACGACGCATCATGAAGGTGTCGCCCTGCCACGATCACATCTGCCTTCAGGTCGGCGCCACTCTCCATCATCGCCCGCTCGATTCCCCACCCGGCATCGGCCATGAAAAGGATGCTCCAAGCCTTCCAATGCAGCTTCACCGGCATCACCCGCTGATCCGCCACATCGTTCCAATTCCAAAAATCCGGCTCCCATATCACCTCGATCTCTGCCCCTTCGCCCAACCCATAGCGCCTGCCTTCGCGCCCGCGAATCAGTGTCACACCCCGATCTTCGCCAACCTTGAGCATCGCCCTGAAGTTCGAACTCTTCGCCCTCAATACAGGGAGTAGACCTTCCGTAATTGGAAATGCATCCATCGCACCCACAACCCCACCGACATGACCACCATCCGGATGAGTCACCACGAATTGTTCAGGGCGAAGCGCCATCTCCCGTAGCGACGACAGCACAACGCGATCAAAACTCCGAACGCTCCCACCGTCAATCAGCACACAGGACTCCTCGCCTTTCCATACCGCCGCCCCATCCGCGCCTACATCATAAACGATCAGAAACTCATCCGCCGGACGGCCACGCGGCACGGCAAAGTTTCCGCCCGGCACCGCCGCCCCCACCTGCGCAATTTTCAGCGCCGATCGGGCGAACCAGGCGTTCGCCCAGTTGATCTTCTCCGAGGCACCCGGCAAAGGCGAGACCACCGCAGAAAGCAAGGCCAGACCCAGCAAAGGAAAGACCACCACGAAAAGAGTCACGCTCGCCAGAATCGAGATTGGCGTCATCAAGCCGAAATGCAGCGCCGTCAAGGGTGCCGAGCCAAGCCACGCTGAACTCGAAACCGTCAGCATGTCCGCCATCCTTCGCCGCAACCCGAGCCAGCGTTCCTGCCACACCCCGTAGAGGGACCGAGGAAGATAGGGCTCCACCCAGCGCATCCACTCAAACGCCCGACCCACGCCGCGATGCAGGTAGCCGATCGCCAAAACCACGCCGAACGACAACTGCACGCCCGCCTGAAACAGCAGGTCCCCATCGATCAACAGCATCAGCAAGGCTGCCAATCCCAGCGCATTCACCACATCCGGCCGACGCCGAAACCAAAACGCCCCAAGCACCACCGCCGCCATCCATGCCGCCCGCATCGCCGGCGGCTTCATCCCCGTCAGCCACGCGTAGCCGAACATCAGCCCAATCAGCGGAATCACCGCACCCCGACGCGACAGCCCCGACAGACGCAGCACGAACCACCCCATCAAGCCCACCATTCCCACATGCAAGCCGCTCACCGCAAAAACATGCAGCGTCCCACTGCGTCGGAACGGTTCGATCAGCACATCGTCATCCGGATGCTCGCCGAGCACGACCGCACGGATCACCGCCGCTTCACGGGAAAGGGGATCCAAACCACGGGTCACCGACTCGCGGAATCTCCCTCGAATGCCCTCACCCAGCGTGTGCCAGTGCGACGGCTTCTCGACGACCTCCATGCCTCCATTTGCCCGGAACGCCGCGAAAGCACCCCGCCTCGTCAACCACGGCCGCAAATCAAACTGGCCAGGATTGCGCGGTGCCTCGATTGGTTGATAGACGCCTTTGCCCGTCACCACCGCACCCGAGCTTGCTGCCGTGCCACGCGCCAAAAGCCAAACTCGATCGCCAGTCGCCGGAAGCTCGGCCAAAGCCGCCCATCCACCCGCCGCACTCCGCGGCTCCTCGAGCAAGCGCGCTTCAATCGGTCCGGACTTCCCTGTGCCCATCCTTTGAGCCAGCTCAACCCGCCTGGAGACCTCGGAAAAATGCAGAACACCCGCGATCAAGGCCAAACTCCCCGAGCCAAATAAGACGCCCCACTGCCGCGCCGAAATCAGAAAAAAGACCAAGCCGCCGAGGCCGATCAGCCCCACCACCCACCATCCATCCGCAGCCAGCACTGCGGCCGCCGCCATCATGGCAGCCCACAGCAACGGATGGCGCTCCACCGCCCGGCGAAGCGACTCCTCCATAAGCTCAGACGATGCCCCAATCGTGAAGCTTTGCCCGCGCATTCGCCGAATGGCGCGTCTCCGGGAACTGCTCCATCACCTGCTGCAAAATCGCAACCGCCGTTGCCGAATCTTCGAGGCTGTCGTGATGAATCTCCGCCAATCGGAACATCAGGAAAGCCGCATCGTTCTGCTCCCAAGCCTGACCCTCGACCGCCTGGCGCAAGGTCTCCGCAGCCCCCGCAGGGTTGGCTTGATGGTCTTTTTGAATCTTGGCAATTTCCACATAAGGCAAGCGGTTCAAAGGCTCCGCAGCCGCTGCATCTCGGAAAGCGGCAATCGCACCATCATAGTCGCCCTGCGCCATCTTCGCCCGCGCATCGTGCATGACATCCTCTTCCACCATCTCCGCACTATCGTAGACCGCGTGGGTAAACCGGTGCGCCATCGCAGGCAGCACATCAATGACAAAAACAATCCCCACCAGCCCCGCGGTAAGAAACGCCAGCAGGATCCCGGTCAGTGTCTTCGCACCTTTCATGCTTTCCACCTCCTCGCGCATCGTCGGCACCTTTTCCTGCTCTTCGACGCTTCCCAACATCTCGATCCGATCAATCTCGACCTCAAGCTTTTCAACCTCACTGTCACCAGATTTCATGAACCACACCCAACCACCGCCAATCGCAAGCCCGAGGACAACATAAATGAACCACTTCATGATGAGGCGGACCCTAGCAGAGCGACCCCACCCCACGGAAACCAAAATCGACCAACTTCGCCCCAACAGACCGCAATTGTCGCGAATTCACGAAATCCCTGACTAAATTGACCCATTTCTCCGGTCAACCCTCCTCCGAAAGGCCTCTCAGATCTTGCGGGCCGCCCGGCCCTCGTCGATGAGCTTCCAGAAATGCTTCGATTCTGCCAGCTCCTCATCCTCTGCGAGGGGAATCTTTGAGCGAAAAACAAAGTCAGAAAACGTCCCCTTGTGAAGGACCCGATGCACCACGATGGCACCATCCTTCACCTCAAAATAAACCCGCCAATCCTCGGCCCGGTAGCGGTAGAGCTTCTTCCCATCACGCTCGATCTTGCCAAAACGCTCGCCGTCCAGGCTGTCCAAATCTTCCTGAGTCACCTTGAACTGATCCATCAGCTCAAGCTGCTCAAGCGTATCGAGCCGCGATAGCTCGGCCGCACTAATCTCGTTGAAAACGATTTGGAACACGCCGGGAAATCTAGGAGTCCCCGAGCGCATTCCAAGCGCCAAGTTTGCTCAATCCAGCCAAAGGCAAAGCAAGCAGATCAAAGACTTCGCCGATATCGCCCGACTCGTTGAATCCCAGCCCAAGCTCTGGGAAGGACTCCCCGAAGCCTCCCATCCCAAATCGACAAACCCGCGTAGCCACCGCTCACCCCTCCCCATCCAGCGGATCCGGACAGCGCGCCCTCAAGCGACAGCGCCCACAAAACTCCCCTAGAAAAAGCTCATCCGTCCACTCCATCAGCCGCTTCACATCCTCCCGCTCATCAGTCAGGAAGCCGGCCTCGAAGTTCCGCTTGTCCGCGTGCTTAGCCCCCATCCCCGCACCTGTTAGATTCGGCGATCCCACAAACGCCCGACGCCCATCCGCGATCACCGCCTTCGTGTGAACCCGCGGACAAAGCGCCCGCTCGAAGAGATCACTCTCCACCAGCACCGGATAGCGATCAAAGTCCTCCCGGAACCTCGGCCCCGGCTCCTTCGCGTGGATCAGCCTCACCCCCACCCCGCGCTCCACCAAATCCGCCAGCACCGAAAGCAGCGGCACCGCCCGCCGCCCGCGCACCACGTGCAGATCCTTGATATCCGCCGTCACGATCCACAAAAACTTCTCCGCCCCCACCATCAGCCCCTCCACCACCCGGGCATAGATTTCCTCATTCAGCAAAAGCTCGCGCACGGACTTCCCTAAACCATCAAAGCCCAACCCGCGAGGCCGAAGGGGAGCAAGGGCGTTCCCGCCCTGTAGAACTACCATTAGACTTCCGCCATCGCGCCCAAATAAGTCTTCGGGCACTGGTACCGCTTTGCCTGCCACCTAAACTTCGTCTCCAGCACCCCTTACCTCCACCCAACCCGGCCGAGCCTTCTCAGCCTCTTTCGACTTTTCCCACTCAGCCTCCCGCTGCCGCCAGACCACATAATCGACAAGTCCAATGACCAGTCCGACCGCAGCGGCAGTCCCAAACGCCAGAGTGAGGTTTCCAGCCGACGATTTGGATGAATCCCATCTGAACAACGATTGAACCACCACGATCCCGCTAACCAAGGGAAGATTTCGACGAAGGAAAGGGCGGAGAAACCCAGCGCCACGCATCACTCCCCATTCTTCAATCCTGTCGGTCTTTGCCGCAGAAAAGCCTCTTTCCAAAGATCTGAGCAGTCGTTTCATCAATCCAAAACCTAGTCCTTCTTCGCCATCCTCACCTTCTTCTTCAACTTCAGCAGGGCAAGATCCCCGCTCTCCGCAAAGTCCCCGATAACCTCTTCCAGCACCCCGCAAAGCTCCTCATAGACCTTTACTGGATCATCTCCATGGATGCCGGTGATCAAATCTGGGCACTTCCCGATGTAGGTCTGATCCTCTTCGGACCACTCCACCCATTTGTGATATTGATCGATGGCTTTCATGATCTGCATCTCGTAAAACCACTTGGCGCCCGAGCTGTCCTGATCTCTAGCGGATCGCCCGGCCAATTCCAAGTTTCCAACTCGACATCCCCGCCGCTCTCAGCCACTTTCCCTCCGCGATGACTCTCATCCCCAGCGGCCTCCTTGAACTCCCCGCCCTCCTTCTAGGGCTGGCCACCCGCTGATTTTCCCTCTTTCCTACCGCCTGTAAACACGGCCCGCCGCTCACCAGCGGCCAACCCGCCTCATTGGCAAACCATCACTTTCTCTTTTCCTCCATTCCCATCTTCCCATGAACCCATCCGCTATCTCGAAATACCGTCCCTTCCCGCCTGTCAAACTGACCGACCGCACCTGGCCGGACGCCGTCATCGACCACGCCCCGATCTGGTGCTCCGTCGACCTGCGCGACGGCAACCAGGCACTCCCACAACCGATGTCGATCGAGGAAAAACTCGAGTTCTTCGACCTGCTGTGCCGCGTCGGCTTCAAGCAGATCGAAATCGGCTTCCCCTCCGCCGCCGACACCGAGTTCAACTTCTGCCGCCGCCTGATCGAGGAAAACCGCATCCCCGAAGACGTCACCATTCAGATCCTCGTCCAGACTCGCGAGCACCTGATCCGCCGCTCCTTCGAAGCCATCGCCGGCGCGAAAAGGGCGATCGTCCACATCTACAACTCCACCTCCCCACTCCAGCGCCGCGTCACTTTCGGAAATGCCAGCCGCGAAACCATCCGCAACCTCGCCATCGAGGGCACCAAACTCGTCAAAGAACTCGCCCCCACCATTCCCCAAACCGAAGTCGTCCTCCAGTACTCACCCGAATCCTTTTCCGATACCGAGCTCGATTTCGCCCTCGAATGCTGCAACGCCGTCATCGACATCTGGCAGCCCAGCCCGGAAAAGCGCATGGTCATCAACCTGCCGGACACCGTCCAGTGGGCCTCGCCTAACATCCACGCCGACATGATCGAATGGATGTGCCGGCACTTGAACCGTCGCGACGCCATCGACGTCTCCCTTCACACCCACAACGACCGCGGCACCGGCACCGCCGCCACCGAGCTCGGCCTGATGGCCGGAGCTGACCGCGTCGAAGGCACCTTGTTTGGAAATGGCGAGCGCACCGGCAACCTCGACATCGTCAACGTCGCCCTGAACATGAACAGCCATGGCATCGAAACCGGGCTCGATTTCTCCAACATCAACGACCTCCGCGTCGTCTACGAACGTGTCACCCGCATGACCGTCAGCGAGCGCCACCCCTACGCCGGGGAACTCGTCTTCACCGCCTTCTCCGGCTCCCACCAAGATGCCATCAAAAAGGGCCTCGACCTGCGTGAAAAGGAAACCAAAGCCGACCCGAACACCCCCTGGGGCGTGCCGTATCTCACCATCGACCCACAAGACATCGGTCGCTCGTACGAAGCGATCATCCGCATCAACTCGCAGTCCGGAAAAGGCGGCATCGCCTACATCCTCGACCGCGAGCACGGCCTCGACTTGCCGAAAACCATGCACCCGCAGGTCGGCAAAACCATCTACGACCTCGCCGACCAGTGCGGTCGCGAGCTCACCACCGACGAGATCCACGATGCCTTCCACGAACTCTTCGCCAACCTCGAATCTCCCCTTTCCGTCTCCGACTACGAACTCATCCACCACAGCAAGGAAAAGGGTCGCGTCGATTGTACGGCGACCATCGTACTCGACGGCAAGGAACTCCAGATCAACGGAACCGGCAACGGCCCGATCAACTCCTTCGTCCATGCTCTCGAAAACGCGGAGCTGAAGGACATCAAAGTCACCGACTACCGATCCCACGCCGTCCGCGGAGGATCGGATGCCCACGCCGCCGCCTATGTCCAGCTCCAGCACGACGACGGCCGCCTCCTCTGGGGCTGCGGCATCGACCCCTCCATCGAAATGGCCGGCCTCAAAGCCCTCGTCACCGCCTGGAACCTCCTGCGCTAGCGGACCAAGAAACCGGAACGCGCGACGCCGTCGCGCCCGAACTATCTCAGGACTACCACCCGAGCGCGACAGCGTCGCACGCTCCGATCCCATGGACAACGATCGATTCAAAGGCTGGCACAAACGCCGCTACCTTCCCCATCTCGACGTCCCCAACCGCCGTCAAGCCATCACCTACCGCCTTGCCGACTCCGTCCCCAAGGAAGTCACCGAACAATGGAAAGCCGAGTTCCAACACCTCGACGACCACGAACGCCAAATCAAACTCCACCGCCTCATCACACGCTACGAAGACCAAGGCCACGGAGCCTGCCACCTCCGCGATCCGGCAAACGCCTCCATCGTCGTCGAGAACCTCCGGCACTTCGATGGCACCCGCTACAAGCTCCTCGAGTGGTGCGTCATGCCCAACCACGTCCACATCCTCATTGATTGCCTCGACACCTGCCCTCTCGACCAGATCATCCGTTCCTGGAAAAACTTCACTGCCCGCGAAATCAACCTCCGACTCAAGCGCGTCGGCAGATTTTGGAATCACGACTATTATGACCGCCTCATCCGCGACGACGACCACCTAGCCCGCGCCCGTCGCTACATCCGCATGAACCCCGTCAAAGCCGGCCTCTGCCAAAACCCTGAAGACTGGCCATTCAGCAGCGCCTCGGCCCTATAGACCGGAGCGCGCGACGCTGTCGCGCCCGAACCACCTCAAGAATACCACCCAAGCGCGACAGCGTCGCGCGTTCCATCCAAATGCCCACCTCACCTCGCTCCACCCAACTCGATGGCTGGCGTGCCGTCGGGGTGCTCGGCGTGATCTGGCTTCACTGGGCACCTCGCGCCTGGCGCGGGCCCCTCCCTTTCGAGATTGGCCTCTACTTCTTCCTCTCTCTAACAGGCTTCCTCATCACCCGCATCCTTCTCAAGGAACGCAGCATCGGAGAGTCCAGCGGCAACCCTTGGAAATGGCCCGCCTTCCGCACGTTCCAATCCCGTCGCGCACTGCGAATCATGATCCCGTGCTACCTCGCGATGCTCCTCGCCATCGCTGCACAAGCCCCCGATATCCATCAGCACCCGGGGTGGTATTTCGCCCACCTCTCAAACATCCACATCGCCTTCCTCGCAGAATACCCGAGCGGCACCGCCCACTACTGGACCCTCGCGATCCAGCAGCAATTCTATCTCCTCTGGCCGATCTTGATCTTCCTACTGCCGCGAAAATGGCTCGGTGGCTTCTTCATCACCAGCATCGCCATCGCTCCGATCTCGCGCGCGGTCCTGGAAAACCACTTCCCCAACATCCATCACCCCGGTGCCATCACCACCAGCGCCCTCGACTACCTCGGTGCCGGCAGCCTGCTCGCATTGATCTTCTCAAAAGGAGTCCAACCCGGTGATCGACGCCTCAATCTAACAGGCTGGATCGCCCTCGCCTGCTACCTCCCGCTCTACTGCCTATCAGAAGCTGGAATCCACGTGTCCGTCATCGGCCATCTCCAGCAAACCTTCCTCTCCTTTGCCATGATCGGCCTGATCTCCGCCACCCTCGTCGGGCTTCCCGGCACCCTTGGTCGTCTCCTCGAAAGCCAGCCCATGCAGCACATCGGCAAGGTCAGCTACGGCCTCTATCTCTTTCACGCCACCGTCCCCATGGCCCTCGGCTGGATCGCCCCCTTCCTCTGGAACGGCGGCGACTCCCAGCTCATGCTCACGCTGCGCATCCTCGTCTTCGCCCTCTCTTCGTGGGCCATTGCCTGGCTCTGCTGGCGCCATGTGGAAGTGCCACTCGCCAAGGTGAAACAGCGACTTCAGTAGTTCCGTTAAAGAATGCCGACCCCACCAACCGAGCTTCCCTAAAAAATGGACCGCGCGACGCCGTCGCGCTCACCACCCCCCAGTTTATCAAGCTAAAAGGGAACGAGAACCACCAATGGACGAATTCCGAATCGCTCACAAAAGCCGAATCGATCCCTCGTTAGGTGAGTGGCAGAGGGATGGGAACTACCTCTGATCCGTGTAATTCAGTCGCCCACGCGTCACCTGCACCACTCCCATCGCGTTCTCACACATGATCGAGCGACCCTGATCGTCATCGCCGCAGCCGAGGCAGGGCAAAGGCCAAATGCTCTGTGACTCATTCTCGACACACCCGACCAAGACGTGACAAAGGGCCGGGCATGGATTAGGTCAGCAGAATGTTGACTCAAGACCATCTCGACCGCTGGGCAGAAGTGCTCGTCCGCCATGCCACCAAAGTCCGCCCCGGCAACATCGTCCGTATCAACGCCCAGTCGGCCGCCGAACCACTCCTTGAAGCGGTTTACCGCAAAGTCCTCGAAGCCGGAGGAAACCCGATCGTGAACTGCCGCCCGGATTTCCTCGGTGAAGCTTTTTACGAACTCGCCAACAACGACCAACTCGACTGGTCCAATCCTTTCACGCTCCACGAAACGCAGCACATCGACGCATCGATCAATATCGCGGCGACAAGCAACCTGCGATCCTTGGATAAATTCGACACCTCTGTCACCCAGCGGGCAGCGCGTGCGCAGAAAGACGCGCGCGAGCTGTTTTTCCAACGTGCCGCAGTCGCCGACGATCCAACCATCGACTCAAACCTCGCTCCCCTGCTCTGGTCGACCACCCTTTTCCCGACCAATGCCTACGCGCAGGATGCAGGCATGAGTCTCAGCGACTACAGCAATTTCGTGGTCAGCGCCTGCCAGCTTGCCCAGCAAGATCCCGTCGCTTTCTGGGAAAGCCTGGACCGCTGGCAGTGCCAGCTTGCGGAGAAATTGATGGCCGGAAGCGAGCTCCATTTCCAGACACCCGCAGGAACCGATCTGAAAGTAGACACAACAGGCATGCGTTGGCTCTCCAGCCCGGGCAGGAAAAATTTCCCTGACGGAGAGGTCTATTCCGGACCGAACCTCGACGCCGCGAACGGCGGCGCGGATGGGGTGGTGTTTTTCGACAAACGCTGCGTCTACCAAGGCCATGCGGTTCGCAACGCGCGTATCGTCATGGAAAAGGGTCGGGCCACCGATGTCACCGCCGAAGAGGGCGAGGATTTCCTGATCGCCATGCTCGACCAGGATGACGGAGCCCGCCGAATCGGCGAAGTCGCCTTCGGCACCAACCGCGCGATCTCGAAACCCACCGGACAGATTCTCTATGACGAAAAAATGGGCGGTTCCTTCCACCTCGCTTTCGGCGCGGGCTATCCCGAAACCGGCAACGTCAACAAAAGCGCCCTTCACTGGGACCTCATCGCCGGACTTGGCGAAGGCTCCAAGGTGACCCTCGACGGCGAGCCATTCTCCATCGACGGCGAATTTGTCACCATGCCTCCTGAGGTCAAGTGGCTCTAATAAAAAGGCGTGTGCGACTTCCATCGCACACGCCTTCAGAAACACGTTGAGTGATTAGGCTTCCAATCGCTTGATTCCAAGCGGGTTCGCATCCTGAAGCTCCGCAGGCAGCGCCGATTCCGGGAAGGACTGCCATGCCACTGGACGGCAGAAACGGAAGATCGCCATGGTGCCGACCGAAGTACTACGTCCGTCGGAAGTCGCGGGGAACGGCCCACCGTGAACCATGCTTGAGCAAACCTCGACTCCAGTCGGAAAGCCATTGAAGATCAGACGGCCGGCGCACTTCTGTAGTGCATCAACCAAGCTGCGGCTTGCATTGAGTTCATCCTCGGTGCCGTGAACTGATGCGGTGAGCTGACCTTCGAGACTGAGGATCGCCTGCTCGATTTTCTCGAGACTTCCACGAACGATCAGGGAACCCGGACCGAACAACTCACCCTGAAGGCTTTCATCTTTCATGAAGTCTTCGATCGAAACGGTGAAGACGGTTGGAAGCGCTTGCCCGTGGCCCGCTGCGGCACCGGCCTTGGCAAGCAAACTCACTCCTCCAGCGGATTCGAAATGTTTCGCGGCGCTTGCATAGGCATCGCAGATTCCGGCGTTCAGCAAAGTTGCTGGCTGCCCTGCCTCGACGAGACCTTTAAGAGTCGAGAGGAACTCATCTCCGCTCCCCTCAGGAAGGAAGACCAAGCCGGGATTCGTACAGAACTGGCCACCACCAAGAGTGAGGGAGCCGTAATAGGCCTCCGCCAATGCAGCCTCCCCTTTTGCCAATGCGCCAGGAAGGAATACCAGAGGGTTGACGGCACTCATTTCCGCATAGACCGGGATCGGCTGCGGGCGGGCCGCAGCAGTGGCCATCAGAGCAGTTCCGGCACCACGTGATCCGGTGAAGCCGACCGCTTGAATCACGGGATGCTTCACCACGGATTGACCGACGGTCCGCCCACCGCCGTAGAGGAGCGAGAAAACACCTTCGGGCATGCCCGTTTCCTTGGCCGCCGCAACCACTGCGTTGCCGACAATTTCCGCGATTCCCGGATGCGAAGAGTGTGCGATGACAACCACCGGGCAACCCGCAGCGAGTGCCGAAGCGGTGTCGCCACCTGCCACTGAGAATGCGAGCGGGAAATTGCTGGCGCAGAAAACCGCAACCGGACCGAGCGGGCGCAACATCGAGCGTAGGTCAGGCTTGGGAAGCGGCTGCCGATCCGGCTGGGCACGCTCGATCCTCGCATCGACCCAAGAACCTTCCTCAAGCAAAGTGGCGAACAAACGGAGCTGGCCGGTGGTGCGTCCGGTCTCACCGCGCATGCGTGGTTCGGGCAAGCCGGTTTCCTGTGGCCCGCGAGCGGCGATATCTTCCACCACCGCATCAATCTTATCGGCGATGGCTCGAAGGAATCCGGCACGGACACTGCCGGGCAGATTTGAGTAAACCGGAAACGCTCCGGCTGCCAGGCTCATTGCCTGCTCCAACTCTTCCTCAGTCGCGGCCATGTATTGCGGGGCCAGTTTTTCGCCTGAGGCTGGATTCACCGCCTGACCACATGGCTGAGTGCCAGCGGAGCGGGAGAAACCGATGAATGAAGTTCCATTGAGTTTTGTAGTCATAAGATCGTCGGTATTTTTCGCGGAGGCAGTAGTTGATACCCGCTTATCGCCCAGCTACCCGCCATGGTCAATGGCAGGCTTGATTTGCTTGCTGGCCAAGACGCTTCGATCAGTCATTGAGAGCCTGTCGAAGTTAGAGCAAGCGCCGGTCTCGACACAAATTCCGCACGCCGATGAAGAGTCCAAAGCCCCGATGGAGCCCAAGCCCTGAAGTTTCTTTCCGCTTTCCACCGGCAAATGACTGAACCAATCTTTCGTCATGGAGTTTCTCACCGTCGCAGCCCTCAAACAACAAGCGGGCGAGCAGCCGCAGCGACTCGCCGTGGACGCCGAACTGCAAGGCCGCAGCGAACGCCAGACCAAGACCGGCAAACCCTACCTCGTCCTCTCATTCGCGGATGCCACCGGAGGCTTCAATCTCAACGCCTGGTCAGACGCACCACTCTTCGATGCCGCTTCCCGCTTCACCGATGGCACCGTGCTGAGACTCGATGCCGACTGGACCCAGAACCAGTACGGCCTGAATGCCGGAAACCTCGCCTGGGAACGCCTCGATGGTGATGCCCTCGAAAGTTTCTACGCCGGTGATGCCGAAACCGCTGATCGCCAGCGCAAGGCATGGAAAACCATCAGCGACTTCTCCGCTTCCATCAACGACCCGCGCCTCGCCGCCATCACTGACCATTTTCTCAAGGAATACGGGGCCCGTTTCCGCCGCGCCGCCGCTGCGCGAAAAAACCACCACGCCCGCCGTGGCGGCCTCGCCGAGCACGTCGCCCAAATGATGTGCGCCGCCGATGCCATCTGCGGCGTCTACCCAAACCTCAATCGCGACCTAATGCTCGCCGGCGTGCTCTTCCACGACTGCGGCAAGCTCTGGGAAAACCAATACGCCGAGAAAGGCTTCGCCCAAGCTCACTCGATCTACGGCGAAATGCTCGGCCACATCCCGCTCGGCATCGAGCTCACCAACAAGCTCTGGCACGACGTCGCCGAGAGCCCCGCCGCCAAAGACTGGCTCACTGAGGAGCCACCAAGCGAACACGTCCGCCTTCACCTCCTCCACCTGATCGCCTCCCACCACGGCCAATACGAATTCGGCTCACCTACCCTGCCCCGCACCCCGGAAGCCGTCGCCCTGCATCACATCGATAACGTCGATGCCAAACTCGAAATGATGAAAGACGCCTATCAGGAATCCGCCGAAATCGCCGAAGGCATCTACGAAAAACGCTTCCCGCTCCCCGCCAACCTCATCGCCCCGCTGCCATCTCATGATGGTCGCACCCCGCCCCCCGCCGCGCCCAAGAGCGAACTATTCTAACAGTATGGAACGCTCGGCAGCCATCCTGACACGGCTGACAAAGCTCACCGACACCAGCTTGATCGTCCATTGGTTCACCGCCGATGCCGGCCTGATCAAGACCGTCGCCAAGGGCGCCCGCAACCCGAAGAGCTCGTTCGCCGGCAAGCTCGACCTGTTTTTTTCCGCCGAGATCAACTGGGCACGCTCACGCCGCAGCGAACTCCATTCCCTCCGCGAAGTCTCCCCAGAGAACTGCCGCCCAGCCATCCGGCGCGATTACGATTGCACGCTTCTCGCCGCCTATTTCTGCCGACTTCTGGAAAATGCCGTCGAAAGGGAGCATCCCGAGCCCGGCCTCCACGACCTGCTCGGCCGAGCGCTCAACCACGTCGACCAAGAAGGGGCCTCCACCCGCGCCATCCGGCACTTCGAACACGAGCTTGCCCATCGCCTCGGACTGGCTCACGAAAAGCGCCATGCGGCTCCCGCACTACGAGACGCCCTCGGCGGCCTGCCACCCTTGAGAGAGCAGCTTTTTGACCGCCTTGAGGATCGCGGGAGATTCCGCTTTCCTAGCGACGATTCCGGCGCTTAAGTGTCGATAAAACATGGACTCTTCTACTGCCAACCTCATCCAGATTCTTCGCAAGCGTGTTGACGACTTCGTCGCCCAAGGCAACTACGAGGAAGCTGTCCACGCCGCCACCGCTGCCGTCGAGAAATCCCAACAAGCCCTTTCTTCGGATCTCGATAGCATCGACGAGTTTGCCGACGCACTCGAAGTTCGCGGCGAACTCTACCGCTCGCTTGGTCGCTACGAAGAAGCTCGCGACGATTACAAGCAGGCTCTCGATCAACTTGAAAGCCGCCCGGATCGCGCCATGCAGGTCGGTCGTCTCTGTGCCGATCAAGGGGCCGTCCACGACGCCCTCAACCACGACGAGCGGGCGGTCGAATACTGGGAGAAGGCCCTCGAAATCTTCATCGAAGCCGAGCCACCCGCTCTGCTCGACATCGCGGCCATGTCGAACAACCTCGCTTACTTGAAAAAGGCCGCCGGCGACATCGATGCCGCCGAAACCCACTTCCTCAAGGCCCTCGAAATCCTCCACACCGAGCTCGGTGCCGAACACGAAGAGACCGCCATCGTCGCCAACAACCTCGGAGCTCTCTACCTCGCATCCGGCTTCTACGAACAGGCGCGCGAAATGCACATGATGTCGCTTGAAGCCCGCCGCAAAAACTTCGGCGACGACCATCCGGACACCGCCCAGTCTCATAACAACCTCGCCCTCGCCCTGCTCAACACCGGCGATCGCGCTTGGGCACGCCGCCACTTCGAGAAAGCTCTCAATGCTTTTGAGGCCCTTGGCAGCGCATTCCAAGAAGACCTCGAAGCCGTCGCCTCGAACTACTGCGACTTCCTCCGTAGCGAAGGAGAGTCCGCCCTCGCCGAGCGCATCGAGCAGAAACTCCAAGGCACCGCCTAACTTCCAGCCAATACCATCCTCCGCACCTCAGGAACTCTTCCGAACCGTGATCTTCTCTCCCGCCAACCATCGGCGGATGACCTCTTCGTTGCCGGTGAGAGAGCCGTGCACGCGGTAGTTCGAGCGCTTCAGCACCTCCGCCTCCTGCTCTCCCTCGTCGACCACGCACCACGGCCGTGATCCGGAGGAATGCACGAAGTGGAAACCATCCGGGCCGCTCACGAGGAACCCCACATGGGTATCCAATCCGACGATCCTCACGCCGGACCGAAACTTGCGGACCTCATCCGCATAGCTCTCATACGACACCCCAACCCGGCGCTCCAATTCCTTGCGAGGCAAGAAACTCAAAATGATATTTTCGGAGGGCTCCCGCGCTAGCTGATAGCGGTTCACTTTGAATCCAGCATCGCGCAGCACCGTCGCCACAAAGTACCCACACGCCACCTTGCCTTCACCCGGCGTCTCCGACGTGCCATTGAAATCCCACGGCGTCCCCAGCCAGCAGCTCATCAGATCCGGTAGCGCCAGCTCCAGAAACGAACGCGCCTCCGCAATCACCGCGTCTTTCTCAGCCTTATTCTTCGCCGCCTTGTAGCGCTTCCCAAGCTTCACCCGCCATCGCTCCGTCTCCGCCTTAATCACCTCATAGCGCGCCGGATCAGGCTGCGGCGTCTTGTTGCCGATCACCAACAAGGGCTTGCCGATCTTTTCCCAAGCTCTCGAAAGGTCCCCACGAAACCACCAACCAAGCGCGGCAAAACTAGCCACCATCAGCAGCAGGAGTTTGAGAAACAATCGCTTCATTCGTCAGCCTAAGCACCAAGCACATCTCGAAATCCGTGCGCTTGGAAGTCTTCGACGAAAAACCTCCCAGAAAAATTCTCCGAACGCGAACCTTTCGCCCGCCAACAACGACTGGAACTCTCCTCACCGCCGGTTGAAACAAGCAATCAAAAAGCCGCGACCCTCTCGGATCGCGGCTTTGGAAATATTCTTTCTGCTTAACGAGTGTTACCAGCCCTGGTCATCGTAGCCACCGCTACGCTTGCCACCACCACCGCCGCGACGACTTCCGCCGCCGCCGCCACGGCGATCACCGCCGCCACCACCACCGTAGCCGCCGCCGCCGCCGCGACGTTCACCGCCGCCGCCGCCGCCGTAGCCGCCGCCACCGCCGCCACCGCGACGATCGCCACCACCGCCACCGCCACGACGATCACCACCGCCACCACCGAAGCCACCGGCACGGGGCTCACGAGGTTCAGCAGGGTTGACGCGTAAAGCACGACCGCCCATGTCCTGGCCGTCGAGCGCTTCCGCAGCTTCCTTAACTCGTTCCTGATCGGCCAGAGTCACGAAGCCAAAGCCACGAGGGCGTCCGGTTTCGCGATCCGTCACGAGTTTCACTTTCTCCACCGCTCCAAAAGCGGCAAAGAGCTCGGCTACTTCTTCTTCGGTAGCGGTGAAGGGCAGATTGCCCACGTAGATGTCCATTGGTCTGTCAAACAAAGCGCCGTTACTTTCTGTAACACTCTCCAGGGAAATGGCGCCAAGACCCGGTGGAGCGAAGCTGATGATTCTCACCAATTCGCCGTCTCACTACCCAGCTAAATCCCCCCTAGCAAGCACCGAAATCCGGCCGCTACGGATATTTTGACCATCCTAATCGAGATTTTTAGAATTCCCTCCCCCGCAAGGTGGCAGAATTTGAAACCCCAAGACGCCAAGCTCGCCAAATTTCTTCCTTCAAATAGCCGGATTTTAAGCATCGGATCGAAACCATACCGCCAAAAAACCATGCCATACAGAACTTCGCGTCCTTGGCGTCTTGGCGTTAAAAAATGCCTCAAACCTCCGGCCTCACCGGAATCCCGCGCTCCGCAAAATAACGCTTCGCCTCGCCCACCGTGTGCTTGCCGAAGTGGAAAATACTCGCCGCCAGCACCGCATCCGCTTTTCCGCGGTCCAGCACCTCCACCATGTGATCCAGATTCCCCGCCCCGCCACTCGCGATCACCGGAATCCCCACGCTCTCTGAAATCGCCGCCGTCAGCTCACAATCATAGCCCGCCTGCGTCCCATCCGAGTCCATGCTCGTCAGCAAAATCTCACCCGCCCCCCGGCGCCACACCTCTTTCGCCCACTCCACCGCATCCAATCCCACCGGCGTCCGCCCGCCGTGGGTGTAAACCCCCCACGTCCCCGGTCCCTCGCGCTTCGCATCGATCGCCACCACAATGCACTGACTCCCAAAAGCCTTCGCCCCCTCATCCACCAGCCCTGGATTGCTCACCGCCGAAGTATTCACCCCCACCTTGTCCGCGCCCGCCAGCAGCATTTCCCGCATGTTTTCCACCGAGCGAATCCCGCCGCCCACCGTCAGCGGGATAAAGCAGTGCTCCGCCGTCCGCCGCACCACATCCACCATCGTCGCGCGGTTGTCCGAAGATGCCGTGATATCCAGAAACACCAGCTCATCCGCCTGCTGGAGATTGTAAGCCATCGCCGACTCCACCGGATCCCCCGCGTCCACGAGGTCCACAAAATTGACGCCCTTGACCACCCGGCCATCGGTCACGTCCAAGCAAGGAATAATGCGTTTCGCCAGCACCCCCGCAGCAAACGCCCCCGGAGCCAACGTGCCAAGTGAGAAGGACCAAGTTCCAAGAAAAGACCCCACCCCCAAGCGTTTGTCGTCCCGCCTTCTGGCGGACCGAACAACCACCGCACTCCCGCCATAATTTACCACCCCCATCTCACCAGCCCCTCACTTCTCCGGATGCCGCAAATCAATCTTCTACCCCTTCCCCCAAGCCGTCCCCCGGCCCCGTTTCGAGACAAAGCAGCATCCCCGCCCACTGGTATTCTACCGTTCTACCGTTTGCCTCGTTCTACCATTTGCCTGGCATCTTTTTCGCCAAGTCCATTGGAAGCGATCGCTGCTATGGGCGTCGTGCTCGTACCGAGGCGGGTGATCGTGGCATTGTCACCGTCGCTGAAGGTAATCGAGTAGTTCGCTCCCTCCTGCCCTGGATTACCGAGACCCAGCGCCGCCGTGGCACCTGCGAGATCTCCGATCGTGCTTGAGACAGAAAGGTCAGTTTCCATTCCAAAGGTGATAGTCGCCGCTTGGGTCGGAGCGTGAGTAGCGATGAGAATTGCGATAATTGCTCGGTTTTTCATGGGTCTTACAGAAGTGTTCGGCATGATGGCTGCTGAAAATGCGGTGAAGTCGTGAAAAAGCCCGCGATTATATGGAGGGAGGACACGACACGCGGTTTTGACACAGTGGCTCCGGGCGGCGGCGTGGCAT
>Ga0100401_1000769_pt1 | contig 26423 bp, 25 predicted proteins | sample CryGeymeta201525_FD_80421 | JGI IMG/M metagenome (GOLD analysis project Ga0100401, IMG submission 80421) | Groundwater microbial communities from Crystal Geyser aquifers in Utah, USA - Crystal Geyser metaG 2015-25 | ecosystem: Environmental > Aquatic > Deep subsurface > Groundwater | place: USA... | reverse complement strand
TTGATCCCTTAGCCGGTCTGATGGAAGTGATGAGTAAGTTGAAACAAGGGGAACAGATATGGATTCAGATTCTGATCAGGCCGTTGGCGGATGATTGGGTTAAAAGGTCAGAAAAAGAAGTTAAGAGCTTAATGGACAAAATAAGGCCAGCCGCTGTCCCCACGAAAGTGGGAGCGGCTGTTCCTTTTCAGATGTTATCGCCCGGACAAAGAGAGACCATAAACGCCATCGAACTAAAAGCGGCAAAAAAAGGATACGAAGCAAAAATTCAGTTTGGCTATTTTGGACGGAGGGAAATTTTTGCTATGCCTAATGTCGGCGCCATCATGGGCTTATTCAATCAGTTCGCGTCTTTAAACGCTAACAATTTGAGGCCGGATAAAGTCACCACGACAAAAGCCAATTATCTTTTTGCAAAACAAAGAAAAATTTTCAAGCAGCGCAGACTGCTCCGTCTTCTGAAAACAAGAAGTTTTTGGGAGAAAGGCTATATATTTAATATTGAAGAATTAGCCAGTCTTTTCCATTTCCCGACAACTTCGGTTAAAGCGCCTATGACTCCTTGGCTTGAAACAAAGAAAGCCGAGCCGCCGCTTGGGCTGCCGACAGGGTAGGGGAAGCGGCGTAAAGCAAGCGGCTTCTGGAAACTCAGAAAATTCCCAGCGGGAATTTTCTGCTCCAGCGAGCTCCTCGCTCGTCCCGACGCTTCGTCGGGATACCATGCCCGCTCGTCGCTCGATGGTTCCAGAAGCCGCTTGCTTTACGCTAAAGAAGGAAAAAATAAATGAATGAAGAACTAACATTATTTGCCGAGACTAACTTTCGTAATCAGAGAGTTAAATTTGGGATAAAAGCCGACGACCGCCGGAGACATTTTTATATTATCGGGAAAACCGGCACCGGGAAAACAACCCTTGAAGAAAATATGGCGATTCAAGATATTCAGGCAGGCAGGGGCGTTGGTATCGTTGATCCGCACGGCGAATTTTCCGAAAAAATTCTTGATTATGTGCCTTCGAACCGGATCAATGATGTGATTTATTTCAATCCGGCCGATTTGGATTTTCCGATTGCTTTCAATGCCATTGAAAAAGTTGATCCTGAACATAGGCATCTTATTGCTTCGGGGCTCGTAGGTGTTTTTAAAAAACTATGGGCAGAGTCATGGGGTCCGAGGCTTGAATATCTTTTACGAAATGCAATCTTGGCTCTTTTGGAATATCCCGGCTCAACCCTTCTTGGCATTATGCGCATTTTGATTGATAAGGAATACCGTAAAAAAGTGGTGGAAAAAATTACCGACCCGGTTGTTAAAAGTTTTTGGGTTGATGAATTCACCAAATATCCCGACAGATTTATGGTCGAGGCAGTGGCACCGATTCAAAACAAAGTCGGGCAGTTTTTGACAAGTCCTTTGATTCGCAATATTGTCGGTCAGACAAAATCAGCCATTGATATCCGTGAGATTATGGACGAGGAGAAGATATTTGTCATGAATTTATCCAAAGGCAGGATTGGCGAGGACAATTCCGCTTTACTGGGCGCCATGCTTATCACGCGGCTTCAGCTGGCCGCCATGTCGCGGATTGATGTGCCAGAAGAAGAACGCAAAGATTTTTATTTATATGTTGACGAGTTTCAAAATTTTGCTACCGAATCGTTTGCTGCAATTTTGTCTGAAGCCAGAAAATACCACCTGGATTTAATTTTGGCGCATCAGTATATCACCCAGATGGTTGAACCGGTGCGAGACGCGGTTTTTGGGAACGTGGGCACGATGATTATTTTCAGAGTCGGCGGGTATGACGCTGAATTTATTGAAAAAGAATTTGAGCCGGAGTTTACGGTCAACGACCTGGTGGGGCTTGGCTTTGCGCAGATTTATTTGAAACTGATGATTGATGGCATGGCTTCGCGGCCTTTTTCCGCCACAACTCTCGCTCCGTTTCCCAAACCCGAAGTTTCGTATAAAGAAACAATCATTAAGGTTTCCCGAGAGCGCTACAGCACGAGCCGCAGCGAAGTTGAGGAAAAAATTGCCAAATGGAGCGGAGTAATTAAAAACGAAGAAGAGGAAAGAAAAACTTTGGGGAAAGAATTTTCAAGAGCGCATGAAACAGAATTTCATGAACAGCAGCAGCCAATGTTTGATGCAATTTGCGCCAATTGCGGCAAAAAAATTCAGGTAAAATTTAAGCCCGATGGGGTCAGGCCCGTCTATTGCAAAGATTGTTTGCCAAAAATGCGGGAGCAAGGAAGAACTTTTTCTGCGTCCACTTCACGAACCTTTACGCCAAACTTCAGACCGGAAAACTCAAAACCTTCAAGCGAGATTTTAATTAAAGATACTGGCGAACCTATTTCTTTGGCCCAAGCCGCTGGGAAAGAGCCGGCCAAATTTTCAGATTCGCGAAGAAAGAAAAAAGAAGTTAATTTGTCGGAGCTGCGTGAGACCCTGCATGAAGTTTTAAAAAACGAGGAAGAAAACGATGCGGAAGAGAAAAAAAGCAATTCGGTCCCAGGCCAGAATAGTAAGCGTAGCGAAAACAAATCTGACAATTCAAATAGGGAAGTTTTAAATGAGGGAGAGAAGATAGAATTATAAATAGCGACTAGCAGATAGTAATTTACTACTAGGAAAAATCCGCCTTTGGGGCGGATTTTCATTAATTGTCTAATTAAGTAATTTATTACTTTGATTTTTCTATTCGTTCCGTATACAAGCTAGTTTGGGTGTTTACTCTGATGATGTCGCCTTCTTCTATGAAGAGAGGCACATTTATCGTCGCTCCGGTCTCTATTTTGACCGCTTTGGTGCCGCCTTGGGCCGTATCGCCTTTGATGCCGGGCGGCGCCTCAATGACTTTAAAATCCATTTTTATTGGCAGGGCAATATTTATAATTTTATTATTAAATTCAATTACTTCCAGTTCGCTATTGGGTTTCATAAATTTGTTTAATTCGCCGATCTGACTTTCTTCCAATTCAAATCTTTTTGAAGGGTCGTTAATTTCGCAGAAAACAAATTTTTCGCGATGGTTATAAAGAAATTTTACGTCTTTATAATTAATATTGGCGTCTTGGAAAGTTTCATTGGGCTGAAAATTACGGCTAATGATTTTTCCCGATATAAGATTTTTTATTTTTGTCTGGGCAACCGGCTTTCTTTGCTGCATGCGCAAAAACGAAAATTCCAGCACCTCATAAGGCTGTCCGTCTAAAATAAAAAAGACGCCGGGTCTTAAATCGCTATAGCTGAGCATATTTACATTTGTTAATGTTTAGGTTAGATTTTATTATATGACAAAAGTTGCTTTAAATCAAATTGAAAAACAAAGCCGAAAGGTTGTTGTCGCAATGTCCCCGCGCAAATCCCTGCGGGATTTTGCGGGGCAAGCCGGCGGAACTGAAAAAAAGCGCGTAGTCGTAGCAATGTCTGGAGGGGTTGATTCATCCGTTGCCGCGGCGTTGCTCAAAAAACAAGGATTTGATGTCGTTGGAGTTTTTATGCGCTTTTGGAAAGAAGGCAGGAGCGGTCGCAACACCTGTTGTTCAGCGGGCGCTGAGCAGGCGGCAAGAAACGTAGCTGCCAAACTTGGCATTCCTTTTTATATTTTACGTCTGGAAAAAGAATTTAAAAAAGAGGTAGTGGATTATTTTTTGAAAGAGACCACCATAGGCAGAACTCCAAATCCATGCATTGTCTGTAATAAAAAAATTAAATTCGGGTTGATGATGGAAAAAGCGCTATCTATCGGAGTGGATTTTGTGGCGACCGGACATTATGCCCGATTACAACGTAAAATCCGAAATCAGAAATCCGAAATTCTAAACAAATCCAAAATCCTAAATTTTAAATCCCAAACCAAACTTTTTAAAGGAAAAGATTCAAATAAAGATCAGAGTTATTTTTTATATACGTTGATGCAGAAACAATTGAATCGGGTAATATTTCCATTAGGCGACTATACAAAAGAAAAAGTTTATCAAATGGCAAAAAAGTGGCGGTTGCCATTCAGGCAGGGCGAGAGTTTTGATTTATGTTTTGTCGCCAATGACACTCAAAGTTTTCTTAAAAAATATCTAAAGATAAAACCGGGTAAAATTATGGATTTGGCAGGTCAGGTTTTAGGGGAACATCCCGGATTGGCTTATTACACGATTGGCCAGCGTAAGAATTTACCTCTGGCAGGCTTGCCCGCTCCATGGCGGGGGCCTTGGTGGGCAGTCAAAAAAGACAACAGAAAAAATATTTTGTATGTGAGCAATGATGAGAAAGATTTATATAGAAAGGAATTGATAGTCAGCGATGTTAATTGGGTAGACGGTCAGCCATTGAATATGCCGACGAGAGTCTGGGCGAAAATAAGGTATAAAAGTGAAGCGGCTATGGCAACTCTTCGACAAGCTCAGGACAAAAATCAATTAAAATTGATTTTTGAAAAGCCTCAACGGGCTCCAACGCCGGGCCAGAGTGTTGTGTTTTGCAGTAAAAAGGGGGAAGTTTTAGGCGGGGGAATCATAGATGCTTCATTTTGATACGATCGTATCAAAATGAAGCATTACTGTAAAAAAATAAAAGTCCTTCGCGACGGAAAGACCTTCTTGGAAATACGAGAGGAGAGGGAAAAAAGAAGAATGGTTTTTATTGGCAAGCACAAGATTTTGTGTTAAACTATTGCTAATGACCGCGAATGAACTCCGTGAAAAATATTTGAATTTTTTCAAAGAAAGAGACCACGCTATCATTCCTTCGGCCTCTTTAATCCCAGAGCACGACCCAACCGTGCTTTTTACGACTGCGGGGATGCATCCTTTAACTTCGTTCCTTTTGGGCGAGAAGCATCCTGGCGGAAAAAGATTGGTTAATGTTCAAAAATGCATAAGGACAGGAGATATTGATGATGTAGGTGATTCCTGGCATCTGACTTTTTTTGAAATGCTGGGTAATTGGTCGCTTGGCGACTATTGGAAAAAAGAAGCGATTGAATGGAGTTTTGAGTTTTTAACCGGTAGAGATTATTTAGGAATTTCGTCTGAAAAGTTAAGCGTCACGGTATTCGCCGGTGACCCTTCGATAAACTCAGGGCAAGCCACCCGCGATGAAGAGTCAGCTAAGATATGGGAAAGTTTAGGCATTCCCAAAGAGAGGATTTTTTATTTGTCCAAAGAAGAAAATTGGTGGGGGCCGGCCGGGCAAACCGGGCCTTGCGGGCCTTGTTCTGAAATGTTTTATGACACGGGAAAAGAAAAATGCGGTTCCGATTGCAAACCCGGCTGCAAATGCGGAAAATACGCGGAAATCTGGAATGATGTTTTTATGGAATTTAACAAAACTGCGGAAGGAAAATTTGAGCAGCTAAAACAAAAAAATGTTGATACGGGCATGGGCGTTGAGCGCACAATCGCTGTTCTTGACGGTTTTGACAATGTTTACGACACAGAATTATTTAAACCCCTTATTAAAAAAATAGAAGAAATCAGCAATAAAAAATACGAAGGAGAAAATATTAAAACATTCAGAATTATTGCTGATCATTTGAAAGCGGCGACATTTATTTTGGCAGAAGGAGTTGAACCGTCTAATGTTGAACGAGGTTATGTGCTCCGTCGTCTTATACGCAGAGCAGTGCGGTATGGCAAACAACTCGGCATAAATGATATTTTTACTTTTAAAATCGCGAATGTGGTGATTGAAATGTATCGGGATGTTTATCTGGAACTATCCAGTAATCGTATGTTTATTGAAGAACAATTAGTAAGAGAGGAGGAAAAATTTACTAAAACGCTAGAAAAGGGGCTGAAGGTGCTTGAAAAAATGAAGCCAAAAAAAACTATTTCTTTTCTCTCAAAATCATTTTTTACAGAATATGGATTAAGTGGCGATGTTTTATTTAATCTCTATTCTACATATGGATTTCCGATAGAAATGAGTCTTGAGGAAATTAAAAAATTATATCAAGAATATAATCGTGAACAAGGAGTTAGTATTACCGAATTAACGAAAGATGATGAAAATAGAATTTTACAGCAATTTCATGAATCTTTGAAAAAACATCAGGAACTTTCCCGCGCTGGTGCAGAGCAGAAATTTAAGGGCGGGTTGGCAGACCATTCAGAGCACGTGGTAAAATATCACACCGCCGCGCATTTGATGCTGGCGGCTTTACGGCAGGTTTTGGGAAGCCATGTAACCCAGAAAGGTTCAAATATTACAGCCGAGCGTCTGCGTTTTGATTTTTCTCATCCCCAAAAGTTGACACTGGAGCAAATAAAACAAGTTGAAGATTTGGTGAATCAGACAATTGTTCGGGACTTGCCAGTTAAAATGGAAGAAATGAGTCTTGACGAAGCAAAAGAGCAGGGAGCAATGGGAGTTTTTGAATCCCGCTATGGGGAAAAAGTTAAGGTTTACACAATCGCTGAAAATGGTAAAATATTTAGTAAGGAAATATGCGGAGGGCCGCATGTTGAAAAGATAGGACAGCTGGGTCATTTTAAAATTTTAAAAGAAGAATCGGTGAGCGCGGGAGCCAGAAGAATAAAAGCAGTTTTAGAATAAAGGAGCTCGGTCATCTGCCTCCAAAAAACGCAGTCTGCCCGAAAAAAGTAAAAGGCAGTTATCAGCTGGCCGCTGCTCAGCGCTCGCTGCGCTAAGTATTGACTTGGAAAAAGCAAGTTATTATTGAGCGCAGCTGCGCGATGTTTTTCTCGGCAGGTGCCCTCGCCTTAAAGTAAATGAGTTTTTTTGATAAAATTTTAGGCAGAAGCAAAATAAAAGGCAATTGCCTTTTAGCTTTGGATATCGGGACGGAATTTGTTAAAGCGCTGATCGTCAGAATAGACGAAAATAATAAAAAAGGAGAAATTATAGGAGCTGGTTTTGAGCCTCAGAAAACCTCTCATATGATAGCGGGAGCGGTGACTGATATTCCGGGAGTGGCGCAAACCTGCAGAAAGGCGATTGAAACAGGGCAAAAAGAAGCTAAAGAGAAAATAAGTCAGGCAGTTATCGGAATTGCCGGCGAATTTGTCAAAGGGGCAACTTTTTCTTTTGCCTGCGAAAGAGAAGACCAAAAGCAAAAAATTGAACTGCCGGAATTAAAAAATATCATCCAGAAAATTCAATGGAAGGCGTTTAATAAAATAAGGCAGGATTTGGCAGAAGAAAGCGGCATTTCTGAAATTGAGGTAAAATTAATTAATGCAACGATAGTTGATGTTAAAATTGACGGATACCAGGTGACCAACCCGCTTGGATTTCAGGGACGAGAAATAACCTTAGGCGTTTTTAATGCCTATGCGCCGCTGATGCATTTGGGCGCAATAAATTCTATTGCAAAAGCCTTAAATCTTGAACTTCTTTTTATTGCGGCCGAGCCATATGCAATCGCGCGCTCAGTTGATATAGAAGGCGGCGGCGACGCGATCTTTATTGATATCGGCGGCGGCACAACCGATATAGCACTTATGCGCCAAGGCGGTCTTGAAGGAATAAAATCTTTTGCTTTAGGCGGCAGAGCATTTACAAAAAGGCTTTGCGACAATTTATCGCTTGATTTTGCGCAAGCCGAACAGATAAAATTAAAATATAGCAGCGGGGAAATTTCTTCCGGTGTAAAAAAGAAAATTTCCGATATCTTTCGTCAAGATATCAAAGTCTGGTTATCAGGGGTTAATTTGGCACTTAATGAATTTTCAAAATTAAGCCCTTTGCCTCCTAAAATTTTATTATGCGGAGGAGGAAGCAGTCTGTTGGGAATAAAAAAGGCATTGGAAAGCGGTGAATGGATTCACGATTTGCCGGTACTACAGGCGCCTGAAGTTAATTTTATTGACCCGGCCAAAATTATTAGTATAGAAGATAAAACAGGCAGGCTTAAAGAGCCGAAAGATGTCACTCCTTTAGCGCTGGCAAGTTTATCGACCCAGCTTCTGGGCGAAGAAGAGGGCCTTTTTGCGCCGATGTTGCGCCGAGCCATCAGATTAATGCAGACATAATCTCGGTTTATTGACTTGCAAAACCGTAGTCGTCCCGCTTTTAGTAAAAATTTATTAGAAGAAAAAGCATGAATGAAAAAAATATTTATATAAACGCAAATGAAGAAATAACTTCGGTGATTGATAAACTCATCAGGACCAAAGAAGAGGAGCTTTTTTTGGTGATACCGGAGGGAGCAGTAATCAGTCAGAGTTTAGTTAATCTTAAGTTGCTAAAAAGGGAAGCAGATAATTTAAGAAAAAAAGTTACTATTGTTTCTCAAGACTCGGCTGTGCAGCGTCTGGCAAAAAAGACGGGTTTTTCAGTGAGTGAATCGCTACCCGAACAGTTAGATGAGCATCTCGAGCGCCCGGAAGACGCTATTTTGCAGGAACAGGTGACGCCTGATGAATTTAAAAAATTTCTTAAGGAAGAAAAAAAATCTTCGTCTTTGCGGATGAGCGATATCATTAAATCGGGAGCCCCTCCGCCTGGCAAATTGACCACAAAAAAAATTGAAGATATTTCTGAAAAATCAGCCGATTTATTGCTTGAGCATAGGGAGGAAACAGAATCAAAAATTTTAGGCAAGCAACAAATTTTTGAAAAAGAAGAGAGTATTCCTATAAAAGAAAATTTTGAAATTAAGTCTTATAAGCAAGAAGATATTGCAAAAAAACCGCTTGTTTATCCTGCTGAAAATCAAGAAAAATCACGCGAGGCAATCAGCACTGTTTCTTCATTTCCAAAAAAGATTTTTGGCATATTTATTATTTCTGCAATTATTATCGCCGGGGTCATCTTTTATCTGGTTTTGCCAAAAGCCGACGTTTCAATTACTGCAAAAAGGGAGCAGATACCGTTTGATTTTAAAGTACTGGCCGATAAAAATTTATCGCAAATTGATGTAGCTTCAAATAAAATACCCGCCCAGCTTGTAAAACTAGAGGAAAGAGACAGCCAGGAATTTTTAGCTACCGGCCGGCGTCAATTAAACGAAAAAGCCAAAGGGACAATAACAGTTTATAATGCCTACAGTTCCAGTCCCCAAGCATTGGTAGAAACAACGCGGTTTCTTTCACAGGATGGTAAAATATTCCGATTGACAAAAACAATTAGGATTCCGGGTGCAAAGATTGAAGAGGGCAAAATTTTGGTCAGCTTTCTGGATGTTGATGTTGAAGCAGATCAGCCGGGTGCCGCCTATAACATCGGGCCGAGCAATTTTTCAATCCCCGGTTTTCAGGACTCGCCAAAATATGCGGGATTTTACGGTAAATCGAAGGGGTCAATGAGCGGTGGTTCTACCGAAAATGTAAAAGTTGTAACGCAAGACGATTTTGACAATGCCAAGAGCAAAATTTCGGAAAGCTTAAATCAAAAAATTCAGACCGATTTAGCTGCGCAAATTTCCAGTGACCTGAAAGTTTTGGAGGGCGCAACTGAAACAAAGATTACCGAAATAAAACCATCGGTTGATGTCGGGGGCAAAGCAGAAAAATTTATGCTTTCTATAACAAGCTTGGCAACGGTCTTGGTATTCAAAGAGGCAGATGTTTATAGTTTATTGCAGGGGAGTTTATCTGATAATCTTGACGGCAACAAAGAAATGGTTAATCAGATACCATTTAATTATAAAGACATGAAAATCGACATTGACAAAGGCCAGATGAGTTTCGGCGTCGCCGGTTCTCAAGAAATCATTTGGAAGGTGAATCAGGAAGAAATAAAAAAATTAATTGCCGGAAAGCAACAAAGCGAGGTACGCCAAATATTATCTGGTCGTCAGGAAATAAAAGAAGCCCAATTTTCGCTTTGGCCCTTTTGGGCAAAAAGCATACCCAAGCAGATTGACAAAATTAATATCACTATTGACTCCGTTAAATAAAAATTGAAAAATTTTAATTTGCATAAAAAATTATTCAACGGGGTTGACCCTGTTAGAAGTTCAATTAGTTTTTGAGGCGGGAAGATAATTCTTTATCGAATTGCCTACGGCTTACCTTTGTGAGATTATGCAGTCGGCGAGTTAAACTTCTAACGGGGTTGACTAATTTTAAATTGCGTTATAATATAAACCGAGGATTATCTAAGCCCAATATGGGGGAAAATCAGATAACTTAGCAGTATTTTAGACAGAGTAATCTAAAACAAGGAGTGTCTAACCAAAAAGAAAAAATTATAAAAATTGGAGAAGTTATTGAAGCATTGCCCAGTACCCTTTTTAAGGTTAGGGTAGAGAATGGAGATGAGATTTTAGCTCATTTATCGGGCCGCATGCGGCTAAATTATATTCGTATACTGCCGGGAGATAGAGTAAAAGTGGAATTGAGCTTATACGATTCAAGTCGAGGTAGAATTATTCAGCGGTTATCTTAGCAGATATTATCTAAAGCGGATAACAGATGAAAATCTTTTGTATCCGTCTTTTTTATGATTTATCCCGTTACATCCAGAAATCCCCTGCCTTTTAGGCAAAGGATGAACCCCGTTAGAAATTTTATTTCTAACGGGGTGAATGGAAAATAAAAAGAAGAGAACTTCTTGAATACCTTGTCTAAGGGGCGGATGTAACGGGATTTATTTATAGAAGCTAAAATAAAAAGTATGAAAGTACGAGCTTCAGTCAAAAAATTTTGTGCAAAATGCAAGATTGTCCACCGCAAGGGACGGGTTTATGTGATTTGTTCAAATAAAAAACATAAACAGAGACAGGGATAAAGCTTTTGCTCCGCAAAAGAATTTCTAATTTCTAATTCCCAATTTCTAAAATATCCCGCTTCGCGGGACTGGATTGGAAATTGAAAATTGGTAATTGAAAATTTTATATATATGCCAAGAATTGCAGGAGTAAACATTCCGGACAATAAAAGAATGGAGATTGCTTTAACCCATATCTATGGAATCGGGCGTTCTTTGAGCAGTAAAATTTTAAGTCAAGCAAAAATTGACCTAAATCTTAAAGCAAATAAACTTTCAGCTGAACAGCTTAATTTATTAAAAGATATTATTGAAAAAAAATATAAGATCGAAGGCGAATTGCGGCGGGAGCGGATGATGAACATAAAGAGGTTGAAAGACATTGGTTCTTATCGCGGAGTTCGCCACATAAGGGGCCTGCCGGTTAGGGGCCAAAGAACTAGGACAAACACCAGAACCGTGAGAGGAAATGTTCGAAAGACCATGGGTTCTGGCAGAAGGCCGGCAGCGGAGAAAACATAGCCTCGGTTTGTTGGCTCGCAAAAACGCAGTCAGCCCGTTGATTCAGAATATAAGGTTATCATTCAGCTGCTGCTCACGCTCGCCACGCCTTAGAAAGTAATAAAAAAATAGCGGGCGTGGCTGCGCGATGTTTTGCTCGCAACAAGCCTCGTCTTAGAGAGAAAATTATGGGAAAAAAGAAAATTATTGCTCAATCTGAACAAGATGTGCTTCGTGAAGAGCAGGAATTATCTGTTGCTCAAAAGAAAGCCGCTTTAGGATCAGACAAAATTAGATCAAGAAGGGTTGAAAAAGCGAGGGCTTTTATTCAATCAAGCTATAATAATACCATTCTGACACTGACAACTATGGACGGTGATGTCTTGGCATGGGCAAGCTCGGGAGGACTGGGCTTTAAGGGTCCAAAGAAAGCAACCCCCTTTGCTGCTTCAAAGGTGGTTGAGGCGGTCTTGGAGAAAGTTAAAAAATTGGGTGTCAGAGAGGTTGTAGTTTTTGTTAAGGGAATTGGCAGCGGCAGAGAAGCGGCAATCCGGGCGTTGGGCAGTCATGGTCTTGAAATTTCAGCGATTAAAGATATAACGCCGATACCGCACAACGGCTGTCGGCCGAGAAAAGTAAGGAGGGTGTAAAATAATTCAAATATCAAATATCAAAATGCAAAATGATCCCGCTAAGCGGGATAAAATGCAAAATGAAGGAAATTCAGAATTGATTTTAGCATTAGCTAATTTTAAAATTTGATACATTTGATGATGTCCAAACCTCGCGTTTAAGGGCGAGAATAAAGGCGTCCTTCGATTCCACTCAGGACGCCCTGAGCAACGTCGAATGGGCGTCGCTCAGTATCAATCTTGAGCATACTCTGGCCTAAAGACCAGAGAGTCGAAGGATTGATTTGTCATTTTGATTTTTTAATTTTACATTTTTAATTTGAGCGAAAGCGAATATGGCAGATCCAAAATGCAAAAAATGCCGCCGAGCTGGGGAGAAACTTTTTTTGAAAGGAGAGCGTTGTTTTAGTCCCAAATGTGCCATGGTTAAGCGGCCCGACCCACCTGGAATCCATGGCAAAGCAAGGAAAAGGAGAGGCGGAACATCTGAATATGGTAAACAATTAGCAGAAAAACAGAAAATTAAAAGAATCTACGGGATTCGAGAAAGACAATTTAAAAAATATGTACAACAGGCAATGGCAGCGCAGGGTGATACCAGAGAAATTTTATTAAAAAAACTGGAAACGCGCCTGGACAATGTTATTTTTCGCTTGGGATTGGCAAAATCAAGAACAATGGCGCGCCAGCTTGTCAACCACGGCCACATTTTGGTTAACGGCAAAAGAATAAATATTCCTTCTTATCAAATAAAGAAAGATCAGATTATTTCATTGAGTCCAAAAATAAAAGAATCGAATTTAATGAAAGATCTACCTACTATTTTAAAAAAATATGAAACCCCGCAATGGCTTATGCTTGAAAAAGAAAAAATTGAAGGGAAAATTTTAAATATTCCTAGCGCCGCTGATTTAGGCGATTTAAATCCAGCGGGTTTGGTAGTTGAATTTTATTCAAGATAAACTACGCTCGGGCATTGCCTCAAAAAACCGCAGTCGGCTGTCAAATGTAAAAACAAGTTTTAATCCAGCCGCTGCCGAGCCGCTCACCGCGCATTAGCTATTCCGTTGAAAAATTTAATGGCGCGGTTGCGCGATGTTTTTTGAGGCAATACCCTCGCTTTTTAAAAAACTATGCAAAATATACCACTTCCCATAACGCCAAAAGTTATTGAAAAAGAAGACAATCGGGCAGTTTTTGAAATTGAAGGTTGCTATCCCGGCTACGGCATAACCTTAGGGAATGCCCTTCGCCGCGTGCTTCTTTCTTCTTTGCCTGGGGCTTCGGCCACCGGTTTTAAAATAAAGGGAGTGCAGCATGAATTTTCAACAATACCGGGAATTGTAGAAGACGCAATTGAGATAATACTGAATTTAAAAAAAGTCAGATTTAAATTATACACCGATCAGCCGGTAATGGTTTTTATTTCGGCAAAGGGACAAAAAGAAGTAAAAGCATGTGATATTAAAGTGAGTTCGGATGTAGAAGTAATAAATAAAGATGTCGTTATTGCCACTTTGACTGATAAAAAATCGGAACTAGAAATGGAAATAAAAGTTGAAAAAGGCCTCGGATTTGTTCCCGTTGAGAGGAGAAAAAAAGAAAAATTGGAAATTGGGATGATTGCCATTGATGCAATTTTTACTCCGGTGCTTAAAGCAAATTTTGAAGTAGAAAATATGCGAGTGGGAGAAAGAACTGATTTTAACCGTCTTAAAATTGATATAGAAACAGACGGCAGCATCGCTCCCGAAGAAGCTTTTGCGCAGGCAGCCGAGATTTTGGTCAATCAATTTAAATTATTTTTAGAAATAAAGAAAGCAGAAGAGCAAAGCCAAAAAATTCGCGAAGAAGAAGCGTCGGAAGACGTTTTGAAGATAAAAATTGAAGACTTAAAGCTTTCCACAAGGACAATAAATGCATTGATTGAGGGAGGGATTAAGACCTTGGGGGGTTTGAGCAAAAAAAGTGAAAGCTCGCTCAAGGAAATCGAAGGAATGGGCGATAAAGGGATAAAAGAAATAAAGAAAATTTTCAAAAAATACGGGTTTGAGATAAAAGAATAAAAGGAGAAAGGAAACAAAGAAGTGCGTCATAAAAATAGAGGAAGAAAATTTGGACAGAAGAGGGACCAGCGTCGGGCGTTTTTAAAAAGCCTAGTTATTAATTTAATTATGCAGGGAAAAATAAAAACGACCGAGGCGCGCGCAAAAGAAATCCGCGGTCTTGCCGAGCGATTGATAACAAAAACGAAAAAAGGAGATTTGGCAAACATAAGGTTTGCCCAGAGATTTTTGCCAAAAACAGCTTTAAATAAATTAGTTAAAGAAATTGCGCCAAAATATAAAGAACGGGCCGGCGGTTATACCAGAATTGTGAAGCTCGGTCAGCGATCGAGCGACGGAGCACCGGTGGTTTTTATTGAATTTATATAAATTTTTAACCCATTTTCTATAACAAGGCAAATTTAAAAATTATGGCCGAAATCAAAATGCATAAAATTGATGCAACCGAACAAAAGCTGGGTCGCTTGGCAGCGCAAGTTGCTGTGCTACTGCGGGGAAAAGGCAAGCCGGCTTTTTTGCGGTATATTGACGCAGGCGATGAAGTCCAGGTTTTTAATATTCAAAATTTGAAATTTACCGGAAAAAAGCTGGAGCAAAAAATCTATTATAAGCATTCCGGCTATCCGGGCGGGCTGAGAAAAAGAACACTTGAGGAAGCATTTAAGAAAGATCCAAAAAATGTTCTGCGCCAAGCAGTTTTAGGAATGCTGCCAAAAAATCGGACTCGGGCAAAAATAATTAAGCGTTTAAAAATTTATCAGGGCGAAATTAAAAGATAAATCATATGGCTCCAAGAAAAAAAACAGTGAAAACTAAAAAAGCTCCGGCTGCCAAAGAAAAAAAAGAAAAAATTGAAGTTGCTGAGCCAGAAAAAATTGATGCGATTGACAAAGAAGATAAATCAGAAAAGCCAAAAAAATATTATGAAGCAGTCGGCCGGCGAAAAACTGCAATTGCAAGAGTCAGGCTTTTTACAATTAGGCCCATGGCCGAAGACGAAGGCAAAATTAGCGTCAATGAGAAAGACTACAAAGATTATTTCCCTTTGATGGAATTGCAGCAGACCGTTGAGGCTTCTTTGAGAAAACTCAAATCCTTAAACCGTTTTGAAATAATTGCGAAAGTGAAAGGCGGCGGCATTCACGCGCAGGCAGAAGCAATCAGGCATGGGATAGCCCGAACCTTGGTTAAATTTAACATTGATTTCCGCAAAAAATTAAAACGGGCCGGCTATTTAAAGCGCGACCCGAGAATGAAAGAAAGGAAGAAATATGGGCTGAAGGCAGCCAGGCGAGCACCGCAGTGGGCGAAGAGGTAAATTATTACAAATAAGAAAAAGCACCCAAGGAATTGAGTGCTTTTTTGTTTGATTGTTCAAATTTTTATTTCTTTCCGCGCTCTGTCATGCAGTGCCGATAGGCCGGCCAAAAGAGTGATTTGTTGTATTGGCGTATCCACATTATGACAGTCAAATTCATATCCCAGTCCTCTTTTCATATCATATCCCGCACCATGGACAGGATTTAGGCCGCAGGCATTTCCGGGGCAGCTAACATTCAGCCAGCCACTTTCGTAGTCAACTGAAGCACGAAAATGGAACTGGTCAAATTTGTGCAAGCCGAGCATACGATTGTAGGCGATTTTCATTGCCTGGACCATTTCAGGAACAGAGTTTGTCCCGAATAAAGAAGTCAACCATTTAACGAAGGGAATACTGTATTCTCCGCCCAGCGATCCGCCATGCATATCACTTCCAGTTATGGTATTAACTGTTATAAGTTGGGGGAATGGCTCTGACGTTTCTATTCCTGGGAATCGCGCTAATGTGGTAAAGATAGTGAAACTGGCCGAAATTGCATAGGCAGGTTGCCAATCAAAGATGCATTCTTTGCCTGTTCCTTCGCAATGGAAACAATCTCTCCTCAAATCTAAAAATTTTTGTTTGCCAGAACCATTGCAATCGCCACAAATTTCACCCGTCCATTTTTTAACCTTTGGAATTTTGACGACAAACTCAACAAAATTTCCTCTTTTTCCTACCCGAACAAAAGCATTATCAAACCCATAGTTTCCATTAAAATTGCCCGCGAAACTTTCAAATTTAAACTGTTCCTTGAGCGTTTTAACAATAGGCGCATCTTCTCGAATTCGAATGGGTTTAATACTGGCAATAAAATCTTTATGGATTTTTAGGATAATGGCTGGCTTTTTTTGCCGCCACGACAATTCATACCAGCAAGGAATGTTTTCTCGCGTAAGCAACTTTATGTTCATCACTTCGTCCTCCTTTCAATATTTGTTGTTACCCTCTGATGTGAAAGAGCAATACTACATCCTATAGTTAGGACCTTAATAAGTCAAGCGAATATAATTTGCCGTCAGTTAAAATATAGAGCAAATCATCGTTTTGATTATAATAAACTTCCGAAATCTTGCCTGAATGAATGTCAAAAGTATTTCTCATATCGCGGCCATCAAGCTCGGTTAGTTTTATAGTACTGTTGTTGTCGTTTCCCCGAACAGCAAAAATTATATGTTCATTGGTTTTAACCAACCACAAGGCCGAGGTTATTTTATCTGCAAAGCGCGTGATTAGTTCTTTATCTTGGGCTTTTCTATACGGCTGCGCCCAAACCTCCTTTAACCACATCACCCAGATTTCATGGTTTGTCCAAAAAAGAATTTTTTCATTGTCCGAAGAAAATTCTATTCCCTGAACTTCGTCTACCAGCAAATTAAAAATTTTAGTCTGTTTGTCTAAAAGATAAAACTTGCCGCCTGGCTGAAAAACCGCAGTCTGTTCAGGTGAAATTACTATTTGATAAATTTTTTGTTGTCCGGAGTCAGTTTTGCCGGGCTCTGGCAGGGGCTGTAAAGAAATTTGTTCTTTGTTCCTGCCCGAAAGGTCGGTTTTGAAAAGAATAAGATTGGATTTTTGCAGATAATAAATATCACTTTGATATAAAGTGAAACCCAGAACGTCTTTCAAAGTTGAGGAAGCGATTAGGGCCGTCTGCATCTGGACGTTTCTTTGATCCTCGGTTAAAAAATAATCTTTGGTTGAGGTGACATTATCGGTAACTAATTCAAGATTAAGTTTTTGCGGAATAAGGAAAATATTTCTTGCTTCGGTTGTGATCTGTTCTTCAATATTTAATTTTTTTTGCCATGTCAAAAAGCCGTCTTTAGATATTTGGATTTGATATTGGCCGGGATTCAGGCGGCTGACATAACTGGGCGTTGTATCAATTAGTTTGCCGTCAATTTTTATTTGCGCGCCGGCCGGCTGCGATTGGAAATAAAACGAGCCAGTTTTAATTAGTTGTTTACTCTCCCAATCAAAAGAATAACCCGTGGCGTAGAGCAAAACGCCCGGGGTGACAATTAAAAAAATCAATACAAAACCAAAAAATATGATTCGTCTGGTATTGCGCGTCATTTGATTTTAAGAATAGCACTTTTTCCCCCCACACCAAACGAAGATAGCGCCGTAGGCGCAGGGTTTATTTGGCTATCTGGACTCAAATAGGATAATTTAGTTATAGCACAAATGCAAGTTTTTTCAAATATAATTTTCGTTATGGTGTGGGGGTTTCTATAATTTTTCAAGGGCATCTTCTTCTATAAGAAACGGTAGACATTCTTTCATTCAGTGGCATTTATTGCCAATGTTCTTAATTTAATATAACATATAAGAGAATAATCAATAACTGATTTCTGTGGAAAAATTAATTATCAACGGCGGTAAGGATCTTGAAGGAAAAATTCAAGTGAAAGGAGCAAAAAATGCGGCGCTCAAAATTTTCCCCTTGGCACTTTTAACCAAAGAGCCAATTTTAGTTACCAATCTGCCCGAAATTGAAGATTGTCGGCGGGCGGAGGAAATGCTTATTGCTCTGGGTCATCGCGTAAAAAAAATAAAGCACGGAACCGTTGAAATACAATTCAAAAACAGGACCTGTATTAATCTGCCAGCCGATCTGGTCAATAAGTTTCGGGCCTCAATCTTGTTTGTCGGGCCGCTTCTGGCTTCCTGTCAGGAAGTCTATTTTCCTCATCCGGGCGGTTGCGTTATCGGCGCGGGAACCAGGCCGATTGATATGTTTCTTGATGGTTTTTCAAAAATGGGGGCGCGCGTTGAAATTTTAGAAAATAATTATCGGTTGACGGCAAAGAAACTGAAAGGCGCAGATATTTTCTTTCCGAAGATTACGGTGACCGGAACAGAAAGTTTGATGACGACCGCCTGTTTTGTTGACGGCGTCACTGTTTTGAAAAATTGCGCGATGGAACCCGAAATCCCGGCCCTGGCCGATTTTTTAAACAGCATAGGGGCACAAATCCAGGGCGCGGGCACGCCGATTATTAAAATCAAAGGCGTCAAAGAGTTAAAGGGAGGGGAATATAAAATTATTCCCGACAGAATTGAAGCCGGGACTTTCGCGATGCTGGCGGCCGCGTCAAATAACGGAGAGGTCTTGATCGAAAATTGCGAACCATTGCATCTTGAAGTACTTTGGGCGGCATTTGACAAAATTGGCGTTAATTATAGATTGTCCAAAAACTCGATTAGCATCTTGCCGTCAAAAAAAATATTGTCTTATGATATCACGACCCATGAATATCCTGGATTTGCCACGGATCTGCAGTCGGCTTTTACTGTTTTAATGACGCAAGCTCATGGTTCTAGTCTAATTCACGAAACTATTTATGACCGGCGGCTGCTTTTTTGCGACAGCTTGACCCAAATGGGCGCCAATATCATCATGGCCGATCCTCACCGTGTCGTAGTCAACGGGCCGACAAAAATGCACAGCCGCAAACTGGTCAGTCCAGATTTGAGGGCCGGTATGGCATTGGTTATAGCCGCCTTAATTGCGCAAGGCCAGACCGAAATTGACAATATTTATCAGATTGAGAGGGGATATGAAAATCTGGCAGAAAGATTAAAAGGATTGGGAGCTGACATAAAAAGAATAAAAGAATAATTTCTATGACGCCATTTTTCATCAAAAAAATCGGCATTGACCTTGGCACGGCAAATACGCTTGTTTTTGTTCCGGGCAAAGGGATGGTTATCAACGAGCCGACAGTTGTGGCTATTTCTTTAGACGATAATCGTATTTTGGCAGTTGGTAATGAGGCCAAAGAAATGCTCGGCCGCACGCCGGACACAATTATCGCTTCCCGTCCGTTGAGAGACGGGGTGATTGCCGATTATCGATTGACAGAAGCAATGCTGCGCTATTTTATAAATAAAACGATGGGGTCCATAAAAATTTTTAGGCCTGAAGTTATGGTAGCTGTTCCAGCCGGAATTACTTCAACGGAGCGGCGGGCAGTTGTTGATGCGACTTTAAACGCCGGCGCCAAAGCCGCTTATATTGTCAAAGAGCCGGTGCTGGCGGCAATTGGGGCAGGCATACCGATTAACGAGCCGGCGGGTCACATGATTATTGATATTGGAGGCGGAACATCGGAGGTGGCAGTGATTTCTTTGGGTGGAATTGTGGCATGGGCTTCTGTTCGGGTTGGCGGCAACAAACTTGACCAGGCAATTACCGAATTTTTGCGAAAAAAATATAATTTGGCGGTCGGCGAGCGAACGGCCGAGGAAATCAAAATTGCTATTGGTAGCGCTCTGCCGCAAAAAATTGAGCAGACTTTTGAGACACGCGGCCGCGATTTGATTTCCGGCCTGCCAAAAAATATTATCGTCAAATCCAACGAAATTACTGAAGCGATAGCGGACAATTTAAGAGAAATTATTCAGACGATAAAAATTGTTTTGCACGATACTCCGCCCGAACTTTCGGCCGATGTTATGGATAAGGGAATGGTTTTGTCCGGCGGAGGTGCGCTTTTGAAAAATCTTGATGAATTGATTTCGCAGGCAACCGGCGTGCCCTGTTATATAGCCGAGGACCCGCTGTTTTGCGTGGCAAAGGGAACGGGAATAGCGCTGGAGCATCTCGAAGTCTATAAAAGGAGCGTGATGAGTAAAAAATAAGTTTGTCTTACTTTTCTGTAACCAGAAAAGTAACAAAAGAGTTCTTTGCAGCGATAAAATTTTGAGAAATTTGGATTTGTCTCGCTAAAATCGCTATGCACGCCGCCTTTGGCGTCGCCCAAGGCATAGCACGCGATTTTTACGCTTGACTCATCTCAAATTTATTACAAAATTTTTCGCATGCAAGATTAATTTAATGTCAAAAAAAATAAAAATCTTAATTTTATTAATTACAGTAATCATAATAACAGCTGTCAGTTATGGAGTATATTTCTTTTTTATAAGAAATCACAATCGCATACTGACTATCGAACAATGTACAGTACAAGGAGGCGAAGTCAAAGAACCAGGGTCACTTTTTAGACCGGCATGCACCGGAACAAAATTTTTAGGAAAAGTTACAGGATATTTATGTGATTGTGTATGTTGCCGAAAATAAGTTATATTTTTAAATAAAGACATGACTATCGGTATAAATGCCGCTGCGGCTTTAAAGCAGCCACGGACAGGCGTTGAAGAATATTGTTATCAATTGATAAAACATTTAACGATGCTGCCAGAAGCCAAGGCGCATCGGTTTTTTCTTTACGTTCCAAAAAGTGACACCAATACCCGAATTCACTTAAATGACTCGAATAATAAATATTTCGATTTTGAATTGCCGATAAATTTCGAAGTAAGGAAGCTAAACTGGCCTTTGTCAATGTGGACGCAGATAAGGTTGGCATCTCATATGGTTTTTAATAAACCCGATGTGCTTTTTATTCCTGTGCACGTTTTACCGCGTTTCCATCCAAAAAATTCGGTCGTGACAATTCACGGCTTGGAATACGAATATTTTCCCGAATATTATCCGTTTTGGTTCAGAAATTATTTGCGCTGGAGCACTCGCTACGCGGTTAAGCATGCGAGAAAAATTATTGCGGTATCGGAGAACACGAAACGCGATATAATAAAATTTTATCGAGCTGATGTGGGTAAAATTGAAGTTGTATATCATGGCGTAAAAATTTCACGTTGCGATGTTCATTCCTCCGATTACATATTTCACGATCGTGAGATATGTAATCAGGGAAAAATTCCAACCTTATTATATATTGGCCGGATTGAGTTGAAGAAAAATATTTTAGGAATTTTAGAAGTATATAAGATTTTAAAAGAGAAATACAAAATTTCTCACGAGTTGATTTTGGCCGGCGCGCCGGGATATGGTTATGAAAAAATAAAGTTAGCGCTGACGGAGAACATTTCTCCGTTGCAACGGAGAAATGTTCTCCGTCAAGTGCGAGAGCTCGGTTATGTCAGCGAGGCGGAAAAATGGAAGCTTTTGCGAGGTGCGGACGCTTTTTTATTTCCGACTTTCTATGAAGGTTTTGGGATGCCGATTTTGGAGGCGCAGGCAGCGGGCGTGCCAGTGGTTAGCTCCAATGTTTCAAGCATTCGGGAAGTCGCAAGGGATTCGGCTTTGCTGATTGATCCAAATAATCCCGAACAAATTGCCCAGGCTGTTTATAAAATAATTGACGATAAAGCCCTGCGTGATAAGCTGATAGAATTGGGGTTTGATAACATAAAGAGATTTAGCTGGGAGAAATGCGCGAGGGAAACTTTACGGATAATGACAAGCTAACTTTTTAAAGAAAAAATTTTGCCGATGAAGGTTGCTCTGGTTCATGATTATCTTATACGATTGGGGGGCGCAGAGGGGGTTCTTTTGGAATTGTATAATCTTTTTCCTGAAGCGCCGATTTACACGCTTTTGTATGACGAAAAAAAAATGTCGCAGTGGTTTCCGCCGCAAAAGGTTCAAACATCTTTTTTACAGAAATTCCCAAAATTTTTAAAAAGCAGGTACAAGCATCTTTTGCCGCTTTTGCCGATTGCTGCAGAAAGCTTCGATTTAAGAGATTTTGATTTAGTTATTTCTTCCTCATCGGCTTTTGCCAAATCAATTATAACTCGGCCAGGCACCATCCATATCTGTTATTGCCATTCGCCCTCCAGGTTTCTTTGGGATTGGAGCCACGAGTATGTCAAAGATATGCATCTTGGTTTTGTTAGGTCGGTCCTGGCAAGAACCTTGGTTCATTATTTGAGAATTTGGGATAAATCTTCTTCAAAAAGAGTTGATTATTTTATTGCCAATTCAAGGGCGACCAGAGATAAAATAAAAAAATATTATCGCCAGGATGCTAAAATTATTTATCCCCCTGTTAAGCTTCCTTCTTTCAGCGAATTTATCGAAGCTCGAGATAAAAATTATTTTTTAATTATTTCTCAACTCACTTCTTATAAAAAAATTGATTTGGCAGTTGAAGCATTTAATAAATTAAAATTGCCTTTGGTTGTTATCGGGGAAGGTCCGGACTACAAAAAGCTACTTAAACTTGCCGCTCCCAATATCCATATTTTGGGATGGAGAGATGAAAAAGAAAAAAATAAGTACCTAAAAAATTGCACCGCTTTTATTTTTGCAGGGGAAGATGATTTTGGCATAGCACCGGTTGAGGCAATGGGTTGGGGTAAGCCAGTCTTGGCATTTGGAGCCGGAGGAGCGTTGGAAACCGTTCTTCGAGGCGCCACAGGCGAATTTTTTTATGATTCCACGCCCGAAATTTTGGCAGATGGCGTGCGCCGGTTGCGCGATAATTTATCAAAATACAGTCCACTTGTCATCCGTAAATGGGCAGAGAGGTTTTGCCAGGAAAAATTCAGGCAGGAAATTATGGATTTTGTAAAGAAACTGGGGTATAATGTAAATTAAATGTCGCTATTTAGCGACAAACCCAAGGCTACTTTTTTGTCAGCAAAAAAGTAGCCAAAAAACTGCGCGCAGGTGCAAAAATTTGATAAAATCGGACTCGCCAAGCTAAAATTGTCGTGGTAAACTCGTCGCTTTGCTCCTCCCCGCTGACAATTTTTTAACGCTCGGCTCGCCTCAATTTTCCGACAAATTTTTCACATGTGCGATAAACGAAAATAAAATTTTGATTTTTGCATTTTAATTTTTTAAATTTTTATGATAATCGGCCATCAAAGAATTTGGCAGTTTTTATCCAAAAGCGCGCAAGGCGGGCGTCTGGCACATGCTTATTTATTTGTTGGTTCATCTGGAATCGGGAAGAAAAAAGTTGCCTTTGAATTTGCGAAACTCCTTCAATGCAAAAAGCCTCTAAAAAAACAGGGGAATTTTGACAGCTGTGGCGAATGCCGCGATTGCCTTTTGATTGAACGAAACCAGCACCCGGACGTATTATTAATAGAGTCGGATAATGAAACGTCAGAGGCAAAAGAAGAAGAAAAACAGACAAAAATCCAGGAAATTAAAATTGAGCAGATAAGAGCTCTGCAGCACCAGATTAATCTCTCGCCATATTCGGGCGAGCATAAAATAGTTATTATTGATTCTTCAGAGAATTTGACTCATGAAGCTGCCAATTGCCTTTTAAAAACTCTTGAGGAACCGTCTCAAAAAAGCGTTTTGATTTTGGTAAGTTCCAGCTGGCAGAAGCTTTTGCCGACTATTGTTTCGCGCTGTCAGATGATAAATTTTTTGCCGGTTAAAAGCCAGGTAATAATTGAAGGATTACAAAAGCTTGGCGCCAAAAATAAAGCAAAAATTATTCAGGCGGTTCGTTTTGCCTGCGGCAGGCCGGGAGTTGCACTGAAAATAATGAATGAGCCGCAATTTTTAGCAAAAAATATTCAATTGATTGAGGATTTGGAGAGATTAATGAAGAAAGATTTGGTGGAGAGATTCAGATATGCTAAAGATTTGTCGCAAAATAGCGTTAGCGCAAAAGAAGTCTTGGACCAGTGGGTTATTTGGTTTAGGGATAAAATTCTTTCTGAGTTGGGCAACAAAAATCTTCTGGTTTTGGGAGAGGAAAATTCCAAAAACATTTTCTCTTTGGCAAAAATTATTGAATCAATAAAAAATATCCAGCAGACTCAGCGGCTGCTTGAAGATAGTAGTTTTAATTCAAGGCTAATTTTAGAGAATTTAATGCTGAAGATTTAAAAAAGCGGTAGTTCAAAGTGCAAAATTCAATTTGATTTTTGATTTTTGACCTTTGAATTTGAGCAAAGCGAACTATGTATCAAGAAATTATTAAAAATATCAGGCCGAACTTAGACAAAGTTTTGGAAAAGCTAAAACAGGAAATTTCTGTTTTGCGGACCGGTCAGTCCAGTCCGGCGTTGCTGGAAAACGTGATGGTTGATTGTTATAATTCTAAAATGCCGCTTAATCAGCTGGCCGCAATAAATGTGCGTGGTGCCAGGGCCCTTCTTATTCAGCCCTGGGACAAGACAATTATTAAAAATATAGAAAAAGCTATTGTTGGTTCGCTTCCCGGGTTAAGTTCTGCAATTGACAGCGATGTCATAAGAATAAATTTGCCTTCTCCCAGCGAAGAAACGAGAAAAGAGCTGGTTAAGTCGTTGCATCAAAAACTTGAAGAAGGAAGAATTGCAATTCGTTTGGTAAGAGAAAACACTTGGAAACAGATTCAAGATTTGGAAAGAGCAGGAAAAATACGCGAAGATGATAAATTTAGAGGCAAAGAAGAACTTCAGAAGGTGGTTGATGAATATAATAATAAAATAAAAGAAACTGGAGAGAAGAAAGAGGGAGATATACTCACCGTATAATTTCCAATTTCCAATATCCAATTTCCAATCCAGTCCCGCGGAGCGAGACATATTATGCATTTAGACATTGGACATTTTATTGGAAATTAGAAATTGGGATTTGGAAATTTAAGGATTGGTGAATTAAATTATGCTTTTAACAATTCTTATTTTCATTGTAATATTAGGCCTTTTGGTTTTTGTCCATGAACTGGGCCATTTTTTGGTTGCAAAAAGGAACGGTGTAAGGGTTGACGAATTCGGATTTGGTTTCCCGCCAAGAATTTTTGGCATCCAAAAAATAAAGAAGTCTAAACAAGAGATAGCAATAGTTACAGAAGAGCATGGCATCAGTCTAATTTCAGAAACCTACAGTTCAAAGACGGATAAAGAATTGATAAAAATGGAAATTCAGGAAAGCCAGACTATAATTAAGCCTTTACCGTTTAAAAAATGGCGTTTTTTTTGGAGGAACGGAAAGAGAGATGAAAATTTTGGAGAGCAAACAGTCTATTCAATAAATGCTATCCCTCTTGGCGGATTTGTGAAAATTTACGGCGAGGAAGGAGAAGGCGTAAACAGCAGCCGTTCTTTTGCTTCAAAAAAAGCCGGGCAGAAAGCAAAAATACTTTTTGCGGGCGTAACAATGAATTTTATTTTAGCGGTTTTTTTATTCAGTCTGGGAAATATTATTGGCTTGCCAACTGCAATAGACGATAGCCAAGTTGATAAATATCCTGGCGCCAAACTTCAAATTGTGGGCACGAGCCGGAATTCACCGGCTGAAGCAGCCGGTCTTAGAGCTGGGAATTTTGTAATTGCACTGAAAAATAAAGAAGGAAAAGTCCTTGAGGGTATAAAAAGAACCGCTGAATTTCAAGCGTTTGTGGACAGCGAAAAAGGGAAAGAGATTATTCTTGTTGTCGAGCGCGGCAGTTCCAATATCGAAGTATCTGTCGTTCCAAGAACCAATCCTCCCCAGGGTCAGGGGCCGTTGGGGGTTGAACTGGCTACCGTGGCCAATATCAGCTTGCCCTGGTATAAGGCTTTATGGGAAGGATTTTTAACTACAATAAATTTAATCTGGCTGCTTTTAGTTGTAATTTTCCAAGTTTTAAAAAATTTAATAATTCAAGGCAAAGCAGGGGTAGACATCGTGGGGCCGGTGGGTATATATACATTGACAAATCAAGCGGCTGGCATGGGTTTTATATATTTGCTTCAGTTGACTGCTATTCTTTCCATCAATTTGGCAGTAATTAACGCTTTTCCCTTTCCGGCTTTGGACGGCGGCAGAGTCTTGTTTTTAATGATTGAAAAAATTAAGGGTTCGCCGGTTAGTCAGAAAGTTCAAAATTTGGCTCATTCTATTGGGTTTGCCCTCTTGATTTTATTGATGATTGCGATAACATATAGAGACATTGTGAGATTTTTCTGATTATTGCCATTTAAAGTTGCGTTACGAATTGATACGAATTTTGGCGTTCATTGTAGTTAAATGTATTCTATGTTTATGGTGGAGCGCCTCGCTAATATTTACGAATAAAAATGTTTAAAAATTTTTTTGGAACAATTTCTAAAGACATTGGAATTGATTTAGGGACGGCCAATACCCTGGTTTATGTCAAGGGCAGAGGGATTGTAATCAATGAGCCTTCGGTTGTGGCAATTAATCAAAAAACAGGGCAGATTTTAGCATCGGCCAAGAGGCAAAAAGAATGGTTGGTCGTACACCCGGCCATATTGTCGCGACGCGTCCCCTTTGCGAAGGAGTGATTTCTGATTTTGAAATAACAGAACAGATGCTGCGATATTTCATAAATCAGGTGTGCCGGGGAAGTATTAAATTTTTATCAAGGCCGCGAGTGGTAATCGGGGTGCCTTCGGGAGTAACCGAGGTT
>Ga0100401_1000758_pt1 | contig 26649 bp, 37 predicted proteins | sample CryGeymeta201525_FD_80421 | JGI IMG/M metagenome (GOLD analysis project Ga0100401, IMG submission 80421) | Groundwater microbial communities from Crystal Geyser aquifers in Utah, USA - Crystal Geyser metaG 2015-25 | ecosystem: Environmental > Aquatic > Deep subsurface > Groundwater | place: USA... | reverse complement strand
TTTTTCCCAGTGAAAGGCGCTGCGCACCTCCCGCAAGCCCTCGGCACCCTCTGCAGACCGCCCGCTTCAACTAAAAATTCGAAAATCACCCTGCCCGAATGGCTTTTCGAATAGGGTCTAGGTTGTGCAAGCCGGGGCAGAGTCAGGAGCGCACTACCGGGTCTGACGGTGAGCAGCAGATGGAATCTAGGCGAGTGGTGGAGTTACCCATTGACCGCGAGGCTGTTCATAGGGAAAGCCGAGGCCGATGGAGATGCCCCGGCCGGTCGCACCGAGCCACCCGCCCTACCTAACTCTCCGATCCATTAGCTTTCCATGCCGAGCTCCGCCAGCACGGCCTCCGCTCGGGATTGAGATTGTTTCCGGTCACCGATGCCAGCATCCCGGTCGAACTCGATCTCCTCAGGTCCATCAGGCCGGATCCTGAGAATTCCGAGTATCTCCCACGCACAGGAGAATTGGAAGGCGCAGAGTCCTGTCGCAGTGGCATGGCGGGTGAAAACCTCAATGAGTCCTTCCCCTTCGGAATGCTGAAACCGGCAAAGAAAAATTTGGTTCATCCGGTTGACCCGCCAGACGTTGCCTTCCGATGCCCGGCTCCAGGCCAACAGGACGGCGCGCGCCCATTGCTTGCTGATGATCTCGGTCAATTAGTCCTCCATGGTGTTTCGTGGTTGATGGTCCGGCAGCTGGACGGACCGGATTGCTCGGATGACGGACTCCACCGAAGCAGGTCCTTCCGGAAATGCTTCGGCGAGCACGTGCCTGAAATCCCCCGCCCGCACTCCCGGCAGATGCCGCAGTGGATTGATGATCCTTCCTTCCGGGTCGATGATGACGATACGCCTTCCCCCTTCGGCGAAGGCGTAGCCTAGCCCTTGCAGCCGAGAGACGAATTCCGGTCCGTCGCAGCTCGCTGCCCACACATTCCCAATGACTGGATCCCGTGTCGGGCGTCGCTTGGTTGAGGTCCTCTTTTCACGGCTTCTTTCCCGTCCCGGACAGCGAATAGTTCCTTGGTTTCGTTCGTATTGGGAAGCGAATGCCGAAAGCTTCCGCTTCGAATGTGACAGGGTTGCTACCACTCCGGTAAAGGGATGATTTCGGTTGACCACCAGATGGATATGAGGGTGCGGTTCGTCGTTGTGACATACGATCATCGCCTGGTGTTCGTCGAGGCCGAGGACCCGCAAGGATTCATCAGCGGCAGCAAGCATCTCTTCCCGGCTCGGGGTTTCGTCAGGATGCCAAGACAAGGAATAGGAATAGCATGGTTTCGTCACCTCCCGGCCTCCCCTCCCCCTACCCGCCGCTTGTTTCAGTCGGTCCCGCGATCGGTGCGTGTATGCCATGATCTTCCAGGCTTTGTCCGGTGAGTCCGCCAGCAGATTGCGATATTCGATCCACTCGACCCGCTCGGTGCTGTCGGCTTGTTTGTCGTGACAGAAATAGGCCCACGCACGCCTGAAGTCAGCTCCGCCTTTCGTGATGAACGGAACCATCAATTACCCTCCCCGCCGACGGCCCGGTCGATGAGCCGGTTGATCCTAATACACAACTCCTCAACTTTTGGTGAAACCCGGCCGAATATATGTGCATTTTTCACCAACTGATTCATATTATGTCCCGCGAAATGAAGCTCCTTGATCAGAACCGGATCGACGGCCGGAACGATGCGAACAACGGGATTCACTGCTTGACCGAACACCCGCTCGCGGGCGACATGGTTCACTGAAAGCGACATGGCCGCAGCGTTGAATTCCAGCCGTGCGAACTGAGATTGGGTCGTCCGGAAGCTGACGACGCGCCCCTTCTTCCGGTGGTGTTGTGCTTTCGGTCTAGCCATTCAGACCTCCGACAAATCTCTCCCGTTGCTCTGGCAACGGATCAAACCTGGAGGATGCAATGGAGGGGCGGTCAGCCGCCTCCTTGCCAAGATGGTATTTGTATGCCTTTAGGTATACAAATACACATCTTGCCCGACAACCGGCTGACACCGGTGTCGTTTTTGTAGACACTCTCACATGATCCTTCATCTCGGGGGAGCTGGAATGGGCGGAAAACCGGGTGCCGGTCTTATGCATGACGCCGGACCTGTGTGCAGAGAACGGATGGTGGCGGCACGTATGAGTATTCATTTTCATTTCTCTTCTCTCCTATTTTACGGTTCATAAAAAAAGCCCTCTGGAGAGGGCTTGTTTTCGTCTACAGCTATGCTTTCGGTCGCGATACAGAACGACCGCTTCCTTGAAAGCGATCCGTTTGAGCCATTCGTGTTTCTGCACAAGCAAGCGCCCGCGTCCGTATCGGGGGCCAGGCTGGTTGTGGCCCATCAGCTCGTTGATGATCTCCTCCGGAGCCTGCACGTCCCGCAGGCGATCCTTGAACGTATGACGAATGCTGTAGAGCGAGTGCTCGTCTGAAGGAAGCAGATCGTTCTCCCGCAGGAATTTGTTGATCGCTCCCGAAGCGTGATCGGGCTTGGCCTGGTAGCGCGTGAGTCCGGTCGGAGCGATCCGCTTCGCCGCCTCAAGGGCAACACCCACGAGGGGGATGCGGCGCTCGGTCGTTCCTACCTTCAATGAGCGCAATGAGTTCTTCTTGATCCAGATGTGGGGGATTTCCGCATCCAGCACGTATTCCTCTGGCAACAGGCCGATCAGTTCCGAAGGCCGCGCTCCCGTTTCGATCATCATCAGCATCAGCAGACGCGCCTCCATGTTAAGCTTCCCGAGCACGGGACCTCGCAGGAAGACATCCCGGACATGGTATGCTTCGAACGGCGGCCTGCTGCGCTTCGGGCTCTTGAAGCGCGTGCCGGAGAATAGCGGTTCGAACTCCGTCTCGATCTCAAGATCGCGGCCGACCGCGACCAGAATGTCCTTCACGGCCGCAAGCTGCTTGTTGGCCGAATTGCCGGCCAGATCCTTGTCCGCGATCCTCTGCATGAGGTAGGATTTGAACTTGAGCACGTCTCCCCGCTCGATCCCCGCCAGCGGCTTGTCGCCGACGACGCTGATGAAAGTTTCAAAAGCGGTCTGGCGCGGAACCTTGTATTTGCGGGCCTGGTGGTTGGACTTCTCGGTCAGCCGGTCGTCGATCAGCGGCCAGTAGAGTTCCAGCGATTCAGACAAGCGTGTTTCAGGCGCATCCACTCCACCCAACAGAGCTTCTCGCTGCATCTTCGAACCCGACCCGCCGAGAGCCTCGACGCGGGCGAGGATCTCCTCAACCGGCTGCCCGGCCACCTCGGCGATGTTCCGATATGCGAAACCATGTGCTCTGGCCATTTGCCGAGCCCGACGGTAGCGCGACAAATTCCGATCCCCCGACCCGGTGCGAACCAGATCCGCCCAGTATTGCTCGATGAAATCATCGTGGATGCCAGCCGCCCGCTCGGCCTCACGACGATTTTTCGTCTTGAGCGACATGCGGATGAATTTCCGACCGTCATAGGGTTTGAGGTGGGACGGAACCCGCCGGAAATAATAAAACCAATCCCCGATCAGGGTGAGATGTGTAGCCAGTTCAGCCTCCGAAATTGTAATCAAATTTGTATCCAAAAACAATGTATCACGAATGATCTCGCGATTGCAAGCGGCATGAAAAAGCAAGTGATATCAATTACTTGAGAAGGATTGGAATGATCATTTTTTCTATGGAAATGGTGCGGGTGGCCCGCACCGAACAGCAAGCCGACGATTGCCCAAACCCTTGTTTTCATTCAGTTTTTCCATTCATTCGTTTTACCAAATAATTAAAATGTATCCAAATTTGTAGCCTGTTTTGTAGCCTGTTTTGTATCTCTATTTCTGGTCGTTCCATCGTCTCGCTCTCCGCAACGCGTCTGACTTTTCCACCCATAACTCCAGCTCTCGCTCCAGCCGGACGAAAATGGGTAAATACCGATGATCTCCCTCGGCGACGATTTGCGCGAGAATGCGCAGGGACCGCTCGATCCTCCCCTGATCGACCGGACGCTCCATCCGCCGTCTGGTTGCCTCGGCAAGTTCGGGGACGGGCATGAAGCCAGTTGAATCATTGGATTTCGCCATATATGCTCAAGATCCATGCCAGATTGCGAGAAAGATGAATGAATGGCTGATGACGAGCGAACCAATTTCCTGAGCCTTTTCACAAAAGCCCTCGTGGCGACATGCGTTCGCAACGGGTATTTGGAAACCCTGCACGCAGGCATCCAGCCCGCATCCAAGACAGGCGATTATTCGGATGTGAAGGTCGTCACGCCTTACGGTGAGATTCCCTGGCGCGACGTCTCCAAGTTCGATGACGATCAAATGAAGATCCTGATTAAAGACATTGTTGACAGTATCCACACCGTGCTGCTGCAGGAAAACGATTCCAAATACCTCCTTGAATTCATCCGCTCCGCCCGTCCCTACTTCGCTGACTGGGATGAACCGAAAATCAACGCGGCCTTGTTGAAAAAGCCCTAGATCCCCTCCTTGCCACTCGAAGCTATTCAGCAACTTTTCGATCCGCTTCGTAACGATACTTTCGCATCGGTTCCGAGACTCTATGAAGCACAGAGGGGAATGAGACGGGACGGGCGAGTGCTGTGCAGCGTTATTTTGATCCGTTTCGTGTCGTATCTCTGGTCGAGATGGATAGCCTGCCGAATCCATCATGGCCGTGGCTCCAGAGTCTCGCGATCAAGGATATGGTCGACGGCCTTCTGGGCATGCCCGGCGGCTTCGACGAGCCAGCGTTGATTGGCTCCCTGCTTGAGCACCTTGAGCCAGGCTTCGATGTAGGCGGCCGAGTTTTCATGATCATCCATGACGATGCCAGCATGGGCGCAGAGAAAAGCCGCGCCAATTTCGGCGACGAGCTCTTCCTTCGAGTAAGTGGTTCGGTCCGTCCTCCCCTGCCCCTTGTTCTCAAGGAGGGTTTTTCGTGCCAGCCGCTTGGCCGCTCCGGTCGAGTGAACCATCTCATGAAACAGGCTTTTGTAGAACCGCGTTCCGCTTTCGAAATAGGCGCGATGAGGAATGTCGATGCTGTCCTCTTTCGGCCAGTAGCAGGTTTTCGTCGAGCGGCCCTCGTGGATCGCAGGCGGATTTGGCATGCCGGTGACGATTAATCTGGCTGCGTTGGTCCGTTCGTCCGCCGTCACAGGCGGGAGATCAGCTTGCGGAAACTCCACACCATCGATCTGGCAGGCGTTGAACACCGTATAGTGGCGCAGGTAGCGACGGTGCTCTTCGCTGCCATCAGGGCGCTCCTTGTTGTAGGTTCCAAATTTGACGACCAAGTAACCCTTCTCACCGCGCCGAACCTGGCCGCCGCGATCCGTTGCCTGCTTGTAGGTCAGGAACCAGGGGGAGGTGTATCCCGCCATCGCTAAAAGCATCACATTGATGCCCCGGTAGTCCTTACCCGACTGGAAATTGCGCGGAAATCCGACGGTGGCCGCGTGGGGCGAGTGCCACGGCACGACGCCTTCCTCGAGTCTCTCGATAATGCGTTGAGTGACCCGCTGATAGATGTTGGTGAGTTCCTTGTGGTCTCTTGTTCGCTGCTGTTTCGCCATGCATAGCTCCTGTTGGTTGGATATACGGAAACGGCCCGCTGCCGGAACGACAGCGGGCCGTCAAATCGAAGAAATCTCCCGCGACGGCATCGAATTGAGACGGCCCGGCGGAAGACTGGCCGAATGGCTAGGGTTCGGGATCTCCGGCCCGCTCCTTGTTAAGCTCCGCCCGCAGATCGCGGATTTCGGCATAGGCCTGACGGGCCAGCTCCGACATCCCGAGCAAGTCCGAGCTGTGGAAGCTCTGGCCATCGTGAAGCTCGCCATCCTTCTCGTAAGTCTTGGCGAAGCTGGCCGTGTAGAACGGACCCTTCTCCCCTTCATTGCGCCAGATGGTCACTTTCAAAAAGCCGTCTCGAAGCGTGTCGACCGGGCCTGAGTGTGTTTTCTTAGTCATCGTTTTCTCCTTGGTTTCGATGGTGGAAAAAGAAAACCCCTCGCGCCACGGGCGGGAGGGGTTTTCCAGTGGTCAATCCTCCCGAAGGTGAAATCTCCCACTCTAGAATCAAACTATCACATATCGGCGAAAAGTGTTTCAGCCAATGTGTTTCAATGTGTTAAACGCCGTTCCATGCCCGGCTGCGCAAGGCTTTGAAGTCCTCGCCGTGCGGGTCGATGCGGTTCAGGTGGCGGACGATCATGGCGAGACTGTCGTTAAGTTCGCGCCACAGCGTTGGCTTGCTGCGGTCGAATTCCTCGCAGAGGATTTTCCAGGGAACGCGGTTGGCCCGCATCCACACGATTTGCTGCCTCGACCGGTCGAACAGCCGCAGCCAGTCCATCACCACCTCCGAGAAGGTCACCTCCGCAGGCATCGGCGAACCGAGACTCGGCATGCCGTTGATCGCATCGTAGAAGCGCTCCCACTCGTCGCGCAGCATCGGCGGCCACAAAGTGTGATATCCCGAAACCCGGGGTTCCGGCAACCGGCGATGAATGGCGGCGGCCTGCATCAGGAAACCCATGACAATTTTATCATTCCAATAGAGCGTTGGAGTCATGTGCATGGGGATTCTCCTTCATAAAGCCGCTTCGCGATTCGCCCGAGGCATTCGCGATCGAGTCCAGTCAGGCAGGGATCGGAAATGTGAACGATCAGCATCGAGCAATCTTGCCAGGCCTTACGGCGCAGCTCCGCGATTTCCTCGGCGTTCAGAGCCGAACGTCCGAGCATACCCGTCAAAGAGGATCGAGGGGCATTATGGTTAGAGTCCATCATGGGAACCTCCCTCGGACCGGGTGCCCGCCTCGCGGAAAGTCTTTTCGACTTTGATGCCGCGCAGCCAATAGACGACGGTGTCTGCCCGGTAGGCGGCGCGCTCGGCCTCTTTGATCAGGGCGTCGAGCTGCTCATGTTCAAGCCGGAGCAATTCCTGCGCCGGGGTTTTTTCGATGTCCTCATATCGGACGGTTTGCTGGGTCATGATCGTTTCCTTTCGTTGTAGTTGATCATTCCCAGCATCGGGCATCGCCGGGGTGCGCGCCTGGTGCGTGTCCGGTGTCCGGATGGTGATGCCCGCACCACCGGCCACGGGTGGCGACCACCATCTCATGCGAATGCATGCCGAAGCACCATGACGAGGGTGCCCTCAGGGTGCGGTGAGCACCGGAATGCGGAGAAATGAATTCGTCGGCATGGGCCCCATTGACTCAATCGGGTTTTTCGGGAATCTATACAACCGCGAGTAATCGAGGCGTGTCTAAACAGCAGACAAGGAGTGTCGCATGCCCCTCAGAATACCGAAACGAACCTGGCTCACTCTTGACGAAGCCGGGAGGCATTGGAATATCGACGAAATCGAGTTGAGACACTGGCTAACCAGCGGCTGGCTAAAAGCCCATGTCTGGCTGCCGATCATGATCGTAATCCGGCGGGACGGTCCGCGTGATGGGGATGACAGCACTTCGGGGTTCCATCACTGGGAGGGCTACACCGTACTTTCCCGCTACCAGTGCCGGCGACTGTTCCGGCGTGGAACCATCCGGCTCCGGGACATCACCGACGACCGCAACAACCGGCTGTATGCGCTTCCGGACTCCGCTGATGATCTTGTGATCAAATCGGACGATCTGGTGATCCTTGAGGAGAACCGCGAGCCCATCGAGCGGATACTTGCTTCTCTTACGGAATCCCGTGGCAACGTCGCGACCGACCGACCGGCAAACGAGTCCTCCACCTCCAGAGAGCCGTGTTTCAGATCGGTTCGGCTCGGACACGAGATCCATCACTTCGGCAGCGTGCAGTCGTCGGTCATCCAACTTCTGTATCGGGCCGCTGCCCAAGGCCGACCGTGGCGCAATGGGAAACAACTTCTGCGCGACGCCGGGTCGCAGTGCTATACCCTTTCAAACCTCTTCAAACGCAAGCCTGCCTGGCGGCTGGTCATTGTTTCGGATGGCCGTGGGCGCTACCGGCTCAACGAAACCCTGCTGGCCTCCGTCACGGATCAGGCACGGCCATGGACTCCGTGACTTGTAGACTCTGGACGTGGCAATCCCCTTGCGCCACCTCCTGCAATATGCGGATGACCCGAACATCCTGAAGCTGGACCGCCTGCCAAAGCTCGCGCAAGTCGCGACCACCGACTTCGATTTCCAAACCGTTGAACTTGAGAACCACCGTATCCTTTTCGAACACCCCTTGCTGAAACGCGCTCCAAGGCAGCATTCGCTCCCTCTCCGCAAGAACGAGGGTCAATGTCGGTGTTCCGACCTCCGTATCGAAGCACTCCGGTGAATCACCCATGATGTCGTCGGCGGTTCATCTCGTTGATCTGTCGCAGCAGCAGTCCGGCGGGATGCCCCTGCAGCGCTCTGGTCACGGCCATGCCCCGCCTCATTCTCCTAAGAGTTTCGGCACGGGTAAGCTGCTGTTTGTGCTCCTTTCGGAGCTGATCGCTCTTGGGCTCTTTTGCTTCGGCACCTGCCGATTTTGGTGAATTCATCGTCTCCCTTTCGCTCTCAGCGTTCCGGGGGACCAACACTTGGCCGTCGCTCTCGTGCTCGATCTGCCTCCGGCATTCCACCGCATTCCCCACCGCCCGCACCAGCTCCCGGAACCTTGTTTCACCAAGCCGCTGTTGCTGGAGTTCGCGGACCCGGGTTGCCGTGGAAGTATGCATTTTTGCGGAACGCCAATCGCGGACGAAAGCTTCGACAGTGCCGCTTTCCGGCTTTTCTCCAAAAGCGACTTCGTATTCCTCCTTGAAGCGTTTCACTGCCGCCGACTTCCCTTCCTTGATGAACTGCTCGATACGCTTTTTGTCCGGAGCCCGGCCGAACGCTTCGGCATATCTCTTTTCAAAGCTCTTCCTCTGAACCGTGCGCTGGCTGAGCAGTTGTTCCATCTTCCGGTCGACCGCTTTCAAGCGAAAAGCCTCCCCCGCTGTCTCGGTCTCGTAGCCAAGCTTCCGGCATTCCTCAGCAAGCTCGCGATAGAAGACCTGCCTGATCGAACCGCCTGCCTCGTCACCCATCTGCTTGGGTTGGAGTGCGAGCCAGCGGCGGTCGCCCTCGTCCCGCGTCAGGTTGGCGAAAACCATGTGGGTGTGTAGCTGGGGGTCGAGCATCCGGCTGGTGTCGTGGCGAAAGACCGCCGCCACCGCGTTGCCCGTTAGCCGCAGTTCCTCAGTGTGATAGGCATGCCCCGACCGGACACGGATCGCCGCGTTGGATTCCAGTCGTTCGAAGGCCCGGACGACGCAGCGGTCATAGGCCGCGATGACTCGTTCGTCACCCCCGGTCATGGCCGCGATGCTGACCGACTTGGGAGCCGAGATCACGAAATCATGATAGGCCACCTTCGCGCTGCGCGGGCGGAGTTTCTCGCCGGTGCCGGGATGGCGATTGGATCGCAATGCTTCGAAGGTCTTCTGGTCGACCGACTGACCCTCTAGGCCGAGCATCTTCGCCGCCTTGCCGCGCCAAATGCCGACGACCCGTTCACCTTCCGAATAGTAGTCATTCATCGAGAGATGTTTGCTCATGTAACCGCTGCCTCCCCTGATTTGACTGACAGTAATCATAGATTGTCTCGCTCGATCGGCGCCTCTTCGTAGTGGAAAACCTTTTCATTGGATCGCCGCTTCCGTCGCACCCGGGAATGAGGCGATGAGGCCGGACGGAAGATTGGGGATGAGGGTGCAGCTTCAGACTCCGGTGCGGACCGCATTTTGCCAATTCCCCGCCTGACACAATACTGCCTGACGGCCTCGCGACTGACAGCTGGCCCTCCGTTCTCAGCGAGCCATGAGGCAACCATGCCATAGGGCCAGCCAGCCGACCGCATCGCCGTAATATCGCTTCGCCACATCTCGAGCCGGCTACAGCGAGGAGATTGATGGGTTTCGAATTTCCGATCCATTCATCATTGGATACGGAAGAACTCCCTTGCCGACCCGTTGTTTTTCACCTTGGCAGAAGCTTGTTCCACACTTGGCAGCAACTTGTCCTGGGCTTGCATCAACCTTGGCGAATGCTTGGCATCGTCGCCCTTTTCCTAAGCGCGCAGCGCTTAGGGTATTGTGTCTTGGCCTCTTGCATCTTGGCCTCTTGCATCTTGGACTCTTGCATCTTGGACTCTTGGACTCTCGGACTCTCGGGCCTTCTCTCACTGGTCCAGTCCCATGACTGTCTCCTTTCGTTATGACCAGCGGGCGGAATTGCCTGCTGATCCGACAAGGAGAGACGCGGGGTCAGAATATCGGCGAAACACTTTCAGGGGGGGCGAATGCGGGATAAGGCGGAAGACAGGTGCGTACAATCAGTTGGTCAGGGGATTCCAAACCCTCGAAAAGGAAAACTCCTTGAAGTCCTTCGTATTGATCGTGGCGAACTCGGACACGCCGTGGTGCAGCAAGGTGAGTGCGATGCGGGCGTCGATGATGCGACGGAATCCCGCCCTTGTCCGGCCCGCCCAATCCCAGAGCTCTGGGGTCACGGCGGCATCATAGTCGATGATCTGCCAGCATTGGTTGCTCTTGAGCGCCGCGCAGTAGTCGTGCGCGGCTTTTGCACTGAGCGGCTTTGAGAAAATCGCCGGATTCCGGAGCGCCATGTAGAGTTCCATCAGGTTCAGCTCGCAGAGCGCGAAGTCCTTGCTCTGCGCGTGATTTTTCAAAAAAAGATTGGCGCGCTCGCACAGGGGCGAATTCGCGTTTGCCGCATGGATGAGGATGTTCGTGTCGGGGGCGATCATCACCTGATCGTCCTTTCCGTCAGGGCTTCGGCTTCCACCCTGATGCCAGCCGGATCGGAGAGCGTTTCGCCGAGATCCAGCGGTCGGGGCGGCTGCCACTGCTCCCCTGGAACCCGGCCGCTTGGGAAACGCTCCGCATATTGCTCTCCTGCGCGGCGGATCACTTCGGTAAGCGACCATTCCTGCTGGCGGGCGATTTCCTTGAGCCGCTGGTAAAGCTGGTCGGGAAGCTGAATCTGGGTCCTAGTCATACAGCAATCATATAGTGATTAAAATTTGATGTCAAGGATCTTGACAATGCCTAAAAGTCGCAGACGCTGTCTTTGGTGGCATTAATGCCTTTCTCGGGAGACCGCCACGCGGCGGAAGGGGATTGGCAGGTCGCACGGTTCCGCATAAGGATCACCGCGACCGGCCAGGCATTCCTGCTGCCGATCCGACAAGGAGAGACGTGGGTGCGGGCCATTTGCGCATGGCACTCAGGGTGTAAACGGGGGGTAAGGCGAAAAGCGAGGTGCGGGCTCTCAGGTGGACCACGAACATCACCTGACCGTTTCAAATGCCGACAAGCTGCGCAATCGAGGCCGGAAACCGGCGCGATCCCCCAGGCAAGTTCACCGTTTTTACGAGTCGGTTTGCCAAGGATCAATGAGCTTGATTCCGCAGCCGATGAAATGCTTCGTGTTGCGGGTGGCAACCGAGGCATTGGCGACTTTGGCAATCGAGGCGATAATCAGATCAACCGCATCGACCTCCCGTCCCTTGTTGTGGCGCTGGGCGGCGATTTCGCCGTAGGCAAACCCTGCCACTTCGTCGTAGGGCAGAACCCGGCCCTCGAAACCTCGGGACACAAACCGGGCAAAATCCTCTTCCAACCCCTTGCGTCTTCTACCGGTAGGCAAGATTCGGATTCCAAACTGGATTTCTCCGATCGTGATGGTGGTGATCGCCAAGTGCAGGGTCTGCTGACGTTGCAGCCAGCCGGCAACCCGCTCGTCCGGCGTGGGCTTCATCAGCTCCGAGACGACATTGGTATCCAGGATGATCATGAGTCGAAGTCCACCGTCGGGCGGTTCGAGCTGCGCGGCGGAAGCTCCAGATCGACGCCTTTATCTCCGCCGAAAAACTCCCTCGAAAGCTCGAACAGCCCCGGGGATTTTGCGCGGCGAACCTGCGAAGCTTCCTGCAGAACCTGCCGGACATAGGCTTCGAGGGATACGCCCGCTTGCGCTGCGCGAACCCGCAGGGTTTTCTTGGTGTGGTCGGGTAAATCCCGAATGGTGATGCTGGCCATGAGAACCTCCTTGTATGCATCCATTGTAATCAATGCAATCAATGATGTCAACAGAATCTCGTTTTGTTCGCGGCTGCCCGTTTCAGGACGGAAGGTAGTCGTCCGGCGCTCCGCCGAGCAAACGTGCCTATGATACGGCGTGAAAATAGGGGTGTGTCATTTCATGTTATCCAGTCGAAATGGTTGAGGAAAGGCCGCTTGATTGCGGCCTTCCGATTGGGTATCAGGCGATGATCCGGCCTGCTTCGTTGGCAATGCGGCAGTATTCCAGAAGGGTTCTGTCAGCCTCGAAATTCCGATCGCGCTCCACAGGCAGGCCAATGTTTCCGCGAACTTCTGCAAGCTCCATCAAGCTGACCAGCCCAAGCTCCGGAAAGCCCAATCCGAGATCACACAACCCGAATGCAAGGTCATGATTGTCGTCAAGAATTTCGCAGAGCAGCCATGTCGCGCCCGCGTCCGGCGTGAACAGCTTCACCACGGGCTTGAAATCTATTTCCTGCGGCGTGCCTCTCAGGGGTGCTTGCTTGATGCCGTTAGCGATCAAACGCGCTTTGAGTTCTTTCGTTAGTAGTATCATCTTAAGTGGTCCTTTCGTTATCTTCCCCAATGGGAAGGGTTTGCGATATGCAAACCTGCCCTCCGGCGAGGATGGGGGTAGCAACTACAACAAAAATCGACAGGGTTGGTGCGGGCGCAGCATAGCGAGCCACGGCCCTGTCTATTTTTGTTGCGGGCGCGAGGGGCGATGCCCCTTAGATCCTTAACTCTAATCCCCGATCCCGGTCTTCCGGGGTCGGAGGCACTTTCTTGCGGCGGGGGCGGAGGGGACACGGGCTACCGCGATGGTGACGAGGAACGAGGAATCTCGCGGTTGCCGGTGTCGTGGTGGGGGTGGCGGTCTTCGGGGCGTTGCGGGGTGTCCCCGCTGGAAGGGGTGACGGCGCACGCAGTAGCCGTCAGGGGAAGACTTTCCCCACCCGAAATCCCCCACACGGGTTCCAGTGTTTGTCGCGCGAGGCGCGGAAAAACTCCTTGTCACTCAGCGGTTTTCTGGCAATCTCTCTCGGTAGAAAATGCGGAGTGTCGCTTCCGCGGAAGCCGCTGCATGCCAAAAAAACTCTCCTGCATTCGTAATACCTAACCAACATCAACGTATGAACCAACCACACTCAACCCTCGACAAGCCATCGAAAACCACTCTTTCCCAATCCAACGTTGCTGTCCGAAGGGACGTTTATCACAGCAAGAAGCCCGTGCTTCCAATTGCCGATTTATCCAGCAAAGGCGTATTTGACAGCGTTAGCAGTAACCGTTCGAAGCAGAACGATCAGAACAGTTAGCCTCGCCACTCCGGCCCGCAATTACTGAAGATCAAGCTGCTGCCTGCCCCCCGCCTTTTCTGCTTTTAAATTACGGCATCGAATGACAACAAACGCCGACGCCTCGACCTTGGCGCAGTTTCAACGACTAATTGCCCCGATTACACTCGATGAGTTTTTTGCAGACTACTGGGAGAAGAAGGTTCTCTACATTCCACGGAACGATCCCAGCTACTATCGGGATATTCTGACCTTCGAAGATGTCAGCGATTATCTTTCGCGAACGGACCTTCGATATCCATACATCCGGCTGGTTCAAGCAGGTCAAGAACTCCCCTTGAACACCTACGCGTATGACTCAGTTTTCGGTGAAAATGTTTTTCAGGGAAATCTTGATCTAGACAAGCTGTTTCACCTCTACAACAATGGTGCGACGATGTGCATGCAACTGCAGCACCTTGCACTCCCAAAACTGCGCTCATTCACTAATCACATTGAACGCTTATTTGAGTTCAGAACCCAGTCTACGCTGTTTTTAACACCTCCCAAGTCTCAGGGGTTTACCGCACATTTCGACTCCCACGATTTCTTCATATTCCAGATTCATGGCGAGAAGCAGTGGTTGATTTACGATGATTCTGTCGAGCTGCCTCTTGCGAGGAATCGTGTTCTTGATAGCGAGGTAAATGTCCAAAATCCACCTTCGTTTTCCCCTCTCATCAGACCAGGCGATCTACTTTATGTCCCGCGGGGTGTTTTTCACGAGGCATTGACAAACAACGGAGCCTCGCTGCAGATCTCGCTCGGAGTTTTCCCGCATTTGTGGTGTGATATACTCCACAAGATGATCGACGAATTATCGCTATCACATTCTTTGTTGCGCCAGTCCGCTGTCACACCAACAATTTCGGATGAGGCACAGATCGAGGACCGGTTTGCTTCAATTGTAGAGCTACTAAAGCGCTTCGGAGAACCTTCAATGGTGGTAGCCGACCTAAAGCGTAAGGCAGCATCTAAGCAATCGCAGGTTTGTGAGAACCGCTTGATGGATCTTGAAGCTCTCCCGGATTTAAGCCTAACATCGGAACTTACTCGGCGAGATATTCAAGTTGCGACTAGGCACTCCGAGGATGCAGTGACATTGTTTTACTACGATAAGGAAATCGAACTTCCGAGACACGTTCGAGCCGAAGTGGAGTTCATCCTAGAGTCGCACACATTTTGCCTCAATGACATTCCAAGCAATCTGGACGATGATGGACGCCTGTCTTTGGCTAGGCTGCTCATTGTCGAGGGACTGCTTCAATTCTCAATCGAGCGATCGAGGGTCTAGATGGCCAAGTCCGAGGAATGAAACCGCTTCCCCGCTACCTTCTCGGCTTTTAGGTCTCGCGCTGGCATCTTGAATTTATCACCGATTTGCAACGCGAGCCATCTCCGCCGAACTTGGAGATTTTGCTCGCGTTTTACCGAATACGCCATTCTGTCGCGTGGCAGCAAGTTGGCCGGTTTCTTAGGTGAAATCAAGCTCCAGTTTTGCATCAATGACCTTCCGGCCAGACTTTTCTCGCCCAAGCCCGTTCGTCTTCACCCACGAAATCCAGGTAGATGGCTGTGGTTTCAGCGCGAGCGTGCCCCATCCACTTCTGCACGGTGTGGATCGGAACGTTTTGCTGCACGCAGGCGACGGCAAAACCATGACGCAGCCCTTTTGGGGTTGCCTTGATACCGGATAGGCCAGCGGCATCCATTTGATTCTTGATCATTGTCCACCCGGTTTGGCGACTGAAACCCCACAGACACTCCGATGGCGCGGTGCCAGGCTTGATCTTCAGAAGTTCGATGAGTTCGTCGGCAACCGGAACGGCGCGGTAGCGCTCTTTGTCACGCTGCTTGAGGGTTCTAAAAACGAGCGTTCCCTCCGATGGATCAACGCTTCCACCGACCAGATTCAAAGCCTCCGAAATGCGGCAGCCTGTGTAGAAGAGCGTCAGGCAGAAGGCCTTCGTGTCGGCGTGCGTCAGGCTCGCAGCGCTGTCGTAGAACTTCATTCGCTCCACAGCGTTGAGGTATTTGCGTTTTCCTTCCCGGTCAAACAACGATGGTTCTCCAATCACACTTAACAGAATGGCGTATTCTGTAAGGACCGTACCTGACTCTGCCGCAAACCTCAATCCACTGAAAATCATGACTATACGCAAAATATTGGGAGAGAACGGGCCCATGTCGGAATTATGCAGCGGCGGAAGCTGTCCAGCCGCCATCCTGACTGATGGCGACAACGCCTACGTGCAGGGATACTTGCTGGACGATGCCGAGAAGAGCGGATTGTCCGCGCCCACGGGCGAGGATTTTGTCCGCATTCCCCTACATGCTCTGAAGAAGATCGCTGCTCAGGTGGTTGACGCCTGACTGTTCTCAGCCGAGGTCTCGGCAATCGGGGCCTCGGCAACTTTCACAAAAATTTCCTTCTCCATGAAGGAGCGGAAATCTTCGGCGTAGAAATGCTGGTAGCGAAGCCAGTGAACTCGGATCGCGGACATTCCCATGAAATCTCGGATGTCATTGACGGTTCCCTGCCAATGCGCCCGATCAAAGAATTGCCGTTGTCGGTAAATCATTTCTACATGGTTCAACCAAAGTTGAAGATAGCGACGGCGCTTCTGATCTTCGATGGAGTCACCGCTGATTGCAGCTAGCAAATCCGGATCATCCAGGGCCGTCAGGATGAGGGTCTGTGTTCGGTCGCAGTGCCGGGCTTTAGCTTCCTCTTTACTCTGCTGGCGTGTAAGGTGCTGCTGAACGGCAACGGAGGCCAGAGCAACCACAACCGAGATTATCGCGATCCATTCAGGTATTCCCAATCTCCGACTCCTTCGCTTCCCGTTGGTTCATGGTCAGGTGAATTCATGTTAAATCATTTGAAGTGTCGGATCAACAGGTCGTCACGTGCCAGAGCAGATGCCCCGCGGGATCAACCGGGGGCATCCTCTGATGATCAGCTCGAAGCGCCGCCGGGATCATCGGCACCGGGCTGATTGAGCTTCGGAAGCGCGTGAAGATCAGCGTAGGCCTGGTTAAGCGCTCCTGTCACCTTGGCGATCTCGTTCGGATGAAGGTTGATGTTCTGGCTTTGCCGCGCGCCCTCCTTGTCGCAATACGAGCGTTCCAGGTCGATTGAGTAATAGGTTCGCCCTTCCTGATTCCGGTTTTCCCATACCGCGACGCGGATGTTGCCGAAGCGGACAACGTGAATCGGTCCTGGGCTTGATGTTTTCGTCATGAGTTTCTCCTTTTTTGGTTTGGGCCTGCTCCCTTGCTGGCCGTTGACCGGGCGTGAGCACGGGTTTGGGCGTCTGAGGTCATGGTCTTCTCGGGAGACCGCGCCAGCGGCGGAAGGCCATTGACTGCGACCGGAGCCGTGCAAGCTCACCCCGGTCGGCCAGCATGGGAGAAGGAAGAACCGGCCCTGGAGATGACGGCACGAAAAGATTAATCGGACCTGGAAAGGAAACCTCGGGCCGCTGCCCCGCCTTCGCCGTATTTGACGATGAGAACGGAATCTCGATCAAACCATGTCCACACGAGTTGTATTCACGCAAGGGGGTAAAGGCGGCGTTGCCAAGACGGAGGTCATTCTGTCCTTGATTGCTTGGTATGAGGAACGGGGCATCCGCCCTGCCCTGCTTGATTTCGACATCGAGAACACCAACAAGAGCGGGCTGCAGAATTTCTATCCGGAGGCCCGGAAAATGGATGTCCACCGGGAAGGCGCGCTCGATGAATTCTTCGATGTCTGTGACCAGAACGAGAGCGGATTGGTGGTGGCCGATCTCGGTGCAGGCGCGGGAGAAGCAACCTACAGATGGTTCGACGAAGCATTCGACGACGCTGCGGAGTTCGGCATCTCATTCACCTCCATCGGCGTCACCACGGACGATGCGGGCGCCGTCCAATCGATCCTCAAATGGGCGGACCGACTTCAGGACCGGGTTGAGTATCTGATCGTTCTCAACGAATTCCGGGAGCCGGGATGCGATTTCATTTACTGGAAAGCGGAACCTGCCACCGCACGCTTCATGGAGGCCTTCTCGCCGAGGATTATGACGATGGCGTCACGCATCCAGGAATTCCAGGCGGAGCTGAGGAACCGCTCTGCCACCCTGCACCGAGTCATCGACGGGAAGGTCGACACGCCGTTCTTCAGGATGTCGAAGAACCTGTTCCGTGCGAAGCGCTACCAGCGGGGCATGTTCGAAGGGTTCGACAGCGCTTCGGAGATCCTCCTGCCGCCACACTGATGTCCGCGACCGAGACGCTGGAAGCGGTGGCAGAGATGCTGCCTCCCGAACGAAAAGTCCGATTTCTCGCGATGGCAGCGCGGTTCCGCAGCGTGCCCGAGGATGACGAATACCTCCAAATGCTTGAGGCGATCGGCTTCATGACTCTGTTGTGGAAAGAGGTACCGGAGGACATCCAGCGGATTATCGCGGGGGCGTCCCCGGCATCAGCCAACACCGAAAACATTGCCGGAATTCTATGCAACACGGTGCGGGACGCCATTCCCTCCTACGAGGATCTCAGGCAAATCGTTCAGCGTCTGGAATCGCATGAGCAAATACTCGTCCGGGCGGGACGCGTCCCCTCCCCGGCTGGCAGCCAGCGTCCAAGTGCATTGAGGTGCACCCTATTCACCGGACTGGGCGCTGTGCTCACGCTCGTCATTTTGGAGCTGCTTTCCCGCATCGGTCAATGATCCGCCTCCTCACAGGTCTCATCCTTTTGGCGGGAGGCGGTTTAGCGGGACTGGCCTATCCTCCTCCAGTCGGCTGGCTACTGTTCCTGCTCGGATCTGCGGCAGGTATCGCTGCAATCGTCTGGCCGAAGCCGCGCAAGATTATTCTGAAATCAGGACGTCTGACCTGGACTCGCGAGGAACTCTGTCGGCACATTCTGATCACAGGGGATACCGGCAGCGGCAAGACCACCAGCGGATTTCAGCCGCTGCTGGTGGACCTCTCCCGCCGCGTTCCGGACTGGGGCGGGCTGGTGCTAGGCGTCAAAGGTGACGAGCACCGCTTCATCAAGGAACTCCTCGAAAGCTCCGGCCGCGAACAAGATCTGATCCACCTTCAAGTCCGCCCACCGGAATGCTCCACCCGCTGGAAACCGGAGCATCGCTACAATCTGCTCTCCGACCGTTCTCTGCCCTGGAGCACCCACGCGAAAATCATCACTGATATCGCCGGGAGCATGAATTCCGGCAGGCAGCATCCGTTCTTCTCCACCATGGCGCATGTCGCCCTCACGCATGCTTTTCAGACACTCGAGGCCTTGGGCGAGCCAGTAACGATCCCCCGCGCCTACGCGCTACTCACCTCCACGGAAAAGGCAAAAAAGGCGGTGAAGCGCCTCCGCCGGAACACCGAACGACAGGCCCACCATGACCTGGCGGAATTCCTTGAAAGCACCTTCACGCAAATCCGGGCGCATGAGCAGAAGGAAGGCGTAGAGGGGACCTTGAAAACGTTTCTGAGCTTCTACCTCAACCCCGACGTTGCGGCCGTGTTCTGCAGCGAGAAGCCAAACACCTTCTCCTTCAGTCACCTAGATCGGGGGAGCATCCTGTCCGTGACGATGCCGCAATCGCTGGCGACCGAGCGCCGCTACATCCAAACCTACCTCAAGATCCTCTTCTACACGCATGTGCTGCGGCGTTATGATCTGTCGCCAGCGGAACGAAACGGACGCAACCTGCTGCTACTCGTTGCCGATGAATTCCAGGACGTGATCACGACCAGCGAGGACGGCATCAGTGACCACAAGGTCATCGACCGGATCCGTGGTGCCGGAGCGTGCATCATTGGCGGAATGCAGTCAGAGATTTCTGGGGACCCGGCGATCACGGAGAAGAAGCGTAAGGTGCTGGCGTTAAACATGCGGACCCGTTTCATTTTCACCGCTGCCGATCAGGAAGGCGCAACGGCTTCGGCCGACTTCATCGGAAAGCGGAAAATCTGGAAGCGAAGCGTCTCCACGCGCGGTCTCGGTGCCCGCACTGTCACCCGCCATCAAGCTATTGAGTATCGCATTGATCCGTCTAAGTTACTGGACCTGCCGAGCCATACCGCTATCATCGTACACCCGTCGAAGTTGTTTGTTCGTCGCAAAGTTCCGCCGGTGGACGGTCATGGAAGGATCTATCCGTGGTGGTGAGAGCGCTTAAGGCTACCCCCAAGATCAGAAGTGAAGGTCTCTATTTTAGAATCTTCGTGAAATCCTCATCCGCCCTAATAAACAAACTCTCGACGCGTTGGCAGATAGATTTCCTGGCGTTGTAACCATCGACCTGGCGGAGCATTCCCAAATAGCTTGTGAGGCTATCCGAAAGCTTCTTCACATTACAATAATCCACAGGTGAGCCTTCCATTTCCCATGCCCTGATCTTTTGTTTGCAGCGCGATAGCGATGTTTGGCGCAAATATGTCCGGTTCGGCTTGATAATGAACCCCACAAAATCGATTCCCGCATCGGCTCGATTGAGCCACTTCTTCCGAGGATGCAGTTTCAGTTTTAGACTTTCCTCAAGAAAATTCTCAATCCGTTCATACCACTCATTTAGAACTCGCGCGTCTTCATGGAACAAAATGAGATCATCAACATAGCGCCCAAAATATTTCACCTTCAATTCATGTTTAACAAATTGATCCAGCTCGTTCATGTAGACATTGGCGAGGAACTGGCTCGTGAGGTTTCCTATGGGCAATCCCTTTCCCTCAGGCGCTTTAAGGTAACTCTTGTGAGGCGGGACCAGTTCGAACATCTCAGGTGATGATTGACGAACTACAGAGTTCCTTGGATTGTGCCGGACGACGTATTCCATCAATGCCATTGATTGTTCGTCATGAAGTTGACGCTGTAAAATTGAAAACAAACAGTCCTGATCTATTCCGTTGAAGAAGTTTGCAACATCCGCCTTCATCGCAAAGGCTGGCCGCGTCCAGTTTCGCGTGATCGAGCGTGCGAAATGGGAAACGCGCCGCATACCATCATGCGCACCTCGCCCGGGAATGCATCCGTAACTGTCGCGAATAAAACGCTTTTGAAGCACCGGACCTACGGAATTGTAGATCAGGTGATGGACGATCCGATCACGAAAATCGGCGGCCCAGATCTCCCTCACCTTGGGGTATTGAACGACAAACGCAATACTCTTTCCTATTCGATACTGACCGCTATTCAAATCCCGCCAAAGCCCGATTATATTGCTTTCAAGATCAATCTCGAAATTCAGTTGCTGCAAACTATTACGCTTATGTTTTCGGCATTCGAAATACGCATCGAAAACCGACTCCAGCGAACACCGATAAGGTTTTGGGGAAGAAATTCCATCTCCGGGCGCACCGGACGGCATTTGTATTGTTCTTGTTGTTGTTGTTCTGGTTGCCATCACTGAAGCGCTGCCTCCATGCATTGTTGTTATTGTTCTCCGACGACGACCAGTCCCCGAAGCCAAAAACGGCACAGACGTTTCGATGGTGATCTTATGGTCAGAGAGGCTGATCGCTCGACCTGTCTGCCTTCTGCTTTCTCAAGCATCTTCTTTGGTTGAATTTCAAAAAGAACTACAACCGCCACCATCCGAGATAAACACGCTCTCCAAAATCAGCCTTAGCTGCGTTCTGTTCCGGCTATTTCTTCCCCAAACTTTTGAGCCACCCTTGTGCTTGACGACCCAGACTGTCGGTCTTCTCAGCCAGATCAGCATAGTGTCCACGTGGCAATATTCTTAAATCGTGCGACAATCTTATCATGACCTGGATCACTTGTATACGCTCCAATATTATTTCAATGTGCTGCCCTTTGTTCTCAGCCGTATTGGCCTTATAAATGAATACAACCAATTCGATGATCTCGTCTTTCAGCTTTTGGCCCAAGGTGTATTTGTATTCCCTCGGATAATTTTTAGTCACCTGAATGACGCGGAACAGCAGATCGTAGGTTAGCTTGTAAATTGGCAAGTGCTGATATTGCGCCACAGTAAACCCTACTCTAAAAAAATCGGCGGCTCCGCTTCGCGGAGATGTTTTAAATAATTAAATGGTTAAAGATTTCATCTCCGGGCGCACCGGACGGCATGTGGAGAGTGCTTGTAGTTGACGCCCTGGTTGCCATCACTGAAGCGCTGCCTCCATGCAAAGAAGTTATTGTTCTCCGACGACGACCAGTAGAGGTCTCCGCTCGTTGCAAATCCATCGAGCAGAGGATCTGGGCTATTATTATTTGGCGCGGCATCCACCAACCCCTCATAAATGACGTTGAGTTCGTTCCGTGCTGGAAGATACCAATCGTCTCGACCGTGAAGAACCAGATCTGCGCAATATTGCGCCGCTAAATGGGGCTGAATACCGGAAGCACTACTATTGGAATCAAACAGAATCAGGAAATCGGTATTCCCGTCGCCATCCGTATCGCTTGAACTGCCCCAATATGTGTAATTTGAGCTATTTCCATTATTCCACGAAAAGCTTGATCGTGCTCCCTGACAAAGTACGCCGTTGTAGCTCATTCCGGCATCGCAGCGCGGCACATACATGCGTTCTGCTCCCGCACCGGCGGGTGACAACCCGGCATAGAGCGACCCGTCAACACAGATATCGCCGACATCCGGACAGTTTTCCGGTGCCGGGCCAAAGAGCTTGACCCACTGGCTTCCATCACAGTACTGCATAACGTCATCATCGTTGTTGTAGATAACCGTCCCTTCGTCCTTTGTCGGAACGGAACATCCACCCGTGCCAGCAGCAGGGTTAATCGGACCAAGAGCGCGCCAGCCACCGATGCAAACCTGCGGAACGTTGTCGTCTTCGTTGTAGATGATCGCGCCTTCGCTGCGGACTGGATCAATGCAATCGCCGGTCTTAGGCGCGCTGGCCTTCATAGCGGCCTGCCAGTTTGTGCCGTCGCAAAATTGGGCGATACGCCAGCCCTGATTGTAAACCAGATCGCCTTCATCACCCGCCGGGTTTGAGCATGCAGCGTGCGCGGAAGCGGGAAGGAGGACAGCAATAGCTGCAATGGACAGCAGGGTTCTTAGATTGATCATTGTTGGTTCTCCTCCAAAGCTTGGATGCGGGTCTTGAGCTCTTCGTTTTCGGCACGAAGCTCTTTGATGGCTTCAATCATGGGCGCGATCAGCCCGACGTAATCGAGAGACAACGTGCCTTTTGTGTTTTCAAGAACCAGATTGGGATATTGCGCCTCCACGTCCTGCGCGATGAATCCGAAATGTGTCCGGGACGGATCAGATTTCATTTTGTAGCTCTGGGCAGAAAGCGAATAGAGCTTGTTCACCTCGCTGTTTGAGATCGGCGTAATGTCCTCCTTCAAGTTCCTGTCCGAAGTAATGCCCGACTGCGCAATCCAGCTTGTTCCGTCCCAAATTAGAACATCGTTGGTTGAAGGGCTTGCCACATCAACGTCGCTGAGATCATTGAGGGTGTTCGAATAGCTTGGCGTGGCTGCCCCAGTCACAGTTTCGATCCCCGTAGTTGCCCCGGCGTTGCAAGTCCCGTTCTGCCAAATAGACGATCCGGAATCATAGACCAGGCACTGGCTGTTGGATGGTCCGGAAATAGTTACATCTAAAAGATCGTCGATGTCGTTGGTCAGCGCGGGTTCGCTAGCTCCTGCTACCAATTCGATCGCTGTTGTGCTGCCGCCACCTGCTCCGCAGGTGCCACTCCCCCAGAGTGAGCTAGCAGAGTCATAAACCAAACATTCTTCATCTCCTACGCCGGAGACGTTCACGTCCAGCAAGTCATCCAGGTTGTTGGTGATCGCAGGTTCATCGGCTCCGCTTACTAGCTCGATGGCTGTGGTGCTACCACCACCCACACAAGCCCACGCCGTACCATCGCATGTCTGGACGCATTCTTCAGTGGTATCGTATCGGGCAAATCCTTTTGCGTCGGCGTCGCATGTGAGACCCGTACTCAGGCCAATCCTGAACTCTCCCTGGGCCGAGGTGGTTTTATCGGCATTGAAGGTCATGAATGCAACCCAATTCGTGCCGTCGCAGACCATAAAGTTTCCATCATCGCCGGGACCATCGATGTAGTTCCCGGCAATCGTGCCCTGCTGGCTACAAGAATCCCCCGCTTGGGGAGTGACTGACTGCGCCAAGGCAGGCGATCCCGAGAGAGCCACGAAGGCAAGCACCAGGAGAACTCGTCTATACAAACTTTTCATTAATCGATCCCCTCCGTTGTTCGCAGACCGCAATATTCCTAATATCTCGTTATCATTGTCGCATCAATTAGGATTTCAAGTCAACACTAGGCTGGACATTCTTCCCCAAATTCAATCCAGAAAGATATGTTTCGACACGATGATTTGAGCTTGGGTGTTCTAGGGACCGTTGTGGGAAATGGCCGTGCAGGCCTCATCACAGATGGCAAGAAAAGTCAGGCGCTGTCCTTCAAGAGTAGCCCCATTTTAGCGCGCCTAGCCAGCAGCGGCCAGCAGCGACAATCAACGATCAACCACAGCAAGGCAGGCCCAACTCGTGCCGTCGCAAAATTCGACACATTGATCCGCTGCGTTGTAACGCAAAGCACCGGTATTCGGAGCGCTGCAATTCAATCCCGTCGAGGTGCCGAGCATAAAATCACCCTTGGGTTCGAGCGTCTTGTCGTTATTGCAAGAGATCAATGACACCCATGTCGATCCGTTGCAGGCCATCATATTGCCGTCATTTCCAGCGCCGGTGATAGTTCCATAGATCATCCCCGGCTGCGAACACGTTTCGCCGGCTTGCGGGGTGGTTGACTGGGCCAAGGCGGGCGACACCCCGAGCATCAAGAGAACGAGGGAAAGGCCCAACAATCCAAAAATTCCTCTCATCAACTAACTCCTTCAGCTCGGCACTGCTCAATCTTGAAAACTACAATATTATTAATGCATGTGCAGGCATGTTTAGTCAATACCCTACGGCATTCCCTCCCTGAGTCCTCCATTGGCGTTGCCGCATTCCTGGTCGGGCCACAGTTTCAGAGGCAGTGGCAACGGGGCCATTCTGCGGCGAATTGGTCGAACGAAGACGCGCTCCCTCATATTCCGAACACGCCTTCCCGATGCGGCTTCGGAGCGATGCACCGGTTGCTCGTTTTCCCTGGCATTTCTCATTGCGCCCCGCGCGAGGATTCGCTAGGGACTGAACTCTAATCTTCTCCAGCCCCCCGCCATGCCGTTCTACAATGACCTATCGTCGGACAATCCGGAGGGAAAGCGGACCATCCAGCGGCTCCTGGCGCTCAAGCAGGCTCTTCGCGACATTCCGGCAAAGACGGTTGATGAAACCCTGCTTCTTGCGACCTGGAACATCCGCGATTTTGACAAGCCCGCCTACGGCGCTCGGAGCGACGAAGCGATCTACTATATCGCCGAGATCATTTCTCGCTTCGACCTGGTCGCGGTCCAGGAGGTTTACAAGGACCTCACCGCCCTGCACCGTCTGATCAAGGTTCTCGGAGGTTACTGGAAGTATGTCATCACGGATGTGACCGAAGGCCGCCAAGGCAACGACGAGGTGATGGCCTATCTGTATGATTCCAGGAAGGTCAGCTTCGGGGGGCTTGCGGGGGAAATGGTTCTTCCTCCTGTGAAGACTGCAGACGGAAAAGTGGTGGCGGCGGAGCAAGTTTGGCGGACCCCTTACATTTGCGGGTTCCGGTGCGGGTGGTCCCGGTTCATGCTGTGCTCGGTGCACATTCTTTGGGGCAAGGGTGAGACGCGTGGAAAGAAGGAACCCGACGACCGGATCGCGGAAGTTCGCAAGGTGGCTCAGTTCCTCAGAAGCCGCACACTCGACAAGACCTCTTGGTCGCGCAATCTGATCCTGCTCGGAGATTTCAACATCTTCTCGACGAAGGAAGAAGGCGGTGCGTTCTCCCAGCTTCTGGACGCTGGATTCGAGATTCCCGAGAGCATGCGGAATTTCGTGACGAACGCGAAGAAGGACCGGAGCTACGACCAGATCGCCTTCCGGGTCCAGGAGGACAGATTGGCCTGGACCGGCAAGGCGGGCGTCTTCGATTACTACAATCAGGTTTTCACTGGCATGGATGAGGAAATTTACGCCGACCAGATGGGGCCGGCGTATCTCAAAACATCGAAGGGCAAGGTCCGCACGGTTGCGCAACGTTCCACATACTACGCGACGAACTGGCGCACCCACCAGATGTCGGACCATCTCCCGCTCTGGGTGGAGTTGAAAATCGATTTCTCGGAGCAATACCTCCGGAGAAAAGCGGGAGATGAAGCTTGATCGCGTTCAGTTTCCAGCTCCGTTAGGAGCCTGGATCTCAATGTAGAAAACGGTTCCCGGCGGGACCTCCGCATGTGGCTTCGGACGGGATTCCGTAGGGATAGCTGTCAGGGCTTCGGTCCGGTCATCCACCAGATCAGACGCCCCTTCCAGCAGGACATTGCGGGCGGAGGCTGGAATCTGATCACCGAGGGCGGTTCGGGTGCGCTCTTGGGTCATGCGGCCGGCGGCCGACGCGAAGGTGCCGAGGATCTTTTTCCACGAAGAGTCCTTCCGTTCTTGCACTGCGGTTGTGTGAGACGGAATGCCGGGGTTTCCATCCGTCGCCAGATGGCGGCGGCTCGCAGGATCAAACGCCATTTGCTGAGCTACCCCTTCGATCTGCGCGCGGGCTCCGGAGGGCAGTTGCACCGCCCACTTCCGATCGAACTGCATTTGTCCCCCTTCAACGGAGCGCATCTGGCCACTCAAGTTGGTTCCGGCAGGAAGGATGACGCGTCCCCGGCGGATCAGTGGCGCGGTCGATCGCGCTCGAACGGGCGCGTCCTTCTGTTCCGACGTCACGCGAGCAATGAGCTGACAATGCAGCAAATCACCAGAGTTCAGATCAATGACCGGCGTAGAAAGCTTGCCCGGCTCTGAAGAGTCGTCCGGCCTGGTCACCGCGAGTGGGCGTTGCGACAGGATCATGGGAGGGAGGGGTGCCCGGTTTTTCTGTTCTGATGGCCCTGCAGGAACTGCTGCGAGTGGCCTTGACGGTTCGGAAACCGTGGGCGGACGCATCGGGTGGAAATCGTCCCTTCGATCCGTATCGGTGAACTCCACGTCCTGCTTCCCTAGAAGGACCCTATTCGAAAAGCCATTCGGGCAGGGTGATTTTCGAATTTTTAGTTGAAGCGGGCGGTCTGCAGAGGGTGCCGAGGGCTTGCGGGAGGTGCGCAGCGCCTTTCACTG
>Ga0100401_1000735_pt1 | contig 26921 bp, 11 predicted proteins | sample CryGeymeta201525_FD_80421 | JGI IMG/M metagenome (GOLD analysis project Ga0100401, IMG submission 80421) | Groundwater microbial communities from Crystal Geyser aquifers in Utah, USA - Crystal Geyser metaG 2015-25 | ecosystem: Environmental > Aquatic > Deep subsurface > Groundwater | place: USA... | reverse complement strand
GTGATCCCTGGAGCCGCCCACTCGGGGGTGAGCGGATGGCCGTCCGCATGGGCATGGCGGTAACGGATGCGGAGGGGATGGAGCCCGGCAGCAAGCGGAATCGTGCCGGATGAGCGCTCGGTGCCGCCGGTGTAGCCAAAGTCGGCATCGATGAGTTGGGCATCATGCAGGCGCACGAAGGCTCCGGTGTCGGTCGTGAGAAAGAAGGTGTATCCCCCTTCGTTCGGCACGTTCAGATAACCGGTGAATGCGATCCCGATGTCATCGTCGCGGGTGCGCACGGAGAGGTCGATACCTGATGACTCGCCCGTGGCGGCGGGAGTCATACCGGCAAAATCCGGCACCCAAGGGAACGAGTCCTCATAAGCAGCGAAGTCCAATCCGGGCTTCATCCCCGCCGGAAGCCCGGGATCATCGCCCGCTGCGGTGAGTGTGATCGAGTTGAGGGCGATGTTGTTGCCGCTGGTGGTCGTGGGCGAACTAACGGTGAGCGTGATGGTGTAGGTGATACCCGCTTGAAGGGTGGTGCCGGTGAAATCCACCGGAAGCGTGAGCGCTCCATTGCCGCCTGGATCGCTACCCTCGGCGAAGGCGGCTTGGTTGAGCGAACCACCCTGGATGGCCACCTCCCAGCGGATGCTTTTCGAGTTGACCTGATGCGTGCCGGTGGAGCTGATGGCATAACTCACCACAGCGACCGTGCCCAGCTCGTGATCTGCCGCCGGTGTGAACTGGAAACTGGTGCTCCATGGACCGACAGTTTCGATGTTGCCGGCCACTGGGATCGGCTGCCCGGGCGGATTGAGCGCCCCGCTGCCGGGATCATAGCCCCCGATGAAGCCGGTGGCGCTGCCGGCGAAGGTGAGCGAGGTGGTGGCATTGGTTTCCTCACCGAGATCCGAGGTCCATGAAATTCCCGACGCGGTGGTGCCGGCAAGCGCGCGACCATCGAAACCGGTGTGCAGGATGCTGGTGGTTTCTTCCAGGGTCGGAATGGCCGCCGGCACCGGCACGGAGTCATAAGGACGGCTGACGCCGCCCCCGGCGCGGCGGACCTCGGCCACACGCGCCTTGAGATCCGCCTGGCTCGGCACACCGACTTGGCCGGCGAGATTGGTCGTTTCCTGGGGGTCATTGGCCACGTCATAAACGCGGAACAGGGTGTCGGATGAAGAGGCGTTGTATCGCACACCCTTGTAGCCGTCCTGAAAGATGACCTGCATCTGGTTGCGGGTGGCACCGCGGTGCGAAGAGTCGAAGTCGGCATAGGTCGGCGTGGTGCTGCTGGCGAAGTATTCCACATAGACCAGACCCTCGCGCTGGGTGCCGGTGCCAGTGAGGTCGGGCACCAGTGAAACACCGTCCGCCCGTAGCGGCGCGGGCAGGCCGGCCACCTCGGCGAATGTTGGCAACCAGTCGTGGAATTGCGAAGGATGCTTGCTCACGCGCCCGGCGGGGATCGCGGAGGGCCAGTGGATCAGGGTTGGCACGCGGATGCCGCCTTCCCAGACGTCGCGCTTGATTCCGTCGAGTGGGCCATAGCTACGGAAAAAGCGCGGATCCTGGGTGAACGAACCATTCGCCCCCGCCTCGTTGTGCGGACCGTTGTCGGAAGTGAAAACGATCAAGGTGTTGTCATCGATTTCAAGATCCGCGAGTAATTGCAGCAGGTCGCCCATCGCATCATCGATGCGGCGGACCATGGTCGCGTGGCGTTTTGCATAAGTCGGCCACCCCTGCTCGGCGGTGCCCGGGTTGCTGTCGTGGTCCCAAGTGGCGCTGGCGTAGTCCGGATGGATCCAGGTGTCGATGGTGCCGGTGGCGGTGTTGATCATTGCCCCGGGCGTGCCGGTCCACTGGACGCCACCGCTCAGGCCACCGCCGTCCGGATAGGGAACGGTCGGAACGTTGAGCTGGGCGTGCGGCGCGGTGAAACAGAGATAGAGGAAAAACGGCTGGCTGGGATTGGCGCTGTGGTGATCGACAATCCATTGCTTGCTTCGTCCGGTGATGAGATCGGTCGAGTAACACTTGTCGAGATCCGCAGCGATGTCGGTGAAGTTATCATAAAACCTGCGGCCTTGTTCCTTTGGGTAGTGATAGTGGGCGTCGCCGTGGGGCATGTAGCCGAAGAAGTAGTCGAATCCACGGTTCTGCGGATGACCGGGAAACCCCGAACCGCCAGCGACTCCCCATTTTCCAATGGCGGCGGTGGCGTAGCCGGCCTGTCGCATCACGGTGCCGAGTGTGTGGTTGTTGGCCAGTTCCTTGTCGAACTGGTTGTCGCGCACGTTCGAGTTCCCCTGATGGACGCCGAGCAGCAGCGATGCGCGCGCGGGAGCGCACACCGGAGCGGGCGTGTAGTGCCGCTCCATCCGCAGTCCTTGCGCTGCCATGGTGTCAAGCACCGGGGTCTCGAAAGCCGGGAGATTCCGGTTGTTGGCGAAATCCCGGGAGTTTTGGAAATACACACCGAGGTCGCCCCAGCCGAGATCGTCGGTGAGCACGAAGATGATGTTAGGACGAAGCGCGGCGGCTACAGCGGCGGCCAGCGCTGTGGTGATGACGAAGGTCAGGATGGATTGAAGTTTCATTCGGGAAGCGGGTAGGAAGGCGTGTAATCGACCCGTGCCCTGACAAAGGCGCGGTTCTCCGGAATCCCCTGCCATTCGAGTTCGACCGGCTGGTCCGCTTCCAGCGGGCCGATGGTGTCGATCGTGTTCCATGGTTCGTTCAGGGTGGCGGACTCGTCGATGGCATAACTCCGTCCGGCACGGCCGGCGATGGTGACAAGCATGTCGCGTGACTCTCCGGATCCGGTGATTTCCCATGAAACGATGCGAAATACGTCGTTCGGGTCGAGCGGGTTGGTTCCCGCGAGCCACTCTTGATGGACGGTGGTGCCGTCGCCGTCGAGGTCGTCGCCCGGGTTCACGTCGGCGAGGGTGTTGTGGTCGGGCGAGTTTTCGAAGATTGAGCGCTCAAAGTCGTCGGGCAGGCCGTCGGCATCGTCGTCGAAACCGGCCGTGAGTGCGATGATTTCGGCGGGGGCGAGCAGGCGGTCATAGACAAACACCTCGTCGATCCCACCGCCGAAGTAGCGGGAGAATCCAACATCCCGGCCGACGTACAGCGGGCCGGTGGAGGAATCAAGCAATTGCGGACTGATTTGCGTCGTGGCGCGGAGATAGCCGTCCACATAAAGCCGGACTTCGCCAGATTCGACGTCGTAGCTGCCGGCGTAGTGATGCCATTCGGTGATGGTAAAGCCTGGGATAGTCGCGAGGTCCACCTCGCAGTGGGTCTGCGTGCCACCGGAGTGGAATATTGTGAACGAGATCCGCCGGCTGTTGGCCCATGGATGCAGCACAAACTGCGGTCGACGTGAAACGAGCGATCCGGCGACATTCCAATCCGGCGTGTCGCTACGGGCCCAGCAAGCGACGGTGATCCTCGTATTGAGATCGGGCAGGTTTGTGACATCGACGTATTGATTGGTGCCGTTGAATGTGAGAAAACTCCGGCCCGTCCCGGAACTCCAAGCCGGTCCGTTGACCAGCGCGCCATCGAAGCCATTGCCGGTGGCATCGACGGCGGCGCTGCCACTTGCGTCGTCGAGCGGCCAGCGGGCGCGCAGTTTTCCAGTCGCGCCGTCCCAGATGGCAGGCGAGGTGTTGTTGAGAAACTCGTCGAGGTTGGAGAATCCATCGCCGTCGAGGTCGGTGTCGGCGTCCGACGGATCGAAGGGATCAAGGCCGTAGCGGTGCTCCCAGTCGGAAAGCATGCCGTCGCCATCGGCATCGTCGAGGCGGCTCGACGCGGTGTTGGCAACGCGCTGCGGCGTGAGCGCGAGCGGGTGCAGGCGGACATCGGCAAGGTCGCCGGCGAACGATGCGGTGCCGTCGTCGGAACCAAGAAACAGCGGGCCATCCGCAGCTTGCAGTACTTCCGGCGGATGAACCGCCGAAGCGCGCTCGATGCCATCGACAAACAACCTCAGCGTGCCAGCCTGTGCGTCATAGCTGGCGGCGTAGTGATGCCAGTCGGTGAGATCGATCCCATCAATCGCGGCGAGGTCGAAGGTGATTTCCCGCTGGGTGGTCGATGCGGTGGTGACGAGGAATTGAATCTGGCGCGATCCATCGACCGACAGCAGCGCGAATGCCGGGCGGCGAGATGCCAATGCCCCGCTACCTGAGAAAGTGGTCGTGGCGGAGCGTGCCCACAGCGCGATGGTGAAATCGCCATTGATCTCCGGCAGCCCATCGATGCGCACGCCGTCGTCATTTCCACCGGCAAGACGGAGGAACGGCTTGCCGTTCTCGCTCTGCCATACGGGGGTGCCGGTGAGCGATCCATCGCGCAGGAATCCTGATAGATCGCGGGCCTTGTTGCCCGTGCCCTCGTCGAATGGCCACCAACCGGTCAGCGGCGAGGTCATCGGAGTTGCCTGAATCGAGGAAAGCAGCGTCTGGAGCCGATTGAGGATCGCCGCATTGGCACCTGCGGCATTGCTCGATTCGGCCGGATCGCTCTCGACGTTGTAGAGCGCGTTGGTATCGCTGTGAAGCTTCCAGTTTCCCTCGCGGATGCCGATCGGGTTCTGGGTGACGAGGACCGTGCGGCCGGTGGTGGATTGGCCGATCATCGCGTCGAGCACGTTCTCACTGTCAGGCCCCGCGTCGGTCGGCATCGTCTGGCCGGTGAGCGCGGCGAAGGTGGCCATGAAATCGGTGTGCGAAAACAACGCGTTGGAGACTTTTCCGGCCGGGATCTTGCCCGGCCAGCGGATCAGGAACGGCACCCGCGTGCCGCCCTCGCGCACCGAATATTTGCCACTGCTGAAGGGTCCGTTCGAGTCATGACCGTCGGGAAATTGGGTGGTGCCGCGCACGACTCCGCTACCAGCGGGCCACTCGTTGTAGCCGTCAAAGCCGACCGGCCCATTGTCGCTGGCGAAAATCACGATGGTATCATCGGCGATCGAGTCGGAGGTGTCGCCGTCGCCATTGGGGTCGTCGAGCCGGGCGAGCAGCGCGCCGACCGACCAGTCGAGCGAGAGGATCGCATCGCCGCGCCAGCCGTGCGGGCTCACGCCCTGGAACCGCTCATGCGGAGCGCGCGGGACGTGGATGTCCGGACTGGCGAGAAACAGGAAGAACGGCTTGCCCGCCTGCAGACTCTCGAGGATGAAATCGCCGGATTTTTCGTCGAAAATATCGGCGTGGTCCTCGTCGCGAAAGCGTGCGGCGTGCATGCCGGTCATCCATCCGATGCGTGAGATGCCGTTGATGATGGTTCCATTATGCTGGGTGTCGGCGGTGTAGTATTTCTGCAATTGCGGGTGTGACGCGCCGGTCGGTTCGGTGCCGACTGGCGAACTGGCCGAGATCGCGAGCGGATCGGCGGGGTCGAAGTTCACGACGCTGCGGTTTTCCATGTAGATGCACGGGACGCGGTCGTTGGTGGCGGGGATGCCGAACCAATAGTCGAAGCCGAGTTCGCGCGGGCCCGGGACGATTTCCGGCGCGTTGTAGTTGGTGGGGTTTCCACCCATGCCGAGGTGCCACTTGCCGACCACGGCGGTGGCATAGCCGGCCTGTTTGAGCATCGATGGCAGCGTGACTGAGCCCGGGCGGATCAGCAATGGATGTACGCCGGAAACGACCCCGGTGCCCGGCGTGCGCCAGGCATATTCGCCGGTGAGCAGCGAGAAGCGGCTCGGCGTGCAGGTCGCTGCCGGCGAGTGCGCGTTGGTGAAGCGCATGCCATGGACAGCCAGGCTGTCGATATGCGGCGTGGGGACGATGCCGGAACCATAACACGCAACATCGCCAAACCCGACGTCGTCGGCGTAGATGATCACGATGTTCGGCGTTGCAGGCAGTGGCGGACGCGGTGGCGGGGTCTCGGCGGGCCGGGCCGTGAGCGAGACGTTGTCGATCATCGCAAAACTCGTCCGCGGACCGGTGTTGAGCAGTCGGAGCTGGATCCGGTGCCCGATCCACGGGCTGCCGGGCGCCACCGGGTTCGAGGTGGTGGTGAACGTCTGGTATTGGTTGGCCGCTACCAGCGCTTGAGTGCGGCTCAACAGACGTTCTCCGGACAATTCTCCATACAACGGATCGGTCACCGGGTTGCCGTCGCCATCGATGACATGCAGAATGACTTGGAACTGACCACTGAATCCCGAGCCGTTGCGCCAGTCCACCGACACCGTGAAAACATCGCCGGCACCAATCGTCCAGTCCGATGCGGGAATCGTGATCGTTGGCTGTTGGCGGATGCCCGTGCCCGACCAGCCGTTGACCGCTCCACGCAGGGTGCCGGTTTGGACCGAGGTATTTTGCGAGAGTGTCGATGAATCGCCTTCCGGGCTGAAGTAGCTCGACCAGAATGGCGTCTGCGCGAATGTCTGGCCGGCGGCTCCTTCCTCGAACCCGCCATTGCGGACGGATGCCTGGTGGACGGCATTGCCGGGTATGCCGTCATCGAAATCAATGAGCATGGTTTGCGCCGACGCATCGACCACAGCGATGGACAGGACGAAAGGGAAGAAGGCGGATTTCATGTTAAGCAAAGTCGATAGGGATCGAGTGAATCATGGTGAATAGCGCAAGCGGAGGAATCCCGTATTGCCCGTCCTGGGCACGGTTACTTCGTGATCCGATGCCGGAGCCACGACTGGAACGGGAATTTCTCCAGCCCATGGGCCGGCGGGTGCCAAGGCGGTTTCCAGCGTGAAGGTTCCTTCTGGGATCACGCGATTGATGGTGAGGATCAAGTCGTCGCCTGCGCCGCTGCGGATGTTGAGTTTGAGTCGAGAGTTCGGATCGCGGGGGTCGAAGTCGAAGCGGAACTCAAGGTCGTTGGTCAAGCCGTCGCCGTCCGGGTCACTGCCGGTCAGTGCGTCGTCATCGGCCAAGCCATGGGATAGCGCCCACGCCTCATAGTCCGTGATGAAACGCGCCGTGACAGTCATGGATTCATTGACGACCACCGAGCTGACAGGAAGATCCGCAAGCAGCACACCCGAGCCTTCCCAACTGGAGAACTGCCAGCCTGGTGCCGGCGTGGCGGTGATTTCGACATCGGTACCGGGTTGGAAAAACCCGCCACCGCTCACGGTGCCTGCTTCCGGGGGCGAGGCAAGCAGAGTGAGTTGCACCGCTTCGAGGAATGTCACCGTGATCATCGAATCACTGCCGCTGCCGTAATCCACAGTGGTCGGCAACGGTACGGAAAGCTCGACCGGCGGCTGGCCAGTTAGAGAACCGGCATACGCCACCAGCGGATATGGCATGCCGGGGACAAGTGCCTCGGCCGGCGGGATGTTCACCCGCAGGGTGCCGCTGGCATAAACATAACTTCCTGTTAGAGCGAGCGGCGGCGTGGCTTGATCGGCCAGATCGACGGTCAGGTCGCCGCCCGATTGGGTCAGCGAATCGATCGCCGCCGGACCACCGGTCAGCGCGAGATTGCCCTGGGAGGCGGTCAGCCGCAGGCCGCCATCAAGTGCGCCGGACAGGGTCAGGGTGGCCGGGCCGGACTTGATCAGATGCAGGTCCGGGCCGACCGCGCCGGCGAAGAGCTGGTCGTTTGTCTGATTGACCGTGAGCGCGGAGGTCTCAGCTGTGCCGCGCAGGATGGCGGAGGAAACCCCGGAAAGGTTTCTGATCGACGAAGCGGCGCTGCCGATTTCCGCGACCGGCGTGCCCCCGCTCAGGGCCAAATCCGAAGCAGGGTTGTTCCATGGCTGGTTGAGTTTGAGTGTGGCATCGGTGCCATCGAGCGCCACCCTGGCGAGCGAATCCAGGCCCGCGGCGGCGGCATTGAGCAACTGGCCGCCATTTCCCACCGTGACGGTGCCGCTGCCGAGGGCGTTTGCCGCCCCGGCCTGGAGGATGGCTTCGCCGGCACCAGCGTGGGAAACCGACCAGTTGCCGCTGTAGCTGTTGTCGGCGGAGGAAATGGTGAGTTGGCGGGAGCTGCCGGTGGCGTCCGCCGCGTAGGCGAGCGAGCCGCTACCGGTCAAGCTGCCGCCGAGATTGATGTTCTGCACGCCGGTGCCGCCGTTGTTTTGAATCGTCCCGACACCGCTGCCGATGTGAAGGGCGGCGTTCATCGTGTGGTTGTAGGTGGCGCTATTGTTGGTGCGGAAGCGCAGGATGCCGCCGCCTTCGAGGGTGGTGGAGGGCAGCGACCAGATGATGTTCTGGGTGCCGCTGGCATCGATGCGCCAAAGGTCTAGGACGCCGTTCCCGGTGACGCGCAGTGAGCGTTGGTCCATGGTTGCTGCAGCGAAAACAGTCGGTGTGTTGGTGGTGCCGTTGCGGATCTGCAAGGTGCCCTCGCTGACGAGGATCTCGCCGGTGATCGGGTTGGCGGTGTTGTGGAGACGCAGATTGGCGGGGCCGGTTTTGCGAAATCCCTGGGTGCCTGCGATCTGGACGGTGATGTCCGAGCGCCAGCTCGCCACCTCGATTTCCGGCTGGCCGATGGTAGTTTGGAAGGTAAGCGGGCCGTTCTGGGCGATGATGTTCCACGGATGGGATGGCACGGTGTCGCCGAAAACGAGTCTTCCAACGATTTTTCCTGTGCTGCCCAGGTTGAGTTCACGGTCGGCGGTGATGTTGACCTTGGAGAAATCCGCCACCACATCCGGCCCGAAAACCGGCACGGCCGGATCGCTGTCCCAATTGCTCGCGGTGTTCCAGCTCCCACCGGCGTTTTTCGTCCAGATGTAGGTCGCGTGGTCGCCGATCGACAATGTCGCAGCCCCGGTCGCGCCGATACTGTAGCCTGAGCCGGGCGCCAGGGTGAGCGTGAGTTCCTCGTGGCTGGCATCTGGAGCGGCGCTGATCGGCATCACTTCAAGAACATAAGTCAGCTGCCCTTCGGCAAACGTGATGCTGGCGGGGAACACCTCGTAATCGACACCCGCGACGGCATCCCCTGTGAGATCGAAGAACACGGTGATCTCGCCGAAGCCATGATCCCGGGTGAAGGTGAAGATGCCCGGCGTCGGCCCTGACTTCGAAGCGGGGGGCGAGACCGTCACACTCACCACCGGCGGGTTAGGCGGAGTCACCGTGAATGCCACCGGCGCGGAATCGATCTGATAGCCCCAGTCGCCATAGGACGCCCGCGCTGTGAGCGTGCGCTCGCCGATTTCCCACAATGGGACGACCGACTCGTAAGGCGCGGAGGTGTCTGTGGCCAGGACCGCGTCGTCCTCCATGAAGTCCACGCGATCCACCAGTTCATTCCACGACTCCACGGAGGCGGCTACGGCAACGTCCAGGCCGGGGACCACGGTAGCGGGTTCAGGGCCGGTCACGGTCAGCGTCGGCGGTTCCACCGCCTGTCGATAGAGCGATTCGATGTCGGCGGCGTTGAGCGTGCTGGTGAAAACGCGCACATCGTCCATCCATCCCGAGAAATGGCGGCTGCTTTGTTGGGTGTCGTGTCCCAGATACAGCGCGGTGGTGACGATCCAGCTCAGGTGCGCGACCTCGTTGCGGGCGCTTTGCAGGCCGGTGGAATCGCGGAGGAAAACATCCGCGCCGGTCGGGCTGATGGAGACCGCCACCAGGCACCATTCGTCGTTCGGCGGGACGAGCGGCGGCGACGGCTGCCACGAGAAGCCGATGTTGCTCCAATGATAGCGCAGCTCGTTGTTGGGCCCGAAACCGATGCCCAAGGCAAAGGAGCCATTCCTTGAAAAGACGACCGGAGCCCAGGCGTTCTGGTTTCCATTCCGTTTGATCCAAGCGGTGATGGTGAGCGCCGTGGTGTTGTAGTTCGGTGCGGGAATGGAGACCCGGTCGTCCACGCCGTCGAAGAATATACCCGTGCGGGTGGGGGGGGTGGCACCGGGCTGGTCGGCGAGCACTCCGTTCTGCAGGGTGCCGTTGTGGCTTGTGCGCCTCCGGTTGGCTGCCACGGAGCCGGTGCTTTCATCCAATCGCCAGTGGTCGGCAAGGTTCAATACGGCGGATCGCGGGCGGAGAACAGCGAAATTGACTGCCTCCATGCCCGAGGCGTCGCGGATGCGGTAACGGAACCAGTCGGTGCCGGAGCCCATCGTCGGCGGCGGGCTGTATTGCAGCAGATCGCGCCCGCCCGGGCCGGCCCCCGCCAAGCGAGTGACGGACCCGCCGAGCGTGGTGCTGAGGTTGGTGGTGACGAGACTCAATTCGTCGCCATTCATGTCCGAATCGTTGCGCAGCACATCGATGGTCACCGGGGTGTTGCGCAGGAAGGCGGCGGTGTCGAGGTTGGCCCGCGGCGGCAGCGGCAGGGGATGGGGCCCAAGATCTTCAAACAAGGCAGCCTGCTGGTTGCGGTGGCCGACGATCCTGACCAGTTCCGCGCTCGAAAAATGGGACAGCGCGTTGTCGCCAGACATGATGGTGGCTCCTTCGGTCCGACCACCGCCTTCGGTGTGGCCGCTGCCCCAGTTATGGCCTGCTTCGTGCCGCCAGACGCGCCAGAATTCGCCGCTGTCCGAATCCACGGCCGCATAGGCAAGCGATGTGCCGATCACGCCTGAGTAGCCGCCGTAGGCCAGTCCGCCATTGAGATCCCGATGGATCACCGAGGCCAGATGATGGGTGGTGCCCATCGGTGTGCCTGTGCTCCAAAGCGCCCGGACCCGCTGCAGCAGTTTGCTCTTGTCGGTGCCATCCGGCTGATAGGGATCGTGCGCCTGATGGGCGCGGATGACGATCTTTCCCAGCCGGTTCTCGATGCCGGCATCGCGCAGGTAGGGCAGGTTGGCGGCGATGAGCGAGAACTCCGCGCTGTCGAGCACGCCCTCCGGGGTGCCACCGGCGGCGATGAAATGGCTGTAGGTGATATCGAAACCGGTCTCGACGGCATAGACCGTCGAGCCGAACCCGCCGTCACCGGCCAGCTGGGTCGTCCAAAGCGGCGAAGAACCGCCGGAACCGATGACTTGGGCCACTCCGCCCTTGCTCGTCCACGCGGCACCCGTATCGAAGACAACCTGTGCCCAGACCGCGCCGTTGGCGCGCAGCAACGCGCCGGCCACCGCCCCCGGCCTGTCGCGCACCGTGCCCAGATAGGTGCGGGGCAGGTCGGCGGCATGATTGGCATAACTGCCGTCCGCCTGCTGGACAATGACGCCGAAGTTTGCGGAACGGATCGGCCGCAGCACGAAATCCACGGTTACCGAGCTGTTCGGGCTGGTGATGATATGGGTGAAGGTCTCGGGCGGCGGAGACTGGGCGGAGGCGGTCAGGATGCTCAGGCCGAGACCAAGGATGGCTCCGGGTACAGGATTTCGCGGGAGTTTGCACATGAATTTAAGGGGCTTTTGTCAGTTATGGACTGAGGCCGGGAAAGGGGGCTTTGCGGAGAAAGAAGCGGAAATCCTTGATGCGCCCGTTTGGCATGTCCTGGCGTGGCAGATAACGCAGACCCGCGATCTCGCGAATCTCACCCATGTCGATGACGATGGCATGCGGGTGCCGGGGTTTCGCGCCTTTCCAGCGGCTGTGCCAAATGGTCGTCGGCTGCAGGTCGAAGACATTCTCTGCATGACCGTCGTCGCCGGTTTCCTCGCTGGTGACATAAACGACCGACCAGCCCTCGCGCGGGATTTCGTTTCCATTGTGGTCGAGCAGGTAAAGCTCGGCACAGGTGGCGTGCGGATCGCCGGGGTGGGAATTCATCGCCTGGAGGCAGAGGTAGCGGCCTTCCGTGGGTGCGAATCGCACGGTTTGCATCTCGATGCCGTCGGCAAAACTTCCTCGATGCACCGGCTCGAGCGAGTCTAGCCGCAGAGGGCCAGCCACGCGTGGCGTGCGGTTCGCGCGACTGTCGCGGATCTGGTTGAGCACCGGTTTTTCGAGTGCCGCGAGAGTCGGGCGTTCGACCGACTCGAGAGCGAGCACCACGATCTCGTTTGCGCCGCGACTGAGCCACGGCCCCGGGCAATAGAGCGTTTGCTGCGGCCCGAGGTTCCAGTAGCGGCCGAGGTTGTGGCCATTCACCCAAACCACACCCCGGGCCCAGCCGCGCAGGTCGAGAAAGGTGTCGCCGGTCTGTTCAATGGAAAAGCTGCCGCGGTGGAAGACCGGACCGTGGGCTTCCGGAGTGATATTGGAAAAATCCAGACCGTCCCAATCGCCGGAGTGCAAGGGGAAGTTGTAGGTCTGCCAACTGGTGAGTTCGCGTGCCTCATTTCCACGGATGAGTTCGACTTTTTCGGTGATGCCTTTTCGATCATCGATATTTTTCCCGAAATTGATCCGGCCGTAAGCATGGACCAGCAGGTCGAGGCTTGCCTCCCGATCGCGTGCCGGCAGCGCGAGCGTGTCCTGGCCGAGCCGGCGTTCGAGAATTCCGATCGGTTTGCCATCGATATAGGCAAAGGTGAGGTCGCGCGGTTCGGTGATGCGGATGCGTGCGGCCGGGCCTGCGGGCAGGCGGGTGCGGTAGAGGATGAGGCCGTGCGCCTGGTCGTGAATCTCCATCGGCAATGGCCGGGGCGTGGTTTTCGCAGATGGCAGCCGGGAGAGAAGCGCCGCTCGCTCGTCGAGGCGGATCTCCGGGATGCCGATCACCGGATTCGGAGCGGGAACTTCGGTGAGGGATTCTCCGGGCAGAAGGTGTTTTTGGAACAACTGGCGGATGGCATGATATTTCGGAGTTGCCCAGCCGGCCTCACTGATGGGCGCATCGTAATCATAGCTGGTGATCTGCGGCCGGAAGGGTGGCGAATTCGCTCCCGAGGTGAAACCGAACGAGGTGCCACCATGAACCATGTAGATGCTGAATGATGCCTGGTTTTCGAGCATCCAGCCGAGTTCACGGAGGATTTTCGGCGTCGGCCCGGTGCGGTGAGGCACGCCCCAGCGGTCGAACCAGCCGGGATAGTATTCCCCGCTCATCAACGGACCGGTCGGACGGATGTTGCGGAGCGCGTTGAAGGCATGGGCGGGATTCGCGCCGAAGTTGACGGCAGAAAAGATGTCCGGGCGGGTGCCGTTCTTCAACTGGACCGGGCCGTCGCAGGTGAACAAGGGCACGTTGAAGCCGGCCTCGACCAAGATGTCGCGCAGCAGGCCGATGTATTCGCGGTCATTGCCGTAGGAGCCGTATTCGTTCTCGACCTGCACCATGACGATCGGCCCGCCTCGGGTGATCTGCAGCGGTGCGAGTTGTTCGCCGACCGCGAGAAGATATTTGCGGCAGGCATCGAGATACACCGGGTCGCGCGTCCGCAGTTGAATGTTCTCATGTTTCAAAAGCCACCAGGGGAATCCGCCGAAGTCCCACTCGGCACAGGCGTAGGGACCGGGACGGAGGATCACCTTGAGTCCCTCCTTGTGGGCGAGCCGGCAGTATTCCGCGACGTCGTTGGCACCGGTGAAATCAAACTCGCCGGGCTTCGGTTCGTGGAGATTCCAGAACAAATAGGCGCAAACCGTGTTGCATCCCATCGCCCGCACCATGCGCAGCCGGTGCTGCCAATACTCGCGGGGCACCCGCGAAAAATGCATCTCGCCGCTGCGGATCACGAAGCGCTTGCCATCCAACAGGAACGATTCATCGCCAATCTCAAAGCGACCCGATACCGGTGACTGCCCGGCGGCGTCCGCCGGGCTGGACATCAGTCCGGCGGTCAGCAGATAGCCGATGATGGCGCGACGCATGACTTTGGGAAAAAGCGGGAACCGGAGACAATTCACCCGGCGACGGGACACCGCCGCCGGGTAACCAAATACGGGTTGGCAAGCTTCTCAGCGACGACGACGGAGCAGGGCCAGCAGGCCGAGGGCACCGAGTGAGGCGGCGGCGGGCTCGGGGATTGGAGCGGCCGCGAGATACACATTATCGATGATCGCGAATTCGTTCCGCGCCCCGGAGTTGAGAATGCGGAGCTGGATCTGGTTGCCGATCCACGGGCTGCCGGCTGGCACCGGGGTCGAGGTGTTGGCGAAGGTTTGGTAGGCTCCGACACTCGCTAACGAGTCGTTCCGACTCAACAGGCGGTCTCCCGAAAATTCGCCGTTCGTGGGATCAGACACCGGGCTACCACCGGCATCAACGACATGCAGAATCACCTGCAACTGATCGGCGAGATCCAACGCCGCGCCATTGCGCCAGTCCACCGAGACCGTGAACACGTCGCCAGCGGCAATGGTCCAGTCAGATGCGGGAATCGTGATCGTCGGATGCTGGCGGTCGCCCGTGAGCGAAAAACCGTTGGCCAGCCCGCGCAGGGAGCCGGTGGCTACGTTGGTGTTGGAGGTAAGCCCCGAGCTGTCACCCTCCGGGCTGAAGTAACTCGACCAGACGGGAGTATCCGCGAAGCTCTGGCCGTTCGAACCCTCTTCGAAGCCGCCGTTGCGGACGGACGAGTCATGGATGCCATTGTCGGCGATGCTATCATCGAAGTCGATGAGCACGGTTAGCGATGCTTGGGCGCTGCCGGCGAATATCAGCCCGGTCGTGATCATTGTGATAAGTAATTTTGATCTCATGTTTGGTTTGTTAGGTTATGTTTGTTTCACTTCAGGTATGGTTCATTTCAAAATCAAGGTCACCCGGATTCATGGCTCGCTGGCCTCAACCTGGAGGAAGAGCTTCGGCTCGGTGAGCAAGGTGCCCGGGAGGGTGACGGTGATGGTTTCCACCGGGTCGCCGTTGTCGGTTCCTTCGGAGACCGGGGTGAACGGAGCCCAGCCCGCGAGTGTGGTCGATGACTGATAGATATAGTTGAGTCCGGTGAGCGAGGGCTTGCGGCGGGTGTAGGTGAAGGTGCCGGCGGACTTGTCCGGGGCGGTTACTGGCGAGGCGCTCGCACCGCTGGTGGGATCCAGTCCGAAAGCGTATTCATCGAAATTGGCGAGGCCGTCGAAGTCGTCATCGTCGCTGGGCCCGCCGCTGAGGTTGAAGCCGGCGGGGCCGGCCCAGTCGTCGTAGTCGCTGGCGGAGGCGACGACCTGAAGCTTGCCGGTGCCGGCGAGGCGGCCCGGGTGGGTGTTGGCGTCGTAAATGCCTGGAACCAGCGTGTTTCCGGCAATGGTGAGCGCTCCGATCACGTTGGTACCGGTGAAGTCGAGATCGAGGATGGCGGTGGCGGCCACGGTGATGGCGGAAGACTCGGCCAGGCAGGGGTGCTGGATGATGAGCCTGCCCTCGCTGACGGTGGTCGGGCCGGTGTAGTCGTTTACGGCGGTGAGTGTGAGCGCGTTGCCGCCGGTCTTGGTGATTCCGCCGGTGCCGCCGATGACGCCGTTGATGATTTTGTCGAACGACGGGGTATTGATGAAAGCGTTTCCTGCAAGAGTGAAGGCACCCGACCAGGTGGCCACATTGCCGCCGAGTGAGCGCAGGATGGCTCCGGAGTTGAGCGTGATCGGTGTGGGAATGTTGCGCGGGCCGAATGCGCCGAGCACGGCGGCTTCGTTCACCGTCACGGCTCCAGTCGCACCACCGAGGCTGTTGTCGTGGCCTTCCGCGCTGAGGATTCCTTCGTTGATGATGATCGAGATCGGGCTGGCGCTGCCATCCCCGCGCATCGTGACCTGGTTGGTGCTGATCTTGGTCAGGGTGTGGCCGTTGCCGGTGATCAAACCGGGCGTGCCGTTGGCGAAGCCGATATCATAGCGGGCGGTGCCGCCGATGGTGGCGTCGCCGGTGAGCTCGAAATTGAGCACGCCGGCGGCGGAGGCGATATTGGTCCCGCCGTTATTGACCAGTGCGCCGGTGCCGTCGCCGTTTCCGGCGATGCGGAAACTGTAGGACCGGTTGGGGTCCACGTTAAGACCGGTGTAGTTATTGAAATTCAGCGACGCGCCGGCAGCCACAGTGACGGTTTTGGCACCGTCGGCACTTGTTCCGAGGGCGGTTGCCTTGGCGAGAGTGAGACGGCCGCTGGCGACGGTGACGTCGCCGGTGAAGGTGTTGGCGGTGGCTCCGCCGAGGGTGAGGTTGCCAGTGCCCTGTTGGGTGAGCGTGCCGTCGCCGGATATGGCATTGGTGACGGTGAGGTTGTCCTCCCGATTGAAGGCGAGCGAGCCGTTGTTGTTGATCGCGCCGCCGCCGAGACTGCCGATCGATCCGCCGTTGCCAACCACGAGTGCCCCGCCCGCGATATTGGTCGCTCCGATGTTGGCCAGCGTCGTGGCGATGGTCAGTGTTCCGGTGTTATTTTTGAAAAGCAGTCCGGTTCCGGTGAGTGTTCCGGAGCCGTCGAGCAGGTAAGCCACCGGTGCAGCGAAATCGAAGGTCATGTCCCCGACCGGGATCGTTCCTGCCACCGTGACGGTGGTATTGGTGGCGCTGCCATCGAAGCGCACCTGGTCGTAGGCGAAGAAGGGTGCCGTCGCGTTGTTCGATTGGAGCTGCCAGTTGGCGGTGCTGTTGACATCCCAGATCGAGTTGTGATTGCCTTTCCAGATGAGGGAATCGAGCGAATCGACGCGGACAATGATCTCACCGGTCGCGGGACGGTCCTCGATGGTGTAGCTGCCGTGCGGGGCGCTGCCGATCTGGAGATTGGCGACGCTGCCGGTATAGGAGGTGTCATAGACGAAAAGCGGGAATTCGTCGGATGGCAGCCACAGTTCGTTCGGAACCAGGTTGATCGAGTGGCTGCCGTTGATCGCCAGTCCATCGACGCTGGAGACATTGATCTGGTCGCCGCTGGAGAAACCGGCGCGGAAAGTGGTGGCGGACCCGGTTTGCAAGGAGAGCGCGGGCAATTCGAGAGTTCCCGGTGCCGACACCGGACCCGGAGCGAGTGTTCCGCCGGACTGGACGGTGACCGGTGACTCCAGCGCTCCGACCGCGCGCAGCGTTCCGCCGCTGATGGAGGTGGCACCGGTGTAGGAATTGACGCCGGTGAGCACGGTGGTGCCGGGACCCTCGATGCCGAGGGTGCCGTTGCCGGAAATTCCGCCGGAGATTTCAACCGTGCCGTCGCGGGCGATGATCAGGGCGGCGTCGTTGATGATCGGACCGGTGCCCGGCGATCCATCGAGCCCGCCGTTTCCGATGCGCAGGGTGCCAGCGTTGATCGTAGTGGATGCAAGGTTGTTGTCGATGAGCAGCGTGACATCCTCCGCTCCGTTTTTCACTAGGGATCCGACGCCGCTCCAAGCTTCGCCGGAGAGGGTGTAGGGGAGGGTGTCGTTGGCGAATGTCGCCGAGGAGGGCTCGATCTCCGGATCCACGAGCGCGACCAAGCCGGTGGCGGCGGTGTCGTCGAAGGAAACGATGTCGAGGTTCTTGAAAGTCGCCGGGTTTTCGGCGGCGTCCTTCCAATGGGCCGTAGTCCCGATGTCCCAGGTCCCTCCACCCGCAAGACCCACCCAGGTGAGCGACTCGCTGATTAAGGGAGTGGCGGTGAGCGACACGTTGTCGATGATCGCGAAACTCGTCCGCGCCCCGGAATTGAGGATGCGGATCTGGATCCGGTTGCCGATCCACGGGCTGCCGGCCGGCACCGGGTTCGAAGTCATGGAAAAGGTTTGGTATTGGCCCGCCGTCGCGAGCGAATCGTTCCGGCTCAGCAGGCGGTCTCCGGCGAATTCGCCGTTCGCGGGATCGCCCACCAGGTTGCCATTGGCATCGACCACATGAAGGATCACCTGGAGCTGGTGGGTGCCGACGGTGAATGCCGCGCCGTTGCGCCAGTCCACCGAGACGTTGAACACGTCGCCGGCGGCGATGGTCCAGGCGCTGGCCGGAATTGTGATCGAAGGTTGCTGGCGGGTGCCGTTGCCCGAAAACCCGCTTGCCGTCCCGCGCAAGGCCCCGGTCTTGACGTTGGTATTGAACGTGAGCGTCGATGAATCGCCATCCGGGCTGAAGTAGCTCGACCAAACCGGGGTTTGTGCGAACGTTTGGTTGTTCGCGCCCTCCTCGAAGCCGCCGTTGCGGACGGATGCTTCATGGACGCCGTTGTCGGGGATGCCGTCATCGAAGTCGATGAGCACCGTAGGGGCCGAATGGACGCTTCCAGCAATCAAGAGGCCGACTGCGCTGATTGCGATGAGGATTTTTGATTTCATGCTACTTGGCTTGGTTGTTCATTTTGACTGGGACACCATGGAATTCCGGATTCACAGGTCGGAGTTTCATAAGATGGATAACGGAACGTCGTGGGTTTGGATCATTGGCAAGGCACGTCAAACAAAGGGCTCATGGTGAAGTACCGCCGCGCGGGAAATGCTGACCGATTTTCTCAAAGAGCCTTACCATTGAGGCTGAGAGGTGGATTGGCGCAATCATTTCCATGCATCGCGGACCTCGGGGCGGTCCGTGCCGTAGCGGTGGATGGCATGGCCTCCGATCCACCGCCCGGGGTGCGTTCCCTGTTCCACCCGCACTCACGGTTCCGGAGTCTCTGGCTCGGCCGGGATGGTGGTGGCGAGCTTGTCGATGGCGGTGACGGGCACGATCACGCTCTGCTTTTGCACCATGGTGGCAACCCCTAACAATTCGCCGTCGAGATTGTATGCCGGAGTGCCGCCGGGCAGCGCTTGCGACGGGATGAGGAAATCCCGCGGGGTGCTGACCAGGGCGGCGATATGGAGCAACTCGGCGGATGCGGCGCGTTGGAAATCCGGGCCTTTGCGTTGGCTAGAAAGCACGGTTTCCAACAGTGCCGGCGCGGCCTTGGCCTGTGGCGGCGCAGCGGGCATGGGTGCTGCCGCAGCGTCGGTCGGGCGGACCCGCACAAAGGCGAGATCCAGTGCGGCATCGGTGAGCACCAAGTCAGCTTCGGCCTCGGTGGCATCGGCCCGCAGCATGGCGACGCGGGTAAGTTCACCTTTGTCCGCGACATTGCCGTCCAGATCGTTTCCCGGGCCGCCGCTCATCATCATGACATTTGCGAGCAAGCCACTGCCGCCGGATTCAATCTGGCTGAGGGAAGTGACGAGCAGGTCTTTGCCGTCGAATGACACTGCGGGAATTTCAAATGTCCGGTCTTTGCCCTGGAGCTTGCGGGTGACGGTGAGTTTGACGGTGCTGTCCTGGCGGTCGGCGAAGGCCTTGGCGGCGGCGGCTTGCACCGGATCGACATCTTGAGCGGACATGGGCAGGGCGGCACTGGCCAGCAGGGCCATGGATGTGAGGGTCGCGAGTGGTTTCATAAAGTGATGAAGAGTAAGGTGGATTTTAAACCAGTATCAGGGCATGGCTTTGGCACAGAGACGGAGGATTTCGGACGTCGGCAGGACGCTGGGCCCAGTTTGTGCGATGTCGGCAATGGATGAGCCCCCCCCCTCGCCGCGCAGTGGGATCACCGAGAGGCCGAGAAAACGGCCGCTCATGTCAAACACGGCGGAGCCGGGGGTAGGGAGCGGACCGGTCACGTCGAATAGCGGGACCGGCGGCGAGGTCATTTGGACCATCCGGATCAAACGCACCGTTGGCGCGCGACCAAAGTCGGCTTCCAACCGGACCAAATCAAACAACTGGGAGAATGGCGACGGAGCAGGCAAGCCGGGTGCCAGTATTACGGTGGGCAGGCTTCCTTCCGGCGGGGTGCTGAGCTGGATCAGGGCCAAGCCGGCGGCCGGTTCCCTGAGGATGATTTGGGCGGGATATTCGTGACCATCAGCGGTGATGATTTTGAGGCTGGAAATGGTCGTTTTCATGCCCAGTTTGATGGGTCCCATCGGGGTTTCGAGTTCCATGCCGCCGCCAAGCATGGTGCCCGGGTCGAGCGCGGCGAGCGGCGCGACGACCAGTCCGCTGGAGTGAATCACCACGCCGTTGACGTTGGCGGGTTGCTCTTCCGCCGGTTGCTCGTTGATCATCTCGCCGATGCCGGGCGGGCCGTCGATGAGTTCGGGTTTGACGCTGAGAGTGGCTTGGATTTCGACGAGCGCATCCTGGTTTTTGGCGATCACCCCGGCGGCAGTGGCGGCGGGAGGGCTGGCGGCGCAAAGGGCTGGCAGGCAGGCGAATGCCAGCAGCGTGACGGTGAGGATCGGGCGGAAGTGCATGGGATGAGATTCGTTGGAAATGGTGTGGCGGGTGCCAAGTTCAGGATTCGGCGGGCCAAGCGGGTTCGAGTTGGATGAAGAGATTGCGCACTCCGCGTTGGAGGAAAAACTCGATCAGCGGGGGTTTGGCGGCTTTGAGCGCGCCCAACTTTTTCTCCAGTTCGGCGGCACCGTTGATCGGCTCGCCGTCGATGCTCAGGATCAAATCATGTTTCGACAGTCCGGCCAGCGAAGCCCAGCCGTTGGGCGTGACATCGGTGACACGGGCGGCTTTGACCGTGAGCGGGATGTTCTGTGCGTCCTTGATGGCTTCGGTCAGATCGCAGACCGCGAACTCAAAGTCCGGATCTTTCCATTTCGGCACGTCGTCATCATCGGCCGGGCTGGCGGCGAGTGTGACGGTGGCGGATTGTTTGCCGCCATCGCGGATGAATTCGATCGCGACGGGGGCGTCGGGGGCCCGTTGGGCGATGCTCTCGGTGAATCGGCGCACGTCTTCGGGGCGGCGGGCGGGAATGATCTGGCCGTCCAGCTTGGTGAGGATATCGCCGGCCTGCAAGCCGCCACGGGCCGCCGGGCTGTCCGCCTGGATGCGGGTGATACGCACGCCGGTGGTGCCCTTGAGCTTCAACGCCTCGGCTAGTGCCGGGCCGAGCTCCTGGACGTCGACACCCAGCCAGCCGCGGTCGGCGGTGAGCGGATTCTGCGCTTTGGGTTCGGGGCCGATCCGCACGACGGTGAGATACTTGTCGTGGGTCACTCCGCGTTCAAAGGCGACCAGCACGGCTTGTGGCTCCTTGGCGTCTGTCGGCAACGAACGATTGAATGCGCGGAAGTCGGCCAGCGTGCGCACCTCCTTGCCGTTGAGTTGGGTGATGATGTCCTGCGCTCTAAGGGCCGGCTTACCTTCGGCGGCTGGTCCGCCGGCTCGGACGCTGTGAACCTGCACGCCCGCCGTGCTGTCGCGTTTTAATTCCAGCGCCCCCATCGGCGAGACGCCCCGCGCGGTCATGCCCCACTGGACAAATTCGCTTTCGAGATCCTGCACCGGGGCGCGTGCGATGACCTCGACGGTCCAAGTCGTCGGTTGGCCCTCGTTTTCGCCGGTCAGGGTGATTGGGGAGCCGACCCTGCTGCCTAACACCATCGAGTTGAACACCGGCAGATCCTCCGGCGAGCGGCAATCGGGGATCGGCGTGCCATTGAAGGTGTGGAGGAAATCCCCCGGCTTGAGCCCGGCGGCGGCGGCGGGACTGCCGGGAAACACACTGGCTACCAGCACGCCGCGGTGCTGACGGTCGCCCCGCAGAAGTTCCTGGACCTCGATGCCGATCCAACCACGACTCACGCTGCCCTTGGTGATCAGTTCGTGGGCGACTTCCTTGGCGAGGTTGCCGGGAATCGCGCCGCCGAGGCTACCGATGCCGACTTCGTTGACGCCGATGATCCGGCCGGCGGTATCCACCAGCGGTCCTCCGCTGTTGCCACCGAAAATCACCGCGTCGTGACCGATCCAGCGGACCAATTCACCGACGTTTTCGCCATCCAGCACCAAACCGCCGGCCATGATTTTCGGTGCGATCATCGCAGTGTTGGCGACGATGCCCTTGGTCACCGACTGCGACAGGGCTGCCGGACTGCCGAGGGCATACACGGTGTCGCCGACTTTCAATTGCGAGGAATCTCCAAAGGTCGCGACGGTCACCGGCGCGTTTGGATTCATCCGGGCGGAGAGATCCAATTTGATCACGGCGAGGTCCGCCAATGCATCGGTGCCGACGAGCGTGGCCGGGATTTCCTCGCGGTCGGCCAGGGTGCAGCGGAAACGAGTGCCACGTCCGGCGACATGGTGATTGGTGAGCACGTATCCATCCGGGCTGATGATGGCACCGCTGCCGAAGCCGCGCTGCTTGAACATTCGGCCGTCCCGGCCTTCCTCCATGAGCACCTCGATCCTCACAATCGCGGGCTTGGCCAGTTCCATGACCTGATCGACATCGTCGGCGCCACTTGGGGCAGTCACAGCGACGAACAGAAGAGCAATGGCACGAAGGAGATTGAACGTCTTCAAGGAGTGTTGGTGTGGGGTGTGATACTGCGATTCGACGAGGGTCGCGGCCGAGTCTGCATCAAATCCCAGGTTCGGTTTTAGTGGAATGATCATGAAGCGGAACGGCTCAAAGAACGCGTTAGTCGAAAGGCTCGTTTGTTAGTACCGCTGCCCTCGGATTACTGACCGATTTTCTCATAAAATCCCGTGGGTGCTTGTTTTGTATGGAATCGATTCAGCGGGCTTCGGTGGCCTCTTCGATGATTTCAGGTTTCCGAGGGGTCACGGGCGGGCTGTAGCGCTTGGCGTCATCGAGCATCGGCCCCCAACGATCTAACAACTCGCGACTCAGGAGCACCGGATCACCGGAAACCGCAAGTGGGTAGGAATCGTTTTCCCACTGGCGGGCGGCCCAGGCGGATTCCATGGCGAAGTAGTTCGGTGGTGAGGGTTTGCGTCCGGCGAGGCGACCGCGCAAATCGTCGATGAAGGCCTGCCAGCGCGGGAGGTGGTAGCGATCGAGCAGGCCGCTCCACTCGCGCCACGCGTAGTCGCCGAGTCCGGAGCGCTCCTGCGTCCAGGTGGTGATGAGCAGGCGGGCGTTACGCTCGTTTTGTTCGCGTTGTACCGTATCGTCACCGGCGGAAGCACGTGCGTCGGACAGCCAGCGTCCAAGCAGAAAGTGGGAATCCGCGGCCAGCAGGCGGCTCTGATCGTCGAGCATGTCGATGAATTGCTTTGCTGCGGCCTCGAACTCGGACGCATTCCCGGAGCGGAAGGCGGCGACCATTTCCCGGTAGGGGATCTGCGCGGCATTCGCCATGAACTGGCGGGTGAAATCGACCAGGTCATGGCGATAGGTTTCGCGGTCGGCACAATCGGGCGCGACTTCCAGCAGAAGGCGCAGCGCCTCGCGCAGCAATCGTTGGTCATAGGGAACCTCGATGCTGGCGGCGAATGGCGAAACCTTTCGAACATCCAGTGACGGCCGGGCGCAGAAGACGGACTCGCCCGGGCGGCGCTGATTCGGCCATGAGGCGTAGGCGGACTGCAGCAGGAGCTTCCATGCATCACGCACCTCGCGGCGGTGGGTGCCGTAGCGGCGGGTGGCATAGCCATCAATCCAATGCCCCGGGTCCGGCACGTCGGTGCTCCAGCGGGCATCCCAAAGGAAATCGTTGACCACCGGATTGCTTTCGGTTCCCTCCCATGCCATGCCGATGCCGATCGGTGGGGTTTTGCTGGCAAGGGCGTCCTTGAGGTTGTTGGCGATGGTGTCAAGCCGGCCATGAAGCGCGGTGTTCCCGCCGTAGATCACGACCGTCCCAAAAGTCCATGGAGTGCCATTGAAACCCTTGGTGGGAACCCAATTGCGCCAGAATTCATTGCACAACTCGACCACCATCGTGTTCTCGCGATGGAGTGCCGTGAGCAGCTCACCCTTCGGGTTTCCACCCCATCCCTGGATGATCCATAAAGCGCGCGGGTCTGCGGCGAGCATGGCCTGCTGCACGGTGCGGACGGTGGCGGCAACACTGATCCCCCCTGTTTTGCCGCCCTCATGAAACAGGTCTCCGGCGAAGGCATCGGAGTGCCCGAATAGCTTCTCCTTTTCCTCATACCATGCCGAGGCCATGCGGGCGAACAGGGGATCCTCCGGATGGAGGACGGCGGGACGCTGGTCGGCGAGCCAACGGCCTTGGGGGATCACTCTTGTGCCCGGCACTTTTCGCGGCAAGTTGTTGGGAACGAGCCCTACAAACCCCTGCATGACCGGCCTCATGCCAAGCTCCCGCATGCGGGCAAGAATCTTCCGCTGAAGGGCCACGCGGGATTCGATCCAAGTGTCGGTGATCGGGCCGCCACGACCCTCGAGATTTCCCATCAGCCACCAGGCGGTGTAACCGGGGCCGGCGATGAATCGTTTCGCCTCGTCCTTGGTATAGCCGAAGCATTGCAGGACATTGAGCCAGACCGCCTCGGTAGCGGTGATGGCGAGCGGCAGGTCGATGCCGTTGGCGGCCATCAGATCGATCTCCCGTTCCCAGCGCGGCCAGTCCCACCAGGCCATGGTGTAGCTGAATGTGCAGTAGTTGAACGCGTAACCATGGCGGAAGCGGCTCTCGATGCGGATGGGTTCTGTCGGTAGCGGCAGCGGTTTTGCCAGATCGAGCTGGTCGCCGCTCCACGAGAGATGACCGCCCGCGACGTATTTCAGATAGTGGTTGAACGCTGCGGTGATCGACACGGGCCGGTTGCCTCGAAGCACGATTTTTCCATCGCGGGTCGTGATTTCAAACACGTCGAGATCCTTGTTTCCCGCGAGGATTTCGCAAACAAAGTCATCGGCGTGCTCCGGCAGCAGGCGTTGGATGACAGCCGCTGCGGCTGGCGCTCCGGGCGCCGCAGGCCTATCCGCCAGTGCCGGAAAGGCAGTTGAGAGGCCGAGGGCAAAAACAATCCATCGGAACAAATCGCTTAACATGAATTCAAGAGGGGTGGGTCGTCGGGCAAATGCGGAGTTGGAAAGCCTTTGGAGCAAAAGCAAGCTGCACAGCCTAGTACCACAAATGCCGGTTTGCTGACGGGCGGCGCTTTGAATTCCGCAAGAGCGTGACCGTCTCCCGCTCGACTCAATCGCCGCTGCCCTCTTCCGCAACACGAACCGCATTGCCAAATGACCGGTTGGTGAAGATCAAGGTGTCGCGGTCGCGCAGGATGTGGGTCTCCACCAATCCGTCGCCGTTCGGGATCTCCGCATGAAGAACGCCCTTGTCCACCCACCAAGAGCAGTTGGCGAAGGCTTTGGGCTGCCGTTGTCCGTTCTTGGTGACCGTGATGGTGCCATCGGCGTGGAACCGGCGGACGAAGCGGGCACCGGCAAACGAATAACTCCAGGCACCGATGAAGTCAGCTGCCTGCGCCCGGTTTACCATGCCTTCCTCCAAGACCATGACTCCCGAGCTATCGACCGGGCCGCGGTAGCGGGTCATTCCACCGGTTCGCGGCAATTGGGCGATGGTGGCGTGGAGGGTCCAGCGGCCGGGTTGATAGTAGCCGGAAGGAATCGTGAGGTCGTAGATGTTATCCTTCACATGAAGAAGCAGGCCGGTCTGCCCGGGATGCGGGTCTGCGGCAATCAGCTCACCGTCCCGGCGGAGTTCGACGTGGCGGATTTCCACAGCGTCCTTCCCAGAGAACCACTTGAAGATGGCCCGGTATTCCGCTGACTTCCAGATGAGGTGGCTGATGTCGAGTTCCAGCTCCGTCGGTTCGGAGGATTTTATCGCCCATGGAATGTCCCGATTCGGAAGCTCGCGGACGAACTTGGCGCGGTCGAAGGGCACGGGGCGGAGTGGTTCTTCCGCATTCCGATCGTGCACCATTGCCTGGCTGCGGTTAAGTAACAATGGAGTTTCGTCGGGCAGGTGAAGCTCCACTTCGCCCTCGAACACGCCGAGTTCCATTTTGCCGTTCGCGGCGAGATCCATCGCGAACTCGGTGCCAAGGTCAACGACCTGACCATTGCCGTAATCGACGGTAAATCCTTCCGCGCCCTTGGGCACGTAGGCCACGAGTTTGCCGGCTGAGAGTCGGCCGGAAGTCGGATCGGACACGGTGAAATCGGCCGGACCTTCGAGGGTGACGCGCGCGCCGCTGGCGTAAGTCAGTTCGACCAATCCGCTCTTGAACGCGACCCTTTGTGCGTTCACCGAGCCATCAATGACGGTCGGGGCGGCGTTGTCTTGCCAGACGACGCCCATCAGGCCGGTCACCTTGGCGGCGTGGTCTGTGGTGAATCCGGCGGGTGGAGCGGCGGCGGATGCCGGCGGAGGAGACGGATTATCGCCGACCAGTAGCCCTGCGAAAAAGGAGAGTCCGGCAGCCGCCGCCAGCGGAAGAATCCGGGCAATACGACCCATCACACCCGATCGAACTGGCTGCTGATCTCCATGGACATGCGAAAGCGCGGTTTCCATGGTCGCAAGGGCCTCAGGCATGAGCGACTCATGCAGCAGCATTTCGCAGCAATAGGACATGATTTCCGGCTCGCTCATCAGCTCTTCAAGTCGGCCCATATCGGAGCGACTCAGGCCATCCTCGTCGATCAGGCGGTCGAGTAGATCCCGCAGTTCTGGGGTGGGGGTGTTCATGATTCTGAAAGTAGGCGAGTCCGAATGCAATGGCGTAACGCAAGGCGCAGGCGAGAGAGGGCTTTCTGCACGCGGTTTGGTTTCCAACCCCGCGCGTTGGCGTAGCTGGTGAGCGATCCCTGATTGACATACTTGAGCCGCAGCAAGGCCAAATCCTCTTCCGGGAGGCCAGCCAGGCAGTGGCGCAGGGCTTCCAGTCGATTCTCGGCGGTGCTGCTCATCGCCTCGGCCAATGGGGCAATCTGTTGAAGCATGTCGTCGGAAAAATAGACCAGGCGGTCCCGCCGACGGTCGCGATGCCAGGCCATCGACTTGAACCACGCCACCTTGAAGGCCCATGTCTTGAGCGGGGTCGATTCATCGGCGCTTTCCCTCCGTTCCCAGAGAAATAGCAACGTCTCTTGGACCAGATCATCACAAGCTGCCCGGTCCGGAACGAGCGTGTGCAGATAGCCGCGTAGTGGCAGCCTCAGAGAGGCAATGCCGAGTGCGATCTCCGCCTCTTGACGGGAATCCTGAGGGCGATGCTGGGATGCCGAGTTCATGTCATTCACCCTGTACTACCGTAATCCGGACAATGCTGACCATCTCCTTATAAAAAAATGACAAATCCCCGTTCCTTGATCATCCGGCCTTGCTCGCAAGTGTGGGAACTAAAATGCAAATGATTTCCACAGCCCTGCGGCTACTACGGCGACACCAAGAGAGAATGCCGCTGCT
>Ga0100401_1000733_pt1 | contig 26935 bp, 17 predicted proteins | sample CryGeymeta201525_FD_80421 | JGI IMG/M metagenome (GOLD analysis project Ga0100401, IMG submission 80421) | Groundwater microbial communities from Crystal Geyser aquifers in Utah, USA - Crystal Geyser metaG 2015-25 | ecosystem: Environmental > Aquatic > Deep subsurface > Groundwater | place: USA... | reverse complement strand
CCTTGTTAGATCCGGATAGATTTGATTTCTATTGGCGGCTGGATGAGATAGTTACGAAGTTTGATAGTCGGGTAATCGCTCATCCTGAAACTGATGTCTGGGTGATTGAGGCGGTGCCGAAGGGGAGCAATCCGGAGGATGAGTATAACTATCCTGTCTCAAATGGTAAATTAGAAGTTTTTGTTGATTATAATAAGGGTGTAATTACTAAAATTGATGATTTTAGCGATTTTACAGGGTTTCATTCTGATGTTCCTCCAGGACTTCGTCTAACTTGCCGAAGAGAAAGTCAGAATTTTACATTAATTAGTAATGCTTGGATATCAACAAAACTTACTTTGACTAAATTTCCTGTACCTATGTTTGCACCTGATGAAACAAAAGAAGAATATACTCTGAGTAATATTCAAATTAATACAGGTATTCCAGATAGTGAGTTTGAGTTTTAATCTAAGTTTTTTGGAGGTGAATACCAATGATTAAAAAAATAGTATTAGGTTTAGTTCTTAGTTTATTTTGGTTAAGTCCTGCATTTGCGAAGAAGCCTGTGCTTATCTTCCCCGGGACTAATGATGTTTCGGCAAATATGGTTTCAGGGTGTCTCAAGACAACCCTGGAGAGGGCTGGATATCAGGTGCATACATTAGCTGATTTGGGTGGTGATTTTCCAGAGAATGGATAGGGATTTATACAAGAAGATGTGAAACAGCTATCTGATAGTATTCATAAAATTTTATATAATCCGGGTACTGATGGGAAATGGAAAACTTGTGACCATCCAGAATGGGGTAAAGGTGATACAATAAAAGATCCTGATATAACTAAGGTTGATATTGTAGCTCATTCAAGGGGTGGATTAGTGGCAGAGCTTTATACTATGATGTATGGTAATCAGTATAAGTCTACAATGGAATATACATATATTGATGCTTATAAAAAACCAAGAAAGAAGACCATCACCAACATCCCCCGCTACGCCAATGACATCAATCAAATCATCATGATGGGGACACCGAATAAGGGGAGTTTTAGGATTAATTTTGGATATGAACATCCTTGGATAGCTAGAAAATTTCAGGAATTAATGAAGACCCCTGACCCTTATCTTCCAGCCATGGAGCAACAGCGGTCGCAGGGCAGCGATTTCATGAATTATTTCTGGCAAAACAACTTAAACCCATCTGTAAAGTATACCAATCTGGCTGAGGATGGGATACTTGGTGGTGATGGAGTAGTATCTGCTAATTCTGCACGAGGGATAGAGAAACATCAGGATCTCTTAACCACAAAGCTTAGAAGTGAATTTGCTAATGAGAAGTTACTGCCTGTGCCTCATGTGGACATGTACAGCAGTTCGTATTTCAAAGAGCAGTCTATTCGTGAATTATTAAAGGATGCAGGATTAATAACAGCCAATATCAGTATCAGCCCGGAATCTCCGGTCATGGAGGGAAAGATTCAAGTAACTGTAACTACCTCGCAGCCAATACCAAAAGCACCAAGACTCGGTGGGCGTTTTTATGACCAGACGCTGTTTAATATTCAGCTATCTGGAGAGGGAAGTATCTGGAAGGGTAGTTTGAATATCCCTAAGGATAAAGATAATCTGGCCATGTTTACCTATTGTAATTATTTTATTGAGATCCCTAAAAATTGTGAAGAAGAAAGTAATTGCCGAATAATGGTAGAGATAGAAATAACCGATGGAAAAACCTTCCTCATCGATACTGAGAAGCCAGAGGTAAAATTTACCACCCCCAAGAATGGTGAAGTAATCATCGCTGAAGAGGTGCCATATAGGGCTAACATTTCTGCCGACCTTTATGATCCACCAGTATGGGGTTATGCCTCTGATATTGACCCATCAACCATAAGACTTGATACCCCACAAGGGAGTTTTAAGCAAGCATCAGCAATTAATAACTTAGACTATGGCGAATATGCGTGTTCTATTGTAGCCAAAGATAATGCTAATGAAAAAGGACATGATTTGAAAACTTCACCTTATCGTTGGAATTTTGAAATAGCCCCACCAATTTTTGTTAATATTAAACCTGCATGGCGGAATTTTACAGGATCTAACGAATCACATACCCATGTCATAACTATTACCAATAAGGCAAAGAATAAATCTTTTACGGCTAATATAGAGATGAGAGTTGTCAAAACATCAGGCTGCCTTTTTGTGACTAAATATCCAGCCAAGACATTGGAATTACCTGCAAATAGCAGTGGACAAACTTCTTTTGTTATTACTTCAGGTGCAGAATTAAAACCTGATGATAATTTAATCCATCAGATAATAGTAAGTATACCTGGCGTAAAACTATCTGCCATTCAGTATGCTTCTGGACAAAATGTAGTTACCGACCATCCTGATGAGAGTTACGATATTTCGGACCCAAATTATCCTACACCAGCCAAGATAGATTCAGAGGCAGAGGTAGGGGTGTATTTGAATGGATTCGTAGATGGAGTGGCACATCTGTTGGGTAGGTTTAAGGAGCCGGTGTGGTTTGTGGATAGTAATTTTGAGCCATTGCCAATTGGAATAGAAGATGGAAACCAGAGAAGTCCGCAGATTTCACAGATTATTAATAATGCAAATCAACGGAAATCTGCACAATCTACGCCCCCTTTCCGCAAGCTCCAAGATTTTAAGGTGTTGGTTATTCCAAGTTATGGATTAAGCGGGGTAGATTCTTCGGAGATTCTAAAGTGGAAATTAAGGAAGTATGTTGAGGATGGTGGGGTGGTGGTTTGTTGGACACAGAAGTATGGACAAGAATTTGGGTTTTTACCCGGGACATTGACCGGCTATGGAGCAAATGAAGACCAGAGCTGCTGGACTAATGCGGCATATATTGATGAATACCATCCAATCATGGCAGGTCAGGATTCGGCTAATTTAGATTGTAATGCAGACGGATATTTTACACAATGGGGAGATGCAAAGGTGATATTGCGGCGGGTAAAGAATCAGATGCCGGCATTAGTAATGTATCCGTATGGTAAGGGTTTTGTAGTAGCGGCAGGGCTATATCCAGACTGGGGTTATGGGCATAATCAGTGGAGTAATGATGAGGCGGCATTAGTGCGTGATTTAATCACCTGGGCAAAACAGACAACATTAGAGGAAATACCAGAAACTAAACCCAATGGGACGATAAGTGTCCAATCCACAATCCACAATTTGCAATCCGCAATTGCCGAAAAGGTAGTGATTAAGGTAATTGACCCGGACAAAAAGCCACTGCCACCATATGCATTGGACATTACACCACCACTTAGTCAAGGTCAGAGTAGGGAATTAACACTTGACTCATCCATTATTCCTTCCCTCTCCTCCCTGACGAAACTGGGCATTTATGAGATAAGATATGAATTACAGGATAACACAGGCAATACTATCCAAGCCGAGGCACCATGTAGCCAATTTGCCATCTCGCAACAGTATGTCAATGCCCAACCACTTCCAGACCTGTCATTTTCTGTAACAACCCCTGATGAGATACTTGTGGCAGAAAGTGATATTACCGTTACCATACATATTACTAACAATGGTGTTCAGGATAAGAATATTACTATAGACTGGGACTGGACCCATGATTCTCCCAGTCCATTGGGTACATTCATAGTACCAACTGGCAAAACCATAATGATTCCCTGCACCAAGAGAAATGTTTATGGGAGGTATGGCAATGTATGGAGACTATGGGTTAGATTCTATGAAGGAGGAAGACATTTAGGTGAACATTCTGTGGGTGGAATAGTAATCACCCCCTCTGTAGATATAAAAATAGAGACAGATACGAAACCATATACTAATAATGGTAAGCAGATCAATATTAATTTTACTAACAAAGAGAAAATCAATCATGAGTTTTCTGCAAATTTCAAGATATTCAATCCTGATAATGCGGTTATTTTTGCTACAATGACTTCGTTAACCATTACTGCTAACGGTTCTGCAAGTTTATCCTATAATTTTACTTTACCTACAAATGCAATTGAAGGAATATATATACTTCGAGCAGAGGCTAATAGGGGTGAAAAACGGATAGGGTTAGCCTCAGGTTCATTTGAGGTAACACATAAATTGCTTGCTATAAGCACAGAAATACCAGCCATTATTCCCAATGCAACCAATACCAGTAGTTTTAATATCAGTAATGTCGGCTTTGCTGATGTTGATGGAGCTACCCTTACAGTTTCTTTTCAAGACCCAGAAAACAATCTCATCTGGCATGGTAGCCATACCCTCACCACTATTCCGATGGCTGACTCTATCACTCAACGCTTTGATATCCCAATCCCGATGATTGGATTTGGGACATACACCTTAAATTATACCTTGAGTTATAATGGAAAGGAATTATCTGGTAAGGTAGAGCTTCTGTGCATAGCTATAGTTAAGGTTGATCTTAATAAACCATCTTATAGGATACGAGAAAACCTTACAGGCATAGTGAATATAATCAATCCAGGTAGGTTTAAGGAGGACTTGAATGTAATTACTACGATTGATGATTCAAACTTTAGCACTGTAAGTAACATTTGTGTCTTACCAAATCAAAAAGAGGAATTCTCTTTTAACAGTTTTATCCCTTCCACATTAACCGCCGGCTGGCACTTTGGTACTGTTAGCTTACAACTTGGTAGATCTACGATAGTAAAGCAATTCAATTTTTATATCCCACTGGCAAAACTAAACTTTGATATGCCAAAGACAAGCTATACTACCTCTGAGTATATTAGTTTTAGGATAGTAAATGATGGTGGGGTGGATGCGGGTTATGATTGTGGGGTCAAACTTGTTGATAGTAGTTTCAGGGTTTGCAAGGAAGAAAACAGAAACATAGTGATAAAGGCGGGCAAATCAATAGAGGTAGGTGTGGATATTCCCTCGCAATTAGTCAGCGGGGAATATAATCTGATAGTAACCGGCACAGGGACAATGCCTGTCCCCTTCCAAAAACTTATTCATATTCAGGGTTTGCAGGCAAATATGGAGCTTGCAACTGATAAGTTAAATTATTCACCATGTGAGACGATTACGGCTACTGCAATATTAAAGAATACGGGATTAAGCAATATTGAGAATGGGACGCTTAGTCTTAAATTGGCGAAACGGCTTAATACCATCAGCAATGGCATAGTAGAGTTTGGATTTGATGAGAAGGGGGTGATAAATTATGGTGGGTATCCGGGCGGAAGGAACTTATTGGATGAGTTCCAGATGGCTATTTATACTTTAACTATTGGAGATAAAAGTATCTGGCTGGATGATTTTGAGGTAAAAAGTAAAAAATTGGATGAGAATTATTATGAGGTAACAGGTGAGTATCCTGTGTATGGAAGGACATGGGATAACGATACATATGTAATGAGGAAAGGAACATTGTCTGTAATCTCGCGTTATCTTCTGACTAAGGATAAAAAATATCTGGATGTCTGGTATCATATTGATAGTGATGTATACATTGATGAAGCACGCCTGTCTTTCTTTCTTGATTCAAGGAATATAGGGGTCAATATAGGATACAACACTAAATGGCAGATGACACATGATTGGCAGACTAATTTTTTGGGGGTATTTATGAGTGGCTGGACATCACCATGTGATATGTTTTCTATTGGAACGAAAGATAGTATCGGTGTTATGGCTATGATACCCTGCATAGTGGAATATGAGAAATCTGCCCCACCTCGAAAGATGAAAAAATCAGCCTTATCCATTGGTAATGAGAAAGGTAACAATGATGCCCTATCGCTGCGGTATAGCATAGGTAGTATAGGTGTTCGTGTTGGTGGCATTTCCTGTAATACTCAAGATGCAGTCGCCAGGATAGAAATTCATGGTGAATTGAAAAAAGAAACAGGGGAATTGGCAGGGATAGCATTTTCAGAAGAGATGCCTGTATCCATTGCGGGCGTAGGCAGTTTTACCATAAACATTCCTGCTTCAGGGACAACCAAACTTACAGGAAAACATTACCTGATTGCAACCTTGATATCCAATACAGGACAGGTGATTTCGCGAAAGACAAAAGAGATTGACCTTGAGATGCCCAATAAAAAGGTTGAGCTACGGCTCAAGATAGACAAAGCAGAAGGAACGATTACCGCTACCTGTGAGATTAGCAACGGCAGAGGGACTATCATGGATAACCTTTGTCTTCAGGTGCTACTTGGAACGCAAACAATGATATTTAATTCCGGGACATTTAGTTTAACCGAATACGGAAGCAGGACATTCTCCATTAGCACTATAGCCACAACAGGTATCTTGAATGCCATGATTATGCAAGGAACCACAACGATGGCTGCTGTTTATGAGCAGATTAAGGAGCCGAATTTGGATGTGAAAATAGAGACAAGGGATGTGGTTGGAAGGGGAACGGCGAGTATGCAAATAACCCTATTAAATACTACCAATATGCCAGTAAAGGTAAATGGCAGGTGGCAGGTGGGAGATAATTGGAATAATCTGGGTACGATTAGCCTTAACGCATTAGAAACAAGGCTGATTGAGGCTAATTATTGGTTGCCGATTACCAGTTACCGATTAGATTATGCTACGATTACCTTGGTGTTGTCAGGTGATGTTGCTGGGACATATACAAAGCAGGTAGAGTTTGGTGAACTGGTGGATTTAGCGGTTAAGCCTGATTTAGTGTATCCAGTAGGGTATTTGGAGGTGCCCTTTGAGGTGGTAAATAGGGGTAAGTTGGATAGTGAATTTACAGCGACATGGACAATATCTGCCGCAGAGACACAGAAATACAAAGAAAGTCCACAGAAGACACAGATTATCAAAAAAGATCCACAAATTCACCAGTTGCCCTTTTGGTGTAAGGCAATGCCGAAGATAGTAGTCAAGGGACAAATGTCAGAGGGCAGAAGTAATGAAAGGCTAAAGCCTGAACTCCTAAAAGCACCTTCGCTCATCTCCTATTTCTCGTTTCCGGATGATTCTATTACCCTTGCCTCTAATTTTTATGTGCCTTCGGAAGGCACGATTACTGGCAGTTTGGTGTTTGAATTAACAGACGGGGAGTATGATTTAGGTTATGAGTATTTCAGGGGTAAAGGGAGCAGTAGTTTTAAGGTAGCCAAAGAAAACATTGCAAAGATATTGGATTTTGAATTTTCGACTTTGGATTGCAGATTTGATGTCAAGGTGAAGAATATGGGGGCGAATAAGTTTAATGGGGAGTTAAACCTCCAAACACCATTTTATCAAACAAAGACCACTACAAATTTGGATGTAGGGCAGATTGCAACCTATACATTTAGTCTGGCTAATGGGACGCAGGCTACGATGCTTTCTGGAAGTTACACGGCAATAGCACGGATTTTGTATGATGCCAATGAGATTGCAAGGGGAAATATTGCATTTGAATTAGAGTCTGAGTTTGAAATACAAGGGCTGGATGGGACAGTGCTTATGGCAGGAGAGACAGGAACGATTACGGTTGGGGTCAAGAATATAGGTAATGCCATGGGTGAGGCAAGAATGAGGGTAAAACTGTTGGATTTGATAGATGAGGAAAGAACCATCTGGCTTGTCCCACAAGAAACAGGTAGTGTGAGCTTTGGACTATTTATACCTACGGATTTTGAGGATGGTAGCTATACAGCAGTGGCAAGTCTCGTAAGTAGGGTAGGCACAGAGGTTGTGCAATTGGTGCGGATAAAGGGGATAAAACTAATCGTTGAGGCAAGTTTGGATAAGGATGTTTATGAAGAGGGTGAGATGGGGACATTGACACTGACTGTAACCAATTTAAGTGATGTGGCTCTGTGGACATTGAATCTATCTGCAAAGGTAAAATTCAACGATTATGCAGCCACACAAACAGTAACACATGAATCCTCAACCTTGTTCTTTTTTCCCATCCATCACAGCGGGCAAAAACTTAATTTTGGAATATATTCAAGTGATAACCGTGCCATCTGGCTGGATGCGATTTATGTGCGGGAGAAAGGGATATTAACAATAATCCCGGACAAACAGATATATCATCAAGGTGAGACAGTAACCCTAACCGTTATCCTGCAAGGGTCGGGGACAGTGAGTTTAACCTTACTGGGAGAGCCTGCTACTGGAACAATTGAGATTGGAGCTTGTGGCAGCAAAACATTTGAATTTCGATTACCTCCAAACATGTTAACCGGGACATATTTTATTAGTGCAGAATTTGGAATGCAGAATGCAGAATGTAATATTGATGTACGCGGGATAGAGGCAGTGGTAAAAGAGGCAAGTTTTGATAGGGATGGATATTCATTTAATGAGCCACTCAAGATACGGCTGAGTATGGATGTTAAGGAAGGGTTTGATGGACAGGTAAGGGCATGGATAGTTGATGATAGGGATAACTGGGTTAATATTTATGAGGAGGATAAGGTATTTGCAAATGGAAGATGTGTTTATGAAATATCAGGGACAACAACTATGGGCAGAAGGCAAAGCTTAGTGTATGGAATATACCTTGGCACACAGACGCTGGTTGTATCTGGCAGGAAAGAGATAGGGATATACAATATCCCTTATGCCTTGGGGAAAACAATAGAAAAGAACGGATTGAGGGTAAATATATTACCAGATGGATTAAACAAGAATGCCCTGTTTGATTTTTATAGGGTTGTGGAATATCCATCACCGTTACAAGGCATCCATCCACTTGATGTATTTGAATTTGTGATTTATACAGACAATGTGGATATGCAAAAATCAATATCTGTAACTTATGGGTTAGATGGAATAAGTGATAGAATAATAAAAGACAGCATAAAGGCGTATTACATAGTTGAATCCTCACCCCGTCCCTCTCCCATAAGGAGAGAGAGTAAGGAAGGTAATTGGGTGGAGATAACTGAGCAGAAGAAAGAGGGTAATCAGCTTGCCTTCTGTCTTCCACATTTATCGTTAATAGGAATAGCTGGAAGGATTAGCAAGCCATTGGATGAGATTACTACCTATCCTAATCCAGCTAAAGATAAGATAACCTTTGGTGATAATTTACCATCTATGATCAGGGTGAGAATATTTAATGCAGCAGGCGAGATGGTATATGAATATGAAGGGGCAAGTGAAAATGGCAGGTGGCAATGGTCGTTGCAAAATAAGAATGATGAGAAGGTTGCCAGCGGGATATATTTCTATGTACTCACAACACCGGAAGGGGAAACAAAGACAGGGAAGATAGGGGTGGTAAGGTAAAGATACTATGCAGGACTTCAAACATCAAGTTTTTGCGTAAGTCCTGAACAAAAATAAAAGAATAAGTAAAAGAGTAAGACGCTTTACGCAACTGCATATAATTCAATAAGATACGAAATAAATATTGACAAAATACCTATTTTGTTTTATAATAGAATTATGCTAAGCAAAGGTAGAAAACATCAATTAAACGAGAAAGGTAACTACTCAGCTTTCTTGCAAAAATGTCATCCCGAAGGAGTACTCGACTGAGGGACATTGCCTTATGCAATGGTTACGATAATGATGATGATTGAGACAACAGAAAGAAAGATTCCTCACAGTAGTTCGGAATGACAGAAAAGTAAAAGCAAATATGTCCAAAATAACAATAGCTGAGTAGTTACAAAAATATAACATTAAGTGAAATTTCTTACAAAATTATTGATTATGCTATTAAATTAAAGATAATCTCCGTGTTTCTCTATGTTCTCCGTGTCTCTGTGGTGAGTAGTTATGTCAAGCAAAGGTATAAGGAAAGGGGTTAAGTAAAAACATTATGATACCAATTAGTATTGCTGAAATCTTAATTGCGACTGGTGGTGAGCTTGTTTCTGGGGATAAAGGGTTCTTGATTTCCGGGGTTTCTACGGACAGCCGCCAGATATTGCCAGATCAGCTCTTTATTGCCCTTAAGGGTGAAAACTTTGATGGGCACGGTTTTATTGGGCAGGTGATTGATAGGGGGGCTTCTGGTGTTGTTTTCTCTGATGAGTTAATGATTGAACAAAACTCAACACAGACAAGAATGTCTGTGCTACAAGGGGTGTGTGCCATCAGGGTGAAGGATACCCTTATTGCCCTTGGTCAAATAGCAGCATATTATCGCAATAAGTTTGATATTCCAATTATTGGTATTACCGGAAGTAATGGCAAAACTACAACCAAAGAGATGTTGGGTGATGTTTTAAGTAAACAATGGAGGGTTTTAAGGAATAAGAAAAACTTTAATAATGCCATTGGGCTGCCCTTAACCCTTCTGGAGATGGATAACTCTGTTCAATTTTGTGTGGTTGAATTGGGTATGAATCATCCGGGCGAGATTGCCTATCTGGCAAATATTGCCAGACCAATGATTGGGGTGATAACCAATGTCTTTGAATCCCATATCGGTCACTTTGAGGATAAGGAGGCTATAGCAAGGGCAAAATTTGAGCTGATAAAGGCTATGGGAGAGGAGGGAATTGCGGTTTTGAATGCTGATGACCCATTTGTGGCAAGGATGGCTCAGCAACACAAGGGAGCAGTGATTACCTTTGGTGTCAGAGGTGCTACCTCCATAAATGAAAAGGCGGATGTTTTTGCCACAGATATCATGGAGAACGATGCAGGGGTAAGTTTTAATGTCCATTGGGATGGCGGAAAAACTCAAGGTATGTTTGTACCTGTCCCTGGCAGGCATAATGTTTACAATGCACTGGCTGTTTGTGGGGTGCTGGTTGCTTTGAGGCTGGATTTGAGTCTGGCAGTTTCAGGCTTGAGTGAATTCAAGCTTCCTGACTCAAGGATGGAGATAATAGAAAGGGATGGCATAAGAATTATCAACGATGCCTATAATGCCAATCCGGGTTCAATGAAGACTGCCTTATTGACCCTGAGCGGGCTTGCCTGCTCTGGTCGCAGGATAATGGTTATGGGTGATATGCTGGAATTGGGGAAATGGAGCAGAAACCTGCATAAGGAGATGGGACAATGTGCTTGTGATGCAGGTGTGGATATATTGGTAACCGTTGGGCAGGAGGCTGCCTTTGCTGCTTCTGAGGCTCAGGGTAGAGGTGTGCAAGCATTTGTCTGTCAGGATCATGCCGTGTCACTGGATGTCTTAAAGGGACTGGTTAAATCTGGCGATGTGGTGTTGGTCAAGGGATCCAGAGGGATGAGGATGGAGCGGATAGTTGAGGGGTTGGGGGAAGTGGGAAGTAGGCAGAAGGCAGTTTGTTGCTAATTTCTACTTGCTACTTGCGTTGTGTCTGAACAATTAAAAAAACTGGGAGGAACATGGGAGAATACTGTTCCCATGATGAATAAATATGCTTTATTATCTTCTTTATGAAAAATTATATGACCCTGAAACAATAGCATCTATCTTCAGGGTTTTTAAGTACATTACCCTCCGTACAGCAGGTGCTACATTAACAGCACTTTTTATCTCATTTCTTATTACCCCATGGATAATAAACAGGTTCAAGTCTCGCAAGATGAGTCAGGTTCTCAGGGTGGATCATCACAAAATCAATGGTACCAAATCTGTTACCCCAACCATGGGTGGGATAAGTATTTTGATTGCCTTAACCTTATCCGCAGCCCTCTGGTCAAGATGGGATGCCAGATTTACCCTTTTAATGGTTCTTGTAACCATTGGTTTTGGGTGGCTTGGCTTTCTTGATGATTATTTGAAACTGATAAAAAAGAAGCCGGAAGGGCTGGTGGCAAGGTATAAGTTTATTGGACAGGTGCTGATTGCTGGAGGCATTGCCACATATCTTTATTATTTCCCTTCTCATGCAATATATGGACATGCCATCTCTATCCCTTTTACCAGTGGTGAGCCATTGGGGTTGGGATGGTTTTATATCCCATTTGTAATGCTGGTTATTGTTGGCACATCAAACGCTGTAAACCTTACTGATGGCATGGATGGATTAGCCATAGGGGCAGTTATTCTGGCTACGATTGGGTTGATATTGACAGCTTATTTGGTTGGACATTATAAATTTGCTGAATATCTGAAGATTATCTACATTCAGAGTAGTGGGGAAATAACCGTTTATCTTGGGGCAATGCTTGGTGCCTCCATAGGGTTTTTGTGGTATAATGCCCATCCTGCCCAAATATTTATGGGTGATACTGGTGCCCTGTCTTTGGGAGGAATACTTGGAACCGCAGCGGTATTGATGAAAAGCGAGCTACTGCTATTGATTATTGGTGGGCTCTTTGCGATTGAGGCATTATCTGTAATGATTCAGGTGGCATCTTTTAAGTTTACTGGTCATAGGGTCTTTGCCATGGCACCCATTCACCATCATTTTGAATTAAAAGGATGGTCAGAATCAAAGGTGGTTGTCAGGTTTTGGATTATTGCTGGAATATTTTTGCTTATAGGATTGAGTACATTTAAGTTGAGATAAGACTGATGATTTGGTAAAAAGTTCAAAAGAATAAGAAAACCACGGAGACACGGAGACACGGAGTTTTTATAATTAATTGGTTATATTAAAGTTCTCTCTGAAATCTTCTCCGTGCCTCCGTGGTGAGAATTTGACTTTTTTGCATAGCCATCAAGATTAATAAAGGATATAGTATGATTGATGTTAAAGGTAAAATAGTCACAGTTGTTGGACTTGGAAGAAGCGGCAGGGCAGCGGCTAAGTTGGTGCATAAACTTGGGGCTAGGGTCAAAGCAACTGATGCAAATACCATGGATAGTCTTGATAAAGAGATTAATGATCTGAGGCTGTTAGGGATAGAAATTGAAACAGGCAGAAATACACCACAATTTTTTAAGGGGTCGCATCTGATAGTTCTCAGCCCTGGTATTCCAGGGAGTATCCCTACTCTTAATGAAAGTATTGCGGGTAGCATACCCATAATCTCTGAACTTGAGCTGGGATGGCAGTGTTTGCAGGGGCAAAAGGTTATAGGGATAACCGGCACCAATGGCAAGACAACCACTACAACCCTGATAGGTGAAATGCTTAACTCCGCAGGACTCAATCCGTTTATCGGGGGGAATATTGGTATTCCTTTGTGTGAGAAGGTATTGGAGCTGGAAAAGGAAATGCCTGTGGTTTTAGAAATAAGCAGTTTTCAATTGGAGGAAATAGATGAGTTCAGGGCTGATATTTCTGTATTTCTCAACCTTACCCCGGATCATCTTGATAGATATAATGATATGGACGAATATGTTCGGGCAAAGGCAAGGATATTTGACAATCAAAAATCAACAGATTTTAGTGTACTTAATGCTGATTATGATGCTGTCCTTTCTCTTGCCAAAGAAAGTGAGGCAGGGCAAATATATTTTTCAAGGCATAAAAGATTAAATCATGATGGTGTTTATGTAGAGAATGGAAAAATCATAGCAAATATTTATGGTGAGAAGATGAATATATGTAAGGCAGAGGCAGTAAGAATTCCAGGTCCATATAACCTTGAAAATGCTCTGGCTGCAACAGCTGTTGCCTCATTAATGAGAATACCCCCAGAAATAATTGCAAAAACCCTTCAAGGGTTTAAGGGGGTAGAGCATCGGATGGAATTAACCGAGGTTATTAATAGCATAAAATTTATTAATGATTCCAAGGCAACCAATGTTGACTCCGTTCTCTGTGCCTTAAACAGCTTCTCCTCACCAATCGTTCTTATTGCCGGTGGAAAGGATAAGGGTTGTGATTACAGACGGTTAATCCCTTTATTAAATGAAAAGGTCAGGGCAATGGTTTTGTTGGGTGAGGCTGCTGAAAGGATTGAAAAGGAATCTGGATTTAAGCCTTGTTATCAGACATCTTCCTTAGAAGAGGCAGTTTCGACAGCGTACAAAATAGCGTCAGCTTGGGATACAGTGTTATTTTCTCCTGCATGTTCGAGCTTTGATATGTTTAAGAACTTTGAGGAAAGGGGTCGGATATTTAAGGAAATAGTACAAAGGATGAAAAGGGAGATTGCAACAATTCATGTGTAAATAAGGGGGAAAATGGAGAAAATGGGGAGAAAATGGGGACAGCGCCCTATTTTTAGAAGAAAAAATAGGGCGCTGTCCCCATTTTCTCCCCATTTTCTCAAAAAGACGAAAGAAGAAAGGAAAAACAATGAATTATTCGCGGGCTCGGTTTGACATTATTCTACTCTTAATTACCATTACCCTGGTAGGTATTGGGATATTGATGATATATAGCTCCAGTGCTATATATCATCAAAAGTATGCACAGGATAGTTATTTCATGCTCAAGAAACAACTCCTCTGGATATGTCTCGGCAGCGTGGGAATGCTTATTGCATGGAAGACTGATTATAGGCTATTACGAAAACATAAAGGGGTTGTGATTGCTGTTGGATTGTTCCTATTAATCCTGACTATAATCCCGGGTATTGGCCACAAGATAGGTGGGGCAGCAAGATGGTTAAAGGTATTTGGATTAACCTTTCAGCCATCAGAACTAATCAAGCTATGCCTTCTTCTCTGGATAGCTGATTTTATTGTCAAGAAAAAGGCACACCTTAAGAGTATGCTTAAGGGATTCTTGCCATCATTGATATTTTTGTTGATTATCATTGCTATTTTGTTGAAACAGCCGCACTTTGGAATGATTATCCTGTTTTTTACTGTGAGTATGGTTATTCTGTTCACTGGGGGAGTAAACCTTAAGCATATGTTCACGATGCTGATTGTTTCAATTCCCATGATGATATTTTTAGCAATTAAGGAACCATATCGTGTTCGGCGATTATCTATTTTTATGGATCCATGGTCAGATGCCAGTAATAAAGGGTATCATATTATTCAATCATTGATTGCCCTTGGGTCAGGAGGATTATTTGGTGTAGGATTAGGTGAAAGCAAACAAAAGCTATTTTATCTGCCTGAATCCTCAACGGATTTTATCTTTGCCATTATTGGGGAAGAGGGTGGATTTATTCTTGCTGTTGCAGTTATTGTTTTATTTCTTGGTTTTGCCTATTGTGGAATCAAAATCTGCATGGCTACTGAGGATCTTTTTGCTAGCTTATTTGCCTTTGGAATAACATTTATCATTGTTGCTCAGGCATTTTTTAATATCGGCGTGGTAACAGGGGTACTGCCAACCACTGGCGTACCATTGCCATTTATCAGCTTTGGCGGATCTGCCTTATTTTTCAATATGGTTTCTGTAGGAATATTGTTGAATATTGCTAAAGGTTCATTCATAAGAAGAGGTACTTAATGCGAATAGTTATTACTGGCGGTGGTACAGGTGGACACCTTTACCCTGGTGTATCAATTGCATATGGCTTGAGAGAGAGACAGATAGAGGTGCTGTTTGTTGGCAATATCAATGGGATTGAGGCTAAGGTTGTCCCGCAGGAAGGATTTGAGTTCAAGGGAATTGATATTTGTGGCTGGAATAGAACATTGCCGGGAATTTTCAGGGTGGCATGGAAATTACTTGGGGCATTTTGGACATCCTGCAAGTATTTGTTGAAATTTAAGCCAGATGCTATCCTTGGAACAGGCGGGTATGTTTGTGTGCCGGTAATCCTTGCCGGAAGGGCATTGGGGATACGGTGTGTGCTGCACGAACAAAATGCCATACCCGGATTAGCAGTAAGGATGCTTTCAAAGATTGTGGATAAAATAGCTGTTTCCATGCCGGAATCCTCAAAATATTTGCCGCGGGAAAAGGTTGTTGTTACTGGCAATCCTGTTCGGAAAGGGATTGGACAGGTAGAAAAACAGCAGGCAATCAAGAGGTTTGGGCTTTCTTCAAAACAGATTACCGTGCTTGTATTTGGTGGGAGCAAAGGGGCAAAAAGCATAAATATGGCGGTCATGCAGGCTTTAATCAAGGGCATATTTAAGAAGTTGCAGCTTATCTGGATTACAGGACAGGATGATTATCCTTGTGTAAAGAATATTCAGGCATACACAACTAACTGTCGGATATTTGAATACCTCAATGATATGGATTATGCCTATGGAGCTGCTGATCTGGTTGTGTGTCGAAGCGGTGCTACAACTGTGGCTGAGGTTATTGCCTGTCGTGTGCCGGCAATTATGGTGCCGTATCCTTATGCCACAGATAATCATCAGGAGAAGAATGCACGGGTATTAGAACAATGTGGGGCAGCGAGGGTGGTGCTTGATGCAGAATTGCCTCATGGAAGGTTGGCTGAGGTAATGGTTGAGTTGCTTTATGATGTTAAGAAATTGGATAGAATGAGGCAGGGATATAAAGGGTTTGATATGGATCCGTATGGTGCGGTGGATAGGGTGATGAAGATAGTAAGCAGTAGGTAATAGGAAGGAGGGGGAAATGTTCAAGAAAATACAAAATATCCATTTTATTGGGATTGGCGGTTCAGGGATGAGCGGCATTGCTGAGGTATTGTTAAACTTAGGGTATACTGTTACTGGTTCAGATATGGTTGAGACAGAGATTACTAAAAGGTTACAGGGATTGGGTGGAAGGATTTATATTGGACATAGCCAGAAAAACATTGAGGATGCAGATGTTGTTGTTTATTCGTCCGCTGTTTCAAAAGAAAATCCAGAGGTTTTATCTGCTAAAGAGAAACGAATACCGATTATTCCCAGGGCAGAAATGCTGGCTGAACTCATGCGATTGAAATATGGGATTGCTGTTGCCGGGGCACATGGGAAGACAACCACAACATCCATGATATCCATAGTCCTTTCTACAGCAGGGCTGGATCCAACCGTAGTTATTGGCGGCAGGTTTAATGATATTGGCAGCAATGCCCGGCTGGGAAGCTCAGAATACTTAGTGGCTGAAAGTGATGAAAGCGATGGCAGTTTTCTAAAATTGTCCCCGATTATTGCTGTGGTCACAAATATTGACGAGGAACATCTTGATTATTATCAGGATATTTCCCAGATAAAGGATACTTTCCTGCAATTTATGAATAAGGTACCCTTTTATGGGAGCGTCATCCTTTGCCTTGATAACGAAAATCTTCAGGCAGTGATAGACAAAATAGAAAGAAGGGTTATTACCTATGGGTTGACCAAAGAGGCACAGATACGGGCAGAGGATATTTTGTTTGATGGGTTTTCTTCGGAATTTACCGTGATCTTTGAGGGTAACACCCTTGGCAGAATAAGACTTAAGGTGCCGGGTATACATTATGTGTCCAATGCCCTGGCTGCTGTGGCTGTTGGATTGGATCTGGAGATTGAGTTTGAAAAAATCCTTGATGCCCTTGGTGCTTATAGTGGTGTGCAAAGGAGATTTCAGATAACAGGAGAGGCCAATGGTGTAACAATTATTGATGATTATGCCCACCATCCGACAGAGATAGCAGCTACACTGGCAGCTATTAAATCAACCAAGAGAAGGGTTGTCGCTGTGTTTCAGCCACACCGATATACCCGTACTAAGGCATTATCAAAAGGCTTTGGGCAATGCTTTAATGATGCTGATATGGTCATAGTCACAAATATCTATGGGGCAGGTGAAAAACCAATAGAAGGGGTGGATGCATCCTTAGTTGTAAAAAGTCTGGTGGAAGCAGGACATTCAAGGGTAATATTTTTACAGACATTTGAGGAGATAATTGATTTTCTGCATAGGTTTATCTGTCCGCAAGATGTTGTCGTTACCTTAGGGGCGGGTAATATCTGGAAGGTAGGGAAAAGATTGTGGGAGGAATTGAGGCAGGAATGATTCAAATAGCAGGGTTGTTACCTCAATTATTGCAGATAACGCCACGAGTGTTGACTCAGGAACCAATGAGTAAACATACCTCCTTTGGTGTAGGGGGGCCGGCTGACTTTTTTGTTACAGTCCAGAATAGGGATGAATTAGAAAGGCTCTGGCAACTTACTCAACGATACAATATCCCATTTTTTATCCTTGGTGGAGGGACAAACCTTGTGGTCAGGGATGGGGGGATAAGAGGGCTAATAATCAAATTGGGTGGTGAGTTTACGAGTATAAGGGTTGAGGATAATATTATCCATGCCGGTGCTGGTTGCTTGCTTTCTAAGGTAGTAAATATTGCTGCTAAAAATGGGCTTTCAGGGTTAGAGTTTGCTGCCGGAATTCCAGGGACGATTGGTGGAGCAATTGTAGGGAATGCAGGGACAGGTATGGAATATATTGGAGATAGGGTTAATCAGGTAGGTGTGCTTTCTCCAAATGGTAATTTTGAGGTATTATCAAGAAATATCGTTGAGTTTTCCTACAGAAATAGTAATTTGAGAAAATATATTGTAATTAATGTAGAATTGTTGTTGACAAAACGGGATTTTTTATGTATCATTAATACGATAAACTCAATCCTTAAAAAGAGGCAAAATGCTCAGCCCAAGGAAAGGGGGGCCGGGAGTATTTTTAAGAATCCAGAAGGGTCATCTGCATGGAAGTTAATAGAGGATGCAGGGCTCAAAGGGATGCGAATGGGTGGGGCATATATTTCTTCTATGCATGCCAATTTTATTCTGGCTGATAAAGGGGCAAAGGCAGATGATGTGATAGGATTAATAGAATATATTCAGGAACGAGTTAAGAAAGATTACGGGGTTGAATTGGTTGCAGAGGTTAGAGTGGTAGGAGGTAATTGACAGATGGAACAAATCATTCTATCTTTAATATCTCAATTGAATAGTAGTATATTTGTGATGTTAGGTTTATTGTTGTTAGCATTTTGGGCTACATATAAAATTGGAATGTGTTCGCAAAAATTCATAGTTCAAGATGATAGATTGAAAAATGTAGAAGGTTTGTCTGAGAAAGTAATCGAATTAAAAACAAAGATAGATTTGATTTATCAATATGTTAATCCAAATTCTCCATTAAAATCTTATAGTCCTTTAAGTTTAACACCAATTGGTGAAGAAATTGTGAATAACATAAAGGCAAAAGATATTTTTGAGAGATATGTGGTTAAATTAATAAAAGAAGTCGAGTTGAAAAACCCCAAAAATGCATATGATATTCAGCAATTATCCATAGAAGTTGCTAAAAACAAATTAGAGCAATTATTAGATGAAAAAGAGTTGATAATGATTAAGCAAGAAGCATATAGTAAAGGGATTTTGGTTTCAGATATTCTCTCTGTGTTTGGAGTTTTATTAAGAAATTACATATTGGATAGTAAAAAAATTTCTATTTCCGAAGTTGACAAGCATTCAGAAAGGTAAGAAATCAGATGATGTGTTGGAAAAGTGGTAGATGAGGAGTAGGGGCAAGTAGTGAGGGAATATTTTCTTCATAAAAAAATTGGGGTGTTAGCAGGAGGAATCTCTTCAGAAAGGGAGGTCTCTCTTCGCTCAGGGAACAATGTTTTAGATTCATTAAAACGACAAGGGTTCAAAGCATTTATCATGGATCCTGCTGATAATAATTTTATTGAGCAGATAAACGAGATGGATGTTGCCTTTATTGCCTTGCATGGTGGATATGGAGAGGATGGCGGTATTGCCGGGTTGCTTGAGGTTATGGGTATACCCTATACAGGCTCAGGAGTATTAGCCTCAGCATTAGCCATGAACAAGGTGGCATCCAAGAGGATATTCAGGGAACAGGGTATTCCAACCCCTGATTATGCTTGTCTCCCATTGACTGATGGATATGGTTATGAAGATTTGATCCGTAAATTGGGATTGCCATTAATAGCCAAACCCGTATTAGAGGGTTCGAGTATAGGTGTGACCATTATAAAGGATGAGTCAAGGATACAATCGATTATTACAGGATTAATGGATGAACATCGTGATGTTTTTGTAGAGAAATATATTCATGGTCAATCAGTAACAGTAGGCATTCTTGGTAAAGGAAGTTCATTGCGTGCCTTGCCAGTATTAGAATTGGCAACAAAAAATGAATTTTATGATTACGAGGCTAAATATACCTCCGGAATGACTGAGTTTATTATTCCGGCCAGATTAGATGCAGATATATATAAGTGTGTGTGTCAGACAGCTATCAAGGCTCATCTTATTCTTGGATGTGAGGGATTTTCTCGCATAGATATGATTGTTTCGTATGAAGGCATTCCTTACATACATGATGTTAATACAGTTCCAGGATTAACAAACTTGAGTGATTTGCCGGCATGTGCTGCTGCAGATGGGATGAGTTATGATGATCTTATTTTTGAAATGTTATGCTCTGCCTATTACAGGATAAAATATGCTACGACATAAAGGTTTGGCAAATAAGTTAAGTGCGAGAAAGGATAAATGGCGAAGTAAAAAGGGACGCAAAAAGATAGCCAAAAATTTTCTTCACCGAATACGGAGGATAAGTTTTTGGGTAATAATTGGTGTAGTCTGTGCCCTTATTATTCAAACCCCTTCATATCTCATGGGATCACCACATTTTTTTATTGATTCTATGATAGTTACAGTGAGAGGGGGGCAGATTGCCAAAGAAGAGATTCAGAATCGATTAGAAAAGTTTTTCTTGAAAAAGTATTCTACAGTGCATCCAAATATCTTCAGGGTGAATGTAAAGGAGGCAACAAAGAATATTGCTTTATACCCAAGGGTTCTAAAAGTAACCTTGAAGAGGCAGTTGCCAAGAAAGATATTAATTGCCGTAGAGGGAAGAATCCCAAGGATGATGTTTAAGATAGCATCTCAATATTATGGTATTGACGAAAATAGAATAATTTTTCCTATTTCCTGTAAGAAAAATTTACTCATGCTTAGTGGTATAAACAAGATAGAGATAGGAAAAACAATATCTCATCAGGGGATTGAAGATGTATTTTTACTTTATCATACCATAGCTGTTATAGATAAGAATTTAAGTAAGAATATTTTCATGATAAATATTGCTAATCCAAGAAATGTTGTGCTTATGATTAATAAGAAAAATCCTGTAGCGATTTATTGTGGTTCTCATCTGGAAGAACAATCGTTGGTACAGAAATTAAAGGAATTAAAGATTATTCTTGAATATTTTAAGAAGACTAATCAACAAAGGGAGTATGTTGATATAAGGTTTGATAATATTATTATCAAGTAGGGGCAAACCTATGTGTCTGCCCTATAACGACTGAAAGACAGAAAGGGCAAACACATAGGTTTGTCCCTACCAAACCGGGGGGAGAGGGAAAAATGTCAAAGGGTGAAACAATTGTTGGATTAGATATTGGAACAACAAAGATTTGTGCAATCATAGGCGAGATGGATGAAGATCGGATGGAGATTATTGGTGTAGGAACAGCTCCATCACATGGGCTTAAGAAAGGGGTGGTAGTAAATATTGATTCTACCATCAAGTCAGTAGAGAATGCTATTTCTGAAGCAGAGTTAATGGCCGGGGTTGAGGTTTCTTCTGTCTATGCCGGGATTGCCGGAAGTCATATTAAAGGCATAAATAGTCATGGAGTAATTGCTATCTCCAGGGGCAGAGAGGTAACTTCAGCTGATATGGAACGGGTTATAGATGCAGCCAAGGCAGTCTCTATTCCCTTAGATAGAGAGATAATTCATGTTCTCCCCCAACAGTTTATCATTGATGGACAGGATGGAATAAAAGAGCCCATAGGTATGTCTGGTACCAGGTTAGAGGTAGAGATTCATATTGTTACTGGTGCTGTTACCTCAGCTCAAAATATTGTTAAATGTGTGAACCGCAGTGGGCTTGAGGTAGATGATCTTGTGCTTGAACCATTAGCTGCCTCTTATGCAGTTTTAACAGAGGATGAAAAGGATCTGGGCGTAGTTTTAGTGGATATCGGTGGTGGGACAACAGATATTGGCATCTTTATTGATGGTAGTATCTGGCATACCAGTGTTCTTTCTATTGGTGGCGATAATGTTACCAAGGATATCTCTGTTGGGCTTCGCACCCCGGTTGTTGATGCAGAGAAGATCAAAATAAATTACGGTTGTGCTACACCGTCCTTGGTGAAGGATGATGAGATGATTGAGATACCATCGGTTGGAGAGAGAAGGTCAAAGACATTGCCAAGACAGGTTTTATCTGAGATAATTGAACCGAGGATGGAAGAAATATTCAGCCTTATTAATCAAGAGATACGGATGACCGGTTATGAAAATATAATTGCCTCTGGCATAGTCTTGACCGGAGGGGCAGCAATGTTAAAAGGGAGTGCTGAATTGGCAGAAAAAATATTTGACCTGCCGGTAAGAATCGGTGCACCCAAAGGAGTAGCTGGATTAGTCGATGTTATCAATTCACCTGTATATGCTACTGGGGTTGGATTGGTTTTATATGGTATGAAAAATAGATTGGATGGCAAGAAAACAAGATCTGTGGGTGGAAATGTTTTTAAGAAGGTTTCAGACAAAATGAAGGATTGGTTCAGTGATTTCTTTTAAGGAAATAACTGCTGCGATAATAAATAGGCTTAGGAGTCTATTTGATATAAATGAAAAACAGGGGAGTGGAAAATAGAGAGAAGGAAGGGGAGATTTCTTTTGTCTATTTTCTAACTAAGGAGGGGTTATGTTTGAGTTTGAAGATGAGATATCCGCTCATACTCGAATCAAGGTAATTGGTGTTGGCGGCGGCGGGACAAATGCAGTAAACGGAATGTTTACCAACAGGAGCGACAATAATTGTCTGGAATTTATTGTTACGAATACAGATGCTCAAGCATTAAAGAATTCCCCTGTATCTTATAAGATTCAGATTGGAACAAAGCTGACGCGAGGTCTTGGGGCTGGTTCAAATCCAGAGATAGGTCAAAGAGCAGCTCAAGAGGATCGGCAGGCATTGGCTGAGGCATTGGCTACCGCTGACATGGTCTTTATTACTGCCGGTATGGGAGGAGGAAGTGGCACCGGAGCAGCTCCGGTAATAGCTGAAATAGCCAGAGAAATGGGGGCATTAACCGTAGGGGTAGTCACAAAACCATTCCTATTTGAAGGACAAAAACGACTTAGGCAGGCAAGTGCAGGATTGGATGAGTTGGTAGAAAAGGTGGATACACTGATTACTATCCCCAATCAAAAACTGCTTTCAGTAGTGGATAAAAATACAACTATTGTTGATGCATTTAAGGTAGCTGATAATGTTTTACGGCAAGCCATTCAAGGTATCTCTGATTTAATTGTTATCCCCGGTTTGATTAATCTTGATTTTGCTGATGTTAGAGCCATTATGTCCTCCAAGGGTAATGCTTTGATGGGGATTGGTATTGGAACAGGAGACAACAGGGCAATGGAAGCAGCTCAACAAGCGATTTCATCCCCTCTATTAGAAGAAACATCTATCGAGGGTGCCAAAGGATTGCTTATTAATATCACTGGCGGTACGGATCTGCTTCTCTCAGAAGTGGATGAAGCTGCAAGTTTTATCTCGGATAAGGCTGATAAGGATGCCACCATTATCTTTGGAGCAGTATCTACTGAAAATATAGGTAAAGAGATATATATTACAGTAATTGCTACAGGATTTGGACAGGGTATGGCCAAGATAGAAAAGGTACCAACCGTAATAACTCCAGGCAAGACCATTAACTTTGAGAGTTATAAGTCTGGCGTAAGAAAGAAATATGAGGGTGAACGAGCTGATGCCATGGGATATGATAATAAGATAAATATTCATAATACTGATTTATGGGAAGTTCCTGCATTTTTGAGGAAACAGGCGGATTAAGAATAGATACTCATGGAGGGCATATATTCTTTGTGCCTTTGTGTCTTTGTGGTTAACACTCAAGTGGAGTATAACACTGTTATGAAGAAGGACATTACAAGAGATGCAAATTAATGATTTTTTAATTGAAATGGTAAAAAGACAGTCCTCGGATATGTATCTGAAGGTCGGGAGCACTCCTATATTAAGGGTAGATGGAAGGCTAACCTATATGGAAAAAGATGATGGAGATTTTTATGATCGACTCTCTCCAACAGAAATATCAGAATTGGCTTTTTCAATAATGACTGAAGAACAAAAGGAAAAGTTCGAAAAACAGTTTGAATTAGATTTATCTTATTCTGCCTCAGGAATTGGACGATTCAGGGCAAATGTATTTTATCAGAGAAATTCTATAGCCCTTGTTTTTAGAAGAATACCCTTTGATATACCCTCGTTTGAAGAATTATATTTACCGCAGATAGTCAAGGATTTAGCTAATATTCCCAGGGGATTAATTATTGTTACTGGAGCAACAGGAAGCGGCAAATCAACGACCTTAGCTGCAATGATTGACCATATCAATTCTTCCAAAAGATGCCATATAATCACTGTTGAGGACCCTATAGAGTTCCTGCATCGAGACAGAGAAGCAATTATTGAGCAAAGAGAGGTAGAGATGGATACCCATACCTTTGCCGATGCCTTGCGACATGTAGTAAGACAGAATCCAGATGTAGTGATGATTGGTGAAATGCGTGATATAGAAAGTCTTTCTGCTGCCCTATCTGCTGCAGAGACAGGACATCTGGTTCTATCAACCATGCACACTATTGATGCCAGTCAAACCATAGAGAGAATAGTCAATTTTTATCCCCCATATCAACACCAACAGGTAAGAATGCAATTGGCTCTGGTGCTAAAGGGTGTTATTTCCTTAAGATTGGTACCCAGGTCTGATGGGTTGGGTCGTGTGCCCGGGGTAGAGATACTAACTGTAACCCCATTGGTACGAAAATTAGTTGAAGAAGGGAAAACCGTTCAAATCTCCTCAGTAATATCCAGTGGTAAATTTTATGGCATGCAAACCTTTAATCAATCCTTAATATCCTTTTACCAGAATGGAATTATCAGCTTTGAAGATGCCCTGGATGCCTCCTCAAATCCAGAAGAATTCAGGTTAAATGTCAGGGGTATTTATGCTGGCGGCGAAAGCTATGGGCTATAAGTCTTATAGCCTCCCCCATGTCCCTAAGGAGGAAAGCGTAAATTGCAGGAACATTTCATTCGTCTTGATGTTATAGTTTTTGCTGACTGCTGAACGCTCATTTATTATGATCCTTTTCAGTTTTCTTTCTATTGTTACCATTGTTACCAATTTAGTACTCATTTCTTTTGCCTTGTTGGCAAAAAAATCAAACAATGTTTCCCGCTCCTTTTCATTACTTGCCACAACAACAACCATCTGGATGATTGGCATAGTGATTTTACACTTTTCTGACACGGATACGGCAGCCATGCTCTGGATTCAGGTTTTTTTCGTTGGATGCTTATTTATCCCCTCATTTTATCTTCAATTCATTTGCGCCTTAATCCAAAACCATGATAAATTGTGGAATGTTTTTAAGTATTTAATGTATATTCTATCTGGCGTGCTTTTGATAATCAATATCTCAGGAGAAATAATTGATCATGTTTCTTATGAACAATCTTTTTATCAACCAAGGGCTGGAAGTTTTTATTATCTGTATAGTATCCTGTTCGGGTTCTGTTTTGTTGGCAGTTTGTATCTTCTCTGGAAGAGACTAAGGATAGCTGTTGTTCAAGAAAAGAGACGACTTCAATGGATGTTTGGTATTACCTGCGTGGGCATTGTGTCCGGGATCATAGATTCGCTATCTGTTTATGGAATTCCCTTGTATTCCCTTGGTCATATAAGCCTTAGCGTATTTAGTTTGTTTATAGCTATTGTTGTGATTAAATATAAATTAATAGAATTCGAGATATATATAAAACGGCAGCATATTTTATCCCTGACCAATGGTATTATTGCAGGCATATTTTTAATCCTTATTTATCTATTTTGTCATCAGTCATGGTTGGCTACCATGATTTGGGTTTGTCTTGCCGGAATAATATTTTATCTTCTGACCAATGGAATTCAGCGGATAATAGAGAGTCATACCTTCAGGGACATCATTGAAAGGGGTGATTCTCCTGATATGATAGAGATTAAAATACCAGCTACCTTTGCTTGGAAAACATTATTGGACTCAATGCAAACCGTGGCAACCGTAATGAAACTGCAAAACCTGACGATTATTCTTACTTGCAGCGAAATGGATGAATATTATCTGGATTTTTCCATAGGGTTTACTCAAGAGGAAAAAAGAAAGATAAAACTTAAGGAGAATAAAGGGATTATTCCCTGGATGAGAAGTGAAAAAAAGGTATTGGTAAGAGAAGGACTGAGGCTGAACCCTAAATTTGAATATACAGGGGAGGCAATAGAGAATGATTTTGAATTATTGAAGGCAACCATGTCTTTACCACTTATTAACAAGGATAAAATGATTGGAATATTATTTATTGGAGAGAATGAAAACGATTATGCTGTAGATGTTTTTGATGAAATTCGTAGCGACCTGATAATTGCTATAGAAAATACCCTGGCATATGGTACAAAGATACAATTCGTTTTGAGTATTGTTGAGGCATTAATTGTTAATATTGAGGCAAAAGATAAATATATGGCAGGTCATGTGGAAAGGGTAACAAGGTATGCTGTGGCAATAGCCAGAAGGCTTGGCTTTACACCTACAGAAATAGAGTCTGTTCGAATGGCTGCCATTTTACATGATATTGGTAGATATGGCATTACAGATGCAATCCTGCAAAAATCAGGAAGGCTTAGCATGGAAGAGTTTGAGATAATCAAAAAGCATACAACTATTGGAAAAGATATTCTATCCGGGGTTGACCTCAGCGATGAGATTATAAATGGGGTCTTTTTACATCATGAAAGAAGAGATGGTCAAGGCTACCATCCGGGGCAGACAAACAAAATAGCTGAAATAATCTGCGTGGCTTCCTCCTATGATGCTCTGATATCTGATAGACCCTATAGAAAAGCAATGACTGGCGAAGAATCCATCATGGAATTGGAGCGAAACTCTGGAACAATGTATAATCCTGATGTGGTTGATGCCTTTATCGGGTGGTTAAGAGGTTGATGGGTTGATGGGTTGATGGGGAATATTTATAAATTATGAAGGTAACTACTCAGGTAAAGTAATTCACCACGGAGAACACATAAGTTGATAGGTTGATAGGTTGATGAGTTTATAGGTTAAAGGAACACAGATTCATAATTCATAAACATTTCCTATCAATT
>Ga0100401_1000732_pt1 | contig 26949 bp, 22 predicted proteins | sample CryGeymeta201525_FD_80421 | JGI IMG/M metagenome (GOLD analysis project Ga0100401, IMG submission 80421) | Groundwater microbial communities from Crystal Geyser aquifers in Utah, USA - Crystal Geyser metaG 2015-25 | ecosystem: Environmental > Aquatic > Deep subsurface > Groundwater | place: USA... | reverse complement strand
GCTATGCTTTATTTGGCCATTATGACGCCCTTCAAAATGGGCGGGGCAGTGATGCAAATGTGGGGAAGGGTTGGCTCTTTAATTACAGGAACAAGTAAGGGCGGGTATGCGAGAAAAGCGGCTGGCTTCGGGGCAAAATATTTAGGAGCTGCCGCACTAACTAAAAAGATGCCAGGCGGCGCATTCGCTCCTAATTGGCTAGGGAAGGTGGCTGCGCGCATGACAACAACAAAATTAGGCGCGGAAGCGGTGATACAAAAAAGATTGGGTGTTGTGCAGGATAATGAACTTCAACGTTTAAGCGGCAAAATCGCTCGGAAAGAACAAACTGGACAACCCTTAACGCCATTTGAAAGAAGAGTAAAAGTTCTAATTCATAGAAAATCGGCAGAAAGTGGACAGTCATGGCGTGACCAACCACTTGAAGGGTTACTTTCATTTCTTGGGGCAACTGAAGATGAGAGAAATCAAACTGCATTGCGATATTATAATAAAACCATTGAACCTCAAGATATTGATGATGTTTGGGGAGCGATGTATGCATTAAGATCAAAAATGACCTCGGCCAACTATGAGGAAAGACAGGGAGCTCAAGAAGCAATTAATGCGATGAATCAATATCTAAATGGTGTGATTGGTGGTGCCAACCCGGTACGTCTTGATGTGGGTATGATTGGGTCCGTGGCACGAGCCCATCCCGCTGTTTCCCGAGAGGCTGTCGACACTCAATATAAGTTGAATGAACAGACAGCGCAAGGATTTAACCGCACAGTTTTAGAACAATATTTGCACCAACCACAATTACTGACACAAGATATGACGAAATTGGAAGAAATGGTGGGCAAATTAAATAAAGGCGGCAACTTGGGCGAGGAGGATTTTAAAATGGTGACAAGATTAGTACCACAGCTTGCTATCGAAGCCATCCAAACCGAGCCGGCTAAATTACGTAACGAAATTAATAGAATCCATAAATTTCTTGAGGCAGGTCTGGAAATTGGCAATTTTAGCGACATGGAAAAAATCACGCACCATGTTAACCTTAAAACAGATCAAGAAGTAAATATAGAAGAGGGTATGACTCAATTAATGAATCATATCTCGACCTTAGATACGGACGCGCTTGAAAAAGCAATTAATTTGCCAGACCAAGAGCAACAGATAACCTTACAAAGAAAAATAAGCGCGATAGTGAATCCTGTAGTTAATTTGACAAACCAAAAAGCAGCATATAATCTGGCAAGTGAACGCTTGCAGAGAGTACAAGATAGGGTTTCTTCAGAAATTATGAATAGATTAAAAGCAAGATGGAAAAAAGGCGTGCAAACAGAGGATTTTATGCTGGATGCTACTGATGCCCCAGAATTTAATTCGCGGTCGATTAGACAATTAGTTAACAAAGAAATCAAGACTGGGGGAGAAAAGAATGCATAGAGAGCCTGGTATTGAAAAAGAACCTTCCTTGAAGCAAGAAAATGTCAAGATGATTTGGGAATCCCTTAAAAAAAAAGAAGGAATTTCAGAAATTAGTTCATTAATAAAGATAGAATTCGGGGATAGTTCTCAATCTTTGGGGGCGGGATACGGCTTAGGGGGAAATATTGCTTCTGAATGGGATCCAGAAAATGGTGTGGTCAGAACTTACCCAGAGTTTTATGAGCAAAAAGATCAAAAAGGAATTCTAGCGCATGAGTTGGGTGAAATGTCTATCGGTGCAGGGATTATTGATTCCGAAAAGGCACAGGCAATAATAGAAGAGCACAATGTGCCTGATAATTTTGAATCTGAATGGATAACCGAGCTGAAAGAACCCGATGAAACAACTATCCAAAAGGAAATAGAACGATTAAAAAGTGCTGGCCAGGAAATGACTTATGAAGAATATAGAAAAGAATGGCAACAACATAAATTAAGACAGAAAATTTGTGAAAGATTCGCTGCATTTTTAACAAGCGAGACACCTGAAGAAATGATGGTAAAAAGAATAGAAAAAATGTCTCCAACTACCCAAAAACAACTTCGAGAAGATAAAGATGCATTGGAACACTTTACAGAAGAAACAAAAGTATTTTTTGAGTATTTTCAAAATTCGTTAAAAAATACAAAATCTAAATTAGCCATATCTCAAGCAAAACCTAATTTTCTTGGCGAAATTTGTGGCTTCGGCGCTGGTAACAATATTGTTGAGCCAGCAAAAGTTGGCAGAAAAAATTCTCTATTACAAGATTTTGTTGATGAGCTTGAGAAGATATTTATTAGAATTTATTAGGTAAATATAATGGAGCACAAGCATGAACAACGAATCTGGAATTTACGAATTTGAACAAATCGAACCTGAACCCACAAAAAAGAATCCTGTTAGAATTGTCGGAGAAGCTGCAGTCAAATTCGGCTTTGACAGTCGTTTGTGGCTACCCGGACGCGGTCGCGTAGGAGGAATAGAAAAACTATCAATAAAAACTTATCCCTTAAATGCCCGAGAAATGGTTAGTTATTTTACTCCAAAAAGCTCCCACGGGCTTGAACTTTTAGATTTGGACACGCTTAATATATATGAAAATATCACATTTGGCAAGCAATATGAGGAAAAATTTAGAGTCCCAAAAAATTGTCCAGAGAAAGAAAAAGAGATACTTAATAACCGAAGATATATGCTTCACGTAATAAATGGATTGCTCAGAGCAAAAAACGTAGATCCAGAAAGGAAAGCAGATGAAGAAAGCAAAGCGGCGGCAAGATTTAAGTTAGTTGTGGAGTCAATAGGAACTGGCGTTCAACTTCCTTATTTTGAAATTGTTGATAGCAAAGGACGATTTATCTACAAACCAGGCGAAGAGGCTTATACAGAGCTTGACCGAATACTTGATAAGTTACTTCAACAAGGTGGTGCCCCAGAAAGTACACCGCCACAGACGCCGCCGGCTGAACCGGCGGGACCAGCGGCGGGGCCGAGGGCTGGGGGTGGGCCCGAGGCTGATGGCACGACTCCGCCACCCGGCAATACTTCGCCGGATGAAAACGCGCCTTTGTAAATTTTTGTGCTCCAAAAATTCCTAATTTCCCTTGACAAATGGGCTATTTTGTGCTATAATTTTTTAGTTAGAATTGAACCTTGAAAATTAGCAAATCTAGACCATTAGGTCTGATAAACTGCCAAAGGAGAAACGGATGAAAAAAGTAGTGGCTCTGATGTTCGTAGTAAGTGTAGCTCTGTCCTGCGCAGTAGCGTTTGCGCAGAATGGGGAGTGGAAGGACCCACCTCTTCTGGAACGTGGGACGTCCCCGAAGTTCCCCATTCCCTGGGTCAACGAACCAGAGGTGGTGGAACATATTATGCAGGCGGAGAGAGACAAGTTGCACCCAAAGTCGCCTCTGGTCATCCACAAAACGGTGGTAGTAAAAAAAACCAACACCGTGGATGACACCGCACGCATTATGGCCACACAGGCAAGTGGTCAGGCCGGCCATGCGCTGGAAGTTGCCCAGCAAGCCAAGACGGCTGCTGACGCCGCTTCCGACAAAGCCGACGCGGCTATCAAAACTGCCGATAATGTATCATCAAAGGCAAAATCTGCCGGTGAAAAAGCAGGTAAAGCCGTGAGGCAAGCTCAAACCACAAGTCAAAGGAGAGGAAAAATGCATTGGATAGTAATACTTCTTATCGTAGCTATTGTGGTCATCAGCGGATATGTCGTCTACCGGTTGTCTTTGCAAAGATCAAACGCCCTGGCGAAGCAACTCGCAGCTAGCAGACAACAAGCCATGCAGACCGTAAAGCGCCTAGACCAAGTCGAAGAAGAGCTTCAACGCCAGGCGCCCAAGCAACCAGTCGTCGCACAATCCACAGAGGCAGTTTCAGCCGAGCCGGAACAGCGGACCCCACAAGTTCCCATCCTGTTGATAGAGCCTCCGATTATAACATACGAAGCGAAGGTCATCGAACGTGGCAAGCCCTGGAATTCTCCTGGCCGCAGCAATGCTGCACCTGGTGAAAAACTAAACTTAGTAGTCAAAGCCGATAACAACTCGCAGGGTAAAGCCGATCGGCCGACTGTGCCAGCACCGCAACACCTCATAAAGGTTGTGTTGAGCAACCAATACACAGTGGACGGAGATCAGACAATCGTCCACAGGGAAGATCAACTGGAAGATCAACGGAGAAACGTAGGATATGCGTTCACTGGCGAGGGGTATCGCTTCGATATCCCATCCAAGTCCTTCGTTTTCGCCGTAATACCGGTAGTGGTAACAGAAACACCACTGAAGCCCACGGGCGGCAATCCCGACCCCAATATCGTATTGTAACCCCATCTCCTCCCAACACATAGGGCCGCCCCGCAACTGCGGGGCGGCCCTTTCTTTATCATAAATCTTTACAAATTGAATAATCTATGCTAAATTGAAAATCTTAAAGGACTAGTATGACCATTGCGCAAATTTATCAAAAAGCCATCCAGGCGGGCATAGCGGCCGACCCGCGCGGCAAAGTTAGGATTAAAAAACTGCTTACCCGCGAAAAAGAAAATTATCAGAAACTGCCCGCTGCCGAGAAGAAAGAGTTTGACCAAGAGCGACTGCAAAACCCTTATGCTGACAGCCGAATTTTATTTGGCAACCCGAGAAAAAGGGTCAAAAATCTGATGGTGGGCGTTGATATTGACACGCCCGAGTTACTGCTCGCTCAAAACATCCGGCCTAAAATTGACGCCGTGTTCTCCCATCATCCGTCAGGCGTGGCTTTGGCGAATTTGGACCAAGTGATGCAGATGCAGGCCGACATTTTGCAAGCTGTCTGCAATGTCCCTATCAATATCGCCGAGGGCACTTTGAAAGAGAGAATTTTGCAGGTTGGCCGCTCGCTGGCACCCTCTAACCACCAAAGAACAGTAGATGCGGCAAGATTGTTAAATATCCCCTTGTTCTGCCTGCACACGCCGATGGATAATCTTGTTTTCCGATATCTGACCGACGAACTTGGCAAAAGAGATTTGGAAACGGTCGGCGAGATTGTTGACTTTCTCAAAACTATTCCTGAATATAAGCAGGCATCGCACATATCGGCCGGTCCCGTTATTTTCGCCGGCGATAAAGCCAACCGCGCGGGTAAAATTGTTGTTTCGGAGGTAACTGGCGGCACGGAGGGAGCAAAAGAAATCTATCCATATTTAGCCCAAGCAGGGGTCGGCACAATCATTTCAATGCACATTAAAGACGAAAGTCGCGAGGAGGCAATCAAAAATCATCTCAATGTCATTGTGGCAGGCCACATTGCTTCTGATTCTTTAGGACTCAATTTATTTTTAGACCAAATTGAAAAAATGGGAGTAAAAATTATACCAGCAAGCGGGTTAATCAGAGTAAAGAGAAAATAATTATTTAATTGCTTTTTTAAGTTGTTCTATCTTATTTGTTTGTTCCCACGGAAGATTAAGATCAAGTCGCCCAAAATGGCCGTAGACAGCCACCTGACGATATAAAGGCCGACGCAAATTCAACTGTTGAATAATCATCCCCGGCCGCAGGTCAAAAACTTTCTCAATGGCAGCGGCGATTTTGTCTTCCGCCACCTTCTGTGTGCCATATGCATCGACCCTCACCGACATCGGCTCCGGCCGACCAATGGCGTAAGCAATTTGCACTTCGCACTTGTCCGCCAATCCAGCCGCCACCACATTTTTCGCCACCCAGCGCGCGGCGTAAGAACCGGAGCGGTCAACTTTGGTTGGGTCCTTGCCGGAGAAACAACCGCCTCCGTGGCGCGCCATGCCGCCATAAGTGTCCACAATTATCTTGCGGCCGGTCAAACCCGTATCTCCTTGCGGCCCGCCCACCACAAAGCGGCCAGTTGTGTTGACAAAATATTTGGTTTGAGAATCAAGCATTTTAGCCGGAATCACCGCTTTAATTACCTTGGCAATAATTTCTTTTTTCAAAGCTGATAATTTGACATCCGGCTCATGTTGGGCCGCAATCAAAACATTTTCTACTCTCTTGGGTTTATCATCGTTGTACTCAACAGTCACCTGGGATTTGCCGTCGGGACGCAGACCCTTGATAATTTTCTTCTTGCGGACTTCTGCCAATCGCTGGCACAATTTATGGGCCAAGACAATAGGCAAGGGCATTAATTCTTTGGTTTCATTACAGGCATAACCGAACATTGAGCCTTGGTCGCCGGCGCCGAGATGCTCTAAGTCTTCAGAGACAATTTCACCGCTGTGGCCTTTTTCTTTATAAGCATCAACACCGCGAGAAATATCAGATGACTGCTCTTTAATGGCGACGGCTACACCTGACGTCTCCCATTGAAAACCGCACTGAGCATCGCTGTAGCCAATATCTTTAATAACTTGCCGGGCAATTTTAGGAATATCCACATAGGTTTTAGTAGTAATTTCACCGGCCACAAAACAAATTCCGTTGGTTAAAAGCGTTTCACAAGCCACCCGGCCGCGCGGATCGTCTTTTAAAATGGCGTCTAAAATGGCATCGGAAATTTGGTCAGCCATTTTGTCAAGGATGCCCTTCGGTAACAGATTCTGATGTGAAAAGTTTTCTGTTCATGGGGCTTACTCCTTTCTAGAACTTATGGCTTCTTGATACTTATTAAACTTCCTGATTATATAAAAATCGGCGTCCTGGTATAACCATTCTGCCAGTTTTAAACCACGCTTGCAAGAATATCTTAACAAATAGCAATTCATACCTGACTTGGTAATGACTGAATTGATATTTAGATTTAAATGAATTTTATCTTTTAAAGACGCGATAAACTTTTTAGACCCAGAACTAATCGTTACTTCAAAATATGGGCTTCTTTTTCTCGCAAAATATTTTACACTACCGTCACCGTCGATATAACCCCTAATAAAACTTCTAATATATTTTTGCAAAATTTGCGGAAATTTAATAATAAGAGATTTTCTCGGAAATACGCCTAGTTTCATCAGCCGCCGGCATATTTTTTTGTTATTGACAATCAAACGATAAGATTTAGTTGATTCTCCATAAAGAAGAGGTTTCGTGCTCTGCAAGACTTTTCGGATTTTTTCTAAATGATCTTTGTCCTTTTCTGAGGCTGTAATTGTTAATGAATAATATCCCTTAGCCGAATCCCAAGCGATATTGCCATCGGCATAAATAAATCCTAAGAGATATGCCATTCGTTCTGACCAATGAGAAAAATATTTTTCATTAACGGTATGCTTTCTAAAAATCAAGCCCATTTCCGCAGACTATTTATTTACTGTTGTTTTACCCATTCCTAAACGCCTAGCTATTGCTCGCTGGGATATTTTATAAAAATTATCTTTGATATATTTCCTACTATAAATCTTGTATGGATGGTGGTAGTGGACTAGTTCTAAAACAGCAGGTTTTTCCATATCTTATATTATAATTCTTAAATGCCTATCTTGCAAACAGCTGGGCGCGATGATAAGATTAACAATTGGAGGGGTGTATGCAATTTAAGGTTCCTCAGAATATTGATATTGAAGATAAAATTGTCGGTTCTCTTACTTTAATCCAATTTTCTTATCTCTTAGTCGGAGGGGTAATTTGCTATATTTTCTTTAAAAGCTTTCCGAGAGCTTTGTTTATTTTGCTCTCTATACCAGTGGTATTTTCGGCGCTTTTTTTCACCTTTGTCAAAATCCAAGAACAAACGTTTGCCAAATTTTTAAAAAATTTATTTTTGTATTACACCCAACCCAAAGAAAGAATCTGGCACAAAGGTCCGACTGCCTTAACTTTGCAGGAAAACCCAAAGATTGACAGCAAACAACCCCAGCCAAGATATGCGAATAAAAAGGTATTTAAAACCGAATTGGAAAGTTTATCACAAATTTTAGATACAGGCAGTAATTTGCCGCCAAAGGTTAATCAAGGTAGATAAAGGAGGGCAAATGGCAAAGGAAATTTCCAGCACACAAGAGAACCTACCCATTGCGGCAATTTTGGAGGGGGTGGTAGTGCTGAAAAACGGACAATTTATCCAAATTATCATCGTCTCTTCGCTAAATTTTGCTTTAAAAGCTGAAAAGGAGCAGGAAGCCATTATTTTTCAATACCAAAATTTCTTAAATTCTTTGGCCTTCCCTATTCAAATTCTGGTTCAGTCGCGCAAGTTGGATTTAAAACCTTATTTGGACGAGCTTAAAGAGCGAGAAAAAAACGAAACCAACCAGCTGCTTGGGGCGCAGATTTCTTCCTATCTTGAATTTGTTGATAAATTAATCAACTTGGGCAACATTATGTCCAAGAGATTTTTCGTTGTTGTCCCCTACAGGCCAATCGGTTTGAAACAAGAAAACATTTTTGCCCAGACAATTCACCCGGCCGTGGCACCCATGCTTAAAATTTCCAAAGACAAATTTGATTCCATTCATCAAGAGCTTCGGGAAAGAGTTAATGTGATTGTGTCCGGCCTCTCATCGGTGGGACTCAAGGCCGTACCTTTAAGTACTCAGCAAACGATTGAACTTTTATATTCTATATATAATCCTGAAGAATCAGCCCAAGAAAAACTGGTTGATGAGCAAAGTTTACAGGCAAAAATTGTGCATACATCGGAGGAGCCTCTAGCCCAGAGGGCTTCCAGCCCGGAGGGGAAGGTATAAATGGCAAATCCAATTGGAGAGTTCATAGAAGAAAAAGCAATGGCTGAACTTTTGCAAAAAGGCGTTAGTAACGTTTTGGATTTGATTGCGCCGGCCGCCTTAAAAATTACGCCTAATTTTGTTCAAATGGGCGATTTATACCTGAAAACTCTGTTTGTTTATACCTATCCGGAATATGTCCAAACCAACTGGCTCTCCCCAATTGTCAACTACGACATCGCGGCCGATATATCTATGTTCATCTACCCAATGGAATCCGCCGTCATGATGAAACAGTTGCGCAAGAAAGCCGCGCAATTAGAATCTTCAGCCGCTATTGAAAAAGAAAAGGGGTTGGTGCGCAATCCGGAATTGGAAAGCGCCATTGAAAATGTTGAAACTTTGCGAGACACCTTGCAAAAAGGCAGTTCGCGCCTTTTCCAATACGGCCTATATTTCACTATTTACGCCAAATCGCTTGAAGAAATGGACGTGGTGGTTAAACAGATAGAATCAACGCTGGGCGGACTTTTAATCTACACCAAACAAGCGCTGCTTCAGATGGAGCAGGGCTTTATCTCATCGTTGCCCCTTTGTATTGACCAGCTGCAAATTCTGCGCAATTTGGATACAGCGTCACTGTCCGCCAGCTTCCCTTTTATTTCTTCAGAACTGTCAACCGGCGAAGGGATTTTGTACGGCATCAATCGCCACAACAATTCTTTAATCTTATTTGACCGTTTTTCATTGGAAAACGCCAACAGCGTCGTTTTCGCCAAAGCCGGCGCGGGTAAATCTTATGGGGTGAAGCTGGAAATTTTGCGCTCGTTAATGTTTGACACCAACGTTATTGTTTTAGACCCTGAAAATGAATATCTGCCTTTGGTTGAGGCGGTTGGCGGCGTTAATTTTCATCTTTCTTTAAAATCAGACCAAAGAATTAATCCCTTTGACCTGCCCCAAAAATTAGAAGAAGGCGAAACGGGCGAGGAGGTTTTGCGCTCAACAATTATCTCTGTTAAGGGATTACTGCGACTGTTATTAGGCAACATTACCCCGGAAGAAGATTCTCTATTGGACAAAGCGCTTTTTGAAACTTACGCCATTAAAGACATCACTTCCGACCCAGCCAGCTTTAAAAATCAGCCGCCGTTACTTTCTGATTTTGAAAATATCCTGCAGAATATCTCGGGGGCGGAATCTTTGGTCATCAGGTTGAAAAAATATACCGAAGGGACATTTGCCGGCCTGCTAAATAAGCCAACCAATTGCAAAATTGACAACAAATTTACTGTCTTTTCTATTCGCGATTTGGAGGAGGAATTGCGGCCCATCGGCATGTATTTGATTTTAAATTACATCTGGAACGAAGTCAGAAAAGAGCTGCGCAAAAGGATTTTGGTCATTGATGAGGCCTGGTGGCTGATGCAATACGAGGACTCGGCCAGATTCTTGTATGGTTTTGCCAAAAGGGCGAGAAAATATTATTTAGGACTGACCATTATTACCCAAGATGTGGAAGATTTTTTGGCTTCTTCCAAAGGCCGGGCAGTGATAAATAATTCTTCTTTGCAAATCCTGCTTAAACAATCCACGGCGGCCATTGATAAAATTGCCGAGGTGTTTCATCTGACAGAAGGAGAAAAGTTTTTGCTTTTGGAAGCGGATATTGGCGAGGGGCTATTTTTCGCCGGACAAAACCACGTGGCGATAAAAATTATTGCTTCACCCGACGAAGATCAACTTATCAGCACTAGCCCAAAGGAAATTTTGGAAAGAGAAACAGCAACCGCGCAGCAGACGGCAAGCGCACCCATTGCTCCGGCAGAAGAAAACCCTGCAGAAGAGGGGCCAGCGCCGCCGCAGGCGCAAACAATCCAAGCGCAAGAGCCAGAGCCAAATATCACAGAAGAGCAGCCGGTCAGCGAAGAACCGGCGCAAACGCAGACGCCAACAGAGCCGCAGCCAGCACAATCTCCAGAACCAAATGTTATAGAACAGCCGGCGGAAGATGAGCCGGTCCGCACTCCACCACAACCCCAACAGCAACAAGAAGCGCCTCAGCCACCCATGCCGCAGGAAGAAATGCAACCAGTGGAATCGCCCCAGCCAACACCAACGCCGGCTCAACCTCAAACTGACAAACCTCAGCAAGAAGCTTCGGCAGATGATAATACCTTTCAACCCATTCCGATAAATAATCAAGAAGAACAAACGGAAGAAATGCCCGTCAAGCAAGTGGAGGTATAAAGTGTTTAAGTGGGGTTTAGTCGGCTGCGCCGGAGTGATGGTTTTCTCGGTAATTTTAGTTTTTGTTTTTGGCGCGGCGCTTTTTGCCAGCCGGCTGGGAGATCCGAGTGGGTGGTTGTCGGGAGGGGGGGGGACTGGTTCTTTAGTTTATCCCGCTGGTGTTAATCCTGAAGAAATTGGCCCTAGACTTGATGAATATATGAGAAATCAAGTTTCTAGTTCGCCTTTAGTTGGAAAAGGTTTAATTTTCGCTCAAGCAGGAAAACAATGGAACATTAATCCTGCCTTGATGATAGCGATTGCCCAACAAGAAAGTCAACTAGGAACAGCTGGAGGCGGTCCTCCCAAGAAAAATCCTTTTGGGTGGGGATGCCCTCCATGCATTTCTTTCTCTTCGTGGGATGAGGCAATTTCGCAAGTTACAGAAAATATGAGGAAGAATTATCTTAACGAAGGTAAAATAACAATTGAACAAATTGGTAATAAATGGGCGCCAGTCGGAGCATCAAATGATCCTAATAATCTTAATAGCTCGTGGATCACTCGTGTAACTCAATTTTTTAATGCAATTATCAGTTATTGCCCACAATTAGCTCCTGCTCCTATAAGTGGTGGTAATATCATTTCTATTGCTCAAGGCGAAATTGGTATTTGTGAAACTGGCAATAATTGCGGTCCAGTAGTAAAATATGGAGGAACTTGTGGTGATGCATGGTGTGCCTATTTCGTTTCTTGGGTTTACACTAAAGCTGGTTACTTAATAAATATTGGAGGCGCTGAAAATATGAAGCAATTTTTTACAAATAATCATCGATTTATTCCAAAAGGCACAGCTCCCACGCCCGGTAATGTTATTTTTATCAATCTTGATACAGATTCAGGAGCAGATCATGTTGGAATTGTTGAAGAAGTAGTAAATGATCGAGTAAATTATATTGCTGGTAATAATTTACAAGGTTGTGTGGGAAGATCGTCTAAGACCTTAAATGATTCCCAAATTATGGGTTATGGTCGATGGTAATAATAGAATAAAAAGAGCATAAATGAATAAAAAAATTTTGATTATTGGCGGAACACTGATCTTAATTGGTATTTTAATTTTAGGTTATTTTTTATTAAGACAAAAAAAAGAAAATTCTAAAGAAACCACTACTTCATTTACTGAGCTTGCCCCATTAATTTCTAATAAAAAAACTTTTTTCCCAGTACTTTCTAGTAACGAATTAGCTACTTTATTCTTTAATAATCAAGATCAACCGGCTTTTTATAAATTTTTACTTAAAACAAAAGGGTCAGAAAAAATATCTCAAAATCTTGATACACCTCATAATGTTTTATGGTCGCCCGATCAAACAAAAATAATTTTAAAAATATTTTATAATAAATATATTTTTGAAAAATATAATAGTCAATTTATTAGCCCCGGCACTCAAGATCAAGCATTAACAACTTGGCTTTATGATTTTAAAACTCAAAAATTAACGCAACTCGATTCCAATATACAGGGAATCATTTGGCTTCCTAATAGTAATAAAATTATTTATCAATTTTATGATGATATAAATAAAATTAATTCATTAAATATTGCCGATCCCAATGGCCAAAATTGGCAAAAAATTATTAATTTAACCGAAGATCGTCTTTATGGATTCGGTGGGTTTGCAGACAACCAGACTTTAATTTATTTTTCCAATCCAAATGATGTTAGTGGAACAAATATATATTCAACTAATATTCAAACTAAACAAACTAAACAATTAACAGAGCATATAAGTAAGACAGCGTTGGTTTCACCAGGCGGTAAAAAAATTGTTTATGAATTATTTCAAGAAGAAATACAAAATTATACTTTAGCCATCATGAATATTAATGGTGATAATAAAAAAGACTTAAAGATTAAAACTATGTTACAAAAAATCATATGGACACCCGATGGAGAAAATTTAATTACGGCTATTCGTGAAACTAATAATAAAACTGATTCTTTTTATAAAATTAATATTCAAACCGGGGATAAGCAAGAGATAAATTATAAATCCAAAATATCTATTAATGCCCAAAATTTAATACTGGCTCAAGATGAAAAAACATTATATTTCACTTCTGATGATTTCCTTTATAAATTAGATTTACCATGAGAAAGATTAAAAAAGATTTTAAGGTTTTGGTTTTCTTTTTAGTCGCTTTAGCGCTGGCGGGGATTTTCAGTTATTTTATTTTTTATTACAACGCCTTTTTAAACATCGCCCCCCAGCCGGCTGACGCTAAAATTTCCATCAATGGTTATCCTTATGCTTCGGGCAAAATCAAATTAATGCCGGGGCAGTATCAAATCAAAATTGAAAAAGAGGGTTTTGTGCCGCTTGAACGCAAGTTAAAATTAAAAAGGGGCGACAATCTCTCGATTATTCTTACTTTAAAGCAAGTGCCGCAGGCAATTTTACTTTCCGATAAAAAAATCTCTCAACTTATTGCTGATACGGAAAGGAAAAATTTCTATTACCTTTCAGGCAAAACAATCTATAAAGCCACCCTAACCGAAGATGAGAAAAATCCTTTGCAAATTTTACCTATTACTTCTGAGATTGAGGGATTACAGTCTGTTTTATTTTCCCCAAATTTCCAACTGGCTATTTTCAGAAAACAAAATAATGAATCTGGAATTTTTGATTTTAAGCGCTATGACTTGCTGCATCAAGAATATACCTCGATGGGCAAAGACATCGGCAATGTAGTTTGGCAGACAGACGGCGAGAAAATATTTTATTTTTATGCCCCTGCTGACGGCGAGCGTTCACTAATTCGCGCCTCAAAAAACAACAGCGACGTTGAAAGAATTTATGATTGTAGAGAAACTGGTTTGCAAAATCCAATCTTAAAAATTTCGTCCGACGGGACGAAAATACTTTTCCTTGAAAAAGATATTTATTTATTTGATATTTACAAAAGAACGCTGGATAAATTGTCTGATTCGGGCAAAATTGTAGACGCGGTTTTTTCTCCCAATATGGACAAAATTCTATATGCCACGGATTCAAAAGACCCCCTAAGCCCATATCAAGCGCAAATATCCATTATGGACATTCAAGGGAAAAACAATAAGAATTTGGATTTAAGAACCAATCTTGATAAAACCGTTTGGCTGGCCGACAATTTAAATATTATTGCTGATTCTAAAGAGGGTCTTGCCAAGGTTAATACTGACAGTTTGGCCAAAATTGCCTTTGTTTATCAGAATAATTTTAAGGCGGAAAATTTGATTTTATCTAAAGATGAAAAGGTGTTATACTTTTTATCGGAGGGGAATTTTTATTCAATAGTATTACAGACCAAAGAGTATTGAATAAAAACAATGTTAAAACTAAAATGGCAAAACTAAAAACTACAACTAAAAACATAAAGGAAAATATAAAATACCGCTCTTATATATTTGCTTTAGATATTGTTAAATTCGTTAGTGATCTACCCAAAACTAAGATAGCAGATATTTTAGGAGCACAACTCTTACGTTGCGGAACAAGCGTGGGAGCAAATATTATCGAAGCGCAATCAGGCACATCTCGAAAAGATTTCATTAATTTTTATTCCCATGCCCTGAAATCGGCCAATGAGAGTAAGTTTTGGTTATGTTTATTTCGGAATTCTAAAATTGGAAATTTAGAAAAATGTAATCAGTTATTGGATGAAAGTATACAGATAAGTAATATGCTCGGTAAAAGCATTTTAACTTTAAAAGGTAAATAATCCTTAAAGTTTTTTACTGAAGTTTTAACATTTGCGTTTTAAGTTTTAAGTTGAATATATGGAGGGGAAGTGGCTGAAGAAGAACCCGCGGGAGAACAATCAGAAGAGCAACAGCAGACACCCAAAGAGCAATACGCCGATAGGGCGCGACAGCAAGCCAAACAACAAGTTGCGCAAAAGGCAGCACAAATGGGCAAACAAGCCGTCAAAAAAGGCGCTCAAGCGGCCGCCAACGCGGCCAGAGCCGCCATTGCGGCTGTTGGCGCCTCGGGTCTTGTGGGCTGGATTGCGATTGCTATTATTGTAATTTGTTTTATTATGCTTTTAATAGGCTTGATCTTTATCGCCCCGGCTTTTACTTGTAAATTAGGCAAATGTGTAACTCAACCTGTTAATTTAACAGTCAGAGGAGACCTTGAGAGCGTTCAAGAGTTAATGAGTAATTTAAAAATAGATGAAATCAGTAGCCGAGATGCCTATATAAATGCAATCACACCTTTGCAAAAAAAGATTAATGACCTTGGGACAAATTTAGCTGGACAATCTCAACAAATTCAAGATTTCTACACTGAAATGAAAGGTAAAGCTGATTCTTTATCAACTTTTGAGATTACAACCGACAAAGGAACAATCAAACAAGTATTAAATGATATTTCTAATTTAGCTGCTAAAATTATCAATGCCGGCGGCGGTTTATTATTATCTGATGCTGATCGGCAACAAAAATTAGATGTAATTTCGCAGGAAGAAGGAAAAGGGGTTTTAAAATTTGCGAGAGATAGAAATGATGTTTTTGGCAGTCTCCCACAAGTTAAAGATTCTTTAATTAATTTTATTGCCGAAGCTGCCCTCCATGCGGAAAACCAAGGCTATAAAATTACTATTACCACTCTTAACTCCTCCCATAACGAGTTGGTTGCGGGGACTAACCGCCGCTCTCAACATAATGATGGACTGGGAGTGGATATAATCCCAATCCAACCGCGAGACAAAGCTGAAGAATTTATGCAATGGATACGCACCAATCAACAAGGGTTAAGAGTTTATGAATTGTTTTACGATGTCATACCTGAATTAGCTATTGATAATGGCAATCCTACGAATATTGCCATTGGCGGACATAGTAATCATATTCACATTGGAGTGAAACCATAATGAAATACATATCTAAAGTATTAATTTATATTATTGCCTTTACCCTCCTTTGGCCAAATGGTTTGTTTTTAAAACCATCATCTGCCTTAGCCCAAGAACAACAAAATCAAACAGAAGGAAACTTCACACCAGAAGAACAAAAAGCCATCGACGAGACCGATGCACGCGAGCCAGAACTTCCTCCAGACGAAATCGCAAGGAGAAAATTAATTAACGAATTTTATGAGTTACGAAATTATTTAGGTGAAAAAACTATAGAATTTGAGCAGATGGATAAGAAGAAAATCAAACTCACCCCTTACGATGACCGTGAACTGCAAAAATATCTCTTAGTTTGGCGGGCAATGCATGATGGTATAAATGATGAAAAGGAAATGGATTATTACAAACAATACAACAAAGGACACAAACAACCGTTTATCGATTTCTTGCTAAGTCTCAATCCCCCGATCGACGCACTCAAACCTTACGATATCCGCATTATTAAACTACTTAATTATTTAGTCAAACCAGTCGATTTGGGTGGGGCGGGGCACGAATTTATCAAAGCCAGAATTCGCTCAGGTTATAAAAATGAAAAAGAGCAACTGTCCAAAGAGTCAGATTTTCCCCCTGAAGAGCCCCCAAATATCTCCGCTCACTTTGATGGCCAGGCCGTTGATATTTCGCAAGCCGATTATCTCAAATGCACGCTTTTAAAAAGACGCCGGGCGGCCAGCACCATAAGAAGAAGACAGCCGCTCAAACCTATTCAAGTGGCCTGGCAGTCTGACCAAGGCCTTGCCGGGGTGGCGCCTTTTGGCGACAACTTCAACGAGGTTGCCCAAAACATGGTTTTGGCTGAATTTGGGAATATCTTTACCCCAGAAGGCAAGTTGCGTGGGGACGCTTGGAAAACCATTTTATTTGAACTTGGAAAATATCGGCTGGCTGAAGAATTGGAAATTGACGAGGTTTACATTGAAGATTCCACCCCCAAAACTTTCTACCACGACATTGGCTATGCACTGTTGGCTAAGGATTTAGAAACAAATTTACAAAGACCGCCTTGCGGGGATTATTCCAATGTCTTATCAGGTGACATAAATGATATTTACCGCCGCCTTGCTTTAAACGAATTAGAGGATGAATTAGAACTGCCCCGAGGCGGTATTGGGCTTAATCCAGTTCAAACCGCCAATGATATCAATGACTTTTACAAAATCTTGAAAAATATAGGTAAGAGAAGATTGGAAAAAGATTTGGATTTGCCTGCCTGCCATTTTGACCAAGCGTCAATTGACTGGAATTTAGTTGAGCAAAAATTAAACGAAAAAAGGGAAATCTATCAAAATGTTGACCAGGCCTTAGGTCTACCAACTAGAGAAGATGGAGCTACGGATTCTTCCTCTCTACGCTTAAGACAAAGGAATGAAAAGGTATTTTATGTTATTGGTGCGGCCGCCTTACTTTCTTCTTTAAATTATGAAAAAGATGAGAAAATGGAAGTTTTACGAGCGGTAGAGGCAGGAGACGCAGAGATTAAAATTTCTTTCAAAAACAGGGATGCGCGTTTAGAAATTTCCACTGACGATTTGGAGAAAATTTTCCAAAAAAGCGACTCTCTCAACCAAGTTGAAGAGGACGCCTACGTGACTGCGCAAGTTAATGAGCAGAAAGAATTGTGTTTACAGTTGGGAGAATTGGCCGATGTTGATTGTAATAGCCCAGTGGTTCAACAACAATGGGCCAATTTTGCCCATGAAGAATATCGCCAACTAAACGCAGGAGCGGGTGAACGTTCGAGAAAAACAGTTTTGGAGCGATTAGGCCAAACGCTTTGGGAAAAATATACGACTAAAAATATCAAAAAAATTAGGGGGCCATTGCGCGAAGCGATAATTGATTTATTGGGCAAAAATCCCAACAGCAATGTAGTCAATCTGTCCGATTTATATTCAATCATTAATGGTCGGAAGTTGGATGATATGTTACTTCTGGCTGGGGTTAAATTAATGGAAAATAGTTTAGATTTACCCAAAAACAGCTTGAAGTACTTCTTTATCAGAGATAAAAACCAAGTTTGGGCTGGTGAGCAAATGAATTCGGATAAATTCCTGCAAGATGTGGGTGAGGCAAGGGTAGATGAATTGGTGGCTGAACTAAACGTCCGGGATTTTGCTGCCGCTATGGCTCAATTGGGCACGGCGGCCGTAGATAAAAAACTCTATCTAGACAGCGGCACAACTAATAGGTTTCTCACTGCAGGAATAACAGCTGAGGACTATTTCAAAGAAGTTGGCAGCCGACATTTGGCTAATGTAGGCGCGACATCCATTATGGGTTTGTTTGATTTCAATCCCAGAATTGGCACCTATTGGCTTACCCAAGAGGATGCGATAAATTTGTTTTTAGGCCGCTGGGATGAGGTGATGCTGAAAATCGGCTCCAAATGGGCCGAAGATAAACTAGAAACACCAGAAGGTTTTATCTACAATATTGCCTCTGCCCCTAACCAACTCGACGCCTTAAACAACGCTATCTTCGCCGCCGGCGGGCAAAGCATTGCCCGGGCTTTTGGCTTAGCATACTTAGACATACGAGGTATTAATTCCACCGGTGATTTCACCTTAAGATTAGGCCAAGAGAAGGTGGAAGAAACTTTGGCTTTGAAAAGAGGTAGTTTCAAAAATAATTTACAGTATATTCAAGAGCAAAATGGAGTTGAAAAATTAGCGAGGGCTTTTGGCTGGCTGCCAACAGGAACAAATGCCAAAGGCGATTTTGCCTATGCTTACGGCTTAGAAAAAGCCACCCAGTGGCGGCAAACTCATAACGACCAACCCGCCTCCGATGAGCAAATTGCCGGCTGGGCTATAGATGGAGGGGATCTTTATGACGAATTAAAGACAAATCAGGCCCAACGTTGGCAATATGTGGATAGATTGTTGGTTTTGACTGCCGGGGATAGGAATACGGAAAAATTAACCAAGGGCGAGATGACAGTTGAAAATTATACTAAGGCGGTTGGCAATCATTTAGTCGCTTCGGATTATTTGTCCACTTTAGATATTGACGATATTTTAGGTTTAGATTCTGAGTACGAAATTACAGGTGGTCAACTTTATGCAGCTCTTCAGTCAGGCGATTGGAAACCAATTATCGCCAATGCCGCTGGTTATACAATTGACAATATTTTAAAAATAGAAAAAGGCACCTTCCAAGATTGGTATACCGAAACCGACCCGGTCCAGCGAGAAAAAATTTTAATCACAGCCGGCGCCAAAAAATTAGCCAAGGCAATGGGGATTGAGTATAATGGGACATTCGAACTCTTAGTCAATGTTTATTTGGCTGGTCATAATGCTGACGTCATCGCATTTCCGGATCGTCGTACCTGGCGCGCGTTGGCCGTTGATGAAATCAAAGCCAAAACCCATATTCCAGATACCCCTAATGATTTAGATGCTTATGCTTTTGTTGATGGGCGGCTCAAAGATGCCTTAATCTTTTGGGGGTTGGCTAACTTTATTTATGAAGAGGATGAGAATGGACAGGTAAGGTATAGATATAGAGACGCAGAAGGGAATCCGATAGTCAATTATGAAGAAATCAGAACGGCAATATATGGGGATAGAGATTACTACACCAATTCTAATTCTCCGGAAAGGCAGTATACCCTAAATCAGTCAATGGATTTTGTTTCAGCCAGAAGAGATGAACTTTATAATCAATGCTTGGCCGAGCACAATAACGACGCCAGCGCCTGCACCCAAAACTTTGCCGAGCAAGCTACCAATGAATGGCAGGCGAATCAACTTGTCTTTACTGAACGTTCTCGCGCCGAATACCGCCGCCAACAACTTCGCAATGTGTCTTATAAAATTATTGACTGGCAGTTGCAAAAGATAGATGAGGCTATTCCCAATGGTTTTGCCCAAAGAATGTTGGAGGGAACAGGACAAGAAAGAGTAGAGCTTCTGATGCAGTATCTGCAAAATGTTGCTTTAAATACTGCTTTAAAGCAATTATTAGGACTTTCAGAGGATAATGCCCTAGCCATAACCCATGCCTTAGAAGATAATGGCAAAATCGACGAAGATGAATTGGCAAGCTTAACTGGCGTTTTTACCTGGTTGGATAGCAAATGGGAAGGTTGGTTTGGATTTACACCCCTGGCACATACTTCAGAAGCCATTTTCAAATTCGCGGCTGTAGGTTTTGATCTGAACTCACCAGCTTTTCAAGATTTGAAGGGTATTTATGAAGACTGGGCCACTAATAGAGTTTATGGTTGGTTTGATAAAAAATGGAACTTAAAACCAGGCACCGCCAAATTAATTTACGACAGTTATGTTAATTATTATAAGGCCTACAAAGCTTATCAAGGCGCCAAAGCCGCCGGTGACGCTGCCTCCATTACCCAAGCGGCTCAAAACTTAAAGGCGGTTCAAGCCAATGTTCTGGCCGCGGTGATTACTTTCGTCTTTGCCAAACAGTTGGCTTGGGCAGACCAAAAATTAGGACTAGTACCCGGCACTTCGGCTATGTTAGTCGGTTATCTCCTTGCCCCTAGTCCGATAACTTTAGCTTTAATCATCGTTCTTAACCTTTTTGGCGTTTATCGCGTGGAAATGTATTGTTCGGTAGCCGGTTACCCCAAACACGGCGGTGAATATTTGGACGACCAAAAAGTGGAAGCAAAAAGATTAGAAGACGCCGGCGCGCCGGGCATCTTCAACGCCCTCAATACAGAGGAATATAAAGAAGGATTGAAAAAAGCCGCTCAATGGAAAGTGAGAAATCTCCTGGAGAATATCTTAAATACCTCTGATAAATTAGGCGAAAATATGAGACCAACCCAGATTATGACCCTGCGGCAGGAAGATGTTGATTATTTCCAAGATAAACTCAACCAGCTATTTGGTCAGTTCAAAGACCGTTGGAGAACAGGCCTGTGGGCTAATCAAAAGGTGTTCCAATACGTCCATATAGGGTACTAAATGAAAAATACAATATTTTATTTTCAATTTTATAATTTTCAAACTGTTTGAACATAAAAACCTGCCTCACTTCGCTCGGCAGAACCTTTTTTCTTGCTTCGCTCGAAATAAGTCCAAGTATTCCTTTTTTCTTGCTTCGCTCGAAATAAGTCCAAGTATTCCTTTTTTCTTGCTTCGCTCGAAATTAAATCATTGATAATGGATTGTAAATTGATACTTGAAAATTGAGAATTTCAATTATTCTACTCTAAACTTTAATTTTTCCACCATTGGTGAGGGTAGTGCTTGGTTAATTTTCTCTATCAGTTCTGTCTGGCAAAGGCGCAACTCGCAGGCGGCGGCAGAGCTTTGAACTCTTAAAGATAAAACGCCTTTTTTAAACGAAATAACCTGGTATTTATCTGCCGCCACCTCCTGCGCTCTTTGGCACACCAAAGATGCTTGGGCTATTTTACCCAGACCGTAATGAGAAAAGCGTTTTTTTAAAATCTCATCTATGTTTTCCATCTTCCAAGCAAATAATTTGTGATTTTGCCAACAGCGATTGAGGAACGGCGGCGGTATCTACGGTTGTCACAATGCTTTGCTGCTCTTGTAAAACATTGGCAATTTTTTCCTTGCGCAAGGCATCCAACTCGGAAAAAATATCATCTAACAGCAAAATCGGTTTATCTTGGGTTTTCTCTTCTAAATACTTTAATTCGGCAATTTTCAAAGCCAAAAGCGCGCTGCGCTGTTCGCCCCTTGAGCCATATAAAGCTATGTTTTTGTTTGCCAGCTTAAAGGTAAAATCATCGCGGTGGGGCCCGAATAAGGTGGTTTGATATAAAATCTCTTTATCGCGATTTGCGTTCAAAATTTGCTGATATTTATCGGCCGCCACCGATGTTCTATATTCAATTTTTAAAATCTGTGAAGTTGCGGTAATGTCTTGATAGGTTTTGGGTAAAATATTATTTAAAAATTTGGTTAAATTTTGTCTTTTGGCAATAATTTCCTGGCCATATTGGACCAACTGCTGGTCCCAGAAAAGAAGTTGGTCGGCGGGTGATTGGTTTTTGGCAATCTGCCATAAAATCTTATTTCTTGCGACAACGATTTTAGAATATTCTATGAGAGCCGCTGTGTAAGAAAAATCCTCTTGGCACAAGAGCAGGTTATAAAAACGGCGCCGGAGTATTGGGGCACCAGAGATAATCTGCAAACTTTCCGGCCAAAAGCTGACAGTTTTGAAAAAGCCAATGTTTTTGGATAATTTTTTGGCTACCTGGTTGATTTTTATTCGTTTTTCTTCGTGAGTTTGCACAAATTCCAAACTATATTTTCTTTTCTTCTCTTTGAAAATTTCACCGGTTATTTTGCAAAAATCCTGTCCGAAAGCAATAATTTCATATTGCCGCCTGCCCCGATAAGTGTGGAAAAAAGACAAAATAGCAATTGCCTCAAGTAAATTGGTTTTGCCAACGCCGTTTTTACCATAAAAAATTGTTAAAGGCGCAAATTGGGTCTGCCAATTGGCAAAATTGCGAAAGTTGACCAGCCTAATTTTTTTTAAAAACATATTGTAGTCTATTCTTCAGTTTTTAAGGGCATTATAATGTAAAGATAATCTTTGGAGTTTTTGGGGCGCACAAGGCCCGGGCTCAAGGGGCCCGAAAATAAAAGCTCTAATTTTTCAGCGCCCAGCACCGGCAAAACATCCGAGAGGTATTTGGCGTTGAAAGCAATTTCTATCTCGCCGGTGGTTTGCGCAGATAAATTGCTGACGCTGTCGCCTGCCTGCGGAGAAATGGCGACAATTTCCAAATTATTATCTTTTTTAATTTTTAGTTTAATATTATCCGCCGATTCGCGGGCAAATAGCGACGCCATTTTAATGGCATTTTGAAAATCAGCGGTAGGGACTGTGGCGGAAATTGGTGTTTGCGAGGGGATAATTTGCTCGTATTGGGGAAAACTGCCCTCAATTAACCGTGACACCACCTGCGCTTGCGATATATCAAATTGCACTTGGTTTTCAGCCACCCGGATGGTCACCGCTTGTTCGCTGTCAGACATAATACGCGCCAGCTCTAAAATTGTTTTAGCGGGCACTATTAAATCAACGTTTTTTTCCACCTTGCGCGGCAGTTCAATCTGCCTTTCCGCCAATCGGTAGCTGTCAGTCGCTGCAATTTTTAGTTTGTCGTCAACAAAACGCAAAAGCACACCGGTTAAAACCGGCCTGGTTTCATCAATAGCCACGGCGAAAACCGTCTGGGTAATAGCTTCTTTTAATGGCAGAACGGGCAATTCAATAAATGGTTCTTGGTGAATTTGGGGAATTAAAGGAAACTCCGATGCTTCAATACCTTTGATATGGGCGAAAAAATGCTCGCTTTTTAAGGATAAACTGGTGTTTTCCAGCTCAAATGCAATAGTTTTATCGGTATTAGTGGCAACAAAGTCAGAAAATAGGCGGGCGGGGATAGTGATTGAGCCTTCTTTTTCTATTTTACTGCCTATCCAACAAGAAATTCCGATTTCCAAATTGGTGGCGCTTAGTTTTAGACGACCTTTTTCGGTTTTAATTAATATATTAGATAAAACCGGTAATGTTGAGCGGGTAGCAACCACTTTTGAAACAATAGAAATGGCTTTGTTTAAATTTTCCTGTAAGCATGATAATTTCATTGATTCTCCTTTGTTGTGGATAAATTGTGGAAAACTTTCTGAAAACTTTTTTAATGTGGTGGATAAGTTGATTTTTCTAATATCTATTATTTTTTATCAACGATTAATTAACAAATAAACCATATTTTTCAACTCTTTATCTACAATTTCTTTCTCTTTTATTCCACTTATCAACACTCTCTACTATTACTACTATTTATATTAATATAATATTAATTATTAATAAGTTGTGGATAACTAAAACGAATAAAGTTTTTCTTTAATAATACTTAATTCTTCTTTTAAATTACTATTACGTAACAGCCCGCCCTCAATTTTTTTACAACCATGCATTATAGTTGTGTGGTCTTTACCACCTAATTCCTGTCCAATTTTAGGAAAGGAAAAATTTAACTCATGCCGCAATAAATACATCACAATTTGTCTCGGATAAACTAATTCTTTATTTCTTTTTTTACCCAACACATCTACTAATTTAATATTAAAAAAATCACAAATTGTTTTAAAAATTTTATCTGTTGTTAAATTACCCTTACCATAAGTAATAACATTTTCTAAAACTTTTTGTGTAATCTCTAACGATGGTAAAAAATTATTTAATTGGCAGTAAGTCACTATTCTATTTAAAGCGCTTTCTAATTCCCGAATATTAGTTCTAATATTAGAAGCGATATAATCTAAAATTGGAGATGACAGCTGGCAGTTTTTTTCATCGCATTTTGATTTTAAAATAGCTAAACGGGTCTCGTAATTTGGCACAGAAATATCCGCTATCATTCCCCAGCCAAAACGCGAGGATAACCTGTTCTCCAACCCAGGAATTGCTTTGGGCGGCCTATCGGAAGTAATTACAATCTGCCGGTCGGTTTGATGCAACTCATTAAAAGTGTGGAAAAATTCTTCCTGCGTGCCCTCTTTATTGGAAATAAATTGGATGTCGTCAACCAAAAGCGCGTCAATTAAGCGGTAATCCTTTTTAAATTTACCCATACTTTTAGTCTGTAGGGCGTTGACAAAATCATTGGTAAATTTTTCACAAGACACATAAACTACTTTTTTACTTTTATTTTTTTTTAAGATTTCATTGCCTATGGCTTGGACTAAATGGGTTTTGCCCAGGCCGGAGCCGCCGTAGATAAATAAGGGATTATGCAACTTACCGGGGCTTTGACTGACCGCCTGCGCAGTAGCGGCGGCTAAATGGTTGGAATTACCGACGATAAAAGTTTCAAAGGTATATTTTGGGTTAAAAGCATGGTTTTTAACTTCATATTCTTCTTTATTGGGTTCGGCTGGTTGGAAGGCCTTTACTGTGATGAGGGGGGGAGGTATAGGGACGATTTTGTATTTAACCACTTTAATATTTTTGATAAACTTTTGTAAGGTTTTTAAAATTTGCTCGTGAAACTTGTTTTCCAGCCACTCTTTGGTGAAAGCGTTGGGCACAGCCAAAATTGCGATATCTTTTTCCACAGACAACAAATTAGTGTCTTTAAACCAAGTGGTAAAATTAGCCTTGGACAAGCTCACCTCAATATCTCCCAATACCGCTCGCCAAGTTTCTTTTAGATCCAATGCCGCCTCCTACTTATCCACAAGTCAACTTCATCATATTAAGCTATCCACAAGCTGTCAATGGTCTCTTGGAAAATCTTTGACAAGCCGGCTTTAAACAAGTAAAATATACTTATGAAAAGAACATACCAACCTTCAAAGAGGAGAAGAAAGACCACGCACGGTTTTAGGAGGCGCTCTAAAGATAGAGTAGCTAAGTTGGTTTTGACAAAACGCAGACGCAAGGGTCGCAAGAGAATTGCCATATAATGTATCAATTGCCCTATAGAAGGGCAATGCAAGGTTGAAAATATGTTGTCCAAAATTTATCGGCTTGCCCCCAAATCAACCATTGCTAAAATAGCCAAACGGGGCAGGGTTTGCAAAGGTGATTTTTTCACCGTTAAATTTGTTAAAAATTATCAAAAAGGCCCCCGTTTTGCTGTTAATGTCGGCCTGTGGATAGATAAGAGGGCGACCCGCAGAAATAAAATTAAAAGAAAAATCCATTATTTTATAGAGCAAATAATGCCGGAGCTGTCGAATGTTTCTTATGATATTATTCTGATTTTAAGGAAAAAACCTCAAGATTTTAACCGGTTGCCAGAAGATTTAAAAAAATGTTTCGAAAAGTTGCCTTAAAATTAATTGTTGTCTACCAAAAGACACTTTCTTTAGACCACGGGCCTTTAAGGCATAGATATCGCGGCGGCTACTGCCGCTATCGGCCGACCTGCAGCCAATACACTTATCAGGCCATAGAAAAATATGGTGTTTGGCGCGGCAGTGGGCTGGGGCTTTTAAGGATTTTTCGCTGCCACCCGTGGAGCAAGGGCGGATTTGATCCAGTCAAGTAAAGGAATATATGTTATATATTAAGCTTGTTGTAAAAGCAATATTATATAAACCGCTATTTAACGCCTTAATTTTGTTAGTTTGGTTAATCCCGAGTCACTCTGTCGGTTGGGCGATTATAATTTTAACCATTATTGTCAGGTTGGTGCTGCTTCCTTCGTCGATGAAGGCAACGACCAATCAGAAAAGAATGGCTGATTTACAGCCAAAAATTAAGGAGCTTCAAGCCAAATACAAAAACGACAAAAGCGCCCAAAGCAAGGCCTTAATGGCTTTTTACAAAGAGAATAAGATTAATCCGCTGGGCAGCTGCCTGCCGTTGCTGATTCAGTTTCCAATTTTAATTATTCTTTATTACGTTTTTATTCACGGTTTGGATACCTCGCGCTTTGACCTGTTGTATTCTTGGGCGCCCAGGCCCAGCACCATAAACACCATTTTCTTTGGCATTAATCTGTCTAATCCGGAGCGCTGGATTTTGCCTGTTGTCGCTGGGGGGTTGCAATTTGTCCAGTCGTGGCGAATGAGGCCACTCACCAAAAGCCAGGATTCCGGCATGCAAAACGCTCTGCAGTCTCAAATGACCTTTTTAATGCCTGTTATTACGATTTTGATTGCTGGCCGCCTACCGGCGGCTCTGCCATTATATTGGATTGTCACCACCTTATTTGCCGTTGTCCAGCAATGGTTTGTTTTCCGCAAAAAAGGTCCTTTGCCGGCGGTAGTTGGGCAGCCAGAAGAGCCGATAGCTGTCAAAAAAGGCAATGTTTTGGTCACGGTGCGGAAAAAGAAACAGGAATAAATTATAACCCATAATTCTAATATAGCAAGGGAGAGTTGGCTGAGTGGCCTATAGCGCTGGTCTCGAAAACCAGTTGGGGAGCAATTCCCTCGCAGGTTCGAATCCTGCACTCTCCGCCAATCGACAAGCTCATGGCTTTTAGCCAAGAGTTTGGAGAATGGCGGTGTGTATTTGAAAATATCCGAACTGATTTCATTAACGGGCTCGGCGGGCGGAATTCCCCCCAAACCTCCCTTCCGCCCGCCTCGCCTTGAAGCGGAAGCGAAAAGGCAAACCGCCAAAGAACCTGAAAAAATGTCGGCTCGAACTTTATTTTGGCCAGAAGCGGGCTTTT
>Ga0100401_1000729_pt1 | contig 27029 bp, 30 predicted proteins | sample CryGeymeta201525_FD_80421 | JGI IMG/M metagenome (GOLD analysis project Ga0100401, IMG submission 80421) | Groundwater microbial communities from Crystal Geyser aquifers in Utah, USA - Crystal Geyser metaG 2015-25 | ecosystem: Environmental > Aquatic > Deep subsurface > Groundwater | place: USA... | reverse complement strand
TCTGTTGGCTGACGCCACTTTGCCCGAGAGTTACTATTAATAAATCGCGTAGCAGAGATACTATAGTGCCGAGTTTTCCGGCCACAAGTGCTTCTGGTGTTTTTGTTTTCTTAGAAAATTGGGGCATATTTTACTCCTTCTCCGCTTTAGGCTTTTTAATAAAACTTAATTCTTTGTTGATAAAACGCGGCTTTCGATTCAAAATCCCTGCGATATCGACAGGACGAACCCCCAAATCATTAAGTAAGCCAATCTGCTCTCTTAATGAAAGTTCTTTGCCACCTTTATCCAGCGATTTGAGCTGTATAGCAATCATTACCCTCATATTTTTGTTGATAGTTTCCAACTGTTGAGTGTCCATAATTTCTCCTTTATTTAAGTAATCTATCTAAATTGTAAACTATTAAAACAATCTTGTCAAGAGCCAAGTCAAATAGATACCTACTATTGTTGATATTATAACTGAGAACTAAATATCTTTTGCCAAACCTGATGGAGAATTTGAGACTTGAGTTTTTGATCAAGAATTGAGCCAAGGTAATTATCGATTATTTGATCAATTCCAGACTTCAATTTTTCAAATTCTGGCGTGATTTTCTCTAAATATTGTTCGTCTTTTGGTATTTTGATAGAATCAATTCCAATATCCACCCAGACCTTTAAATAATGAGTTTCTGCTTCCGACCGGCAATCAATATGATTGGAACCAGAAATAATACGCCAACCAAATAATCCTTGATTGATTTTACTTAAACCTTTTGATGCGGGTAATTTCATAGCCACTAAATCCTGGCGGCTCAGAATTTTCTCTTTGTAAAATTGTCTCAAAGTATTTTCGCCAATTTTTTCCACAATCGCATTAACTAAAGAATCAATATCCAATCCTTTTTTTGTCTTTTTTCTTTTGCCAAAACTTTTCGCTTTCTCGATTCTTGATTTGACTAAATCTATTACCCCACGATAAACCTCTAGTTGTTCTTCTTCGGCCAGTCCTAAAATCTCACCCATTACTATTTTATCAAGTTCCCGACGGTCTGATTTTACATTCTTAAGTTTAACATCCTGTGACGTGTTTGACCCTATTTCTTCGAAAATAGTTTTATATCCCTGCTTAAAATATTCTGTGATATTTCTGCGATTTGAGATGAAAATTCTTGCAGTTCGAGCAGGGAGAAAACTGGTAATGGTTTGATTTCCGGACCGTAGATAAGTAAAACGCCTTCACCCATCGACGTTCGGCCATATAATTCGATCAAGAAGCTGTAGAGTGTTGAATTAAGAATGGAATTTAATACTTGTGAATATTCCCGTTGGAAAGGATTGATTACGAAAAAAGTATCTCCAACAAGAACATTTTTAGAGTTGAGAATAAAGCCAAAATCGCAGTCAACAAACCTCCGAGATAGAATGGGGGCGGTTATCTCTTCTAAGTCGTACCACCTCCGGCGACTAGCACAGGTTGGTCTTTGATGGAAACCTTTTCTTTCGCCCTGTAAAATATATTTCAAAACATTTGTTCCTTTTAAATGTTCTTTATCTTTATGAATCATCAAAACTCTGTATTTTAGATCTTGAACATTCACAATAATCGATCGGCATTCACGAGGGCTTTTAATGACATGATTGGGTATCCAGTTCCCCCTCCCGTCTTGATGCATCCAAAATTCCTTTTCGATCTTGTGGCGTTTTATTTCTTCCTCCGTTAAATAGAAAAATTCATTGGCGCCGGTGGTAAAACCGCGGCGGACATCAGCAATTTGTTTTAATGGCATTAATTTATTTTTCCCTTTTTCTAGAATTTTAAAGAAAATTTCTGACGCCCGAATATATTTACCCCACTTTGAACCGACATATTTTTTATTTTCTGTATCCCAGCCCTCTTCCCAAAGTTCGGATTGTTTCTTGGGATAGATCCTTAGATCTTCATTTTGATAAAATTCGTCATGGGCAAGAATTGTTCTAATCAAATTGTCAATTGATCTTAACCGCTCAATTTGTTTTTCCCAGATATCTTGTGCTGGTGGGATAAAATTCCTCAAAGGTTTTTGAAGATAGACAAAACGGACTAAATTATTTTCTCTTTCTTCTCTAAATTCAGAACCAGTAGCCTTTTCTAAAATTACTATACAAGTATTTATATCAGCGTCCTCAAACCAACGTTCTACTTTTGATTCAATAATTGCCACTATTTTATAATTTTTTAGGAAGAATTCTTGAAGTCCAGCGCCGTACTCAACATCGAGCCAGGCATTGGAAACTATGAACCCGAAGCGACCTTTATTTTTTAAGAACTTCGTACCATGAACGAAAAAGTAGGCATAAATTCCGGCTCGGCGAGAGATAGTAGCAATTTTGCGGCCGCTATAGTTTAAAGCCTTATTAATTAAACTTCCTTTATAATCGACCTCATCTGCTGCCTCTGATATTTCTTCTTGACGGGTATAGGGCGGGTTGCCAACAATACAATCAAACCATCTCGGATATTCAATATTTCGCTCGTTAATGCCTTGTGTTTTTGCTCGAATTAAACGATAATTTTCCGGCAATCTAATCCCTGTTTCTGGACTAGTTTCTAAATCGAAAAAATCTTTCTGAAGGATATTAGGGTAATTTTTGTCGGTCTCCAAACCATTAATTGCCAAATTAATAGTAGCTAAAGTAGCCGGAAACTTTGCAATGTCATCGCCCCAGAGATCATCAAGAATTTTTTCATGAGATAAATTTTGATTTATTAATTTTTTGTGTTGATAGGCGCGTACGAGAAAAGTCCCAGCCCCACAAGAAGGATCAAATACTTTATCTTCTTCATGTTTAAGGCAAAACTTGATAATTAAATCAACAATATCAGGATTAGTAAAATATTGACCTAACTTATGCCGTTCGCTAGGAGGAATTAACCGTTCAAATATTCTTCCTATAATATCAAAGCCAAGGGTGGAAAAATCATATTTTTGAAGGATATTGGCTAAATCTTTTATTTCCTCTACAACCTCTCGACTGTCTGGAAATGCTAATTGATCAATAAAATCTGTGGTATAAATGGTTTCATAATCAATTTTAAGTACCTGATCAAAATATCCTTGTAAAATGCTGCGGAGTAAACCACTCTTGGTAACATCTTCTGGAATTTTTAATTTATCTAATTTATCAGGCCTTTTCCTCTGTAAGGCATTATAAAAAAGAATTTTATTGACCAAAAGGTAGGCAGTTTGCCGGGCTGCTCTATCATAATCTTCTTCATTTTCTATAAAAAAACTCCAGCCTTGACTATTGAACCATTCAGATAGAGATTTGCAAAATTTATCATCTTTATGGGCTTGATCGTAAATTAAATTCCGATAATAGTAAGCTAGTTTCTGAATTTTCTCTTGGAGGCGCCATATAAGAAGCTCATCAATTGCATGTTGCGGTTCTGCTTTTTCGCCTGTAGAGATTTGATAAAGTTCTACTAGAAATTGATTGAGACCGTTGATAATGGTGTTTTTGTATTGTTGATCTTCAATAAGGTCTATGTCAGTAATATCAGAAAGATGAAATTTGGCTACCATTTGTTCTTCTTCGGGTTTTTGGGCATTAACTTTTTCTGTATTCCAAAGAATAAGTTTGCGGAAATTTGAAGTTACAAAGTATTTGGCGTTCCTTTTATTTGCTTTGTCCCTGGCATCATTTTTCAATTCTTCATCGAAAGGATCAAAATAAGGAAGTTTGAATTCCATTCCGCAGAGAACGTCTCTACTGCGTCTAGTTTTATAAATAATTGTGTCTGGATATTTTCCGGCCGCTTTTGTTTCAACATTAGGAAGTCCTAGATCAATATTTTCCTGCTCTATTATATTTCTCATCCAGTGCATTAAAATAGATACACAAGATCTTTCAGTTTTATGATCATAAATCTCGAACGGACTAGAAATTCGAGTTTTTGTATTTGTAGTAATTTTACCTAATTTTTTGCTTTTCATAATCTTTTATAATATCTTTAACAATTCTTCTAGCTATTTCGAAAGTTGCAGCGATACGAATAATTTTGACATCGCCTAAACCTTTTATTTCTAATAATTGATTTATTGGTTGATTTGCTAACCCCTTAAAAGAACGATACTTATCAAGAATATCTTTTGCAACTTGCTCGGCAGTTCTTCCCTTAATCCCTGTTGATATTAGAATTGCTAATAATTCAACATCTGTTAGTTTATCGGCACCTTTTTCTCTTAATTTACCGCCAGGATGTTTCCATATTTGAGTTTTTTCTTTCCCCATACTTTCGCCTTTTGTTCAATGTTTTAATACATTGTGATTGAGTGATACGATTGTGACTCAATTGTGATTTATAGTAAACGGGTGATTGAGTGACTGAGTGATTGGGTGATTTACCCCCTCTTGACCCCGTAAAATTCCTTACCGCAAAACCTACTACGTAGTGTTATTGCTGTGCGTCGTCACGGGGTCTGCGCCCCGTATATAAACTCGGCATGGAACAGGGATGGATAATCCGAGTGGAATATCCGAGTTTATTGTACGGGGCTTGACAAATTTATTATGATTTGCTATAATGGAATTACTAAACATTGAGGAGATTCTATATGAGTCTCCTCATTTTTATTGCTTATACTTCAGGATTTCCCTTAAATAATTAAAGTCCCTAAAATCGCTACCTGCTAATTGTTTTATTTCCCGAGCCGTTCTTTCGCCTCTGGCTAGAATCTTTACATCTCGTCCATGATCTTTTAAATATTTTAATACGGGCGTAAAATCGCCATCGCCGGTAAGAGCAATCAAGCCCGAATACTGCTCCATATATCTCATCATGTCAAATGTCATATCAACATCACAATTGGCCTTCTTAACTGGCTTGGCATTTTCATTTATAAAAATCTTGACTGGTTTAATCCTTATTTTGTAACCAAACTTTTCAAGATAAAGGTAAAATTTAATACGTTGGATATTTCGATCAATTAGAACGATATCTCCTTCAGAAATCTCTGGTTCTTTTAATCTTTTCTTCAGATAATCTAATAATTTTTTTAAATCTATTGGTTTTTTATCAAGTACCGAGTACTCGAAACCAAATGTTTCAATGCCACCATAATAGAACGCACTACTTACATTATATTTATCTTTCAGATAATTCAGTAATTTTTTATAATCAATTTTCCAACCCAAACTTTTTTCGCCACCATAAAATAGGTTGGAAGCATCAATAAAGGCATAAATTGGTTTATTTCTTTTCATATTCCTCATCTTTCCCCTTTTGTTCGGTATAATTTTACTGTAATTCAATTTCCATAGTGATACATAGTGATTAAGTGATTTATCAGATTATCAGATGATTAGATGAATGGAGGAATGGAGGAATGGAGGAATGGAGGATTACGGTTTCCATAATTTTTGCTGGGGATTATCGGAGGCAATTTTTTGTTCAACAATTCGGAAATATTTTTCGGCGACAATAGCTGATTGTTTGGCCTCTGTTTCGCTTACTGAGGCAACATCGTAAAGTAATTTATTTCTTTTTTGTCTCATCCTATCGTAAGTTGCGGTAATCTTAGAAAATCTATCCTTTAATACATATTTGGCATAATTGACTAATGTTTTGTGATGCCCGAGTTGTATTTTGGGACGAAAACCTCGAGATAACATTAAAGCTAGCGTTGTCTTAAGCATTGATTCATAAGCAAGAGTAAAACAGGCTTCTGGGTCGGTTTTCAATGTGGTTTTGGCCGACTGAATTGTCTTGTAAGCTTTTTGTAAAATTTTGTTGATTTGTCCAAAATTAACCGGCTGCTTTTTGACATAAGAAAAATCAAAGTCCATCCTCTCCTCCTTTAATAAAAACTTTGGGATTTTTCAATAAATCTAAAATATAAGGATCTTTTGCCTTTTTGCGTCTTTGATATTCAACTGCTGTTAAAAAATCTGCATTAAATTCACGACCCAACATATTTTCAAACTCAAGAAGTTTTTCATTTATTTTTTCATAAAAACTACTATCTTTTTGGACTAAAACAAAAATATCAATATCACTTGATGGATCAAATTCGCCCTTGGCATAAGAACCGTAAAGGAATGAAGTGAGGATATTTTTTTCTTTGGCAAAGACGGGCTTTATAAGTTCTTGAATGCCGATTGTTTTTATAATCAAATCCTTAAACTGAACATATATTGGATTTTCTTTGTTAATTTTATAAAGAACTAAATTGCCCATTGGATGAAAGGTAATTAGACCAGAGGATTCAATTTTCTTGAGTTCTCGGCGGATATTTCCAACCGGAATATTAAGTTTTTTCTCTAATTCTCGGGTATAAAATTCCTTATCCGGATTAATAAAAAAGTTAAGCAAAAGCAATGTTCTTGCCTTAGATCGGAATAATCCCATTAATTTAGAATCATTTTTGTAGTCCATTCTGACTACAATTGTAGTCCATTCCGACTAGAATTGCAAAGGGGTCGGACGATGAAATTTTTGGGCATATTTCCTCTTCTACCTTAACCCTACCAGAATTATCCCAGTTATTCAATTTCCCCCCACTCCTTAATCGCCCTTGCTGTCCTTTCGTGCGAATGGTCAGTCCAGATGGTCAGTCCAGACGAATTAAAAACTGCTAATTTTTTTAAGCAGTTGGTCAACTTTCTCGATCAACCCAAAACGCACCCAAACCCCATCACGGTTGCTTTTAATCAGACCGGCTTCTGATAACCTCTGTAAATGCTTTGAAGTACTTTTGAAATGGAGATTAATTTCTTCAGCAATTTCAATGACGCTGAAGCCCGAATGTTTGTCTAACAATTTTAAAATCTCCAATCTCTTCTCATTAGCCAGTGCTTTTAAAATCTTCACCTCTTTCTTCATTTTGTTGTCCTTTCGTACGAATGGTTCAATTACAACAATTGTAGTAGAAATTTACAATATAAGCAAGGATGATTGGATGATCTGAGGATTGTCCACAGCGGGGGCTTAACAAAGTTATAGCACTTTGCTAATATATAATTAATCACGCCCGAGAGAGAAATCTCTCGGGAATTTTTATTTCAGATACCTTTTTAATTGATCAACTGAACGTAAAAATAATCCCTTATTGATTTTTATTGTCGCTTACCTCATAAAGCGCCGCGCCTTTAAAAATTTCCCCTGAGGTCTGAATGGGGTTTATGACGCTGCCGTGTTTGACATTGACACTCATCGTGTTCCCGCTCATCTTAAAATCAGCCGTCGCGGTGCCTTGGTAGAGTTCAATTAAGTTATAGGTGGCTTCTCCAGCATCGTTTAGGGTAAATTGCATTATTTCATTGTTTTTTTGTTCGGTATTAGGACCGCCAGAGCTCGTAAAAGTCCAGATAACTGACCAAGTGCCCGACCATTCTTTTTTTGCTTGATCACAGGCATGAAGTTTAAAAGTATATTTTAAATCACCGGTTGAGCCTCCAGCAATATCAGTATGGCTCGAGCCCTCTAAATTAACCCAATTACCTTTGCATTGCTCTTGTTTTTTCCAGGCATTATCATTGCCGTTGAGTTGCTTGCATTCTTCGTGGGTGACCAAACCTTCCTGCGGCGGGCAACAGCCCTTTTCGCAGGCAGAAATTTGACTGCATTTTTTATTAGTCCATTTGCCGGCCGATTGCTCACAGATGGTTTTACCGGCCTCCCCGCATTGAGGCAGACAACAACCGGCTTGTTCGTTTTTGACACCGGTTAGATAATCGTAGAGATTTTCGACAATGGCCCAGTCGTCATTCTAGGAATATTTGGAATAAATTTCCGAACCGCCAATGCCGGCCACGATCACTCCGAGAACAATTAAAATAACTTTAAGTTTGGTACTCACTTTCCCTCCTCTGGGTTAATTTTACCACTTTTTACAACACTTGTCGCATTCCCGATATTAGATAAATAGAGAAATAGATGAATGGGAGAGCCGTTGTGATTAGGTGATTAGGTGATTTCCCTCCCTCATCCTACTCCATAACTACATCTGTGACAAGGAACAAGTAACATGGGGCATGGGAGCGGGGTCTCGCTTCGCTCGACAGTAAACAAGGAGGGATTGACTTTTAGAGGAACCATGATAGAATAGGGCCAGTGTTGCACATCGCAAGCCAAAGGGGGTGTATGGAAGTGAAATGTGAAGAGTGCGGTAAAGATACTCTGCTTCTCATTATAATTCCCAAACAACAAGCGGATGGAAAATTGATTACCCTTGTCTGTCTGGAGTGTGCCGAAACATCTGGCTTCTACTGCACAGTCCACGACCTTCCGCATCTGGGGTTTGTTGATGGCTCCTCTGCCTGCACGTTGTGTATTGACGAGCAGGTAACCATAATAGGGGAACAAGTCGGAGAAAGACTGCGGGAAGCCATCAGTCCATTGCCAAACGCCTCCTCTCTGCGGGCCCAACTAATGGAGTGGGCAGAGGAAGTAGGCTCTCTAACCCAGGAGCCGATTAATATCTGCCTGGGCCGAGCAGTTATCACCTTAGCTCAAAGACGGAAAACAACGCCTAAGCAAATCATCCAAGAAGTAAAAAAAACCCAAAGCATCAACCAAGTGTTACCTCCAGCCTATCAAGAGTGATTAGGGACAGCACAAAACAAAGGGGGAATCCGGGAAGCAACGGCTTCCCTCTTTTTTTATTTCTCAGATTTTCAGGACAATTTGATCGACTTCGTCGATTAAATCGTTGGCGGAGCCAATGATTTCAAGTTAATTTCTCGAGTTCTGGGAATAATTTTAATTTTTGAGCCCCTGTGACGGGGAACTTTTCTTCTATCATTGAGTTCTTGTAAGATTTTGCCAGTTTCGTAAAGTTGAAATGTTATTTCCAGTTTTTTTGCGGCTGGCATTTTCCGGTAAATTTCGTCCTGCTTCTGTTGGGGTTTAGATTCTCGATGCATGCTTTGATTATACCACAGATATATTTTGATGAATCGATTGTGATTACTCCCTTTTCACCACCACAATAGTACAATTTGTTAAAACGGCGGTGATGGCGCCGATGGCGGCTAAAACTGGTGCCAAAACTGTGCCGATAACACCGACAGTGACGGGAAATTCGGCCACCACATCCCCTTTTTCATTTTTGACAATAATACGCCGGGCATTGCCTTCTTTGATCAACTTTTTGACCTTTTCAACCACATCCTTTCCTTTTACTTTAAACTCTTCTTGCTCTTGAGCCATTTTTAGTCCTTTCTTTTTATCTGCCTAAATATGGACCAACCCAACAGTCCGGCATCTAAAATCCACAAAATAATAGTTGCCAAAAACCAGGCCAGGCCTTGATGACGCTGCCAATAGGTGCCGGCCGGAATCCAAAGTTCGCGAATTGTCCCTCGCAGATCATCAATCCCCACTTGGTATTCAGTAGAATTCATAGCCAAGCCCTCCAACTGGGTAGCTCGAGTAATAATTGTATTGACGGACTGCATAACCAAATCCATATCTGCCTCTGGCCGCTTAAAAATCAAAAAGGCATTGCCCTGGGTGGCTTTCCACTTTTCCAAGCCGGCTTTAGCTTTTCCCATATCTGCTTTCATATCTTGAATATTAGAGGCAATTTGGGCCCGGTATGCCCAGTCATCAACATCCCTGGCAACAAAATAATGATTCATTAGACCCAAGAACATGGAACCCAAAATCGCTAAAAAGAACACCAGAAAAAACCACTTGGTCGGTGCTGATTTAAGCCATTGTACAAACTTTTCCCCCTGTATTTTTTGGTATTCGCCATAGTCCATTTTTTCTCCTTTTGCCACACCTTATTTTTTATATCACTGATATTTTAAATTATATTATTGGGTGGCATCCGCCGAAGGCGGACTAACACTTATATTAGACCTCAATTTTACGCCTTTTCCTTTCAACTAAATACATTATAAAAGTTATAACGGCGAAAATGACAGTAAAATCAGCGAAGATATAGTAAAAGAAAAAGGGCTGGCGCTCACATGATGCTGCGCAAACTCCAGGTCCAGAAAATATTGAAATAATACCTAAGGGATCAATATATCGCATTATTCATTCGTTGCCGCAGATAGAACCACATGGATGAAGAAGAATCAAACCAAAAATAATAGACAGGACTAAAAATATTAAAGTTGTGATGAATAATTTTTTTGTTTTTGCCATTTATTCCTTCTTCCTTTATCCTACTATAAACCTGTAAAATTACAAACAAAAACCCGCCAAAGGCGGGTTTTTGCGTCAACGATTTGTGTGTCAACCGTTCCTCCACCTACGTTCTCGACACTCCACTCGGACTATTCGTCCGTGTTTTGTTCGGGATGCTTCGGCGGATTCCGCTTTGCGAGTTTATCTCGTAAAGCTTCATCTCTCGCGCATAGGACGAGCAATGTTGACTTTGAGCTTTTGGCCTTCAACTTCCTTGTCGTTCAAGTCAGTGATGGCTTTCTGGGCGACGGCTTCGTCTTTCATAGTGACAAAACCGAAACCCTTGGAGCGGCCAGAATCCCTATCGGTGATGACTTTGGCTTCCACCACTTCGCCAGATTCGGCAAAGATTTCTGAAAGCTTGGCATCATCAACGGAATCAGGCAGGCTGCCAACGTACAATCTATTTTTTTGTTCTTCCATGGTGTCCTTCTAAACTTAACTTTTCGACCCGTTTAAGAGTCCCGGATCGCCTTCCAATGTTTCGGCTCAACACGAGAACTTCTTCAAACTACTTTAAGTATAACATAGATGTGGGAAAAAGTCAAAGTAAATAGTTCGACTCTTCGATGAAGCTCCCTCGATATACTCGGGACAAGTCAGAGTAAACAAGTTCAGAGTTGACACTGAGCGTAGCCGAAGTGTCAAGAATAAAAAATCAATAGAATTTACAACCAATAGAAAAAACCGCCTTACAGCAGTCCGTCTAATTGCCGCGGGTAGACAAACGACGGGACTAGCCATAAGGCGGGTCAAGGGGCGGAGGGAGCACATTCCTCTGATCCCGTCCTGGGAGATTACCTGCATTTTTGAGACGTTGGTGTCCGCAGGTAAGGGCCATGGAACGTGAGGTTAGGCTCCGGAAGCCATGCTCCCTCCTAAACTGGCTGGATTGGATATTACCAAGTATAAATTATTTAATAACTTTTGTCAAGTACTTTTTATCTTTAATATTAAATATAATACTCACTTTTTTGCGATCGCTTTTTTTGATGATAAATTTTAAAAAAGTAAATCTTTGCCAAAATCCCCTTGATATAATGTTTTTCCTAATGCTTCAACCTTCAAAAAGCTAGTCGGCGCGCCGGGTTGTTTTTGAATAAGTAAACTATAATCTGAAATATTGGGTAGAATATAAGTTAAAAAGACGCTTTGGCTCTGGCCCGGCGCCACTTCAATCCAAAAACCAAAACTGGTTTTGCCGGCCTCGGTTCCCACATCAACATTTTTTGTGGTATCTTGTCCTTTAGAAGAAGCTGAAAGAAACTTGCTTTTGTCAGGCACTAAAACCCGAATATAGGAACGATTGGTATCATCCGGCCAAACGCCAGTGCCGGTGTGAAGATAATTGAGAAAAAGTTTGGCAATATATTGACCTTTATCATTTTTAGCAATTTCATAATAATAGGAACGTTCTAAATTTAAACTACTTTTACCACCGCCCAGATTAGCCTCAACTACATAAAGATAATCAGAAGTGCCATTGAAAATCCGACCGCCCCAATTTTCCTTCTCCACAACCGACTGAAGTGTCTGATCTTTAAGATAGAATAAAAGATGTTTTTCATCAGCAGCTTGGAGGATTGTTTTGATAATTTCCCGTTTGGAAGCATTGGCCATTAAAGAATTAAAGAAAGGGAAAATCATATCTTTAAGAATAGTTTTAGGCGCATTTTCTTCTGGCGCGCCAGGTTTTTGCCAATATTCCCGCTCAATTTTATACTGGACAGTGGTTAGGAAATTTTCCGGCGTTATTGTTGTGTTGTAGGCCGGCAAGGAAATGGGGCCAGAAAGCCGCAAAAGATCCGTAAAAACGCTCGTATCAACGGCAATTACCCCATCAACTTTTTCAGCCGTTTCTTTTTCCAAAAACCACAAAACTTTCTCGCTGGAATCTTTAAAATCTGCTGCAAAGTTACTATCATGAAGCGACCAGCCAGCCCCTTTTGTTACCTTTAAAAGAGGGGTAGGCGGAGCAACATAATTTTTCTTGATAAAGGCATTATCAAGTTTAAAAATGTTAGTGTTAAAATCAATTTTCTCAATTGTTTTATTTTTGATCTCGATAATGCCATAGGAACCGATAAAACCACCACCGGGCCGCAGTTCCGCATTGTTCAAAACTAAAACAAGATATTTGCCATCAGTCAAAAGAGACCAAAGTTTGGCTGTCTTGCTCTCCAAGAAAGTGCGCCAACCGATAAAAATCAAAGAACCGATAATAAAGAAAAGTAGAAAATAGAAAAAAACTCGCCAGATAGAATAAAGTGCTGATCTGGGTTTGTGTTCCTTCCACTCCTTGCCCCAAAAAGAATGAGCATGGGAAGAGTGGCGTTTTCTTAAATCTAAAGCTTTCCCCAATGTGCCCCTCCGCGACACCTTAAGTTAAAAAATATCATTTGTCGCGTCCGCCGAAGCATCCTGGATGGAACACGGATGAATAATCCGAGTGAAATACCAAGAGCGAAGGTGGACTGCAACATTTTCTTAGATTAATCTTAATCTTCTTCATCCTTGTTGGGATTTTCGGCCGTTTCTCTCAGAGCTGCTTTAACAAAAACAACAGTCAGCGCTAAAATCAAACCAATAAGTAAACCAGCCAGGGTGTTAGTTATAATCGGCGGCTTGACCTCGTAGACGACTGGTGAGGAAGAGGTAATAGTGAAAAAAGTATCAGATTTGCTCTGGGCTTTAATCTCATCATTTTGAGCCTTAATGACATCAGCAGCTGAAGAGATTAATTTTTGCGCCTCGTCTTTATCACCAGAAGTAACTGTAACGTCCAAAGAATTGGAAAATTGATAAGCCTTTTTAATGCTAAAAATTTTACTTAATTTTTTCAAACTGATGTTTGGTGTGGCTATGCCGCTTTTCTGATAAATTTGGGTGACAATGCTGGGAGAGGCAAACCAACCAGCTACTGTATCAATAAAAGTTGCCGCTGCTTGAACAGAATAATAATCATCATATAAATAATAGGAAACATCTTTTTGTCTAACCGGAGAAGGTTTGTTTAAAGATAAAGAAACAGAGGCATTATAGCTCAAAGGCATACGCCAGGTCCAAATTAAGGCAACTGCCGGTACAATCAAAGCTATGACCAAAAATAAAATTAAATTGCGCCTAATTAAACGGATATATTCTTTTAAGTCCACATCACTCCTTTCGCTCTTAATTTTATAATATTTTGTAGTCCTTTGGCAATATCTTTTTTAAAGTAAAGCTTTGAAAAATCTTGGGCGCGAGAAATTAAGTCTTTTTGATCAAATGTTATTTTGGAAAATTGTTTTAATGTCCAAACTAATGATCCTGCCTCTTGTTTGGAAAATAATATACCGGTTTTGGAGGTTACTATTTCCCCTGCTCCGCCTTTTTCAAAAGCAATAACTGGCGTTCCAGCGGCCATAGCTTCAATCGGCACAAGGCCAAAATCTTCCTCTGAGCAAAAAAGGACTGCTTTTGCCCTTCGGTATAATTGTAAAAGTTTTTGATCGTTAACTCTACCCAAAAATTGGATATTTGGCTTTTTGGCAAGTCTGCGCAGTCTCCCCATCTCTGGCCCCTCACCAACTATTTTCAGTGATAAATTTAATTTTTGGCAGGCAGCAATCGCTAAATCAACTCTTTTGTAGGGGATGAGTCGGCCAACATGTAAGAAATAATCTTCTTTTGAATGATTAGTGGGAGTAAAGAAACCAGTATCAACCGCTGGATAAATAATTTGTGACTTTCGGTTGTAAATATCTTTGATTCTTCCAGCTGCTGTCTTTGATATAGCCCAGTAATAATCTGGCCGCTCACCAGCTAATTTATCCCATGTTTTTAGGTAATCGATTAACCTCTTTGTCAATCCTCGCTTTGGCGCCCGCTGATCGATTTGCGGATACCACAAAAAACGGGTTGGCGTACAAAGATATGAAATATGAATTGTCTCGGGTTTAGTTATAATACCCTTGCTAAAACTCCAAGAAAGGGAAATAACAACATCATAACCTCTTAGATCAAAACTTTCCACTGCCAGAGGCATGAGGGGAGCATAAACTGGCCAATAGCATTTGGCTAATGGCATATGGTTTAAAAAAGACGTGATGATCTTTCTATTTTTTAACTCTGGAAAAATTTTAGGATTATAAATCATTGTGAAAAGATCGGCCCTTGGAAAAACATCTAAAAGCGAAAAAAGGAGCCGTTCGGCCCCACCTTTATTTGTCAGCCAGTCATATATAATTGCAATCCTCATTGCAAAATTTTTAAATTTAACAATTTCATAATTTTCAATAAATTTTTAAATTTCTTAATGTTTAAAACATTAAATCATTAATACATTGATTGAACATTAGAAAATTAAAGCATTAAAAAATTATATTAGTATGCGCCTTTTTTCCTAACCACCGCCCCAAAGGTTTTTAAAAGTATCATAAAATCAAGCCAAAGCGACCAGTGTTCAATATAATAAATATCAAGTTTAACCCATTGAGAGAAAGGAATGTCAGACCTTCCAGAGACCTGCCAAAGACCAGTAATGCCGGGCCGGATAGTCAGCCGGCGGCGCTGGAAAGGGGAATAATTTTTAGCTTCCTCCAACATTGGCGGTCGGGGACCAATTAAACTCATATCTCCCCTCAAAACATTCCAAAGTTGAGGCAGTTCATCTATGCTCCAACGGCTTAAAACTTTACCTAAAGGAGTACGGCGGGGATCGTCTTTTAATTTAAAGACATTGCCATAGATTTTTTGCATAAGTTTATGTTTGGCCTGCGCCCCTAGATACATAGTACGAAATTTCAAAAAAATAAATTCACCCTCTGGACCAAGCCGCTTTTGACGAAAAATAATTGGACCAGGAGAGTCAATTTTGATTAAAAGAGAAACTATTAAAAATAAAGGTGATAAGACAATTATAAATAATATTGAACCAATAATATCAACTCCTCTTTTAATAATTGCTCCCCAGCCATCAAGGGGAGTATGGCGCCATTCAACAATAGGCACACCGGATAAAGTTTCAACCTGAAGATTGGTCGATTTAACTTCAAAAAGATTAGGGATCATTTTAAAAACAATACCCTGAAGTTCGCAAAAATTAACCAATTGTAAAATTTTATTGGCCGATAAATTCTCGGTTAAAATTAAAGTGTCGGAAGGTGTAGTTTTTAAAACTTTTTCTAAATCTTTAATTTTACCTAAAATCTTCTGCCCTGGAATTTGAAAAATCTTTCTGCCCCTTTGGTTAATCTGCAAAAGCCCAACTACTTTCATACCCAATTTTTTATTGTTGGAAATTCCCTCGATTAAATCTTGGGCTACAGCATTTTCACCCAAGACTATTACTCGGTTAATGCCAATACCGTAGCGAAATAAATAACGCTGAATTAAACGGATGATATAACGGGAAATTGCTACTGCCACAAAAGACAAAACCCAAGCATAGATAATAATTAAACGGGAAAAGAAGAAAGAGCGAGTTAAAAAGATATAAACCATCACTAAAGCGATGGAGGCAGAGCAAGAGATAAAAAGTTTATTAACCTCTTCCCAACCACGCTGACCATTGCGCAAAGTATAAAGACCGTTGATAGCAAAGATTAAAAGCCAAAATGGTAGAATCAAAATAATAAATTTGAGATACTGCCCAAGCGGCCAAACATAGTCAACCGGGATAAATTCTAATCTGACACGCAAAAAATAAGCCAAAAAGAATGCCAAAAAAATCATTATGGCATCAAGTGGCGCAAGAATAGCTGAAAAGAAAAGCTCTGATCTTTTCATTTTTAACGAAGTTAAAATCAAGAAAAAGGACTACCATTCATCATATCACTACTTTGTTAGAAAAGCAATATTTCCCAACCAAAAATCCGCTATATCGGCGGATTTCTGGTAACCGGCTAAATTGTGGTTTATCCTTTCTTTGTTTTCCTTAACATTGGCAGGCCGGTGCGGGAGTTCTCCATTGTTTCGTAACCTGCTGGAATTTCATCTAAAGCATTGGGGCCAGCTTGTTTGGCAAAGTAATAAATAGTTACTTTTCTTCCTCCCCGCAAGGTTACATCTTTTGAGTGAAGAAAATATTCAACGCCAGACTTCTGGGATTTAATACTGTAGGCCATCTTCTTATCACCTCCTTCCTAATGAAATTCTAAATTCTAATATCTAAATTCTAAACAAAATTTAAATTCAAATATCAAATTTCAAAATGTGTTTAGGGTTTCGGATTTCGTGCTTAGGATTTTAATTTCTGGGGTCTATTCTTAACATAAGGTAGGGTTAACCAGTTGTCAAGGAGAAAGCCTTTTATAAATTTAACAGGTTCAAACAGGTTAAAAACTGGTTTGTTATGGTTAGTTATCCACAGACTGAGAGAGTGCTTGATCTATTTCCTCTGGATTAAAACCCCTAATTATTTTATCGCCAATTTCAATTACTGGTACCCCCATCTTGCCAGTTTTGGCAATTACCTCTTGAAGAGCCTTGGGATCCTGGGAAACATCAATTTCATCAAAGGGAATATTTTTATCTTGAAAATAGTCTTTTGCCTGATGGCAATATGGACAGTTCGGAGTGGTATAAATTTTAACCGCCATTGCCGGCATATCATATGTCCTTGCCAACCTTTATTGCCATATCTAATAGTCGGCAGGAATAACCCCATTCATTATCATACCAGGCAACTATTTTGACTAGATTGCCATCAATTACCTTGGTTAAAGATAAATCCACTATTGCTGAAGCGCAATTGCCCAGAATGTCAGAGGAAACAATTGGATCTTGGGTGCATTCGACTATGCCTTTGTAGGGAGCATTCTCTACGGCGTCTTGAAAAATTTGATTTACCTGTGATACTGTAGTTTTTTTACGGGTAAGGATGACAATATCGGCAATGGAGCCGGTAATAACTGGGACGCGAATAGCCAAACCATCAAATTTCCCTCGAATATCTGGAATAACCTCAGCGGCTGAAAGGGCGGCGCCGGTAGTAGTGGGAACAATATTGTAGGCGGCAGCCCTTGCTCGGCGCAAATCCTTATGAGGACCATCCTGCAGGTTTTGATCAGCAGTATAGGCATGAATAGTGGTCATCATTGCCTTCTCTATCCCAAGAGTATCAGAGATAATTTTGACTACTGGTGTTATGCAATTAGTCGTGCAGGAAGAGTTGGAAATAATTTTTTCCTCTCCTATTTTATCGTCATTGACTCCAATAACAAAGGTTTTAATTTCACCATCTTTTGGTGGAGCAGAAATAATCACTCGTTTGGCACCAGCATTAATGTGTTTTTGGGCATCGGCTTTTTGTGTAAAGAGACCAGTTGATTCCACCACAACATCAATTTCCAGCGGCCGCCAAGGCAATTTTTCTGGGTTGGGCTGGGAAATAATGCCCAGAGAGTATTTATCATCAATAATTATCTCGCCACTTAAATGATCTTTCAGAGATTTATCTTGTCCGGTAACTTCATTTGGCAAAATACCATAAGCGCTGTCGTATTTGAGAAGATGAGCCAAAGTTGTGGCAGGTGATAAGTCATTAGCACAAATTATATTAGAATGGACTTCTTTATCTAAAGCTACCCGCAAAAGGGAACGGCCAATTCGACCAAAACCATTGATAGCTATACGCATTATAACCTCCGCTCCCCCGCCATGGCGGGGGAAGTCCGCCGAAGCGATCCCGCCATTGGGCGGAGAGCGCAGGCGGGCGCTTACCTTAATAAGTGTTAATTGTTAAATTTGTTTAACTTTTTTAATTAAATTATTTTTCAAAACTATACTCTCTAATTTTTCCTTTGTATTTAGTCCTGCCACAGGACCAACCTTCCCTATAACAGAAGTAGATTGAGCAATTCCCCAGCAAAGAGCAGTTGGAATATCGCTTTTAGTAATAATTGCTCCCATAAAAGCACTAGCAAAAGCATCCCCTGCTCCGGTTGATTCCACTACTTTCACAGGCAAAGTGTCTAAAAACCAAATACCTGCCCCATCAGCAGCCCAACAGCCATTTTTACCATCAGTGATAACGCTAACATTAGGTCCTAAATCCTGCAGATTATAAAGTAACTTTTTTATATCTCTGGTTTTATCATTAGTATAATCTTGGGCTTCTTCTTTATTCATTATAATAATATTAGTTCTAGCCAAAAGTTGGCGGGCTAAACTACTACCATCTTTGAGCTGGAGGCTGCCTGGCGCAAAGACCAAACCAATATTTTTATCCTGCAAAGTTTTAAGAAGATCGCTGGATAACCTTTGCCAACCTTCACCTAATGAAGTTAAATAGACCCATCTAGTTTCTGGTAGGGATTTTATCTCGTAATTTCGCTTCTCATGAAAAGATAAAATTGTTCGATCTTGACCAAAATTTAAAATTATAGAAAAATTACTTTTTTTATTTTTATCTGTAATAATCAAACTTTTAGGAAGATGATATTTAGCTAAATGATGTTTAATTTGCACACCAATAATATCTTTACCTACATGGGATAAAAGACCAGCTGAAAAGCCAAGCTTTTTAACCCCAACTGCTACATTGGCCCCGTTGCCACCCAAAGATTGATCTTCTAACTCTACTGGGATTTTGCCAGGGAATTGAAGCAAAAGCACCTTTTTTTGATCATCTTTTTCACAAACCCCTTGGATTTTAGAAAGCATAAGATAAGAATCTAAAGTTGTATCGCCAATAGATAATAAATCATACATCCGCAACTCCTTAATGGATTATTAGATGATTAGATAAATGGATAAATAGGGGTCTCCCAATCATCTCTTCATCCAGTCATCCAATTATCCAAAGAGATTAAGCGGAGGCGGAATTGCTCCAAATGATCTCTTTTAATTTTTTTGTTACTTCCATCGGATCTTTTGCCTGCCAAACATTTCTGCCAACTGCCAAGCCGACAGCACCGGTTTCCATAATATCAGAAACTTCCTTCAAAAACTTATCTTCATCTCTCTTCAAACCGCCTGCTACCACTACTTTAACTTTACCGGCTGATTTCACTACCCACGCAAATGACTCTTTATCACCAGAGTATTTAATTTTTATCATATCAGCTCCCAGCTCTAAGCCAACTCTAGCACTATAGGCTAAAATTTTATGATCAATTTCATTTTTGATTTTTGCCCCCCGGGGGTACATCCAGCCAATAGCTGCCATATTATTTTCATGGGCCTCTCTAACAACTTGGGCAAATTCTTCCAGCATTTTCCCTTCATGTTTTGAACCGATATAAACTGTGGCACCAACTGCCACAGCACCAAGATGTTTTGCCTCCTTCACAGTTGCTAACAATGGCGCATAGGGCTCGCCCTCCTCTAGGGCAGTTTTGCCATTAAGCTTTAAAATCAAAGGCAGTTTATCTTTATAGGGAGGATAATATTTTTCGGCAATCCCCTTTTGAAAAATCACACCATTATATTTACCCTCCTGGCCAATTTTCAAAATGTAATCCGGATCAATATTTTGATCATTGAAATCGGTCGGTCCATGCTCAAGACCATGATCATAGGCAAGGTATAATGCTTTGCCATCTGTCATGATTGGATGTAAGTATGATTCATTCATAGTAATTATTTAATTAATCTATCTTTTTAAATCTAAATGACAAAATCCCAATGCCAAATCAATGTCTGAATGATTAAATGTTAAAATTTGGATTTTGGATTTCATTTGACATTTGAGCTTTAAACTTTGCGTTTTCTTTCTATCACTCTTTTAACTGCCTTTATTATACCATTATCACAAAGATGATATTCTTGCCATAATTCCCTACTCTCCCCTGAAGAAGCATAGCAATCCCGCATAGCAACAAACTCCTGCGGCACGGGTTTATTTTGGACTAAAAATTCTGCAATAGCACTGCCCATACCACCAGCTAATTGATGATCTTCAACAGTCACTAGCGCTTTAGTTTTCAAAACTGATTGTAAAAGCGTCTTTTCGTCAAGAGGTTTAATGGTTGAGCAATTAATAACTTCGGCTTCAATTCTCTCTTGGGCAAGCTTTTCGCCGGCCAAAAGTGCAAAATATAAAAGAGGCCCGGTGGCAATAATAGTTACATCGCTACCCTCTCGTAAAATCTGCATTTTTCCAATTTCAAAAGGGGCAGATGGCGTAGTGATAGAGGGTGTTTTTGGCCGAACAAGTCGCAGATATACCGGCCCTTGCCAGTTTGCAGCCGCTACAGTTGCTTTCTCTGCCTCAGTAACATCACAAGGCGATAAAACTACAAAATTAGGCAAAACTCGAGTGAGAGCAATATCTTCAGTTGCTTGATGAGAAACGCCATCTTCTCCTGTAGCAATACCGGCATGGGAGCCGACTATTTTAACATTGTTTTTGGAGTAGGAAACTGCCAATCTTATTTGTTCCCAGCCCCGACCGGCGGAAAAAACCCCATAGGAACAAGCAAAGGGAATAAATCCTTCATGAGCCAAGCCAGCTGCGATACCAATCATGTTTTGCTCTGCTACGCCGCATTCAAAAAAACGATCGGGATACTTTTGGGCAAATTCTTCCAAGCGTAAGGATTCCCTCAGGTCTCCTGTCAAAGCAACAATTTTTTTATTAGAACTGGCCGCTTTAATTAAACCCTGACCAAAACCATCCCTAGTTGATGCTAGATTATTTTTCCTGGATTTCGGCTGTAAATAAATATTTTTAGCCATTTTTATTCTCAATTTTTAATTTTTAATTTGGCTTCGCTAAATCGCCGAAGGCAATTTTCAATTTTCCAATTCTTTGAGGGCTCGCCGAGCCTCATCTTTCGTTGGTGCCCTACCATGCCACTGGAATTTTCCTTCCATAAAACTAACGCCTTTACCGGGAATGGTAGATGCGATAATTGCGGTCGGTCCATTTTGGTTACTTTTTGCCTTATAACAGGCATCAATAAACTCATCAAAATTGTGACCGTCAACCTCTATTGTTTGCCAATTAAAGGATTGATATTTTTCAACTAGTGGTTCTACAGACATAATCTCTGATGTTTTGCCAGAAACTTGGATATTGTTAAAATCAATAATCCCAATTAAATTAGAAAGATTATTATGGCCAGCAAACATCACTGCTTCCCAGGTCTGGCCTTCCTGTTGTTCAGCATCTGACATAATAGTCCAAACATGCCAGTTGGCCTTTTGCAATCTAGCGGCTAAGGCGATGCCAACTGCCTGCGACAAACCCTGACCCAAAGGCCCCGATGAAGTTTCCACGCCAGGCAAAGATAAATTGTGGGGGTGGCCTTGTAAGGAAGAGAATAATTTGCGCAGACTCAAAAGTTTGGCCGGCGCAAAATAACCGGCATAGGCCATGGCAGCGTAATACAAAGGACAGATATGACCATTGGATAAAATAAAACGATCTCGTGCCGACCAGGCAGGATTTTTGGGATCGAAAACTAAAACCTGAAAAAAAAGGGCAGCAAAAATATCAGCCATCCCCAACGAGCCGGCTGGATGACCAGAACCAGCATTGGCAATCATTTTAATTACATCTATCCGCAGTTTTGTGGCAATTTCACCAAGTTCCATTTTAACCATTGGCGATTTCCTCCAATTTTTCTAAAATTTGGTTAAAATTAGCATCTTGAAAAAGACCAGAACCTATAACTGCTTCATCGGCTCCGGCATCTTTAATCCTCTGAATATTTTCTAAATTAACCCCTCCGTCAACTGCCACGATACCAGCGAAACCTTCTTTAACCTCTTCAATTTTTATTAAAACGTCCTCTTGCAGCTTTTGACCACCAAAACCGGGCTCAACTGTCAAAATCAAAACTTTATCGATTAGAGGAAGAAAAGGGAGAAGTTTTGAAGTTGGGGTAGAAGGAGAAAGGGCAAGCCCTGGCCGCATGCCTTTAATCTTGATAGCCTCAATAATTTGTAATGGATCAGATACTGCCTCGACATGAAAAAAAACTGTTTGGGTTTTTATTTTTGCTAAATCTTCTAAATAATCTTGAGGACTGGAAACCATTAAATGGGCTTCAATTTCTAAAGATAAATCTAAAAATTGAAGATCTAAAGGCAAAATAGTTTTACTTTGGGTAAATTCTCCATCACAAAAATCAATTTGGACCGCCGAAAATATATCCTTGATTTTCTCTAATTTTTCTTCAAAATCATCTAAATTTTCTGTTAAAATAGCTGGTTTAATAATCATACAACAAACGTCTCCCCTAATTTTGGAATAATTACTTCGCCTTTAATACGGCTGCGAACCATTGATGGAAAAGTTAGAAGATCCTCTGCTTGGGTATGATAGAGAAAAATTTTCTCTGGTGGTTTTTGTAAGTTTGAGGTCCAATCCAAGAGTTGTTTCTGATCGGCATGGCCGGAAAAAGCAGGAATATATTCAACCCGGCAATTAACGTTAATATCTTCGTCTAAAATTTTCACTTGTTTTGCTCCTTGCAAAATTTGACTACCAATTGTGCCTTTAACTTGAAATCCAACAATTAACAAGATATTATTTTGTCCTGCCAAGTATTTTTTAGCGTGGTGAAGGATTCTGCCACCATTAAGCATGCCGGAGCCGGCAATAATTACTTTAGGAGGGGGAACAGAATTAATGGCTTTTGATTCCTGGACTGTCTTGGTAAATTTAAGATTAGAAAAGCGGAAAATTTTATCTTTTTCTGCTTCCTTTTCTATTTTTTCTTGGAAATACTGCTGGCTTTTTTCAAAAACAGTCGTGATATCAATAGCTAAGGGGCTATCCAAATATGTCGGAATTGGAGGCAGCTTTGAATCTTCATAAAGTTCGTTGAGAAAGTAGATTATTTCTTGGCTGCGCTCCAGAGCAAAGGCTGGAATCAAAAGGACGCCCTTTTGATTATAAACACTATTGACCGCTTGGCGCAGCATTGCTTTTTTGTCCTGTACTGGATGGGTATGCTCGCCGTAAGTTGCCTCAAGTATTAAGATATCAGCCTGATCGGGTTTGTGCCAAGAAGGCAATAAAGGACTAGGAGGGTTGCCTAAATCACCAGAGACAACTATTGTTTTATCACCTGCCTCAATTTTTATCCAGGCAGAGCCTAAGATGTGACCGGCATCATAAAAGGTGCATTTGACATCTTGGAAAGGCTCAATTGTTTGATCATATTCAACTGGCTCAAATAAGGTACAAACTCCGCAAACATCAGCCCTTTGGTATAAAAGCTGCTTGTTCTCATACTTATATTCTTCCTCTAAAATATGATAAGCGTCTAAAAGAATAAATCTAGTTAAATCAATTGTTGGGGCAAGGGCATAAATTTTCCCCCGAAATCCATTTTTATACAAAAGTGGCAACCGGCCACAATGATCTAAATGAGAATGGGTTAGTAGAACTGTCTGAATTTTTTGGGGATCATAACTAAACGGCTTATAATTTTTTTCTTCGGCAAAACCAGCTCCCTGGAATAAACCACAATCAACCAAAAAATTACCCTTGCTTGTTTCAATTAAGATATTGGAGCCGGTTACTTCACCAGCTGCTCCCAAAAATGATATTTTCATTCGATATCGTGCTCGTATCTTACCATTTCCATCACTTTATCAACTAGTCTTTTAGGATCATCATCAATTACCATTTTGCCATGCCCCCGTTGGGCAACATCTAAAATTTCTTCTATTTCTTCGGCAACGCCACCAGTTCCAGTCAAGATGCCAATTGGTTTTTTGTCCTCAAAGGCAATAGTGAATTCATTGAGTGTGCCAATCCTGCCGCAGATGAAAATTGATGCATCAGTTGCTCGAATTAATATCAAATTTCTGCCGGAATAATCCATGCCAGTAAAAATTACTAAATCCATATAATCTAATGGCAGGCGATATTTTTTCAAATGTTCACGTTTTGATGAGGCAGGAGAAATACCTATAGAAAAGCCATTTTCTTCTTTGGCGCCTTTAGCTGCTTCTCTTGGAATACCAATGGTTGCGCCAGTAACAATAACCCCGTCTTGTCTAATAACTTCTCGGCCAATTTCCCGGGCTTTGTCAAAAGCTTCGGGCAGACAGTTATCTGTTGCTGATCCTGATACACAAATTTTGTACTTCATGTGCGCCCCTCTATAATTTATATTTCACGATGCCCCTCCGCTCCTTTCCCCCGACCCCCCTATCCATGGGGGCTTCTCTCCGAGCCGTAGGCTCTACGAGCCGGCGGCCGCCCCTCTGGTCTCCTCTTCCCTCGCTTCGCTCGGGAATTAGGTAGGTCACCCTCAACGGGGGAAAGCTCGCATTATAATTCTAATTTGTCCTGCTTCGCAGGAGAAATCTTTAGCAAAGCTAAACATTTTCAATCTTTATCAATTTCTTCTATTCTTCTTTGATGGCGTTCTTCTCCAGAAAATGGTGTTTGTATAAAAACATCAACAATTTTTTTGGCTTCATCACCTCTCAAATAATCCGCTGGTAAAGATAAAACATTGGCATCATTGTCAGTGCGCGCCTCTTGAGTTACTTTTTCATTCCAACAAACAACCGCCCTTATCCCTTTCAAACGGTTAGCAACAATGGCCATACCTTGGCCAGTCCGGCAAAAAGTAATTCCTTTGGTATTTTTTTCCAGCACCTCTTGAGACAATTTTTTAGCCAATGGTGGATAATCAACCGGCTCCTGGGAATTGGTGCCCAAGTCAAAAATTTCCTCTCCTTTGTCAGTAAGATATTGTTTAATTTCTTCTTTTAAATTGTAACCAGCATGATCAGCTGCTAAATATATCACTGCTGCTCCTGTAAATAATTACTGGCCGAGAGTGCCGCGATTGCCCCTTGGCCGCAGGCAATAACTATTTGTTTATATGGCACCTGGGTAATATCGCCACAAGCAAAAACACCCTCGAGACTGGTCTTGCCTTTCTCGTCAATAATAATTTCCCCCCATTTATTTAATTCTACTACACCTTTTAACCAATCAGTAGCTGGCAAATAGCCAATTTCCACAAACATACCAGATATTTTTAAATCTTTAATTTGGCCTGATTTTGTATCTTTATAGCGCAGACCTTCTAAAAGTTTTAAGCCAAATACTTCTTGGACTTGGGCATTGCCAATAATTTTCACCTTGGGATCCTTTTCAATTTTTTCAATTCTTATTTTTTCACCGGAAAGGGTTGGGCCAATGTTTAATAAATAAATTTCTTGGGTATATTTAGATAATTGCAAAACCGCCTCAATGGCACTATTGCCACCGCCAACAACTGCAACAGATTTATTAGTAAAAAGTGGCCCGTCACAGGTTGGACAATAAGAAACACCTTTATTCTCTAATTCTTTCTCACCTGACACATTTAAATGGCGAGGCACTTTACCGGCAGCAATAATAATTGTTTTGCCTTGATACTTATCTTTATCAGTTGTAACTTTAAAAAACTGATCTTTCATCTTTAAACTTTCTGCTTTTTGCCCTTCAATTATTTTGGCATCTGAATATTGAGAAAGTTGTTTTCTAAAGATTTCTAGAAGTTTTACTCCAGAAATCTTTTCAAAGCCAGGATAATTTTCAATATTGTCCGTATAGACCATCTGACCGCCAGAAGTTTGAGTCAAAAGAAGGGTTTTTAATTTTTGCCGAGCAGTATAAATAGCGGCTGTATAACCAGCCGGACCGCCGCCAACAATAATTACATCAAAATTAGTCATCATTTCAGTACCTGGGGAATATAGTTAATTAAATCTTGGGCCATTAAAGATTGTTTATATTTTGCCGCTGCCAATTGTCCTGCCCGACCATTAATATATGAAGCTCCACAGGCAGCTTGGAAGGGTGAAATTTTTTGGGCTAAAAGCGAACCAACAATGCCGGCCAAAGTATCGCCTGTCCCACCTTTCGTCATATAGGGAGAACCAAATTTATTTAAGGCGACTTGATTTTTATCAGCGATAATATCAATCTCGCCCTTTAAAACTATGGTAGTATTAAAGGTTTGAGCAAAATCAAATACCTTTTGGATTTTTTCATCTAAGGTTTTTTCTTTGAGCATTTCACCCGATAAAACATAGAATTCAAAAAGATGAGGAGTTAAAATTAAAGACCGTTTTTTGAGAATATTTTTATCTTGGGCAATGGCGTGAATGGCATCAGCATCAACACAACCAACTGGAATAAGCGATTCGCGAAGATAAGAAAGTATAAGCTGAAAAGTTTGGGAAGAGCGAGTAATCCCTCCGCCAATGACAAAAGCAGTTTTGCCTTGGGATAATTTTAGAAGTTCTTTGAGATGTTTAACCTCTAAATAATCGCCTTCCAAGGGATAGCTAATTAAATCGGGAGAAAAGGAGGCGATAATATTGGCTGCTCTCTCAGGTGCTGCCACAGTTACCACATCAACTCCAGTTTTGATGGCAGCAAGAGCGTTTAAGACGGGTGAACCAGAATAAAGTTTTGAGCCGCCAATGACTAAAAGATGGCCAAAATCATATTTTTGGACAGATAATTTTCTTGGTGGAAAAAGATCTTTTAAAATATTAGGACCCAGCCATGTGGTCTTCATACTTCTAATTTATAATAATTTAGCCAAAAAGAAAAGCCTATTATTGGTAGGCAGGTCTATTCATTAAAGTTCAGATGAAAATGACACTCCGTCCCGCTAAGCGGGACGGTATCTCTTTCCTCGCTGAAAGAAGCTTACATCCCTGTTCTAAAGAACGGGGTATTACGCTCGGAAATAAACTACTTCGCGGCAAGCTGCGAAGTATCCCTACGGGCAAGTTTGTTTTAAATAAGCAAAGCTTGTTATTCACCCCGTTCATAATAAGCAAACCTTGTTATTCACTACGTTCATAATAAGCAAAGCTTGTTATTCACTACGTTCATAATAAGCAAAGCTTGTTATTCACTACGTTCATAATAGGATTTCATCCCCAAAGCAAGCTTTGGGGTTTT